>Ga0210242_101388_pt1 | contig 18238 bp, 19 predicted proteins | sample ChrtobMeP5a_16mM_FD_155445 | JGI IMG/M metagenome (GOLD analysis project Ga0210242, IMG submission 155445) | Chrysochromulina tobin associated microbial communities from unialgal haptophyte culture, Seattle, Washington, United States - P5a_16mM | ecosystem: Host-associated > Algae > Haptophytes >... | reverse complement strand
ACGGCTGAAGAGCTGGACCGTGTGGAGGAAGCCGAGGCGGCCTGCCCAGGCCATCGTGTCAACGGTCACCGACGAGAGCACGCTGCATCTGCTCGGCTCATTGGCCGAGCCGCGCCGCATCGTGAATGATCGGCGCTCGATTACTAGATCTGTGAAGACAAGTTCGGTTTCATGTTCTGTTCACACCCGCAATTTAGTTCCACGTCCACATGGAGTGATCTCAATCCGATCACGCACAAAGAGAACATTTGCGAGCCTTCCACATCGTCATCAGGTCCGCCCATGCCGTGGGCCCTCCTCCCCTCAGCGGCTGCGCTCGCCTACGTTCTGGGCGCGACGAGCGCCCCCGGTGCTGTACGGGTGGGATTCACGCTGCCGGCGCTTGTTATGCAGGCCGATGGCCGGACGGTCGTGGGGGCGCACACCCACGCCAAGTTGCACCACATCGATGTGCCGAGTTCGACTGCAGCAGCAGCGGCGCCCCCCGCCGATTCGCAGGCGGCCCCGAAGAAGGCGCGAGCGGGCAAGTCTAACGAGGGAGGCAACACCCACGCCAGCCTGCACCACATCGACGTGCCGAGTCCGACTGCAGCAGCAGCGGCGCCCCTCGCCGATTCGCAGGTGGCCCGGAAGAAGGCGCGGGGGGGCAATTCCGTCGTGGCTGGCAGGTCTAACGAGGGGGGCAACACCCACGCCAACTTGCACCACATCGATGTGCCGAGTCCAACTGCAGCCGCAGCGGTGCCCGACGATGCTAACAACATTCTAGGGAAGAAGGAGCAGCGTGGGGCCAAGCAGGAGACTCGCATGCAGGAGCCGATCGCTGGTGAGTTTACGCACGCAAACTTGCACCACATCGACGTGCCCAAGGCTGGACGCTAAGCGCCAAGTGAGCCCTCAAGCTCGGTCATTCGCTCGGTGTGGGGATAGTCATCAACCAGGAGGTCGTCAAGCGTTGACAGCGCCTCCGCATCCGGCAGCTCTTTGCCACGTGGCTTGCCCCCAGAGAAGGAGAGAGTGTGTGATCGCGGACATGCCGAATCAACTGGCAGCTTTCGTGTCGAACGGAACCAGCAGGCAAGCTGTTGAGAGAGTACCCCGCATGACCCCGTATTCCCTGCGTTTGCGTGCGCTCGATTGTCGATAGCGCGCGCGCCTTCCATATGCGCGAGCGTGCCACAGATGCATGATTGCGCACGGCCGCGCGCCGTTTTGTGGCCTCGTTTGTAGAGTTGAGTCTGTCCCCAGGAAAAAACCATCGCACGTGGAATCTACAGCACTCCCAACTTCGCGCCCCACGCGGCGCGGCCCCCCTCTCGGAGCCCGCGACGTGCACGTGGGCGACGCGACCATGGCGCGACGACCGACAGCGACGTGTGCGAGACGCTCGGAAGGGACACACAGACTCGACACGCTTTCAGCGCGCTCGCGCGACCGCCCCCCCGCGCGCACGAAGTCCGAATTAAGTCCGAACGCAACACATGAACAACCACGTGCCGCATCGCCGTCCGGTGCTCGTGCTGCCGCTGCAAGTGCCGCTGCCGTGCCCGACGTGGAGAGGACCTGTGGCCTCTCTCACTGGGCAAGATTGACCGAGGGACACCGATCTGGTGTTTCAACGACACACTGTGTGTGTAAAGAGCGTCCCGGCCTCTCCCGTCCCCCCGCAGCCGGTTTCATCTCCGTTTCGGGAGCGAAGCAAGCAAGCAAGGCGGCTCACTAATGAACCGGCAGAACGGCCCGTTTGAGCAAGTTCAAGTTCAAGTTCAAGTTCAAGTTACTTCGTAAACAACAGACAACCTAACGGAAGCCCATCGAATGTGCTCTCTAAGCAGCAGTGGGGAACTTGAACTTGAACTTGAACTTGAACTTGAACTTGAACTCGTTTGAGCATGCATTCGCGACCCAAATCCGAAGTTCCTAAAGGGGACCCTCGTTTTCTTGTTCCTAAAAGGGAACAATATTCGTGGAGTCGCGATCGAGGTGGCAGTCGATGCCGCTGAGTAGGAGCGCCTCGTTCAAGAGTCGGAAGGACGTTCACGAGCGCTCCGCAGCAGAGATAGAGAGAGAGGAGTCGACCTGCTACTGCGAAATAGTTGGCGTACCATGCGACATGTCGTCGCCCAAACGGCGTGAGGCGATTGTCCTCACCTACGCCAGCCTGCTTGCGTGCGTTGTCTTCTGGATACTCGACGCTTTCAAGGCGACGAAATCAACGACGAGCGGAATCATCTCGTCTCTGCTGGAGAGTCTGTTCGACGTGTTCAGTACGCTGCTCGTTTGCTGGCGCCTGCGAAGGGCGGACTGCTTCGAGGAGACGCCAGAAAACATTATCGCCGAGGCGCGGACGTCCGTCTTGCTCTCGGCCTGCATGGTCGGCATCGCCTTCGTGCTGCTCGGCTTCACATCATTTTCGGTCTTCGAGGCGCACAAGAACGAGAAGAACGCGATCAACCACTCTCAGCTGGGCGACGAGGTGTCGCTCTCCTTCCCCAGCGCGATCATCTATTTGGTCATCGGCATGCTACAGGCCGGGATGGGGTGCTCGATGCGCGTGCGCTCGCTGCTGCAGGATGGGCTGATCAGCATAATGGCGGCCTTCGTCTCGCTCGGCGCGCTCCTTGCAGCCCTCATCAACTTGATGACGTGTCAATACAAAGAGTTCCTCGAGCTGCCTGACGACGACCTAGGCTCGGGAATGGAGATCCAGAATGGCACTGGGACTGACGTGATCGACACTGACGGGCCCGATGCCGACGTGCGGATCCATCCCCGGCATGGCAAGGGCGGCGGCGGGCCTATGGGCGGGATCGGCGTAGCAGGTGCTGCAGATGGCGTCGGAGATGACGAGCCCGGTCTCAAGCTCGACTCAGGGGGAGTGTTCATCCCCTTGTCGCTGTACAGGCAAGGACGCACTGCTTCCCTACTGCTTCCCACTGACTGCCACTAGACCGCCACTGACTGACACTGACTGACACTGATTGACATTGACACTGCCATCGCATGTTCGCCGTACACAGCGCGCGCGAAGTCGCGAAGGACGGCGTCCCTCTCTTCCGCGCGATCCGCGACCACGCCAAATGGCTACAGCACGATGAGGACGGCGATATCGGTACGACGCCTCTGATTGGACCTCTGATGACCTCTGATGACCTCTGATGATCTCTGACGATCTCTGATGACCTCTGATGACCTCTGATGGCCTCTGAAGATGACCTCTGATGAGGACGGCGATATCGGTACGACGCCTGCCTCTACGATGGCGTGCCTTGCATGCAAATGCTCACTGCATCGCGTTCTTTGTCCCTCAGGGTTCTACCTGCACCAGAGCGTCAGGTACCCGTACTACTGGTGCGAGGATGCGATCACGACGGTGCTTGCACTCAGCATCTTTTTGATGGGCGTGCATGGGCTCTACCAGGACGCCACCGCAGGGCACAAGTGGTGGACTGCGGACTTCTGGTGCGCACCCATCCCTGAGGCGGACGAGAAGGACGAGCATTCCAAACATGACAGCAAGACGGACTACGGTAGCAATAATGAGGCCACGCCGCTCGTGAAGCCATAAAGCAGACACAGACTGGCAGAGAGGGAAAAGATAGTGACGCAGTATCTTCAGATGCGATCTCCTGAGCGATATTGCACATTGCTGAGTGTGGTACGTGCATTGAGTACGCGTGTAGTTCGAGTCCGAAAATGGCGCCGTTGTGGCATTCACACTTGTCTAAGCGTCGTGCTCGTGGGGCGCGCGCGCGCGCGCGCCGCGTCCAATCACCAATGCCGTCGATCGCCGACGCTGATGCTTTCGTGTGGGATGGCCACGGAGTCTTGATGGACTGGCGCGCCCCTGCAGCCGTCGCTGCCATCTACCTTGTGGCCTGCAGTGTGCACAACTCGCGCTTGCAAAGCGTAAAATCTGCACCAGCAGCTTCACCGATTGTTGATGCCATCGCCATCACACATAATGTGGTGCTCGTCGTCTTCTCAGCAGTCATGTGTGCAGGATCCACGTACCACTTTGCTGAACTACTGCGCCGCATTGGACTTCGAACCTTTCTGTGCCCTCCACTACCTGTCGGCGGCACCACGCACGACCTTCTGCCGCTGGGTGGGCCGTTGCACTGGTGGTGCTATGTCTTCTACCTCTCCAAGTACTATGAGCTCGTGGACACGGCGCTGCTGATCGCACGTGGCAAGCGCATCATCCCGCTGCACGCCATCCACCACGCCTTCATCCCCTACGTCATGTGCGTCCTTTTCGACGGGAGGGTCTCGATCTCTCTCGTCTCCATGTCGATGCTCAACGCGCTGGTGCATGTCGTCATGTACAGCTACTACCTCGCGAGCGCGCTCGGGCTAAGCACGCCGCTCGGGTGGAAGCAAGCGATCACGCAGCTACAGATCACCCAGTTCCTCATGGGCGTGATCGGTGGCACCTGGTACTGGTTCGACTACGTGCGTGCGCCCAGGCTGCAAGCTAGATGGCCTGTGCTCGAGTTCACAGAAGGATGCGGCGGCGGCAAGCCCATGACGGTGCTCGTCGGGTATGTGATGAACTGCGTGCTCCTCGTCCTCTTCGTGCGCTTCTACCTCAGCGCGTATCGGAAGAAGCTGCATGGACCAGGCAATTCATCACATACCCATGCAGGCCATCGGAGCACGCGTCAGATGCAAGAACATGTGCAAGAACATCGCGACTAGTCATGACTTGACTTGACTCGCGACTAGACTCGACGGCCGCGCACTCGAGGATCGAGGAACTTTTCCCGCGCCCCGCGGCCAGCGCGGGAGAGCCGAGAGTAGGGGCAGAGCGCCCGGGTCAGTTTTCCGGCATTTATTTCTTTCGCGCGTGACTCAAAGTACGCGACACGCACCTGCGCGGTGTATCCGTCACCTCCTATCCATCACCGCCGCACGGGGGCGGGGGCTCACGGCGCACACATGCATCCGCGCGCGATCTATCGTCCGACGATGAAAAACTCGCGAATCACGTGCACATCGAACCTCACAATCGAACACCCTACAGCCGGCGGACGTGTGGTGAACGCCAGCCGACCGCTGACGGCACCGCTGCAAGATAACCGACTACAATCACCGACTGCAAGAAGAGCCGAGCGCACGGACGGCACCGCCTCCACCGGCGTCCGCGCCCCTTGCCTCTCTCTCAACCGTCAACGGGACGGTGTCTGATCGCGCAGATCTGCGCCATTGCGCGGTCAGTCTCCACTCAGCTGACACGCAACTTCCGTGTAGCGTCCCGTCCTGCCGTCGCACGATGGCAACCGTAACGCTCTCACGGGAATCATCGCTGCGGAGACTCGAAGACCATCGCTGCGGAATCATCGCTGCGGAATCATCGCTGCGGAATCATCGCCGCGGAATCATCGCTGCGGACTCATCGCTGCGGAATCATCGCTGCGGACTCATCGCTGCAGACTCATCGCTGCGGACTCATCGCTGCGGACTCATCGCTGCGGAGACTCGAAGACCATGCACTCAGCCACCCCATACATTTCAACGCGGCGCCGTGGGATGACGGGGAGCTTCAAGCCAGCATGCCCGATGAGCGGCGGCAGGATCGGCGCGTCGACCTCGATCGCCGCGGCGGCTCGCTTTCGTTCGGACAGGGCAGCATCCTCCGACCAGCGCGCTTTAAGCTTCAGGATGGCCTCGGCGTCGTTCTGTTCGTCCATAGACAGCCGATCCCCCGCCTGTAGCTTGGTGCGGATCTCGTCAAGGCGCGCGTCCGCAGCCGCCTTGAGTTGGGCCGGTGGCGGCCGTCGCGGCGGCGACTTATTCACGCGCACCTCCCGTGGCCACCAAGCGGGCATCCTCGACTGCGCCGCAGCGCGGTAGGCAGCCTTCTCAGCCTCGGCCTCGGCCGCTCGCTTTGCGTCGCGTTGGGCCTCAAGCTGCGCGAGTCGCTGGTAGTCGGAGCGATACTCGGCGCGGAATTGCTCGATGAGATCGGCAGGCATGACTGGCTGCGAAGTGCCCTTATCAGGCATCCCTGGCTGTAAGATGGAATGGAGCTTACGATTGGCACCAGTGTCGCTCACGGCACGGTTGGAGTTGGTGTCGCTGGCTGCAGCACCGGTCCCAGTCTTGCTGCCAACTGTCGGCTTTGCGGCAAGGTCTTGCACGACTGCAAGCACCTGCGCCGGCACCTGCGCTGGCACCCTCACCTGCATCGCTCCGGTAAACGTACCGTTGCCAACATTTTTGGATTTGAGCGGAGCTGCTGCAGCGGAAGGGTCCAGCCGCACACGCCGCCCTCTGGCTGCGGGCTGCGCCACGGCTCCATGCTCCGGTATGCCCGGGCTACCCTTCGTGTGCGCGACTACCCTGGTTCGTGATCCATGAGACTGGGCCTCCTCACGCGTGCGCAGTTTCACGGGTGAAGGACCTGTGCGCGTTCGTACGGGTAGCGCCTGCTGGCGCTGAAGGCGCTGTTCTCGAGCGAAAGCGATTGCCGCTAAGATTTGCTGTTTGTCCTCCTTCAGCCCTTCATGCACATCGGCGAAGAGCCCGTACTTCATCCTCCCTCTTGGAGCGAGCCCGGGCCGATGTTGACCGTCCACACTCGTGCTGATGTGCGGGGAGGTCAAGTTTGTTTTGTAACGATCGGGGCGACGCCACGAAAGATGGCAGGCTGCTCGACTTCAAGTATTCGACCTCTTCAGACATGTCAACGACCTTCCTTCTCGGGCGACTTTGCGTCGGGGCCCGCGGGCGACATGTCCCTTTCCGCCCGTCCGCCCGCGGCATCAACGATCACTGATGACATGTCGGCCCCGAAGTCGTCCGTGATCGATGGTCGGCCAGGTTATGTGTTCGGGCATGGCGTTGATGGTCTCGGCTACTATCCGGATGCTAACTCTAACCCTAACCCTAACCCTAATGAGCAAGGCTCGCCAATCGTCCAAGCGCCACCAGCGTCGGAGGTGCAAGTGCAGATGCCGCCAGCGGTGGACACGCCGCACCTTGCGAGCAACAATCACAGCTTGACGAAGAGCAGGGCGCTCGCGTGTGCACCCGGGTGGGTAGGAAGAGCTCTTGTGCGGTTCCCTGGGCCGCTCTTCGTAACCTGTGGCTTGACGGTACCCATATGCATCAGCTGCTCCGTGATCATCTACCCGCAGCTTCGCCGCACTGAGTTTCACAGCGCGAGCGCGGCGCTTGAACCGCTGCAGTGGACGCTCGCGGCCGGCGCGATCATCTTCCTCGCGCTCACGAACAGCGTCGACCCGGGTGTGGTTACTGCCGAGATGGCTCCTGCAGAGCTCAAAACAGAGGACGACGAGCACGAAGGTGTGACTGGAGCGACTCGAGTGCGGGGCCTTCGGCGCAAGGTCCACGACGTCGAGTACCGCTGGTGTGACACGTGCTCGGTCTGGCGCCCGCCGCGCGCGAGCCACTGCGACCTCTGCCAGCGCTGCTTCTTGCGCTTCGATCATCACTGCCCCTGGGTGGGCACCTGCGTGGCTCAGTACAACCACAGGTTCTTCGCGGCCTTCCTCATCTTCGCAGGCGCCGCGGGTCTCACATGCTTTGGCGCCCTGGTGCTGGCGGCCGTGGACGCGGGCGATGCGAGCATCCGAGGCGTCGGCTTCGGGTTCCTCGTGCTGTTCAGTTGCTGCTCGTGCTGGTGCTTCTCGGGGCTCAGTGCATTTGGCGCGGGCGCGCTCTGCATGCTGCTCGTCGACGTGACCAGCAAAGACATCGCCGAGGCGAAGCGCAGGCGGACGAGCCCTCTCAGGCTGCATGCCGTGCGGGACGAGGCGCCGTTCGTCGCGATCTGCTGCCAGCCTTGCGAGCCAAGGACGCATTGAGGTCGATGTCAGGTGCTCTTGTTCATAATTTTGCGTCGTTCTGACTGAGCAGGTCGTGAGGAAAGACAGTCAAAAATTATTCTCGAACGCGTCGTGTTGAACAGCATCTGCGTGTGAACACGGGGTGGGAGCAGGGCGCGAAACGCGGGGCTCTTGCGCGCCTTCGCTCGGGCAATGTAAGACCACGAGTCCCGCTCGGCCCGCCAATGCCGCGGTTCAACCCCTTTGAGCAGGCTCCAGCCGAGGTCAACTTCCCGCCCTTCTCGCACCTTTTCGAGTGCAGCCCTTCCATCGACACGATCGCTCGCACCAAGCCTGCCGAGTTCTCGCTCGAGCGTAGCTTTGCGTCTCGTGCGGCATCGGAGCGTCAGTCGCCTCTCGTGAGCAGCATCCGAAGCGGCGACGGGCAGCGTGCACGCTCGCCACGCAACCGGCCGCGCGTTGCCAAACAGCTCAATTTCTCGCTGCCGTCTGCGCCGCGCGAGAAGGGTGTCAGCCGTGCGGCGGCCACCGCCGCTGGCTGGCCCACCCCTGGTGGTGGCATCGGGCGCAGTTGCCAAAGTGCACCCGGAGCCGTTCGCAGCGCGCAGTTTGCTGACGCCGGCCCGGCGACGGCACACGTGGCGCCAGGCAAGCTACCAGAGGCATCGTCGGCCGCGGCTGCGAGCTATACTTCGAGCTCCTCATCAGCACACACTGGCACGGGCGAGCGCACCGAACCAATGTCATTGGCAGAGCGGGCGGCGCTGGGCTCGCCGATCGCGCCTTGCGCTCTGCGCGAGGCGGACACGTGCGCCATGTCAGCCATGCATGGCGGACAGCCTGCCAGCTCGGCCGAGGCCGCCGAGGGAGAGGCATCTGTTCGTCAATTGACGTCACAAGTTCACGACACCATCGCCGCCTCGACCGCCGCTGGCTTTGACGGCTTCTCGGCCGCTGGCTTCGAGCTCGGCAGCGGCGGCGCCAGCGCGAGCCATGCGCCCCGCGCAGCGCAGGGCCCAGCCCCAGCAGGGAGCGCCGCCGCGGCGCTCATGGGCACGGGAGGTCGGTGCTCACCACGGCGCTCCCTCTCGGCTCCCCGGCTGCTCAACCGACAACCCCTTGCCGCCGCCGCCGGGATGGCTCATGTGGGCGCCGCAGCCGCTGCCGCAGCGTCAGGCGCGGGCGCGGCGCGGGCGGAGGCGGCCGAGGCGGCCCGCGAGATATGCTCCGAGATATGCTCCGACGAAACTCATCGGCTCGAGGCCACCCGCCGCATGCTGCTGGAGCCGCCCACGTTCGAGTTCACGCAGTACCTGAAGCGGCTGCTCACACGATGGCCGACGACGCCGCTGGTCCGATCTCGCTTGCACGAGCTCGGGCTCTCGCCGACCAAGACGGCGCCGGCGTGCGCCGGCGGCGCCGACGGCGGCGGCGGTGCCCACGACGGCGCGTGGAACGCCGCCCAGGAGCGCGCGTGGCACGCCGCATACGGCGCTCAGTACGGCGCGGCTGCCGGCCCATCGCCGCCGTCGTGGGCACCGCCGTCGTCGCGCCTCGGCACCAATGCGATGCCGGGTGTGAACGTTCACACCCGGATGCCGGGCTCGCTCGCCCTCGACATGGCGCCGCACGAAGCGCTGGCCGGGGCGGCCGGGGCGGCAGAGAATAGCGCGGCAGCCGCGTCGGCGCCGTCTTGGGCGGCCGCCTCCGCTGCCGCCGCCGTCGCCGCCGCCGCGTCGGCGGCCAGCGCTGCCTCCGCTGCCGCCGCCGTCGCCGCTGCCCCACCACCGCGGTTCGTCTACTATCCCGCCCTGCACCACCACGGCGCTGTGCCGGTCATGCCGCCGCCATATTACTGGGGCGGCCTCGCTGCGCCGCCGGCGCAATACTGGGCGCCGCACTGGTTGTCGCCCTATGCTCCGCCGTTTGCGCCGCCGCCGCCCTTCGCGCCTCCGCCGCCGCACGCCCAGCCACACTACCCTCACGGCTGGGTGCCATACGGGTGTGAACGTTCACACCCTCACGGCTGGGTGCCATACGGCGCTATGCCGTCGATGCCGCCGTCGATGCCGCCGCTGATGCCGCGTGCGCACACACCGCCGGCTATCGAGGCATGGGCTCCGCCGCCATGGCCGAGTACCTCCTCTTCGTTCGCCTCGACTCGGGGAGCCTCGTTCAGTACGGCGACCCTCCCCGCCGCTCGCTCCATTTTCAAGTACGTTCAGTGAGCCTCGTCACGAGGGCAGCCGAGAGCATCGAGACAGCTGACCAACGCCAAGTCGGACCTCAGTCGCTTCGACCTGGCGAGATCTCGAGGCGAGATCTCGAGGCGAGATCTGGTCCCTGCGGTGCCGATGAGATCGTGAGGTCTAAGTATCAGGAGTCGTTGTGGGCCGCCGTCGCCGCGCACCGCGATCACTGTCCGAACCGATTTCAAGTCCTGTGGGGTGTACTTTGCAGAGCAATCCCGGGTGCCTCGTTCGCCGGTTCGTGCGTCGCCGGTGTTGCGTGTACGGTTCCATCGGCTGGAATTCCATGAAGGCGTTTTCTGGCGGGCTGCCGCTAAAATGCCGCTCATAAGGCTCCCTATGTGACCGCGCGCTCCGTACCCCGAGAACGTTTTCGTAGGTCGACGATCGAGGGCAGACCGGCGCCAGGGGCCGGTGGCACTGGCAGGCGCGCACGCCGAAGAGGCCCGGGCGCCTGTGTGGTCACAGTAATCTGACGCCTCCTCGTCCTCACGTCACATGGATAGATGAGACTGGCGGACTGGGAATCACGTTGGATGTTCATGTGGGTGTGGCGTTGTGCGAGAAGAGGGGGGGATGGCAGACAAGAGAGAACGAATGCGCAACCGTCGCTCACTTCGCGGGCCGCTAAGGCTCACGACGGGTCACACCACACACCTCACACGCGATTGGATTCGTCACAACAGGTTGGCGTCCCACGCGATTGGATTCCCGTATGAGGCCGGCGATCACGACGGGTTGGCGTCCCACGCGATCGGATTGTACACCTCCGATCGCGGGCTGCACATGCCGCGCGCCCGCCGGCCGCCGAGCAGGTTGTCGCGCACCGGACCGCTCGCCATGCCAACGTAGCCCGAGGGACGCAGGTCGACGAGCTTGGAGGTGAGGCTGCCCTCCGTGGTGCGGCTCAGATCTACGGGCGGCGGAGGCGGTGGCACGGGCGCCTCGGGTCCCCGGGCGGTGGCCACTGTGTATACGTCCGCCGGGCGAGAGATCGAAGGCGACGCGAAGCCACGTGCGCGACGCGCCACCTCTTTCGCAGTGAAGTAGTTCGGAGGCGGCGGCTCCACGGGGGGCTGGTAGCTGCTCGCGAGCAGCGTGGCCGAGGCGGCGAGTGTGACCGAGTTGGCGAGCGCAGCGGTCGACGTGAGCTCGGGGGCTCGCTGGCAGCTCCCTGCGCCGCGCTTCGATTTCGATTTGTTGGGCAGGGTCTTGTCGTGCGTCGAGACGACCGGCGCCGTGGGTGGCCGGCGCGCTGTGGGCGGCCGCTCGCCATACGCTGAGCGCTCGTGCGGCTGCACCCCCGTCGAGGTCTCCGCAAAGAGCAACGACTCCTTGCTGTAGCGCGGGGACTCCATACCACTTCGCGACGGGGCTGCAATGCTGGCGACCGTGGCCGGGTACGAGCGCTGCGGCACGTTATAGACGCGCCGCTGCGTGTGGCGATACTCGCCGCGTTCGGGTAAGTTGTTGAAATCGAGCTGAAGGCTCTCCGATCGGTTGGGGACGCCGCCGGCTGGCACCATCGCTGCTGGGTCGGGCTTCTCGCGCCGTGGGCTGCCCGGGCGCAAGGAAGCGCGCGAGGAGGTGGTGGACTGCAGGTAGCCCGGCATCTTGGGCGCGGCGGCAGCGCCGGCGAGCGCGCTCCGCAAGTGTGGTGGCGCGACCGGCGTGATCGGCGCCGGACGAGCGTGGATGGACGCCATTGCGATTGCGCTTTTCAAAAAACTTCTATTCATGTTCACAAATGTGCTCGGGTTTCGGGAACGACGCGATCCTCCCAAAAGGAAGGAACCAGACCTGAAACCATATCGGTCGGCGACGGACCTGCGGACCACGACGTGGCGTCCAGTAAATTCGCCTACCCATTGGATGACGGAAGGTCATCCGCTGCTTCGCGTCGTGAGACGTGAGACTGACGTGAGACATGTGCGATGTGCCAGGGTTGCGAGATAGACCCCCCCGGTTACAATGTACGGTCCTGCGTACTATTGTACAATACCGAGAAGCGATACAAAAAAACATGCAACCGATTCACTCGGAAACACGCGCCACACCAAAAAAGGTTTGTCACTTCTCTCTCTCATTCCAAGATGGTGCCAGCGAGCGGTTGCTCGCAGGCGTCGTCGGCAGCCACGTTTGCGGCCTTTCTCGACGCGAAGCACTGCGAATGGGCCGTCATGCGGCACAATGCGCGCCCGCGCTCCAAAGCCGCTGGGTCGAGGCTGCGCAGCTTGATGGGCACGACCTCGGGCACGCTGCTGCCCGAGCCGCAGCCGCATCCAGCCATGCATCCAGCGCGTTCGGGCGATGACGCTGGCGGCTCCAGTAGCGTTCATCACGAACCGTGGGTAAGGGCGAGCCCGCCATGGAGGGTGCCGGACTCGATGCGGGACTCGACCAGTGCCGACTCCAAGCCGACCGACTTATCGATACATGCACGGAGCGGCAGCGGCGAGAAAGTGCCCCACTCGCCGGGCGGCTCGCTCCACGAGGTGTCCGTTACGGCGCTCCACGAGGTGCCTGTGCCTCGCGGATGGCCAGAGGCCACGAACCCAAGCATCGACGCGCCCCTCGCCATCACGACTTTGGGAGCTGGCTCGATCCAGCACGTGCCACAGCGCTTGCCCTCGGCGATTGGCTGGCCAGAGTTTGATCGGGAGGACGCTCCGAGTCCTCCAGGAGCGCCTGCGCTCGGGAGCGTCCATATGCACCCGCCGCTGCCGCCTCCGTACCCGGACAACGCGAACGTTGGGAGGCCCTACTGCCAGGGCGATCATGGCAGTTGGACGGCGGGCTTCGGCGGGTGCGACACGTACGGCGACCCGTTGGATAACCTCCCCTTTTGCGATCGTGACCAAGACTCGACGCAAGAAGGTCTGACTGCGGAGCAAGCGTGCGTCGAGTGCGGCGTGTGCGTCTATTGGCCGCCGCCCTCGCCGCCGCCCTTGCCGCCCCCGCCTTCGCCGCCGCCGCCGCCGCCCCCGTCGCCGCCGCCCTCGCCGCCACCGTCGCCGCCGCCGCCCTCGCCGCCCTCGCCCTCGCCGCCCCCCTCGCCACCGCCCTCGCCGCCCCCGCTGCCCTCGCCGCCGCCCGGCGTGAACATAACGGCCGTGTTGGAGGAGCAGAAGGCGAAGGAGCTCGAGGCGCTCCGAAGGCTCCTTGACAGTGGTACGCTCGACCAAGCGGGCTACGAAGCGGCCAAGGCGCGCGTCGAGGCCAAGTACATGTCCGACGACGAGAAGCAAGAGAAGCTCGACGAGCTCGAGGAGATGCACCGCGCGGGCGTCCTCAACGAGACGCAGTACCAGGACGCGAAGGCGAAGCTCACAGGCGAGCCCGACCCGACCTCGGCCGAGGGTTTGGCCAAGGCCGCCGCCGAGGCGGAAGCGGAAAAGGCCAAGGCCGCGGAGGCATTCTCCCTCGTCACCAAGATGAGCCTCAGCGTCGCCGAGGTGCTCCTCCTCATGCTGGGCATGATGCTGGTCCTCGGCGGCGGCAAGGTGGGCGGCGGCGGCGGCGGCATCATCAAGGCCCTCGCCGCCCTCTCCTTGCTGATCCTGATCGCCTTCGCGGTGATACAATATCTGAACAGCGTCAGCCTGCTCAAGTGGCCGGTCATCGGGGTGGCGTTCTTCCAGTTCGTCGCGACCATCCTCATCCTGGTTGGCCAAGGCGGCCTGGCGATGTTGATCGTCGCCGGCAGCCTTGTCCTCCTCGGCCTTACCCTTGCGCTTGGCTGGCTTGGCTGGCTCGGTGGGTTGTGAGTTGAGGCACGTGTGAGGCGGCATTGCCATTGGTGTTCGTCAACAGGGCGGCGCGCTTGAGCCGTTCAGCCGGGTACATGCGGGTACGCCCCTGATGAGGGAAGTAATTGTGCTACTGTACCATTGAAGAAAAGGTGCGGAAAGAGCACCGGGTGCGCGTCGCGAGCAAAAAAGAAGGTGGTTGTGTTTTCGGAAGCCGTACGCGGAGAGGCAGCTCCAACCTGCCGTCCCCGCTCGCTTCTTGCGGGGGTTCGTGCCCCCACGCCGGCAAGTGTCGCGCCCGTGGAGCATGGTCGGATTCCTCAACACGACGAACTCGTCAAATCTCAACGCCGGGGGGCGGCCTTCCAATGATATTTCAGCGATCCTTGTCTATTCCGGGATCGCGCTCGAGGTGGTGGCCGGCGCGCTGCTCTCCCTCTCGATGGTGATTCAGCGACACGCCCTGACGTACAAGAACGATGTCGCAGTCACCAAGGTGCCACTCCTTTGCTGCCGAATGGGGCGCTGGAAGGCGTGGTTTGTGGGTCTGGTCGTCTACGGCGCCGCATCTTGCATCAAGGTAGTGGGCTTCAACCTGGGCCCCTTGACCATTCTGGGCTCCGTCTTCGTCGGTGCGCTGCTCGTGGTCAATCTCTTCCTCGGCCATTGGCTCCTCAAGGAGGAGCTCACCCACAGCAAGGTCGTCGGCACGCTACTCGTGCTTGCCGGCGCTTGCGTGAGCAGCGCTGGCACCCCAACTGGAGCACCCACCTCATTCAGCACAACAGACATGCAGGCGCTCTTCATGAGAGCGCCGCCCTTTGGCGGCTTCTACCTCGCCCTCGTCATCCTCGTCGTCCTGCTCAGCCTCTGGTTCATCCTGGTCATCGAGAAGGCCTACCCGGTGCCGAGGTTGCAGGCCGCTCAACAGACTCGTGCCGCAGCGGCTGGCTCGCTGCCATTTCGGCTGTACAAGCGGCCGTCCTTCTGCCTCGCCGTGACGATGGTGCTCGTGTACCCTGGCTCGCTTGGACTCAATGAGGCGTTTGCGGACATTTGCGTAAAGGCGTACTCGTCGATGCTCGTGCGCTGCATCACAATGGATGAGCGGGGATTGCAAGCTTGCCATGACTGGACGTTGTACGTGACGATGGGCGTGGGCATCCCGTCGGCCATCTCGACGAGCTATTGGCTCAAGGTCGTCTTCGAGCGTTACCAGACGACTCTCGCCCTGCCCATTGAGTACTCCACGCTCAATATCTTCTCCGTCATCGGCGGGCTCCTCTTCTTCCAAGAAGTGGACTACATGACGGACCAGCAAAGGACACTCGCGCTCGTCGGCTGCCTCATCATGACCATTGGCGGTGCTGTCATCGTCGCCGGAGAGGTCTCTGAAGAGCTCCTCGCCTCGCGGCGCACCTCCTCTGCCGGCACCTCCTCTGCCGACACCTCCTCTGGCGAGGTCTCACCTTCGCGATCGAGGCCAGGCTCACCGGCGTCGCAGAGCAAGGGGGTAGGTCAGTCCTACCCCCTTACGCAGAGCTCGAGGCCAGGCTCGCCGGCTTCGGTGAGGCCAAAGCAGCCACTCGCCGCCAGCTGGGCCATGCGACCTGCTCGATCGAACAAGCTCGAGGACGGTCTTCGGCGCGGAGGCAAGCTTGGAAGTTCCTCTCCCTCCAAGCTTGCCCATGAAGACACTCCTTCATGTCGTGTGTAGGTGGGTGCAGATGATGCACATGATGGTGCCGAGGCCGATGGAAGCATCGATGCCTTCGCCTCAGATGATGCGTCCGCCTCAGGCGACGATGATGCCTCAGCCGGCAGAGGAGAGGCATCAACAGAGTGACTCCGGGGGGCCTCTCGACAACTGGCTGGCCTGGACGTCCGCGGGGGGAGAGTGTGGTACAGCTGTACAGAGTATTGCATGTTGCTTGTTGGGGCTCTCGCTATTTGACAGTCGCACTCGCGTCGGGGTACACGAACAGAGCGGGGGTGTAAGTGTGTTAGGTCATATATAGGTTATGCACGAATGGAACGACATGTGCATGCCCGCACGCGTTACGCGACTTACGTCGAGAAACGCGTAAATCTTCCCGAACCGTTAACGTTAAGGTGAAAAATAGGTCCTGGTGGATCGGATTCGGTTCGCGTTCGGATCCGACGGCGATCTCAAGACGTGTCGCGAGTCGTCCTCCTTGGTAGACTTTCGTGCGCCCCCAAAGTATTCATTTTTGGAGGGGCCGCGCTGGACGCTTTTTCTTTCCACGAAAAAAATAGTCAGCGCGTTCACAGCCTATAAGCTATATGGTTCGGATATAAAAGTAACGACACCCAAGACTAACCCAAGACACCGGGAGCCGGACCGGCGTACATACGGACGCGGTTACCACTAGCTCGGGGACCCCTGGACCCCCTTTTCACAGCCATACTCGATCAGCCCCCGGCCGGGCCGCTCAACACTTAGCCCCGCCCGGTCGCCTTAAGCGCGTCCTTAAAAGGCGCATCTTGATCTCGGTGATCTTCTCGGATCCCCTTCCCCCGCGTGTAATAGCAGGTTGTATAATAGCAGGCTGTGTCGGCCATGCCTCCGTCCATTGCGAGAGCGGCCCCGTGCTTGGGTCCGCAGAGTTGCGCGTTGTGTTGTACAGCCAGCATGCATCGATTTTTTGCACCCTGGAAAATGCACATCCAGGAAAGGAACTGAAGTCGGTCTCTAGAGTGGCTGCATGGGCCAAGCATGTTTAGAACCTCGCCGCTCTTTGGCGGTGCCGCTCCATACGGCGGCGGCGGGTTTGGAGCCGCGACGCAGCCCGCGCCGCCAGATCAGTCGGCGGATCCGATGAGTGGGGCATTTTGGACGGCCGGCGCCCTCCCGCCGCTGGTGGCGATGCTCAGAGATGGTACCGCAGGGGAGCGTGCCGCAGCCGCGGAGGCCTTGGAAAAGCCAGCGCGCAACAAGTACAACAAAGGGGCGATTGCCGCGGCGGGCGTGATTGAGCCGCTCGTGGCGCTCGTGCGCGACGGCGACGCACGAGGCAAGGCGAAAGCAGCCCGCACGATGGGGTGTCTGGGTTACGGCGACGCTGCCATCAAGGCGGCGATTGCCGCGGCGGGCGCGATTGAGCCGCTCGTGGTGCTCGTGCGCAACGGCGACGCTCAAGGCAAGGCGGACGCAGCCGGCGCGTTGTGGAGTCTGGCGGCCGGCGACGATGCCATCGTAGCGGCGATTGCGGCGGCGGGCGCCATTAAGCCGCTCGTGGCGCTCCTGCGCGACGGCAATGCGGAAGGCAAGGAGAACGCAGCCGGCGCGTTGTGGAGTCTGGCGGCCGGCAACGCTGCCATCGTAGCGGCGAGTGCAGCGGCGGGCGCTATCGAGCTGCTCGTAGCGCTCGTGCGCGACGGCGACGCTCAAGGCAAGGCGAACGCAGCTGGCGCGTTGTGGAGTCTGGCGGTCGGCGACGGTCTGGCGGTTGGCGACGCTGCCATCAAGGCGGCGATTGCGGCGGCGGGCGCGATTGAGCCGCTCGTGGCGCTCTTGTGCGACGGCGACGCTCAAGGCAAGGCGAACGCAGCCGACGCGTTGCGGACTTTCGCGGACGGCGACGATGCTATCAAGGCGGCGATTGCGGAGGCGGTTTCCGTTGAGGCGCTCGTGATGAAGTTTACCGCGCAGCCGCGCACGTGCAGCTCCATGGCGCTCACAAACGGAGCCATGCTCAAGATGTTCCACAACGACACGACGCAGCAGCCCGTGGTCCAGCTCCTTGAAGTCAAGCTCATCAGCCACCATCACGCGGAAGTGCGCCACCGCATGATCGTCTCGGATGGCGTCAACTACATGCAGGGTATGATGGCCACGCAGCTCAACCACTACATCGAGTCGGGTCAAGTCCAGTCGCTCTCGGTCATCAAGCTGACCGAGTTCGTCTGCCACGTCGTGCAGAACCGCAAGATCATCATCGTTCTCAATTGCGACGTTGTCCGATCTTCAATGCCCATGATCATCGGCCAGCCCCTGCGCCTCGACGATGACGGCCAGCCTGTGCCGGGTAGCTTGCCGCCGGGCTTGATGCTGCCGCCGCCGCAGCAGCAGCCTCCGCCGCCGCCACAGCAGCAGCCTCCACCGCCGCAGCAGCAATGGCAGTTGGAGGAGAGCAGACGGAAGGCGACAGCGAGGGCGGTGGCGGAGGAAGCGGCGGCAGCGGAAAAGGCGGCAGCGGAAAAGGAGGCATCAGAGAAAGCAGCTCTGGCCGCTCTGCGTGTGGCCCTCGAGACGAGTAGCGGTGATGACCAGAGCAGCCTTGAGGCAAGGCTTGTGGCGATTAAGAGTGCGATCTCAGCGCATGCGGCCGCGGCCGAAGGCTCCCCGCTGCTCAAGGAGGCGCGGGCGCTGCGCGACTTGCTGGCCGAGCGGGTGCGCCGTGAC
>Ga0210242_101383_pt1 | contig 18280 bp, 12 predicted proteins | sample ChrtobMeP5a_16mM_FD_155445 | JGI IMG/M metagenome (GOLD analysis project Ga0210242, IMG submission 155445) | Chrysochromulina tobin associated microbial communities from unialgal haptophyte culture, Seattle, Washington, United States - P5a_16mM | ecosystem: Host-associated > Algae > Haptophytes >... | reverse complement strand
TCCGGCGATGAGGGTGGCGATACAATGTATGAGCAAAACGTGTTGTAGCGGTCATATAAGTCATTCAAGAAACGTTCAATCACGCGCTACTGGAATCGAAGATAAGTGGCACCATGTTCTTCGCGCAGTGGTGGGTGCTAGACCTGACCTCAGAACCGCTCCATCGTGCGGCGTGCGGGTGCGCGGCTCGACCATGCCCCATCGAGAGACGAGACCTCCACGAGACTGCAGCTCTACGCAGACGTGCAGTCCAGTCGTCCGGTCCACGCACCACGGGCCCGGCTCTCGTTGCGACCGTTTAGAGGCCGCTCGCGGTGTATCAGGTCACAGGTGCCGTGACATTTGTTCCTTTCGCATGTCCAGCCCCCCCCCGGTGGCCAGGGCTGATGAGCTGATGTAACTGTACTCGCACGACATGTCACTCCGATCTGCGCTCGGAAAAACCGAGCCCGGACCGAATACCATCCGTTAACGCATCCGTACGATGACGACGGCTGCCAGCGCGCACGTAAGCCCCATCAGCGTAATTCGTGAGCCTTCCGTCCAGAGAGCAATGCCTTGACTCGCATGAGAACAACCGTATCTATGGGAAGCAGCGGTCGGCGGAAGTCAGCATTGTGACGGAAGGTGATGGATCCGGCGATGGGGCAGATGGTGCCTTCGGTGGCGTGGCCTTCGAGCGCCTCCGCGCAGGCTGCCATCCCACCTGGCCGCGCCTCGCCTTGTCAGCGATAGCGTCCGGATGGCTCGGCCCATGGTGACGAAACGTGCAGCACGTGATCTGGCAGCGCCCCTTATTCAGGAAGGCATAGCACAGTCGCGCCTCTCCCGGTGAGGCTTGCGGATTTGCCTCCTCGTCGGCGACAGGAAGGGCCAGCAATCTTCTCTGAGCAGCGTTAGCCGCGATGGCAGCCTCCCAGAAGCTCGTCGGTGTGCCCCCGTCGATGGCTAGGTGGATACTTGCAGCGGCATGCAGGGCACGGCACTTGACGACACACAGTGACATATGTGGCAGCTCCGCCAGTAGTAGCAGCACAATAGGCAGCACTGCGTCGCCATCGCGATTGCCGCCGAGATCTATGAATGCCACGTTGATCTCCATCTCGCGGCCGAGAGCGAGGCACTGCGCCGGGTTCGCCAGAACATCCGAGGTCTCGATGCGGCAGTTACTGGCGCCCTTGCATGCCATACAGGCCCTCTGCACGCACTCATCACTGTTATCCACGGCCGTAACTCTACGAGCCAAAGTCACCAAAACTTTTGTCGCGTCACCAAAGGAGCACCCGAGCTCAAGAACGCTGTCTGTTCCAGTCACGTGCGTAGCTGCTATTTTGCGGTAATTCATAGTCTCCGTGCACAAGATGCATGAGCGTCGTCGCAGCTCGCTACGTTGCGGCTCGTTGGGATGGAGCAGAAGGTCAGTATCCGAGACGGCGGATGGGTCAAATGACTGCAAGCTGGCGTGCATGCCGCAAAAGGGACACACCGCCGGGGCCGACCCGACCCGCACGGGGCGAGGCACGACGACCCGTCAGCCTTCGCATCGGAAGAAAGCACATCTGTGTGAAGATTTGTGCTGTGAAGAGATACATGTATGCCTTCCCCCTGTCCCCCTGAATTTCGGTGGGGGAGTTTGAAGGAGATGTCGGCGTGAGAGTATGGCACATGGAAACATGGGACGGCATTGTGACACACGGCGGGACACGGGAACTACAATGTATTCGAACTGTATTCGAACTACAGCGACTGTTGTGACTCTTCGTGCGTGTGGGTGGCCAAAAGGGACCACCTTTCCGGCTAGGGGTCAGGCATCCATTCGACGTTCGCTCATATTCTGATATTCAAAGAACACACTCGCTTAAACACTCGCGCGGTCCGGCACACCGCTGTCGCGCGTGTTCTCGGGCATTGCCTAAGGCCTAAGGGATGCTGTCAAATCGACGACGACTGCTCCGTGCACCAGCCTGCGAGCTATGCCCGAATTGGCATTGGCCGCGTTCAGCACCACCGTGCGCTCATGACCTCCTCGCCCAAAGTGCACGACGGCAGCTCCACGCGCCTCGTGGATGTGACCGCAAATCCACAGGGCGGGCTTGACCGCGGCACGCGACATGAGCGCACGTAGGTACGGGCTTCCACCGTGCTCGCCGCTGCCGCAGCGATCGACGATGCCGTGCGGCGGGCTATGTGTCACAAGCACTTCCCCGCGCGGCAGCGCAAAATGCTTGTGCTTGACCTTCTCCACGTGCACGCGCGGCTTGCCCGAGATCCAGCGTGTCTTGCGAATGTGCTCACGAAAGTAAGGCACGAGCCCAATCGTCACTCCAGCGACCTCAATGGAGCGTGGAGCCCGACCGGCGTACACGGCACCCGAGAGGGGAAAGTGGGCAGTGGCTGGGTCGTGGTTACCGGCGATCACGATCTTGTGAGCGTGGGGCTGCGAGGCGAGCCAGGCGTCAAACTTGGCCAACGCCGCCTCGACAGTCGTGCCATCGTACCGTGGATTGGCGGCAAAGTCGCCACCGTGGATGAGCACGTCGCCATCGGGCAGGGCATTGCTCTTGGTCAGATCCTGCTCAAACGAATGGGTATCAGAGATGATGACCAATCGCACTCGTGAGGTAGCTGCTGATGCTCGCGCGGGCAGCTCCAGGCATTCTGTCCGCGGCTGCGACCCGTCCTGTCGAACCTGAAGCTCGAGTGGCTCAATACTCACGGTGGCAGTGGTAAATGGACGCTGTAAAGCAACGTGCCGCGCCGCTGCGATTAACAATGGGATCGCTGCTGCCCAGATGATTAGGATGAGCCACGCATCGCCGAAGCTATGGCCGCCGCCGCCGCCGGCCAGGAGCCCCACCGCGTCGAGACTCTCCAGCATTCACGCCGTGTAACCAGTGCCGGTAGGAACTAGGTCCTATGCAAGCTTGAAAGGTCAATTTAGCTTGCCTCGTTTGCGGCGGCTCCTTCTCCGCATTTTGGGAATCATTCATGAATTCACACACTATTCACACTCGAAAAGGAACGTCCTTGACCTCGAGGGAGAGTGCTGCTGAGTGTGCTGCAGGGTGACGGGTTGGACTCGCCTCGCAACGACCCACCAGAGCTTCCATGTTGCGCCGGGTCAACAGTTTCTCGCGTACTATTGGCAAGCAGAGGCAACAATTCCACTTCGAACTGTCGCACATCGAAATCGAAAGCGGAACTCCTTCGTCTCGTTCAGCGCCGTCGCTCGTTATTCAGATTGGCCGTGGGGATAAGACGACAACTTCGAAAGAGGTTGAGGCTCCCCAGTCGGAGGGTGCTGGCCTTCCGTTTGATGGTCAAAAGCTGTCGTTTCGTGCGACGCTCTTCTCGAGCAAGTCGGGCAACGCGACAGATTACTCTGAAAAACTCTATAAGATTGCCGTACTCGCTGTCAAGCCAGACTTTGGCACTACCAAGACTGTGTTCAAGGAATTGGCAGCAGCCGAGCTCGACGTGGCAGAGTACGCGCTGAGCACCGAGCCCTTCAAAGTTACGCTCAACTGCAGGGGCGATCGGCGGAACAAGATTGTGGTGCAATTTTACATCTGCGCGTGGCCAGTCGCTGCTGGCGACGATGATGACGACGACGACGCGTCCGAGCCAGCAGCGGGCTCCGGCGTCTCGGGGCTCACGCCAACGACGGCAAAGCCACGGCCTGAGCCAGAGGTGCATGGCGTTGGCGGGGAGATCCCGACGCCAGTGCGGTCGAACTTCCAACGGACAAGACGAGTTCCCGATGCCATGGCGCCCGCTGAAGGAGTCAGTGAAGGTTCTTTGCGTGCCCCTGAAAAGACGCGAGAGGAACCGAGGGGACCAGCGACCGAGGCCAGGGCAGTCACAAACAGCATCACCGAACGCATCGCAGAGCTCGAAGGTCAGCTTCTCAGCACGCGCACCAAGGCCGCTGAGAACGAGAAGTTCTTGAACGCATTGGTCCGCACGAAGGAACAAGAGGTGGCAAAGGTCTCGCGGGAGCGAGATGAGGCTCGCGCTCGGCTCACCGTGCTCGAGGAGGAGTTCAAGTTGCTGGAGGAGAAGGTCTCGAGTGCGCGTGGCGAGGCGCGCGCCCGCCTCGTCGAGCTCGACAAGGTCTCCCGTGAGCGTGATGAGTTCCGCACTCAGCTCGGACTGGCAGAGGAGCTGAAGGCGGCGGCGAAGCTGGAAGAGCTCAACCAGATGATGATGTCCATCAACCGTCAGAACGAAACGGACGCCCATTTTGCGAGCCTCAATTCGGCTGCGAGAGCGAGTTCGAGAGCGGCGGGCAGTCGGGGTGTGGATGCGAGCATGTCGTGGAAGCCTCCCAACGCATTGGGAGCAGCTGGGTCCCGTGCAGCCGCTCTTGAGCTGGGTAGCTCGGCATCGGAGTTGCCGCCCATTGTGCCGTTGGCAGAGCTGAAGGACTCCGAGGAGAGTCAGCCCAAACGGCGGGCTGCGGCCCCACCTCCAAACAATGTCTTTGAGGATTTGCCGCGAGCTCGTGGCCAAGCCTCCACAGCGAGGGCGGAAGAAGCCGGCAGTCGATCGGCGCACGCAGCGGCGACGCACGAGGATGCTCAGGGCGCCGAGGGAGAGAGCGAGGACGAAGCTGATGAAGGCGAGCCACCATCCGCCGACGGAGCTGACCAGGCGGCCGAGGAAGAGAGCGAGGAAGACGCTGACGAAGCCCAGCCACCATCCCCCGACGAGCCCAGCGACGATGGCGTCGCAGTGGTGGGCGGAAAGGCTGCGTGGAACCCGCGCTACATCGGTAATTGGGTGCAGGAGTCGATCGAGGCGGATAAGCTCGACGCGATCCTCAAGATCCAGGGCTACAATTATCCAACACGCAAGATTGTGACCTCGGTCAAGCTTAGCATGACCTTCACGAGGGACAGCGACGGCGACCTGTTCCTCGTCATGAAAGATCCCACTGGGTCCAATCGCCTCAAGTGTATCGACGGTGCGAAACTTGTCGTCAAGAATATGGGTGCGACACTCATTAACACTGCACAATGGGAGGCGGGCAACCTCGTGGTGAACCTCGAGACGCACAAGGGTAAGACGGTGACGACCGCGAAGATCACGCAGCGCTACGATCCGGCCACCGACAAAATCTACTCTGAGAACGACTCGATCGAAGGCTTTTACGTGCGGACCTTCAAACGCTCCAAGAAAGGGCCTCAGGCGGGAGATGAGTGAAAAGTGATGTTAACACGATGCACCTTTGGTTCCGCGAGCTTTCCTGTTACGATCCTCAAGACCGGGCCGACTACGCAAAGAGTTTCAGTGTGCGTGTGTGCGCCTGCGCGTGTCCGCCGGCGTCTCGCTGTCTCTCGCTGAGAGATCAAGATTCAAGTGAACACGAGCGGCCTCGGTGGCCCATCGCTCGCATGCGACGCTCCCCCGACGCACCCGCGAAATAAAAATAATAGGGCGCGGAGCAGACGCGCCTAACAGTAGAATGATTCACGTCTCCGACACGCGCATCACGCCTCACGGGGACATCCGCAAAGGTCACCGCGAGGCGCGCGAGCGCACTCAAAAGCGGCAAAGCTCGGACGACGGCGGACCGGCTGCGTTTCGGTCCGCGGTCAAGGGCGAGAGAAGAGAGGTCAAATAGTGTGATAAGAGCACACACTGCGTGCTGAGATGTCGGAGGCACGACGCGCAGATTGTATGGCTCGACCGCTCGCCGGCTGTTGGACACCGAGGTGTGCAGAAGCCCCGTCGCCCCCGCAGTAGAGAGCCTCCGGATCCGCCATACGAGGCAGAGGCGAAGCAGAACTGTGAGTTACACCTGCATGTTGTGCTCTACCGACGAGACGTCATCGATCTCGTCGAGCATATCGATATACTTGTAGTTGGCCTCTGAGTCCTCTTCCGAGCACGCGATGGTCGTCGACGGCACATAGACGAGCATGCCGCTGCACGCATGTCCCTTCTCCTGCAGGGCCGCCTGAAGCTTGCCCAGCTCCTCAACCTCCGTGAATGCCACACACTTGACGTCCTCGGAATCGCCGCGGACTTCCGTGTCGGGCGCCTCGAGCGTCACATCGCCTTCGCAGCCCGCTTCGATCGCGAGCTCGAGCAGCTGCTCGTCGCTCAGCGCTGTATTGATCGCAATCCGGCCTCTGCGCTGGAAGTTGAAGGCTACCGAGCCAGAGGCGGCGACCTTGCAGTTCGCCTTCTTAGCTGCGGTCGAGACCCTCTCTACTGCACGATTCTTGTTGTCTGTCAGACAGCCGATGATCAGGCCGACGCCGCCATGTCCGTACACCTCGTACGTCAGCTCCTCATAGCTGCTTGTATCCTTATCCAACGCACGCTTGACGTTGTTCTTGATCACATCCTTGGGCACGTTGAGAGCGTTGGCCTCTGCCATGACCGCAGCGAGCTGGCGGTTGATGGTCGGGTCGCCGCCTCCCGATTTGACGGCAATCACCACCTTCTTGCCGATGTAGCTCGCCTTCTTGGCGTAGGCGAGTGCAGTCTTGGCCATCCTGAGCTTGTTGTTCTCAAACTTGCGGCCCATGACTATGGTTGTGGAGCGATGTGATGCCACCGACACTGCACGGGATGACGCTACATGTAGCGTGCAGCCGCGGTCCGCGACAAGCATGATCAAGGTCGCCACGAGGGACCGCGCGACCATCGGGCGAGATCTGAAGGGGACAACCCCTTACGAGATCGCACCTCGAATGGATTTCGTGTTCTGTCCGCAGAAAGTGCTCCGTAACTGTGATTTAACGCGAGAATGAACGTCGAAATGCGCCGTATGGTGTATGTTTGGCCTAGATACATGTACCGGTAACATGCTACGCTTCAGCGTATCCGTGGGGCCACATGTGCTGCCGGCGCAATGTGAAGAACGATATCCAGCGTGCCCAGTGACACATCGCCGCAGAAAACAAACACCTCACTGTGGTGTATTCAGGATCTCCTTGCGACCTCCTTGCGCCCAAGAAGCGGCTTCTTGGGCGGCGCCGGGTCGGGCACAGCTTGTGTGAGCTCGCCAAGCGCTAGTCCACCAAACACGAGGCACTTGAGCATCCAAAAGACGACAGGCTCCTGCTTGGTAGCCGCAATGCCGCGTGCGTAGACGGCGGTGCCCGAATTGATGGCAATCACAATCCCGAGCCCTTGCAGCAACAGGCCGCGGTAAGCGTCGGGTACCTCTGTCAGCGGGAAGCCAGGATACGAGATGAGCGAGCTGAGCAGCAAGACGCCGAGGAGGAGCATGTGGCCACTCTGCAGGTACGGGAGCAGGTAGGCACCCGCCTTGTTGGGCAGCCCGCGCCCAATGAGCCGCGCCGTCCAGTCATATGGCTCGCGGTCCACCATCTCCGCGCTCGGCCCATCGATTGTATCGAAGGTGAGCAGCTCCATCAAGCGATCTCGAGCGATCTCCTGGGACGTCTTCGGCACGGAGGGGGCTTCCTCGAAGTTCGCATTCGCCAGCGGCGCGGTTTCGGCACGCGCGCGCGTCGCCTCCCGTGCGCGGAAGCTGCTCATGCTCGGGAGGTCGAGCGCCATTGAGCTGTCCTCGATGAACGCATCCGTCATCGTGGCGTCAGCGTACAGCGCGTCGTCGGTGGGCTGCATTGGCGCGTCCCCCCTGCCACGAGCCTCTCCTGTCGCTGAGCCCTGCCGAGCCGCGCGTCGAGCAGCACGCCGCGAAGATGTGCTGCTGCTGTCTGCATCAAACGCTTGTGACGACGACGATGGTGCCGATGGTATCGATGCCGGAGCCGACGTCGCTGGCGCCTCCCATTGCGAGGTGCCCGTCGCCGCATTGAAGTAGAAAGTCTCGCCCTCGGCGCTCACGACCTCCTGCCAGCCCGGCGGAAGAGCTGCCGCAGGCGCTGGCGCTGTCGGCTGCAGATCAGATGTCTGCGGCTCCCAATCGCTCTCCCTCCCCACGCGATTCTTCCTCTTCGCGAGAAGCAGTGGCGAGACCGTCCGGGCATGTACAACCGTGACGAGGCTTGGCAGCGCCGGGCGCGAAACCGAACCCGTGAAGGCAAGAGCGAGGGTCACGATTGCAGCCATGGTATGGAGATCTCCGTGCCACCTCGTCCTCCTGTGAGCGTGTTTTGTGGCGGTACGGTACACGTCACACGATTTTGGAAAGAAGGTAAAAACACACGCACGACCGAAAGCGTTTACGACGAGACGTTAGTCGCCCAGTTACGATGTCACCTCTCGGCTCCTCGCTCCTACACCGTGTACGTTCCTCGACGTTCCTGTGTACATGTTCTGGTACCGCCTCTTCGTTCTGCTCTCAGCTCTGGACCTGCGCCCACCATCCAGACCTTTGCATGGGCTGCCTCTCTACACGCGTGCTGCGCGGCACCAACTCGAGCAGCCGACTTCTCACGCCGGCCTTGGCAAGCACACCGGCAGGCTCAGGGGCGCAATCTGCTCGGGGCGGCCCGCGCGTGCTCCCTGGTACTCTGGCGAGAAGCCCGCCTGGTGGACCTGCGGCGCGCCAGCGAGCATTCTCGAGATCACGGATTTGCTCTCGTGCAGCCGCCGGCGCATGTGATCGGCCACAGGGCCCTCGAGGGGCCCTTCGTCCGCGGCCGACGTGGGCGTGACCGACATTCCCTGTAGGCAAGCACCGAGTGTAGGCACGCACCGAGCGAGCCGGCAGTGAGCAGACGAGCGCGGCGGGCGCGTGGGGCGTGGACAGGGCAAGGCGGGGCGCAGCGCCGCCTCCACAAAAAAGGCACGCTCAGTTCCCTGAAAATGGTGTTTGCAAGGCATCAACGCCCCCGCGGGGGTGCTCCGCATGCGTATAGTGATCGTCCTCGCGGCGAAGGGGGGTGGAGGGGGGGGGAGGAGGATAGGGAGGTGGAGCGGGAGGGGGCGGGCGCGCACCTGCAGCGAGTGCGAGAGCGCGTGGTCATCGTCGACGCTGCGGGAGAGGGCCGACAGGTTTGAATCTCGCGCTTCCGAATCACGTTGAGCTCGCCACTCTTGATAGAACGGCGCGATCAGTGCGCTCATCTGCTTGAAGCCGTGCAGAGGATCGAAAGGGAAAAAGTCCTCGAGCTGGTTGCGCAGGCCGCCCATGGTGTTCGAGGCGACGACGACACGCTCGTTGGCGTCGAGCAGCTCGGAGACGTCGCAGATGGCGAGGCGCTCGAACTCGATGGCGATGGCCTCGAGGCAAAACTTGAGCGGATTGAGAGGGCCGTGGAGCACGTCGTGCAGCGAGAGGCCAACCTCGTGTAGCACCGAGCGCTGGCTACTGCTGCTGTCGTCTCGTTTGACGAACCCGTGGCCGTCGGGCAGCTGCGACACCCCCTGAAGGAGCTCGTGCTTGTAGCAGATCAGGTATAGCAGACCCTGGACGGCGGCGTAAAAGGGGCCGTGGAGCTGCACATCGAGCTGCGCCGGCTGGCCGCCAAGACGCGCCACCGCGTGCTCCTGGTACTCGCGCACGAAGACGAGCAGCTCGCGCGCCACGTGTACCACCATCTCGACGCCCACAAAGGTAGCGCGCGCCACGTAAGAGGCGACGTAGGCGGCGCACGCAATGCGCGAGTCGCCGTGCACGTGCTCGGCGCGCACCTGGACGAGCAGCTGCTGCAGGAAGCTGCGCGTGAAGGCCGCGTCGAAGGAGCACGCGTAGAAGAGCAGGAACTGCACCGCGCGGCACTTGTACGTGGGGAGCACCGACGCGCGGAAGGCGGAGAAGAGCGTCTCGAACAGTGCCGCAGCGGGGTCGCCCGGCGCAGCGAGGTAGGCGAGCGAGCCACTCGAACTGGGCGAGGCGACCGAGGCCGAGCGGCGCACCTTGTTGGGCGGCGTGCCCACGTCCAGCGACGCGTCCGCAAAGCCGCTGCAGCTGAGCGGCGCAGCGGCGCTAGGTGCGTGGGAGGATGATGGGCTGCGCTCCGCACTGGCCGCGGCGCCGCTTACGTCTTCGAGGGCGTGGTCCGACGGGTCCGAGCTCATCCCCCGCGGCGTGCGCTTGCGCGACTCGGGCGAGGCGAGCGCACCACCAGCGGCGCTCACCTCGTCGTCCTCGCCGGTGGCCACCTCTAGCTTTGACAGCGTGACGTCAAAGCTACTGCTCCCGCTGCTGCTGCAGCGGCTGGTAGCGGCGGTGGCGGCAGCAGCGGCGGCGGCAGCGGTGGCGGCAGCCCAGGTCGCGGTTCTGTCCGTGGCCGCATCGACTGCCGCCGCCTTGGCGGCTGCGCGTTGCGACGGGCTTGCCGTCGCGCTGATGAACTTGCACAGCATCACCAGCATCTCGTCGAGCTTCTCGGCGTTGAGCCGCATTTTATATAGCTCGTCCTGCGTGGTGTCGCTCTCGACCTGAAAAATGGTGTCGTCCGCATCACGGGCCTCCTCGAGCGCGCGCAGTTGCTGTGCCACATGGGCGTCCAATTCGACGAGCCGCTCGACGAGCAGGTGCAGCACGCGCGGGCGCAGCGCATGGCAGTACTCGAGCAGCTGCAGAGTCGGACGCAGGAAGCCCACGTGGACGTGCAGATCAAACCGCCGGTGCGGCAGGTGCTCCTTGATCGATGAGTACAGGTGGCCGATGCCCAGCGGGCAGGCGCGCAGCACGCCGCGGAGCGCCTCGTGCACACGTGGCAGCAGCACGGCCTCAGGCAGCAGCATCTCCGCGGCAGCGGCGCTCTTGGCCGGCACGAAGGAAAGAACGAGCGCGTCAATGCCCTTGGGCACAAACGCAGGCACGGCGCTGACGAGCTCCTGCACGAACTCGATCACTGCGACGCACAGTACCTCCGATTCGCGCCATGGCTGGCGCAGCACTGCGTCAACCAGAGCACCATGGCCTGGCCCTTTGCCCTGCTCGTCAGGCCTGAACGAGCTCGCTGCCTGCGCAAGCGCCCGGATGAAGTCTGCGCCGCCCGTGGCGAGCTCGCGGTTCATACTCGGCGACGCGAGCAGGCGGTCGACGACAGAATGGGCCGCAGCCATTTTTCCTATCGTCGCGACGCTTCGACACAAACCCCAGTGTGAACGTTCACTCGACTCTCGCGCCCACCGTGGACAGAAGATCATCAAGGCAAGCCAAGGCTCTATTGTTTTCACTTGACTTGACTTGTCTTGTTTGACCTGACTTCGTTTTTCAAGACACGAGAGCTCTTTGACTTTCAATGATCACGGCGTGCCTCCTTCTCGCCGCGTCTCCGGGTTGCCTGCTGCAAGGCTCCGCGCCGCGTCACCGCGTACCGCAACTCAAGGAGCTCGCCGTCGACGTGCACTTCTACAAGCAGGCCAAGAAGGCGCTGCGCGCCGCGCTTGCCGCTGAGGCAGGCGTCCTCTCGGCCGACGCGCTCGCCATGGTCGCCGCGCTCGCGGAGGTGAACCCAACGCGGCCAACCCCCTCGGAGGACGCAGACCTCTGGTCGGGCTCTTTTTCTCTCTCCTCCGCCACCCTCTCTCTCTCCGGCGGCACCGTGCTGCAGCGTGACGGTGTCGTCGAGGTGGACGACGATGGCAAGCTCCTGCTGCTGGCAACCGTCGACGCGTCCGCAGGCAGCGATGCAGAAGGCGGCGCCTTATCTGTGGCGCTCACCGGCCAGCTGCGGGCCATTGGCGACGCGTGCCTCGAGCTCACCTGCGAACAGCTAGGCCTTGCGCAGGATCAAGACGCGGACGCGGCTGGCACGGCCGCTCTTGTCGCGGCATGTGAGGCGGCGCTCGGGCTGAGGTTCTCACTTGGCAGCAGCGCGGTCGAACCGAAGATCCCACGCTGGAATGTGGAGACGCCCATGCCAACTCTTCGCCTTGCGCAGTGCTACTTGGATCAGGAGCTGCACGTCGTCCGATGGAGTGTGGGTGGTGGGCAGGAGGGCTCACCGTCGCCGATTGTGGAAGGCGTGGGCGACGGCGGCGACGTTGTTGTGCTGTTTAAGCCTAAGGCGTGAGTTACGTAAAAGCCGCCCTCGCGGGGCAGGCGATTATTAACAGTCAATTCACACCTCTCGCAGCATGTGGCTTTCGCAGCCTGTGGCCTCCACGTCGCTCCTGGCCGCCAATTCCGAGCTACGTACGGTTCGGCGCGACTACTACCTTGAGCACCCACGAGTCGCTGCGCTCTCCATTGCGGAGGCGGAAGCCGTGCGCAGCGCGCTCGACATCCGCGTGCACATGAGCAAATGCGTTGGCTGCCCGAATCCGGTCGGATCCTTCTTGGAAGCTGGCTTTCCGCAGTACATGCTCGCCGTGGAGTTTGCAGAGCCGACGCCCATCCAACGGCAGGCCTGGCCTATCGCCTTGTCGGGCCTCGACCTTGTCGGGCTCGCGGAGACGGGTTCGGGCAAGACCCTGGCCTACTTGCTGCCGGTGCTCGTGCATGTGAACTCGCAACCCATCGCCAAGGCAGGCGACGGCCCCCTCGGACTCATCATGGCGCCTACCCGCGAGCTCGCCGGCCAGATATACGAGGAGGCTGTGCGCTTCGGGCACCCGTGCGGCGTGCGCACGGCGTGCATCTACGGCGGCGTGCAGCACGGCCCGCAGGTGCAAGCGCTGCGCAAGGGGCCGGATCTGGTCGTGGCGACGCCCGGCCGCTTGTGCGATCTGCTCGCGGCGAAGCGCACCGAGCTCTCACGCTGCACGTACTTGGTTCTTGACGAGGCCGACCGGATGCTCGATCTCGGCTTCGAGATGCAACTGCGGAAGGTGCTCATGCACATGCGCGCCGACCGTCAAACGCTCCTCTTCTCGGCCACCTGGCCAAGCGAGGTGCAGCAGCTCGCGGCGACATTGCTGCTGCCCGATGCGATCACGATTGAGGTTGGCGGCGCGCTCGCGCGCAGCGGCCGTGCGAACGCGCGCATCGCGCAGCGCGTGCTCGTGTGCGACGAGGCGGCGAAGCTGCCCACCCTGATCGGGCTGCTGGAGGAGACGCTCGACGAGGACGCCCGGCTCATTGTATTCGCGGGCTCCAAGAAACGCGCGGACGACCTCACGCGTGCACTCCGTATCGACGGCTGGCCTGCGCTCTGCTTACATGGCGACAAGACGCAGGAGGAGCGCGAATGGGTTCTGGCGCAATTCAAGGAAGGGCGTCAACCATTGCTTGTCGCGACGGATGTCGCACAACGCGGCTTGGACATCAAAGACGTGCGCTGCGTGATCAACTTCGATTGCCCAGCGTCCGGCGAGGCGTACGTGCATCGGATCGGCCGCACGGGCCGCGCTGGCTCGGCAGGCTCGGCGTGTACACTCGTCACCTCCGAGGACGCACGCGCAGCCGTCGAGCTCGTCCGCGTGCTCAAAGGCTCGGAGCAGCCAGTGCCGCTTGAGCTCGAGAGGCTGGCCGCCAGCGCGCCGTTCAGGCGCAAGTAGGCTAGCTTACTTGCTTGGCTTGGGTAACGTATTCTGGATCTAGTTTACCGTACAATTGTACGCCGAACCCAACCGTGATGAAGCTGACGAAACACGAGCGTGATCATTAGACACCAATGTTGACGGTCATCGTGACGCCCATCTTCGCGGCATTCGTGGTGCTGAACGCCGGGCCTGCGCAGCGCCACTCGCAGCTCTGCGCTTCGTCACCACGCAGCGCCACTCGCAGCTCTGCACCCTCGCAGCGCCACTCGCACCCTCGCAGCGCCACTCGCAGCTCTGCGCTTCGTCTCAGCGAGGTTCCGAAGGCTCTGGACTACGCAACGCTCAGGACCACAGAATGCCTCGTTGACGCCGAGAATGCTGTAGAGCAAGCTGAGTGCATTGGCACTCCTATTCGTGCTCCGGCTCCCAGACGGGGTGGCATCGATGAGTGCATCGTCGATGCTGAGAACGCCGCAGAGATTGCAGCATGCACTGACACGAGCATCGAACTCAGCTTCACGGAGTGCATTGTCAATGCAGAGTCTGCCGCAGAGCAAGCTGAGTGTATTGGTGCTCCTGCCTTCGTCACCTACATGGGGTTGCCTCCAGCTCCCAGCCTGGCTGGCATCAGCGAGTGCCTGGTTGACGCCGAGAATGCCCTTGAGCAAGCAGCGTGCATCGGCGCTCCTGCCCCAGTGCAGGCTCCCACACGGGCGGAACTCATCGAGTGCATCATCGACGCTGAGAACGCCGCGGAGCAAGCGGAGTGCATCGCCGCTCCGGCTCCAAGCCGGGCTCCCATCGATGACTGCATCGTCGATGCTGAGAATGCCGCAGAGATTGCAGCGTGCAGCGACCCGAGCATCGGACTCAGCTTGAAGGAGTGCATTGTCGATGCAGAGAATACCGCAGAGCAAGCTGAGTGTATCGGTACTCCTGCCCCTGCTCCGGCTTCCAAAGGGGCTGCACGCGCGGGGTTCACGGAGGAGGTGTTCAAGGAGTGCATCGTGAACGCGGAGAATGCGGCCGAGATCACCGACTGCAAGAGCTGAGCAAGTGAGCATGAACCGCACGCGCCAGCTGCACCTGCCTCTCTGACTCGTCGCTGTGCGAGTGTTCTACGGAGCACAGCTGCCAACCTGCCTGGCTGCCGGTCCTTCACCGAACCTTGAAAGGATCCCCCACGACTCTCGACTGCCGACGCCTAAAGCCACGTAGTCCGGGTATCAAATTCCGAGCTTTCCAGGTGTAATTCGACAAGTAATCGTTGAAATAATTAACGTGCGCGAACGCGACCGGCCGCACACGCCGCGCGGCCCTCAGAGCTCAGACTTGCCACTTGGTGAGTGGAGAGTGACGAGTGCCAGTGCGTGTACCACAGACCTTACCACAGACCGTCCAGAGCAGCACCCGCCACAGGCGCAGGCGACCAGTAATTTACGACGGTAGAACGCACCGGCGCCGGCGCACGGCGGCGGCGCGCGGCGCCGCGGCGGCAGCCGGCACCTGGACGGGAGCTAGCCTGGCAAAGCCTGGCACAGAAGCTACATGAGAAGTTATACCCGAGTCTCGATGAACCGTCCCGCGGCCGTCTTGCGCCAGTGCGCAGCGTAGTCCGCGATTGTTACGCGATTGTGGGCGGGGGTGGAGGAGAGCTTGGCGTGTGAGGAAGGTGAAGTGTGAACAAGGCTCGACGTACCATTCAACACTCGCTCGAACTCCCTGAGCGCCCGAAAAGGACCGTGTGTGCAGCACTGGTAATACTCGTTGGGCTCGGTGACACCACTAGTGGATGGCCAGCAAAAGGAGAGCTGCTCGTAGCCGATTCTGTGTGCAATCGAATTGTAGCAGCCATGGCCAAGACCTTTGGGCACGCCTGGCGAGGTGCTCTCGCCAGAAGGCGCGAAACATGCTGAAGGGTTCAGTTTGGCCTTACCTCGAGGGGCGTTAAAGTATCTTGAGTCGTGGGCGTAGAGTGAAGCTCCCACCGAGGCATTGAATGCCCACAGGAGAGCTCTCGGAACGACAAAGAGAATATCGCTTGAGCAATTCCAATTCTGCCACTGTTGCATCTCGCACCGGCTAGCAATCCCGATTGTGCTCGAGTCCTGGCAACCATGCCATGTGCTAAAGGGCTGGAGGATCCTAAGATCGTAACGCGATAAGATCATCATGTCGAAATCTGCTGCCCACGAACTAAACAATTGCAGTGCGCCGCGCACATTTTGCCCTTGAGTCCGTGCAATAACAGTGGCAGAGCTATGAACGTGCTTTCCGTACCACGAAGCCAATCGTTGTAGCAGCGTAATATTTGCACAGCCCCGTGGGTCGATGGGCAAGAAGACACGAACTTTTGCGCCGCAAAAGCGCAGTGATTCTGTGATCATGTCACGCTGCGACTCCATGATTGCATCTTGCAGCATAACGCCATGCTCATGGCAGCCATAGCGATACGCCTCGCCGCGGATGACCAGAGCATATGTACGACCGGCTATGCTAGATGCACATGCATGGGAGTTCCAGTTCCGCTTGTACCAGTTCGAAACGCTGCGATTTGACGGCGACTCTGTGAGTACCCTCATCGCGCACATGTGTGCAGGTGCCGGTGTGCTACCGGTACCGGGTACCGGTAAAAAGTACCGGTACTGTACCGGTACCGGTACCGGTAAAAACGGTAAAGTAGAGTGCCCTTGTGCGCGGAGTCCCGTGACTGTGTATGTCCCGTGTGTGTCCCGGCTCCCCCCGGTAGAGAGTGTCCCGGTCGCCGGTGAAAAGACTTACCAAAAGACTCTTACCCGCAACTAGACACCGGTCACCGCGGGGGGTTAGCAAGATACAACTGTATACCCGAGAGTGTTGATCGCGGGCCATGACCCATGTCCTGTCGCCGCGGCGCACACGACAGACACATGTATATGTAACTATCGATGTAACTATTTCCTTTTTGCCACTCCACTCTGTGCGCACTCTGGGCAGTCGTTGGGTAGCTCAACATTCCACAGGGCGACCCGTCAACCGCGAACCGACCGACTGGCCGAGACTCGCAAAGACCGCAAACGCGGGCTCGCGGCGCTACTCGTTGCGATTGATCACGTCCGCACACAGCCGCAACAAGCCGTCGCGCGCGGCCGAAGGAGGAAGGACGCCGATCGCATCGGCGGCCTTCTGGGCGTGGCTCGTAGCGAGATCGGCGGTGCGCCGCAGGGCGGCGCTGCCAGTCGTGAGCTGGAGCGCTTTGGCAACGTCGCCTTCGCCCTTGAACTTGCGACGGATGAGCTCTTCCATTTCGGGATGCTCTTCGAGAGCGTAGAGCGCCGGCGCCGTCGCATGGCCCGCCGCCATGTCAGCTCCCGCCGGTTTCCCAAGGACGTCCGAGCTGGCCGTGAGGTCCAGCAGGTCATCCACCACCTGAAAGGCCAGCCCGAGGTGCCGGCCGTACGCGTGCAGCGCCTGCTGCACCTCGGCCGTGTGTCCACCAAGCACGGCCGCGGACTCGCAGCTGAGACAGATGAGTGCGGCAGTCTTGCGGTAGGTCTTGTGCAGATAGTGGTCAAAGTCGAGCAGGGAATCGGAAGTCTCGGTCGCCTGCATCAGCTCACCCGCCACCATCTCGTCAATTGTCTGCGCCATCAGCTTCACCACCTCGTTGTTGCCCAGCCGCGCTAGCAGCACCGTCGCGCGCGCAAGAAGAAAGTCGCCACCCATCACGGCCGTCTTGACGCCCCAGACCTTGTGAACGGCGGGCGCACCGCGCCGCGTGTCTGAGCGATCGATTACGTCGTCGTGCATCAGCGACGATACGTGAATCATCTCCACGATCTGCGCAAGCCGCTGCTGGGATGCGTTGGCCTTGGCGCCCCCGTTGGCTGCGGCGGCCGCGAGCATCACAATCGTCGGCCGGAACGACTTTCCCGTCTTCTTGAAAAAGTGCTCTGCCACATCGGTGAGCACCTTATGTTCGCTCGTCACTAGGGCGGGCAGCTCGTCCCGGATCGGCTGCATGATCGGCGCCATGAGCGCGAAGGCATCTGGTAATGCGGACGGCTTGCCAAACTCAAACCGAATGGCCGGATAGCCGAACTCGTCGTTTGGCACGGGCTGCGGCTGTGTTGATAGCAATTCCACGCGCCTACGCAAACCCGCGATGAGCGAGGGTTTGAGGGTGGCTGCCACTCGCCTCGACAGTAGCATGTTCGCCGGCCGCATGGCGAGGTTTTTGTCGGGTGCGTGAACGTTAACACGACAGGACGCGACAGCCGGTGCTACGGCACTGTTACTGCCCGCTCAGAATACACACACCTTACATGACCCCAAACGAGACACGTAGCATGCGCGCGCTGGCGGCGTGAACTGGTGCGTGAATATCGGGAAGAACGGCGCTCAGTGTGCTACGAGTAGTGGAACGGGTACCGGGTACCATCGCCGGTGTCTTTTTACCAGCGCCCGGCTCCCCCCGGTGTCTTTTTACCGGTACGCTGGTCTTGTCTTGGATTTCGTACCGGTAATCTTGGCTGTGTTCCTTTCTCCCGTTTTCCTTTCTCGCTGCAGGCCCTACAGAACCAAGATATATTCAAGTCAAGTAGCTACATACTAGTAAACAACAGACAACCAAACGGAAGTTTATCGAATGTGCTCCACACGAAAAGTTATTAGGGGGCCAGGGGCCAAGGGCTGGTGTTCCCTGTTCCCATGTCCATCCCCGCGGCGCATTCACAACGCTGTTTAGAGTTTATTTCAAAAAATCTAGTTCACTAGTAACGCGCACGAGTGTCACGCGGTCTCTAACACGACACACGGAACCGACGTACTCCCCTCTTGACTCCCCTCTCGCTCTCGCTAAAACGCTATGAGCGAGAGACGCCGACGAGCAGAGGGCGGGCGCGGAACCCTGCGGCGCACACGCAGCCGGGCCGGCATCCAAGCCTGCGGCGCAGGCACAACCAAAGTGGCG
>Ga0210242_101365_pt1 | contig 18570 bp, 14 predicted proteins | sample ChrtobMeP5a_16mM_FD_155445 | JGI IMG/M metagenome (GOLD analysis project Ga0210242, IMG submission 155445) | Chrysochromulina tobin associated microbial communities from unialgal haptophyte culture, Seattle, Washington, United States - P5a_16mM | ecosystem: Host-associated > Algae > Haptophytes >... | reverse complement strand
TCGGGAAGACACCGTCGCCCGCATTGAGCAGCACGCGGCTCGGACTGTTGTTGTTCCCAAGCAGCACGTCGAGGTCGCCGTCCCCGTCCACGTCCGCCGCCGCGATCGAGTTCGTGGACGCGCTGCCGCCGGGCAGCTCGATGCTCGTCGAGAAGGTGCCGTCGCCCGCGTTAAACAGCACGCGGCTCGGACTGTAACTGTTCCCAAGCAGGACGTCGAGGTCGCCGTCCCCGTCCACGTCCGCCGCCGCGATCGACCTCGTGGACGCGCTGCCGCCGGGCAGCTCGATGCTCGTCGGGAAGACACCGTCGCCCGCATTGAGCAGCACGCGGCTCGGACTGTTGTTGTTCCCAAGCAGCACGTCGAGGTCGCCGTCCCCGTCCACGTCCGCCGCCGCGATCGAGTTCGTGGACGCGCTGCCCCCCGGCAGCTCGATGCTCGTCGAGAAGACACCGTCGCCCGCATTGAGCAGCACTCGGCTGGGACTGCCGTCATTCCCAAGCAGCACGTCGAGGTCGCCGTCCCCGTCCACGGCCGCCGCCGCGATCGACAACGTGGACGCGCTGCCCCCAGGCAGCTCGATGCTCGTCGGGAAGACACCGTCGCCCGCATTGAGCAGCACTCGGCTGGGACTGTTGTTGTTCCCAAGCAGGACGTCGAGGTCGCCGTCCCCGTCCACGTCCGCCGCCGCGATCGACCTCGTGGACGCGCTGCCGCCGGGAAGCACGATGCTCGTCGGGAAAGTGCCGCCGCCCGCAATGAGCAGCACGCGACTGGGACTGCCATAGTTCCCAAGCAGCACGTTGAGGTCGCCGTCGCCGTCCACGTCCGCCGCCGCGATCGAGCTCGTGGACGCGCTGCCACCGGGCAGCTCGATGCTTGTCAGGAAGTTGCCGCCGCCCGCATTGAGCAGCACGCGGCTGGGACTGTTATAGTTCCCAAGCAGCACGTCGAGGTCGCCGTCCCCGTCCATGTCCGCCGCCGCGACCGACCTCGTGGACGCGCTGCCCCCGGGCAGCTCGATGCTCGTCGGGAAGACACCGTCGCCCGCATTGAGCAGCACTCGGCTGGGACTGCCCTCGTTCCCAAGCAGCACGTCGAGGTCGCCGTCCCCGTCCACGTCCGCCGCCGCGATCGAGAACGTGTACTGATTGCCGCCGGGCAGCTCGATGCTCGTCGAGAAGTTGCCGCCGCCCGCATTGAGCAGCACTCGGCTGGGACTATAACTGTTCCCAAGCAGCACGTCGAGGTCGCCATCGCCATCCACGTCCGCCGCCGCGATCGACCTCGTGAATATGAAGGCACCGTCGATGTATGAGGGCAGCTCGATGCTCGTCGGGAAGGCACCGTCGCCCGCATTGAGCAGCACGCGGCTGGGCCTGAGGTCGTTCCCAAGCAGCACGTCGAGGTCGCCATCGCCGTCCACGTCCGCCGCCGCGATCGAGAACGTGTACTGATTGCCGCCGGGCAGCTCGATGCTCTTCGAGAAGGTGCCGCCGCCCGCATTGAGCAGCACTCGGCTGGGACTTTCGTCGTTCCCAAGCAGCACGTCGAGGTCGCCATCGCCATCCACGTCCGCCGCCGCGATCGACCTCGTGGACGGGCTGCCGCTGGGCAGCAGCGCCAGGCTTTGTCCCACAAACTGCAGCACTGCGTCACTGCCCAGCAGCTCGTTCCCCGTCCTCGCCAACGGCTTGGGGAAGCGCAGGCACCCCGGCTCGGAGGACAACGAGCATGCCGGCGGCAAGAGAGCAGCCCGAACTCCTGGTGCAGGCTTGGGACGGGCCGGCTTGGGCAGCATCACAATGCAGCCGACCCGCCCTCGTGCCGAGCAGTTCGGTGGTGCGAACACTGTCGGCTGACCGCCCGGCTGGAAATCCTGCGCATAGTCCCGTGGGGGAGGGTAGCGCCTGCGGCCTTGGCGCTCGACGTGCCAGCCTTTGAGCATCGCCATAAAATATGTTACAATCGCGATCTTCTGTGTGACGAATCTGCACGTTACCCGGTAAAATGACACCGGGGGGAGCCGGGACACACGTTACCCGGAAGACACCGGGGGGAGCCGGGACACACGGGACAGACACACGAACCGCACAAACCGAACCCCCTCAAAACCAACCCACCCACCGACTCGCGCGCCAGACCATACACCCAAACCGCGCCAGACCACACCCAAACCCCGGGACGCACGCGTCGCCACGACACGTTACCCGGTACTATAAGCAAAGTTGTCGCGACTGTCGTGTTAACGTTCACGTTATAAGAACTAGAAGGTACCAACTCACAGTTGAAAAGGTCGTGCCTGCCTGTTTGCCGATCACCTTTGCTCCGTCCGCCGCGCCCCTCGTGGCGAAGGCACCCGCGACGATGGGCGGTCCAAGAATTTCATGCGGAGCGAGCCGTCGTGAGCTGATCGTCCGTGCGATGCTGCATGGGACAGCGTGCCTGAGCTGCCGGCCTGCTTGGAGCGCGGACGCGACTGTTTATCCGTTCCGGCCTGACAAGCTCGACCTCGAAGTTTGGTACCAGCTCCGATTGCACTATGTCGACGAAGCGTTCGGCGCCATGGGCCGGGAGGCATTCCTTGCGTACCGAGATGCGCGGATGCGCGAGGCACCCGTTCTGAGCGACGAGGAGGCGCTCGAGCGCGCCAGGGTGCTTGTACAGCGGCTTGAGGACCCGTACACTTTCATCGTGGACGCGAGCGAATACGAGCGTCGGAGCCGGCGGTTGGCAACGATGCGGCCGGGGGACTCTGGAGCCAGCGCAGCCTCGGATGGCGCTCCAAGCGGCTCTCTAGGTGCTCAGGCAGCGCCCATCGCCGCACGGCGGACAGTTGTGTGGCGTGTCTTCTCCAGCACCCGAGGAGGACGCCATCAAGGTACTCAGTGGCGATCAGCGGCCACCAGCGGCGGCAATCAGATGCCATCAGGGAGTGCCCGAGGCTACCTGCGCATCGAGTCCTTCGGCGGGGGCACGGTCGACGAAATCCGCCGCGCGCTCGTGGCGATGAGAGGTGCCGGTGCAGCCGATCTCGTCGTCGATCTCCGCGGCAATCTCGGAGGCTCCGCGCTCGCGGCCGAGCAGGCCGTCGGCCTGTTCGCGCCCAACACGGCGCGTCCGTTGCTCGTGGAGCGGACAGTCGAGGGAGGCTTGCTTGGCGCCGGGAAGCAGGTGCCACGGAGGAGATACGCTTGCCTGATTGCATGCTGATTGCCTCTCTCATCAGGCTTGCTTGGCGCCGGGAAGCAGGTGCCACGGAGGAGATACGCGTGTGCCTGATTGCATGCTGATTGCCTCCCTCATCAGGGTGCGCGCTTCTCCGACGCGGCGCTAATAACATCTGAGTGCATGCTGATTGCCTCCCTCCTCAGGGCGCGCGCTTCTCCGACGCGGCGGCCGAGTGGGATCTGCCTATCGAGCTCTGGGTCGACGAACGCACGGCGAGCGCGGCTGAGTGTCTCGCAGGTGCGCTCATTACTTCTGATTGCATGCTGATTGCCTCCCTCATCAGGCGGCTGAGTGTCTCGCGGGTGCGCTCTTTACATCTAATGGCATCTGATTGGCCTCGGATGACCTCAGATGGCCTCGGATGGCCTCTGATGGCCTCTGATGACCTCAGATGGCCTCGGATGGCCTCGGATGGCCTCGGATGGCCTCTGATGACCTCAGATGGCCTCGGATGGCCTCGGATGGCCTCGGATGGCCTCTGATGACCTCAGATGGCCTCGGATGGCCTCGGATGGCCTCGGATGGCCTCTGATGACCTCAGATGGCCTCGGATGGCCTCGGATGGCTCTGAATGGACGGCCGATGCTCACAGGTGCGCTGCACGACATCTGCCCACCTGGCGCACGTCTCGTTGGCAAGCGCACGTACGGCAAGGGCCTCATCCAAGGGTACGTAGATTGCATCGGAATGCGCCTCCTGTGAGAATCAGTTGATTGCACGGAATGCGCCTCCTATGCGAATTAATTGATTGCACGGAATGCGCCTCCTATGCGAATCAGTTGATTGCATCGGAATGCGCCTCCTAAGAGAATGGGCAAGTGGATCTCATGTCCTCTGATTGCGTCAGATCGCCCCGGATCGCTCCCCTCCTGATTAGGTATTACCCGATCGCTCCCCTCCTGATTAGGTATTACCCGATCGCTCCCCTCCTGATTAGGTATTACCCGATCGCTCCCCTCCTGATTAGGTATTACCCGATCGCTCCCCTCCTGATTAGGTATTACCCGATCGCTCCCCTCCTGATTAGGTATTACCCGATCGCTCCCCTCCTGATTAGGTATTACCCGATCGCTCCCCTCCTGATTAGGTATTACCCGCTCTCCAATGGCGGCGCGCTCGTGCTGCCGTTTGCACGCACGGCCACTCCGAGAGGCCGACTCATCTCCCCCGGGCTAGCTGCCGATGAAGATCGCGCCTTGTTGAGCACGCCCGCGCGAACGGAGCCCTCACGAGACGCCCACGACGACGCCCGCGCCGTGTTGAGCACGCCCGCGCGAACGGAGGCCTCACGTGACGCCCACGACGACGCCCGCGACGACTCGAGTGGAGCTTCCGGAGGGCTGCGAGGAGAGACGAGAGGTGGTACCGGTAAAAGCCTGGAGGGCAGGGAGGCCATTAGCGCTCGGGACGACGCGCTGCTCGCGGCCGAGGTGCTGGGAGCTCGTATCTCGAGGTCTCGGGCATGCGAGGATGCGTCGTCATACTGATGACAGTTGACACGACAGTCCGCTCGTCGCTTAATCGTTATGTGGCCGTCTTCAAGTCTAATCGAGTCTATCTAGTCTTGAAGTCTCTATTCTTGTCAACGACAACGCGTAACGCACGATAGTAATAGGAAGCGTTTAGGAAGCGCGGATGAAAGTCGGAACGTGATGGATTCGTTAGTGTCACACTTGACTTTAAGTGTCGCGGACGTCCGCGCGCACAGTCCGCGACAGTGGACGAACAGAAATCACACCGAGTGTAACAGACCAGTTGGTCACAAGGAGCACTGTCGGCACGGCCGTCTTTGAGACGCGAGCCCACGGCCGCCTGCCCGGCGTTCGGAGCCACAGCTGTCACTGCCGCTTGGCCCGCACCGCCGCGCCACGACGTCACTTGCATCTGCGTGACGTCGCTGCCGCGTGCGGCCCTGGTCTGTGGCTCGAGCGCAGGCCAGGTCTGCCTCTGGGGTGTTGAAGACGGGCTGGGAGACGAAGGCGACGAAGAGCACGTCGCCGCGGTATCCCTGCGCCTCTCGCCTCGCGTCACGCTCCTTGGGCACTCTGCGCCGGTCATGTGGTGGGTCGCTTCGTGCCCCTTTTTCCGCTATACAAGTGGATTCCCCTGCCCCTGTTGCGCTCGATCGATGGCCTGTTGCGCTCATTGCGGGGAACCAATAGACACTGGAGGAACAGTCCCCTGCTCGATCGATTTCCAGACGTCGTCCAGAATGCAGATCATCACGAGCCAGACGATGTAGTACGACGCCGCTTCTGTTTGTTCCTTGGACGGATTCCACAGATCGAACTTCTCGAAGAGGGCGCCGGAATTCGCCGCATCCTCAGGTCGCCGCATGCTGGGCATCCAGACGAAGAACCAAAGAGCACCGAAAGCCGTGGCAATGAAATTCAAGGCTGGACGGAACACCCTTGACCTTCCCAGCGCATTCACAAAGTCATCGTACACGTTCGGCGAAGTATCGTGCGAGGATGCGGTGCGCACCCTCGGCGGAGCCTGGGGCGCCAGCTCGCGTGCCGACGGCACGCCAGCAGAAGGACGCTCGCGAGCCGGCGATTTACTGCTGGCTTTGCGCGGCATGAGTGCCCTCTTGTCGATGACGCGCCGCTCCGCTCTCCGCGACGTGCGATGTGAACGTTAACACGACAGACGCGACCGCCGGTGCAACGGCACTGTTACTGCCCGCTCAGAATGTGCGATGTGAACGTTTACACGACAGACGCGACAACCGGTGCTACGGCACTGTTACTGCCCGCTCAGAAAGGTGTGTGTATTCTGAGCGGGCCGTAACGTCCATAGCGATAGAGGCCCTCGTGCTTGGGGGTCCGGAGCGTGTGCGCGTTGTGTTGAGCCGCCGCCGCCGCAGCAGCAGCAGCACGTTTCCGAGTTTCGTTGCAGATCGCGTAGTTTCACATGGTTTCAGTTGCGGCCGGTTTCAAGGGGTTGTCAAGAAGTTTCCCCCCCTGGGCTGACTGTACGCTGTGTTCGTGCTGGCTGTAGACCCCGTGCGTGGGGTCCGGGGAGCGTGCGCGTTAAAAAGCGGCAGCAGCAGCGCCGAGCGACGGCGCAGACGCGCCACGGCCGTCGTAATCCTCGCGTGCACCTGTTCGTGCACGCGTTTGGTGATGCACGTGACGGCGTCGGGCGCCATCGACTGGGCCATCCAAGCAGGCGGCACGTTCGATGCCAGGGGCTACGGCATCGCGCACGATGGCGCGGCAGGAGCTTACGTGGCGGGCTACTTCTACGACAAGGCACCGTTCGGCTCGACGTCCCTCACAAGCCGCGGCATGCAGGACGCGTTCGTGATGCACGTGGCGTCGTCGGGCGTCATCGACTGGGCCATCCAGGCGGGCGGCACATCTTATGACGGCGGCTATGGCATCGCGCACGATGGCGCGGGAGGGGCTCTCGTGACGGGCTACTTCTACGGCAAGGCCGCATTCGGCTCGACGTCCCTCACAAGCCGCGGGGAGTACGACGCGTTCGTGATGCACGTGACGGCATCGGGCGCCATCGACTGGGCCATCCAGGCGGGCGGCGTGTCAGAAGACACCGGCAAGGGCATTGCACACGATGGCGCGGGAGGGGCTCTCGTGACGGGCTACTTCTACGGCGAAGCTTCGTTCGGCTCCACGTCCCTTATAAGCCGCGGCAGTTACGACGCGTTCGTGATGCACGTGACGGCGTCGGGCGCCATCGACTGGGCCATCCAGGCGGGCGGCACGTCTGATGATCGCGGCTGTGGCATCGCGCACGATGGCGCGGGAGGTGCTCTCGTGACGGGCTACTTCAGCGGCGAGGCATCGTTCGGCTCGACGTCCCTCACAAGCCGCGGGGAGTACGACGTGTTCGTGATGCACGTGGCGTCGTCGGGCGCCATCGACTGGGCCATCCAGGCGGGCGGCACGTCTGATGACGGCGGCTACGGCATCGCGAGCGATGGCGCGGGAGGGGCTTTCATGACGGGCGACTTCTACGAAAAGGCATCGTTCGGCTCGACGTCCCTCACAAGCCGCGGCGTGCAGGACGCGTTCGTGATGCACGTGACGGCGTCGGGCGCCATCGACTGGGCCATCCAAGCGGGCGGCACGTCTTATGACGGAGGCTACGGCATCGCGCACGATGGCGCGGGAGGGGCTCTCGTGACGGGCTACTTCTACGGCAAGGCCGCATTCGGCTCGACGTCCCTCACAAGCCGCGGGGAGTACGACGCGTTCGTGATGCACGTGACGGCGTCGGGCACCATCGACTGGGCCATCCAGGCGGGCGGCAAGGACTTTGACGAAGGCAACGGCATCGCGCACGATGGCGCGGGCGGTGCTCTCGTGACGGGCTACTTCAAGGGCAACGCATCATTCGGGTCTAAGACACTCACAACAACAAGAACAACAAGCCATACTGCAACAACCTGCTTTGTTGCTTCGCTAACTATAGGTGTGGTGCCAGCGGTGACTGATGGCGAATGCGATGGCGATGCGTGTGATGGTTCGCCTCCAGGTTTACCGCCGCTGCCGGGCGGTGCGCCATCGCCATCAATTAAGGGCTCGCGATTCCACCAACCACCTGCATCGCCATTCTACCGACCACCTGCAGTTACGGCCCCCGAGCAACCCGCAGTTGCGATGCCCACCCTCGCAACCAGTCTTGCACTTCTGGGACTGTTGTTGGTGTGCTTCTATTTCAATCGCCGCCACTACCGCCGCCTGGCCGACAATTTTCGGGTCTCGCGCGACCGCGCCCAGATCGACCTCCAGCTGCTCGAACACCGCTTCAAACAGCAGACTCATCCTCCGCAATGGGAGGACTCGCATTGGGCCGTGCCTGACCACCCTCCACGCCCTCCATCTGAGTCGCCGCCATACACAATCCCGCCCGGCCCACCCTCCTCTAGTGGCAGCGGTCGACGTGGCAGCGGTGGCGGTGGTGCTGGAAGCGATGCTGGGAGCTCAAGGGGTGGAAGAAAAAGGCACGGTGATGGCGGGAGCTCGACGGCGGGCTCGGATGTGGCCTTGGATGCAGGCGCGACTTTGCGGGCCCGCGCAGGCGCACCTTTGCGGGGCCGCGATGCCTTCAGCGTGATCTACGAAGAGACCATCGATGCCGTCTTCAAGGCAGACTCCAGGGCAGCCGGGCTGGCCAAGCTACGCCCTTATCTCGACGCGAACATGTCCAAAGAGAGCGCCGACGCCTTTCAGGAGTGCTGCGGGAAACTCTTCGTGCTCTCGCGCGTGCACACGTCGATGGCGCCAGAGGTCTCGTTCGCCAAGGTGCAAGAGATCACCGATGCCCTCAGCCGCGAGTGCTCGATGGCTAGTCACACCGCGGCGCCGCTCGTCGCGGGCCTCAAGCGCTTCGTCGAACAACGGATCCTTCCGAATGGCGCGCTCGATCGTATCACCGAGCAAGGCTTCAGGCTGCCCGTCGACGAGGTTGGGGCGCTTCTCGACCGGTACCGTTGGCCTCACGACGCCAAGCGTCAGCAGGTGATGTGCATCTTGCGTAAGACCTTGGAAGCGGTCGCGGAGCTACGTGCCACATCGGATGCTGCTGTGAGTGGCAGCGAGAGCATCCAGGAGGCTAGGCTCATCTTGAACCACTCGCACGAGCGTCTGGTCCGGACCATGGAAAGCGTGCTCGACGAGCATGCGACGCGTGCGGACCCGACGCTCGTACTGGGCCAGAACCTCTTTGTCGCGGTGTCGCGCGTCGCACAGGCGCAAGAGCAGGAGAACGTCCACCGCCTGCAGAGTAGGAGCTGGCCACCCTTGCACTCTCGAGTCCAGACGGTGTTCGCAGAAGCAGAGGCGAGGGCAAAGGCGGCGGTGAAGGCGGAGGCAAAGGCGAAGGCGAAGGTGGCAGAGGAGGTGGCGATGGCGACGGCAAAGGCTGCGGCTGCGGCGGAGGCGGAGGCGGAGGCGGAGACTGCCAAGGGGGCGGCCAAGGAGGCGGCGGAAGAGGCAAACAGGGAGCGATTAGAGCGCTACGAAGCGCACGAACAGGTCTGTGCTCCCCTCGCTTGCCTGACTCCCAATCCTCACCTCAAGCCCACACAATCTCACACCCCCACTCCGTGCGCAGGCCGAGGCGGCGGTGGCGAAGGAGTTGGAGATGGAGCGCAAGGCAAGGGCGGAGCACTCGCGTGAGCAGCGTGCCAAGGCGCCCGAGCATCCTATCCGTGCTCCCTGCGGGAATAAAGCCCGCGCCGAAGAAGAGCTCCTATCGGCTAACTCGTCCTGCGCAAGCGTCCCCGACGCGGGCGCGCCGGCGGCTGTGATCACCGCGGCCTCACCAGCGCCAACACACGAGTCACCGATCGACATCGAGTCCGCACTCGACCCGCTCGGGCTCGCGGGTGCTCCTGCGCCGCTGCCGCCATGGATGAAGGTGCTGCGCCATTGATAAAGGCCATCGCGTGGTAATCCCCACCGTGGCTTGCTCGATTGGGTGGGATGATGTGCGTGCCGCTGTCGGAGAGAGCCTACGTCCTATGTGCCCATGGTCGACGGCGGCCGATGGAGAGTTGGAGTGGAGCGAGAGGATGCATTTGTGACTCGAGGTGAGCGTTCTCTGAATACTGAAAATCATATAAATGAAAATACCCGTGCCTCCGCACTCGGCATATTTCGGTCCTGCTTTCTGCATCAGTCGGCTCTCCAAGACTCCAACAACATGTTGTATGGCCCCGCCGTTCCACAGCACGTACGTCGTACGTGACGTTAGTAATGGGACTTGCTGGCTACACGTCCCCCTTATGTGACGAGAGCGTTCCCATAAGGCACATTCCACAAAGCCGAGCCGACGCGTTCACGGGACGCGGGGGTACAGAGCTGGATTCAATCGAGTCAGGCTTCAGAGACCGAGCCTTTGACGCCGCCTAGTTTGGAGCTCACGGGCACGACGGCGGCACTCGTGCCTGGTGCATTGCCGTCCTTGGACTTGGCGCGAAGGCGCGGGATCTCTTGCACGTGGACCACGAATATCAGGCCCGCAAGTAGCAGCGCATGGTAGACGACGTGTGCGGCGATGAGCGTGTTGAGGTTGCCCGTCGCGGCGCCCACCGCCGTCATGGGCACGAAGGCGCACCAGAAGATGACAAACACCAGCGCCCCAAATGCTACGTAGCGCTGGACGGCGATGATCAAAGGGCCATACACGGCGACCATCGCTTTCAGCGGCTGGAGGACGAGCGCCATGGTGAGCACCGGCTTCGAGACCTCGACAAACTCGTCGCGCTGCACGCGGTTCGCACAGAACTCCGCACGCACTCAGCACGCACTCAGCATGCACTCAGCGCGCTCTCAGCATGCACCCAGCACGCACTCAGCATGCACTCGGCATGCAATCAGCATGCAATCAGCGCGCACTCAGCGTGCACTCAGCATGCACTCGGCATGCACTCAGCATGCACTCGGCATGCACGCACACGCACCTGCACGCGGTTGGCGAAAAGCTCGGGGGCTGTGGAAGAGAACGTGAGAAGCCCGAGGATGAGGAAGATGGCCGCAAAGGCGACGGCCATCGCCGCATAGAAGAGGAGCAGGCGCGAAAAGTCGCGGTACCGTCCCTGGCCGTACCTGCATGCAGTGCAATCAGTTGCAATCAGTTACAATCAATCGCAATCAATCGCGGTACCATCCCTGGCCGTACAAGTTCGAGCCGTAGAACATCGCGGGTGTGGCAAGGATGTTGGGGACGCCGTAGGCAAAGGTGCCAAGCGAGTCGAACATCGAAAAGACCGCCGCCTCGAGCACGCCGATACGTACCTGTGGGGAGATTTGGCGCCGTGGTGAGCACTTGCATGCGAGCACGGCCGCCTCGAGCACGCCGATACGTACTGCGCACACGAACGTGACGATCTCCTTGGTGTTGTTAAAGAAACTCCGCACCTGCATGCAGTGCAATCAGTTGCAATCAATAGCACTCCGTCGCAATCACGTGATGATCTCCGCCGCTTGGGTGGTGTAGTTGAAGAGATTCCGTACCGCGATTGCCGCGTGGTCGCGTGTGAAGCCCGATCGCAGGTCCACGTCCGCCCAATAATGGCGTACGTCGAAGCCATGCTCAACAAAGTAGCCTCGCGCGCGCGAGGAGCGCACCATGAGCCACAGCAGCGTGAACAGCAGCCCCGCATTCGTCGTGGCGAGCACCACCGACGTCATGTTGAGAAAGTGGCGCGCGTCCGGGCACACCCAGCGCTCCGTGTCGAGGTCGGGGATTGTGCGGTTGGCCTCTTCGAGCTGTTGATCGCACGTGTTGTTCAACGTGATGAGAAGCAGGAGTACCGTCGCCAGCAGCACCCAGAACAACACGAGGACGTACAACCGGACGATCTGCCGTTGCGCGAGGAGAACGCCAGAACCCGAGCTCAGGAAGATTTGACCTGTGGGGAGATTTGGCGCCGTGGTGAGCACTTGCACGCGAGCACGGCCGCGTATAGGAGCCCTCGTACCTGGCAACCAGGCCGCGGCGATGATGAGTGCCCAGTAGGCCGTCTGGTCGACCAGCTCCGGCTCGTACGGGGCAAGGAAGCGCAGAAGCGGCGAGGCGCAGATCATGCACAGCGCCATCATGAGCAAGCCCATCCCGATGCTCGCGATCGATGCCAGTACCACGAAGCCGCCCGCGGTCGCGAACTTTTTGGCACCTTCGAGATCGGCGATGCGCCCCTGGTTGACGTAGTAGAAGAACGTAAAGAGGTCGGACAACCATTGTGTCACACGCCGCAAGGCGGAGTACCCCACAAACAGAAACAGGTTCTTGCTCGAGACCAAAGCGTCAATAAGTGTTGGAACCAAGGCGATGATGGCGACCGGAATGACGAAGATGACGACGAGGAACAAGCACTTTTGGATTGGTTTGGGCTCTAGCCGCTCCTCGAAGCGCTTGACGAACCCTGGTGTCCAGTCTCCGTCGGGCATCGCTAATGTGTTTCGAGTGACCCCTTCGCTCGAGAGACGAGAACGGTCAGGGCGACCCCCTGTGCTGTGACCGAACTCCGACGGCCGACGGCGTTTCGTTTCCAAAAAAGAGTAAGTTTGCGTCCATGATCACGCTAGTCCGACCTCGATTAAAGGACATGGGCCCAGCTGGACCGAGCTGGAGCTCAGCCAACACGATACGTTCTTGCTTTCTTCAATCTCGACGCACGCGACGTCACGCAATCCCGCCCCGCCCCCGCGCCCGGACCCCGGAGCCGATGAACGTGTCCGCGGCGCTTTTGTGTCGACTGCGACGCAGCGAGCCTGTTTACACGGTGGACGATTGGAGCCTTACCAGCTTTTATGTTAGCGGTTAGGGTCCTAGGGGAATATATGGTACACACGTCGACGTGTGTGGGGAACCACACGCGACACGCTCGGACACGCTCGGATCAACTCGGATCTCGGCGCATTTGCGGCGGAGTACGCCAAAATATGGTACACTTGAGTGTGTGGATGCGGTGCACTCCACACTGATCGGATTTGCGGCTGGAGCACCCGCCCCGAAAGAGGCAAGGCAAGGAATCCGCCTCAGATCCCAAACGAGGACTGGCCATCAGGTCCACCCTCATCCTTCGCCTCAACCAGAGCCGGAATGGCCTCCGCACTCGCTGAGTCGAGTCCGCGGATGCGGTAGAGCAGCGCCGGCGCCGCACCGGCCTCCGACCCCTCCTCGTGTTCCTCGTCCTTCTCGAAGCGCCTGGCACGGCGCCTGGCACGGAGGCCTACGTAGGCGAGCGTGGCCGCACAGGCCGCGTCGTGCTTCTCCACCGACGTTACGAGAGATGCATGCATTCCCTCCCAGGCCTCGGTCAGCATCAGATCGAGCTCGTGTGCCGCGTGCAGCACCTGAGGAGGGGTGCGATCCGCGGCAGTCAGGGGCGCAATCAGGGAGCTCGATCGGCAATCAAGGGCACTCACCAGCCAGCCGATGATAGCCGCGCCAAAGAGAAAGGTGGGGAGCATTCCGAGTGCGTCGATGATCCACACAACAAGGAGCGTGAACACAAACGCGCGCGCGAACGGCACAAGGGGCGACGGCTCCGGTGCCGGCGCCACAAAGAAGTCGATGTGCTCCGCATGCATGTCCTTGACCAGTAGAGGCGCGACCTCCGGGAAGATGTCGATTTTGCGCTGCAGCCCGTTGACGTCTGCGCGGGACGGGAGCGACGGAGTGCACGCTCTCAGCGGGATGGCGCCCGGCGGTCCAGCTGCTCGCGTAAGCGCGTAAGCGGCGCGCACCGAGGACCTCGACGGAAGAGCAGTCCTGGTAGATGGCAACTCGCTTCACACGGCCGGCGTGGATCTGGTCTCGGAGCGTTGAGATTTCCCACCGCTGAATGGTATTGGCGATCTCAGGCGCATACGGTGGGTGGAATGAGGGCTGGAAGAGGAACCCAATCGCGTGGAGCGCCACGATCAACGCCATGGACGGAAAAATCAGTGTTGCAATCAAGGAATTTTTGGAAACGCCCGACCACCCACCAAACGCGCCGTACGCGCGCATTGCGACCGGAACGCACGGCCGAAAAGGGGGGGATCGCCAATCAATTTTTCGTCAAAACTCGATGGCAGTTCCTTTGAAGCGGAGGTCCACTTGAGCACCTTCGAGCAGCATGCGCGGATCGCGCTTCACTCAGCCGGCACGCTCGGAGGCGCTGCCCACCCTAGGCAGCTCGCAGCCGCTCTCCTTGCCCAGCGCATCGACGCTTGGGCCGTCCGAGCTCCTCTCGTGCTTCGGCGTTGGCGCCACGCGCCTTCAAGCGCGCCCGCAGCTCCTCAAGGTGGGTGCCGGCAGCGGTGGCGTCGACGCGCCGCTCTCCCTGGCGGCGACGGTGCCGTCTCGCGCCTTTGCGGCAATGTCGGCATCGGCTCTCGGCGGAGCGAGCGGCAGCAGCGTTCTGACCGGCAGCAAGACGACCGTGACAAAGGCCTCCGCGGCCGTCGCGCGATTGCAAGCGGCCACGCAGCGCGTGGTGCTCCAGGCGGCTCTGCATGTCGACGGCGGGCGCGGCATCGCTGCAGGCAACACTACCGTCGTGCCTGTCAAGGTCCCAACGGCCCTCACCGGCTCCGTGCGGGCAGACTACGAGGCGCAGGCGAGCGCGGCGGCGCGGCTCGCGGCCTCCCGCGCAGCAGCCAATGCGGCGGCGCGCACGCACGCACGTGAGGCAGCGCTCCGGCGCGCAGCCGAGGGGCTGCTGGGCGGAGGTGGCAGTGGCGCCGGCACCCTGACCGCCTCGGGTAGCGGCGGCGTGCTCGTCGCGTCGGCCACCAAGAGGGTGGCGCTCAAGGCACTCACGCTCAAGGTGGGAGATCCACTAGGAGATGCACTCTCGCTCAAGGTGGGAGAATCGACGGCAACCAGCCTCGCCGGCTCGAGCCTCAACAGCAGCAGCGGCGGCAGCAGCAGCGGCGGCGGCAGCAGCAGCGGCGCCAGCGTCGACGGCGACGTGGACGATGCCCAGCACGGCGCGAAGTCTGTGCCCAAGACGGCACTCACACCCTTCCTTGAAGTGGATGCGGCCGTTGCCGTTGCCGTTGCCGTTACTACGGCGGCGGCGGCGGAGAAGCCAAAACCAAAACCAAAACCAAAACCCAATCCGAGCAGCGCAGCGGCGGCGGCGGCGGCGGCGCCCGAGACGGCGCCCTCGCGCGGCCGGCAGGTAGATGTGGCAGAGGCGATCAGGGAGGCGGCTCAGCGGCTGGCTAAGGTCGATGCTCCGACGCTCAAGATCTCCATCCAGGTGGAGGACCGCCCCTGACCGCCTCTGATCGCCTCTGACCGCCTCTGATCGCATCTGATGACCTCTGATCACCTCTGATCACCTCTGATCACCTCTGATCACCTCTGATGACCTCTGATCACCTCTAATGACCTCTGATTGCCTCCCTCATCCAGGCGGAGGAGCGCTCCAACGGCCGGCCGAACACGCCCGGCGATGCGGGCGCCGTCGCGGGCGCCGATGGCGACTCATCGCCGCGCCCGAGCACCGTGGGCGCCGTCGCGGGCGGACCTTCCAATTATGGGAGCCTCACCGAGGTGCGCATCGAGCTCGAAAAGGGGCGTGGCAAGCTGCTGAGCATGCACGTGCTCACCACGGCGCCCCGCTCGTCCCCACAGGTGCCCGTGCGCATCGAGCTCGAAAAGGGACGGGGCAAGCTGCTGAGCGCGCCGCCTCCCATGCTCGCTTTGAGCGGCGGCGAGGCGACAGCGACCGTTTGCGGCGGCGCGAGTAATCAGCCGATTGTCGGACGCCTCTGCGTCGGCGCCGCTCAGGTGGGGTTCGTCATTCTCACTGGCGGCTCCTACTTGGGCAATGAATGGCTCAAGACGGCGCCTGGAAAGAAGGTACACGAGTTGTCTGCAGAGGCTCCAGTGAATAGCCACTGATGACCTGCCTTGCATGAACGTGCTCACCACGGCGCGACTTCCTTCCTTCCCCACAGGTCCACGAGTGCTTGCCTGCCGAGTTCCGCGCCATCGGGCTGCTGCCCGTCGAGAGCGTCACGCCGTCGATCGCGCGCGTGCTGAGCGAGCGCTCGTTTGTGACCTCTCTCGATGACGGCGTTCCGGTGGGGAAGGTGACCGCGATCGATCTCGATCACAATCTCGCCCTCGAGGTGACGATCCTCCGCACGCAGATCGTCGCCAAGGTGCGTTTCGTTAATGGCCTCGGATCGAGTGTGATTGCCTCGGATGGCCATCCGTCCACCTATCCTCCCCCCGCTGCAGGTGAGTGTTGTTAAATTGCCTCTGATGGCCTCTGATGGCCTCTGATTGCCTCTGATTGCCATCTCCCCGCGCCAGGTGCGCCGCGCCACGCACGCTCGCCGAGACGCGTCATTAGGAGCCACCGAGGTTCTGCCTTGCATGCACGTGCCCACCACGGCGTCCCGCTCTTCCCCACAGGTGCGCCGCGCCACGCTCGCCGAGACGCGTCGTCAGGAGGCATTGGAAGGCCTCAAAGAGGCTGAGAAGGCCGAGTGCGACGCGAAGGGCAAGTCGTATGACTTTCTTCACGGGCGCATTGTGACAGCCCGAGCGCGCGGAGTGAACCAGCTGCGGCTCGACCGTGCGCAGGTGACACGTTCGTTCACGGCCTCTGTTCGAGTGTGATGATCCCTGATGACCTCTGATGACCTCTGATGACCACTGATCACCACTGATCACCGTGCGCAGGCGAAGCTCAAGACGCTGCAGCCGAACGTGGCGAGCGTCGATGAGGTCAAGAGTGCTCTGCAGTGGGAAAAGGTGACCACTCACTGATGGACCACTGATGACCACCGATGACCACCGATGACCACTGATGACCACTGATGACCGCTCACTGATGGACCACTGATTACCGAACGCACTGGGCCGGCATGCATGTGCTCACCACGGCGCCCGGGCTCTTCCCCGCAGGTGACGATGACCGAGCGCTCGATGAATGGCGGCGTGGTCGGCCTCGAGCAATGCACCGAGACCGGGTGCTCCGTCTCGGACCCCCTCCCGGGGCAAGTGCTCGCTTTCTTGGCCGACGGTGCGAGCGCGGCGCTCGCGAGCGTCAAGGACATCAAGGAGAAGGGCGTGCCGCACGACCAATGGCTCTTCGAACGAATCGCCGAGGCTGCCGTCGCCGCTGCGGCCGACGGCGGCGTGTGGAAGTCGGGGGGCAAGTACATCCTCTCGGCGCTCAGCCGCAATCAATCGCCGACGGCCCTCAAGAACTACTTGACCACGATGGGCCAAGGCAAGTGTGCGGAGGGCATCGACGCACTTGTCAAGTGGACGGAGAAGCAATACAAGCACTCCGTGAGCGCCATTCAAATCAACGTGCACTTTGACTCGACCTCGTTCCACGCGCAGGTGCTTGCCGTTTGAGTGCCGTTGATTGCAATTGATTGCGATTTGAGTTGAGCGCTATTGGGTACCATTGAGTGCCGTTGATTGCCATGTGGCCACTCTGACGCGAGCTCGTTCCACGCGCAGCACCGCGACATCTACGGCCTGGAACAGCGTGACATGGCCGGGCGCGACTGCACGTGTTCGTTCAAGCCGAACATCGCGACCGCGTGCCTCTCGCTCGGCTCGACCCGCCGCTGCCTCGTCGAGGCCGAGACAGACGATTACTCAGAGAAGAAGCTGTGTGGGCCTGCATGCAAAGGGTACCACTGCTCGCATTGGCTACGCTCGGGCAACCTCATGTACTTCAACGATGTGTGGAACCGTTCACACAATCACGGGATCCCGAAGGACGGTGGCGACGCGAGTGAGGACGGCAAGGGCGGGCCGCGCATTTCCATCGCGATGCTGTGCGCGGCGGCGGACGACGCCTCATGCTCCTTCGACCTCCGGTCCAAGCCCAAGAACATCTATGCCACTCTCGTCGATGGGGGCCGCACGTCGTCGAAGCAGCCGGCCGTTGCGCCGTCCGCGCCGTCCGCGCCGTCCGGACCGCCGATCACCCTTGAGAAGTCGAGGTTCGTCACATTGGCGCTCGAGTCGAAGAAGATGATCTCGCAGGACACGCGCCTCTTTCGCTTCAAGCTGCCCTCGAAGGTGCCCCTTGATGACCTCTGATGATCACTGATGACCTTGATGACCACTGATGACCTCTTGATGACCACTGATGACCTCTGATGACCTCTTGATGACCTCTTGATGACCTCTTGATGACCTCTCCTCTGATGACCTCTGATGACCTCTGATGACCTCTGATGACCTCTGATGACCTCTGATGACCTCTGATGACCTCTGATGACCTCTGATTGTCTCCCTCATCAGGAGCATGAGCTCGGGCTGCCCGTGGGGCAGCACCTTCTCCTTCGGGCCAAGGGGCCCGATGGCGAGTACGTGACGCGCGCCTACACACCAGTCCGCACCGGCGCGGGGTTCGTCGACTTCGTCATCAAGGTGTACTTGGCCAACGTGCACCCGCGCTTCCCTGAGGGGGGACAGCTGACACCGATCCTCGACGCTCTCAAGGAGGGCGACACGGTCGACGTCAAGGGACCGTTTGGCCTGTACGCGCACCCTGAGTGCACACTGAGTGCACACTGAGTGCACACTGAGTGCACCCTGATTGCTCCCTGATGGCAAACGTCAATGGATCGTTCGGCCAGTACGTGTCCAGATCGGCCGCTGATGACCGCGGATGGCCACGGATGGCCGCGGATGGCCATGGATGGCCACGGATGGTCCCGGGCTGCCTCCCTCCTTGCATGCTGATGGCCTCCCTCATTGCATGTTGATGGCCTCCCTCATTGCATGCTGATGGCCTCCCTCATTGCATGCTGATGGCCTCCCTCATTGCATGCTGATGGCCTCCCTCATTGCATGCTGATGGCCTCCCTCATTGCATGCTGATGGCCT
>Ga0210242_101362_pt1 | contig 18590 bp, 6 predicted proteins | sample ChrtobMeP5a_16mM_FD_155445 | JGI IMG/M metagenome (GOLD analysis project Ga0210242, IMG submission 155445) | Chrysochromulina tobin associated microbial communities from unialgal haptophyte culture, Seattle, Washington, United States - P5a_16mM | ecosystem: Host-associated > Algae > Haptophytes >... | reverse complement strand
CTTTGAACGAAACCCGAAACCCAACTTGTAACCCACACTTTCCGAAACCCGAAACCCGAAACCCAACTTGAAACCCGCCACTGCCAAAACGTGAAACCCGGAACCCGAAACCCATGCAGGGGGCTAAGAGCACTTCTTCTATACATTGATCATTGTACCCTGTACCGCATTGCTGTACCGGCTATAGTGGCAATCACCCTGGCACCAATCATCTTAACAAGCATCTTGGTACTGATGTTGCCAGTGATGCGCTCTTGGTGTGTGACCCGGCTGACCGGAGCAACGACTCTCGTGCTGTCATTAAAGTGTGATCCCAAAGAGTAGAATACGCCCGAGCGCACATTACATGTGTAAACTTGCAGTCTTGCACCTCTACTTGCACCCTAACGGACTGTAGGTGTACTTTCGTTTCGTGCCAGGGCGCACATGTGTGTGTCAGCGTGCACCCAACGTTTAGTGCCAGGGGTCGAGTAGGATACACGAAGATACACTCATGGTACTGTACCCTGCACCCAATCGGATCGCGACATGCGTGCGAGGAAGTACCTATATAGAGCTTCGGAACGCCCGCACGCAGAAAAGCCCAAATTTGGTAAACACTGTACAAACACGACTGCCGAGTGCGCGGCTTAATTGCCTGCACATGCGGGGCTTTGGGCGCTCATCGTTCAATCTCGTTGACGCGGTGCTTCGAAGTACCACTCCATCATCGGATGAACGACGGAGTGCCAGTCCATCTTCTCCGCCCCCGATGAGCATTGCACAATTTTGGGAGAGGGAACGCCAACAGAGAGAAGCAGTTCGAGCCAGAAATGAATCAGCCGAATACCACAGCGCAGAGGATGTTTTGGAGAGACAGATCCTGCTGGTGCTGCCCGGCAGGGGCGGAGCAAGAAAGCTCCGTCACGCTTGCCAGCACGGGAAGCTGGAGAAGGTCCGCGAGATGCTCGCAGAGGGCTGCCAGCCGACGTTGACCGACGAGGCCTTCGAGCGCACCGCCCTGCACTGGGCAGCGTGGAGCGGCGATGTCGAAGTCGGTGAGCTGCTGTGTACGCACCCTTCAACCATGTCTGTCGTGGACGCCCAGGACCAGTCCAACTTGACCCCCCTGCACCTCGCTGCCGAGCGCGGGCACACGGGCTTCATAGAGTTACTGATGCAGAAGCAGGCGGACCCGTTACTGCGAGCGACGCGTGGGAACACGCCGCTGCACTACGCAGCCTTAAATAACCATAGCGAGGCAGCGTCGTTCATCCTCAGGAAGTTGATTACGATGAATATGGTCAACGACCGGATGTTAAACAACATGCGTAACAGAGACAATCTGACTCCGATCGAGCTGGCAGAAAACCGGGGCCATTCGCACCTCGCAACCACTCTCACGGATATTATCGCAGCCTACGAGCGAGGGCGAGATACGAACGAGGGCGAGATAGATCGCCTGCTGAACCACATGCGAAATCGATCGGAGATACAAGCCGCCTATCTCGAGAGCACTCATAAGAGCATCGCAGAGAACCTCGCTTATGCTCGAGCTCCTGCGCAATCTGGCTTCTGGGCAGTCCCCAAACCGGGCAGGCGATTCTCGACGACGTAACCCCCAATTTCAGACATGCGACTCTGTCAGGGAGGTGTCAGAGGTTAACCCTGGATCGGTACCCCGGTCGCAGGATCACGTAAGGTTACGACAAGCGCCGTACCGGTTGACAGGATGATAGCTCGTCACATGTAGTGCGCGTGGGAGCTTTTCCAGCGCGAGGGTGTCGTGAGAGTGACTATCTTACTCAAGATCACCCTTTACTCTTCGGTCCGTCTGGTAGGACCCAGGCCTTGCTACTCACTGGCCATCCAAAGCGGGAGATGCAAGGTATCCCTGGCCCGTGGCCGGTTTGCGCGGTTTGCCAGCTTCAGAGGACAGAGCGCGCCGCCGCCGCGGGTCGATCGGACGCCCGCCGCCGGCGCTGGCGTGGGTCCCGGTCCCGCACGCGCGATTTCCGCCGCGCCCAGACGAAGACCGTAGTTCGTATGACGTATGTATATTGTGTGAAAAGTATACTCCTTCAACGTAAACGTCGCCTGCATAGGGTGTATCAGATGAGAAACTTCACCACGGAGCATGCCTGCTCCGCTTCGCGCCTGGCCCCATCCAGCCATGACCACGTCCGCGCTTGGACGAGGATCCACCCTCGCCATCACTATGGCTATCATCATCCGAATCCGCCGCGTCCGACAAGGTGGTGCGCCGGCAGGCCGAGTCCGGCACGGGCGGGAGCACTGCCGCGTCGAGCAGCAGGCCGCGAGCCTCGGCGTCCTCGACGAACGCTCGCCACGCGCGCGCGCCGTCTGTGGGCTCTAGAGACCCCTCCTCCGTGGCCGCCGCCGGCATTGAGCGCGGCGTCACGCTTCTCGCATGTCGCAGCGTGCGCACGTTCGCCAGCACGAGTAGTCCGCGCTTCGCCCGCGTGATCGCGACGTTCATGCGGCGGCCGTCGGAAAGGAAGCCAATCTCGTGCGGCCCGTTCTTGTCCAACGGAGCGGCCCGCACGCAGGAAAACAAGATCACCTCCTTCTCGCGCCCTTGAAAGCCGTCTACAGTCCTCACCTCGAGCCGTGCGGCCGTCGCCGCGCCCAGCCGCTTCTGTGCGAGCTTCTTGATCTCCTCGACTTGGCGACTATACGGCGTCACGATGCCCACGTCGGACGTGTCGAGCGGCCGCGCGTCTGCCCCGGCGGCACTGGTAATCAGCATGTACACCGCCCGCACCGCCGCCTCGGCCTCCTCCATATTGAAAAGAGACTTGGAGTTCTCCGTGCCTTTCTGCTTGCCGTTCGGCACGTCGATGAGCGTCAGGGGCATGCCGGGATTGGGCCAGGGGATGCCGGGCGGCACGGGGCGCTCGCGCTCGCTCACGCCGTCGGTGAGGCGCCCGTGGTAGAACTGCTTCGACGGGAAGTGCGCCAGGCTCGGATGCATGCGATACTGGATCGTGAGCATGCACTTGGACTGGCCTGCGCGCACGAGCCGCTCAAAGGGTGAGACGCCAAGCCCAGCCGCGCGTGCGGCCTCTGACTTGATGGTGGGTGGCAGCTGCATCTCGTCGCCGACAAGGGTGACAATCGGTGCACCGTGCTGCAAGGCGACGAGCAACTCCGGCTCGCTCGCCTGCGTCGCCTCGTCGACGATGATCGCGTCGAACGGCGGCAGCTGCGGCCGGTGCGCGTGACCCGTGGCCTGCGGCTTGGGACGATTGAGAGCCAGAAGGTTATCAGTGCCTGCGCCAGCTAGCGTTGCACAGACCACCTCGGCCTCGGCAAGCAAGCGCGCACTCCACCAATCCCTGCTCTGCCCGCCGCCGCCGCCGCGCTTCTCCTCGACGAGCAGGTCGAGGGCCACGGGGCTTGACGTGGTCGCCATCTTATCCGAATCGGTAGGGCCGAGGCGAAGAAGCGGCGCGTGCGAGCCGTTTGGCTTGAGGCTGCGCGGCTTGCCTGTGATGGCGTCGATCACCCCGTCCACGAGCAGCCGCGCCACCACCTCATCAATCGCCGCATTCGACTGCGCGCACACGAGGATGCGACGCTGGCGGCGCAGCCCCGCACCTCCATTGGCGCCGGCGCCGGCGTGAGGATCGGGCGAGGTAGAATTAGACGGCAGCTTTGCCGAGCCGAGCTTTGGCATCTTGACGGCCTTACCTCTGGCGGCCTTGCCGTCGCCCGCGAGCGGCGGCGGCGGCTCGGGCGGCGGCAGTGCGAGCAGCGCGGCGATAATGCCGACGACGGTGGTAGTCTTGCCGGTCCCAGGTGGACCCTGGAGTAGCTGGATGCCCTCGCGCGCGGCCGCGCACGTCCAGATCGCATGCTGCTGATCAGCGTTGAACCGGCCGCGGATGGTCTTCTCGAAGGGAGCCTTCCACGTGCTCCGGGGCCACGGCGGCCGCGGCACGGCAGCGGTCGTCGTGGCGGAGACAGATGCACCGACAAGCGATGGTGGCGGCGGTGCCGCCGCCGCCGCACTCAGCAGGAAGCGGCCTGCCCACTCGCCGAGGCCCGCTTTCCCCTCGAAGGCACCGAGGGCCGCATAGCTTCGAAGGGCGAGTTTCATTTGCGTCTTCTCGAGCCGACGCACACTGACCGTCACCTGAACGTCAGGGCCGAGCGCGGCGGCCTTCGCGTCCGATGAGAGACGAACGCTCACAGTGCCATCGCTTCCGGGGCCCGCAGCACGCACGACAAGACCCACGCAGCCTAGTGCCCAGGCGCCTGCGTTCGCTGGTGCCGACATATCCCACTGGCGAAATCCGCCGTACTTGGCATGGAACGTGGCCTTGGTATATGCGCGACCATCGGTAAGATCGATGCGCCGCTCGCCGCCTCGGCCACTGCTGCCGCGCGCGTCGCGATCCTTGACGGTGCTTGGAGCGGCGTGGCGCTGGGGTGTGATGAGCAGCATCGACTCTGCTTCGAGCTCGGCGCGCCACTGCTTGAGGTGTGACGCCGTACTGTCCGTTGGGCAAAGACGAACCTCGAGCTGCCCCGCAGCCCCAGTCTCCATCATACGCAGCTCGGCGTGCAACGTAGGCTTCGCCTGCTCGCCCCCTGCCCAAGGCTGACGCGACGAGCTCTTCTGAGCGTCCTCCCGGACCACCTCCGCCGTCTCCTCGACGACGCAGCGCCGGAAGAGGTCGGCGTATTCGGCCATGCTGCGGAAGCAAAAGGGCAGCGGCGGGAGGCGCGCGCCCGCGGCGAAGCTCGACGGGTCCCGACTCAGCACATCGCGAAGCAGCGGCGCCGCGTCGGCGAGAGCGATGGACTCTCCGGGCAGACGGTGGCACGAGCCAGCCGTGCTGAAGGGCTGTCCACCGGCACTACGCATGCTGCTTGGAACGGCGCCTCGCATGCTGCTCCCTCCGGCACTGTCGCCACTGCTGCTGTCAGCTGCTCGTGGCGGATTGCCACTGCTGCCGCTGCCACCGCCGCTGCTGCTGCCTTTGCCCTGGCCACTGCTGCTTCTGCTGCCCTGGCCGCCGCTGCTGCGGCTGCCCTGGAAGGGAATGCTCGACGGTGGATGTCCAGTCCCAACGCGGTGGGGCAGCACCGCCGTCGGCAAAGCCACTGCCGCTGACGAGTGCGCCGGCGGTGCTGCCGTCGGCGCCACGGCTGGCGCAGGACTCGAACGGGGACTCGAACGGGGACTCGAACGAGAGGCTTCGCATGTCACGAGCTCCTCCGTTTTGCTTCCGCTGGTGTCGTCGCCGTCGTCGTCGCTGTCGTCATCGTCGTCGCTGTCGTCGCTGTCGCTTGCGCTCAAGGAGCTCGAGTCGTCGCTGTCGCTCGCGCTCAAGGGGCTCGAGTCGGCGCCATCGTGGGCGCCATCGTGACCTTGCGGCGTCACGTCATCCTCGTCCTCGCCCGACTCGCACACGATGGAGGTGCGCGGCTTCTTGGGCTGCTTCTCGGCTGAGCCTGAGGCGGAGGCCATCGTCACGTCGCCCTCGGGGCGTGACGCGTCACCGGCCACCTCCGCCCGCTCCACCGCCTCTGACCGCTTACGGCTCGCGCGGTCTTCGATGGCGTTTTCGTTCGCAAGCGAGTCGCGCTCGGCAATGGCCGCGTCTCGCTCAGCTGCTGTCTGCTTCTCGCGGGCTATGGCCGCGTCCCGCTCGGCTGCTACCTGCTTCTCGCGGGCAATGGCAGCGTCGCGCTCGGCTGCAAGCCTTTGGACGGCGCCGATGGCATCGGCGGCGTCGACAGGCATGCACGTGGTGGGGGCGCCACCGCTGGCGCTGCCACCACCGCTGGCGCTGCCACCACCGCTGACTCTGCCACCACCGCTGGCGCTGCCACCACCGCTGACTCTGCCACCACCGCTGCCGCCGCCGGTGCCGGTACCGTTCGCGTCACCGGTGCCGGTGCCGTTCGCGCCGGCACCGGTGCTCTCGGCTGCGACTGATCGATGGCTGCCGCCGTCGCCCTTGCCTCTCGCGGTTGCGTCATCTGCCGCGATGAGAGGGTGGTCGGACGGATGATCCTCCTCTCCAAAGTGTAACGGGTTCTTGCGCGTGCACGCGAGGCCATATTTGCACTGAGGCTTGCCCGGGGCGCGACGGTATGCATGCGACGATGGCGGTAGAAGCGCTTGAGGCAACGGCGCTTGCGGCGCTGGAGGCACTGGTGCTGGAGACACTTGCGCTGGTGGGCCGGCTGCTGCTACTGCTGCTGCTACTGCTGCTGCTGCTGCAATTGGCGAGGCGGCCGTGGCGCTTGGTGGGGTGGAAGTCGAACGCGTGCTGGGCGAGAGGTCCGCCAAAGGCGACCCCGCTGCTGCTGCTGCCAGTTCCTCCCTTTGATACTTTGCGCACATGGCGCACATTACCACTGCTCCGCCCTGGTGAGGTTTGCACCACTCGGAGACAAAGTGGACGCTGAGCTCTTCCGCAAGCTCACGCTGTTTGCGGGAGCTTGTGTCAGAGAAACCGTGCGCAGCGCACACGTTCCGCAAGGCCATGACTAGCACCTTCTTCTTTTGGAGAGCTGCTGTGAGTGACTCCTGGACCGTGGCGACCGGGATGAGTTTCAAGCGCTTCGGTAGCACGGCAGAGACGGCCTCTGTCGTCGTGTCTCTTAAGAGGCGGCCGTCTGCCAACCTGTCTAAGTGGTTCGGCGGTTTATGGTCGGTTTCCTTGAGGTGCATGTAGTATTCGAGGAGCGGAGTTTTGCCATCCACCGCCCTCTGCCAGATGGGGTCGGTCAGCAGGTCGTGCAGCAAGGCTCTTAATCGAGCCTCGCACACGGCGCGGGGGATCGACGCAGCTGGCGGCGAGGTCGGCATGGGACGGCGGCACCTCCCGACCTCCGAGAGGTTGCTTGCCGCTGAATTGTGGACGTCAAACAATGAGATGGTAGGGGCCGGCGCCGCGGAAAGGGGCGACCCTTTCGCGTGTAGATATGTTGACGTTCCACACGTCACTAAAAAACCACAAATTTCTCGCTTCGCAGACACCACGATGATGAGCGCGAGCGCGCGGTTGCTCGACCTGTTCATGCAAGCGCAGCAACGCGAGGATGCGGACGACGCTAGCGGTGCTACGAAGCTCTACGAGAAGCTCATCCAGTATGCGGAAGCAAACGTGTCGCCAGACATTTCTTCCGTCGCCGATGAGGCCCTCACATCGGCACTCAGCCCGCCAGCAGATCTCATAGTTTCCACAGCGCTCACTTCACTGGGCGGCATGCACCTCGACACATGTACGCTCGAAGAGGCTCGGCGGTGCTTTCGTCGCAGTCTCTCGTGGTGGCCAGGCAACGGAATGGCGCTGCTCAACCTCGGCGACATCGAACGTGAGCACGGCTGCCTGGCCATGGCAATCAAGCACTATGAGGCCGCGGCCGCGCTCCCGCCATTACATGTGAGCCCAGAGGAGGCGGACGGTGATGAGGTGGACGACGACGAGGGCGAAGACGACGACGACGACGACGCGAGTGAAGGCGACGGGGTGGACGGGGACGAGGACGAGGAGGACGAGGACGAGCCTGGATGGTGTGCATCGTGGGTGGGCCAGCCGCGCGTCGAGTCTGTGAGCCTCGCGAGCTACATGTGCGCGCTGCTGCACAGCCAAGCGCTTGCCTTTGACGCGGCACTGCCATACCTGCATCGCTTTGCGCGACTTCGGCTGCGCCTCGCGCCTTCAGTGTGGCGGCTCGCAGCTAACCGGCCGACCACGACCCTGCGAGAGCTGGGTGCAGCTGAGCGTGACGACGCGCAGGCCGTTCGCCGCTTCGAGGGATGCGTGCCGGCGCCACTGCTCGAGCGGTTGCGGCACGGTTTCGCGCTCGGCTCGCCATTTTGGCAGGAGACGAATTACGCCGCGCGCGGCTACTTCTCCTTTTGGTACGATGTGGCGTGCGAGCCGAGCAATACGGTCGAGGCGCTCGCGCGGCACCTGCTGCCGCTGACAGGCGCGGCGGACAAGATCGTCGGTTGCGAGTGGTGGGTGCACACGCGCGCCGAGGGGCGCTCGATTGGGCACCAGATGCACTGGGATACGGAGGAAGTGAGCTTGCAGAGAGGCGAGATCCTTCACCCCCTCGTGTCGAGCGTGACCTACCTCAGCGGAGCCTCGGGCGGCGACCCGACTGTCGTGCTCGACCAGCGTACGGACGATGATGAGGTAGGACGGGCATTCGTGAGCCATCCCCTAGTCGGCGCGACCCTATTCTTTCCGGGCGACAGGCTTCACTGCGTATTGCCAACGAAAGCCACGACCAAAAAGCGCTCACGAGGAGCCCAGCCGCATAACTCTATGGCGGCCGACGCTGATCCTGCGCGGGGCGACTTACCTCTGCTAGCCGCGAGCGCGTGCCCACAGCGGGTGACGCTCATGATTGGATTCTGGACCCGCCCAGTCAATACGCTCTGTGAACGGCCGCTCTATGGCGCGTGTGGCCCAACGCCCCGCGCTACGCGCAGATGCACGTGGCCAGCACGCGTCGCCCTGCCCGAAGACGTCGAGCGGGCTGCTCTCGAGAACGCCTCAGCGCGCGCGCACGCGACCACCGTCGGCCGTGCGGTGCCATGCGTCGAGGGCAACACGTGGGAACGCCTGGAGACGAAACCGACGAAACCGACGAAACCGACGAAACGCACGGCACGCCAATGCAAGGAGAGCGCGTCGGCATGGGTCGGGCTACCAGTGCCCGAGGCGCGAAACCATCGCTTCTTCGTGCGTGCCGTCTCGGAATTCCGTGAGCAGATCTGTGCTCTACCACCCGTCGATGGTTAAGAAGCCGGCCGCGCGGGCTTTTCCTCTTCTGCAAAGTGTATGCCAGCTCGTAACGTATGCCTGCGCGGAGATGCTTGTCACTTGTCACGTTGACAGACCACCCACCGACAAGGCGATCGGCGTTTCACTCCGCACCGGGGCGAGGCGAGGCATTTCTGACGACTGACCGTACTGCCTGGGTCCTCGCCGGGCGTGCCCCTCGTTGTATGCGGACCGCTGGTCACGGACTCACGAAATCCGATTCTCGCCGCGCGCGCGGACAGTCGGACTAACGAGCGCCGTCGTGGGCTCGTGGCGCGTCGTGGGTTGACGCGTTCGTAACTTGTATCTCGTTCGTATCTCGTCTCGGCGGCGGGCCGCCGCGAGCCTGTACGCGGCAGGGCCAGGGATCGCGATCGACCCGTTTCGACCCGTGCACGTGCGGGGATCACTATGCATGACGCTGGAGCAGTGAGTACCGACCTCACCGCACCTAGACCTACGCCGCCGAGGGAGGAGGGACCGAGTGCGTAGCGGATCTTTACGGAGCCGGTAGCCAGTTGTAGCCAGCCACACCCTGCGCCCTGGGAGGTCCCCTGGCGGCCCGCACGAGCGATCGAGCGTTAACGCGAGGTGCCGGGTACTCCGTCGTCAGTGTTAAAAGCTTAAAACGTCAGCAGTGGCCGGGCGTCGATAACTCCACTCGCGATATCATACATACCTCCCGTCTGTCTCTGTGGGCCGGTACTAATATCTAATTGCCAATTTCCGAATTTCGTTCGTTCAATGCACAACTTAACTTAATCTCACATGACCACGTGTCCACGTGTTCGTGGCTGCTGTATACTGGGTGAGTTTGTAGAATGATGAGCTGATGAGTGATGTGTGATGACGGCATGAGCCATGACGCATGAGCATGACCACGCGATTTGAATGCATGTTCGATGTTGACCCGGAATGACCAGCACCACCGGGAGCAGCGGAGCCGTAATTTGAGACAATGAAGTGGTAAGCGCGGGTGAGGTGAACTGACTGACTGACTTATCACGAACATCCGCATTGGATGTTGGGCCACACGCCACAGCACGTGATTACGACCGCAATCGACATTCATTACCGGTATTTACCCACATCCACACGTGCACTGCGGCCCAAATTTGAGGGCCGAACGGAGAGACGCGAACCGCCTGCTCGGCGACGCCATGGCGTCAACGCACGACGATGCACTCGCGCAGAAGGAGGCAGAGCTCGCTGAGAGGGAGAGAAGATTGAACGAAATGCAGGAGAAATTTGAACGCCTCTCTCAACAGGCGTCGCCACGCTTGGCATCGCCGCAAGCGTTCTCCAGGATGCCAGCGGGCTTGCCAGGCAAGAGCCCGCGAAGCCCGCAGGCGCAGCGTAGCCCGAGGGCCCGGTCGGCGAGTCCACGCGGAACGCGTACCCTCAGCGCCTTCGGGTCGACGACGAAGAAAACCCCGCCTTCCTTCTTCACTGCGAGCATGCGTGGTGGCCCGCTCACTGAGCCACTGCCCCAACGAGGGCTGTCGGAGCGCGAGCGCGCCGACCCCAAAAGAGCATGCCGAGGTCCTTCGCTGCTATACCGCGACAAGTTTGGCGCTCCCAAATCTGAGTGGGAACGGTTCAACGGCGAAGACATGGAAGCTATCAACTTCCTTGAGGACGACAATCCCTTCAACGATCCGTTCAAGTACCATCCGTTCAAGGGAATGGCGTTTCCGCCAACGGACTACATCGGCCCGGATGACCCACGCGAAACAGACGATCTGACGAAGCTTCAGCCTATCAATGGTTTGCGTCTCAAGTTTGTTCACGGCTACAGTGCGCGCAACGGCTTAACAGCAAACTCGCGCAGCAATCTGTTCTACAACAAGGACGGGCGGCTCGTTTATCATGCTGCCGCTCTTGGCATTGTCTACGACAAGAAGACGCACGAGCAGTGGCACTTTCACGGCCATGACGATGACATCTGCTCGCTCGACATGAACAAAAAGGACATGCTGACGATCGTCACGGGGCAGCTCGGCAAGGAGCCCAAGATCCTCGTTTGGTCATCGCGCCCAGAGCCCGGCAGCAGGCATTTGCCCCTACTCTGTCTGATCAACGGGGACCACAAGCGTGCCGTCATTGGTGTAGCCTTTTCTGCCAATGGCCAATTCCTTGCTAGCATCGGCTTTGACAACAATCGGTCTATCGCAATATATCAATGGGGCAAGGACAAGAGCATGGAGAAGATGAGGGTCGGCGTCGACAAGGGCCACACCGACGACGTGTACTGCCTCGAATTCAACCCGGTCACGAATCATGTTGTCGCCGGCGGCAAGAAGATGCTTCGTTTCTTTGGTCTCAAGGATGGAGCAATGTCCGACATTGAGGCGGAGGCCCGTGCAGCTGCAAAGTCAGGGCAGTCGCACACGCCTGTGCTCTCTGATACGGAGTCCAAAATCTGGGCGAAGAAGGGCACCTTCGGCTCTGACAGGGGCGCGCAGGACATTCTAAGCCTCGCATTCGACGACAAGGGTTGCACGTACGCGGGCAGCGGCTTGGGCGAAATCTTCCGCTTCAGGGAGCAGGCGCAAGATTTGTGTGTCAAGGCCCACCCGTTGCCGGATGGCAGCACCGGCTGGCCTGCGGCGAACGCGTTTTGCAGGGTGACAGCTCTGTATTACGGGCCGCGTAAGAGCAAGAACGTCCTGATTTCATCGGGCGACGATGGCTGGATCCTCATGTGGGATCCATCTTCGTGGGACGACGTTATGCGAACCAAGAAGAAAATTGATCCGATCGAGAGATTCAACCTGAACCAGTACGTCTCAGCAGGGCTCGAGGGGACGATAACAAAAATGGACGACAAGGAGTTTGATAAACCAAACCCCCTCAAGGGTACGCCAGCTGCGGCCCTGTCCCTCAACGGTGATGGCGAGAATCTGCTCATCGGTACCATGTGCAACGAGATCTACGAGCTGAGCTTGACCTTCAAGTCCCCTCCCACTTGCTATATGCAAGGGCACTTCGACGAGCTCTGGGGCCTCGCTGCGCACCCGATGAAGGCCGAGATGGTCACTGCTGCCGAGGATAACACGTTGCGTGTGTGGGACCTGAAGAACATGACCATCCAGGCGATGACAGTTTTGCCCGGCCCGAGCCGCTGTGCTTGCTACAGCCCTAAGTGCACGAATGGCGTGTGGATTGCCGTCGGCCTCGGAGGTGGCGACAAGGACTGCCGTACAAACGGCAAGTGGTTGATTCTGGACTCGATAAAGTTGACTGAGGTCTTCGCGCCACCTCAAGTGCGCTTCGAGCGCTGCTGCGACATCAAGTTCTCGCCCGATGCGCGTTGGATTGCGATCGCCAACGCGGACAACGGCATCGATGTCTATTCGGTCCCAGCCCCAGATGGCAGCAAGGACGGCCTTCGCCGCGTCGCCAAATTTGAAGGGCACTCCTCTTTTGTAAACCACCTCGACTGGTCTGTAGATTCGATGAAGCTGCAAACGAATTGTGGCGCGCATGAGCTGCTCTACTGGAAGCTGTACGATGAGCCGAAAAAGGGCGTGTTCAAGTGGCGGCCGCATCAAGAGAAGAGCTCGAGCAGCATGCGTGACGAGCAGTGGGCGACGCAGACTTGCATCTACGGATGGCCAGTTCGCGGCGTGTGGCCCGAGGGCGCCGACGGCACCGATATCAACGGAATGAGTCGTTCGAACACCGGCAGCCGCGAGCTGGTCGTCACCTCTGACGATTTTGGTAGGGTCAAACTCTTTCGCTACCCTTGCATCGTGCCATTCGCTGGGCACAAACCCTACAGTGGCCACTCCTCCCACGTCACCAACATCGTGTTTTCGTTCGACGATCGATGGGTCGTCTCAGCAGGCGGCGAGGACGTTGCCGTCTTCCAGTGGGAGTGCGTCAAGGAAAAGTAAGCAACATCATACCAATTTACCGCTACTTCCACCGGGTGATGACTGAAAGCCAACATGCACAGGAGCTTTCAAGCGAGTCTGTCTGAAAGCTCCCGTACACGACTCATCGGATTATGAGTCTGTTGGTGTAGCAGACGTTTCGTGTGTTCAGTGAGGACCCTGCGTGCCGCGCGCGCTGTCGTTTCGTGTGTCGGTTTTCGCGCGTTACCCCCGGTGCGTTGGCCGGGTGGAGGTCGGCGGGCCGGGCGCTGCGAGCCGCGACGCTGCTGTGGACGGTCGGGTAACGTGATCGTAGCTACGGTAACGAACCCGAATAACCACCGCTTGAACGGGCTTGATAAACGGATATATAACCGCGCGCCGCGCCGCCGGCTTTCTCTGATGTTTTGCAAATTGCATGGCACGGTGCTGTGGTGTGCGGACCCGGGACTGGGACCATCGACAGAAACCCATAAACAACCGTCAAATCGAATTCGGCGAGGCGAGGCGTGCGCACGAAGCCTCGAGCTCGGGGCACAGAGCAATCGCTGCGTCGAACTCGTCCGCGTCCGCAGCACGCAGCCACGCGAGAGCTCTCAGCGTCGTCTGCACCACATGTGGCCGTTCCTCGCGACGGTCAAACAATCGCAGCAGGGCGCCTGCGGCACCATCTGCGATGAGCAAGGCTCGGCAGCTGGATTGTGGCCTTGCGGCGCCGAGAGTCTGTGCAAGAAGGCACACGCAGTGCGCTGCCTGTTCGGCAATTGCCACAGCGTCGTCGACGAGCAGCCGGTAGAGTAGCGGTAGGCTTTCGAGTAAGGGCAACAGATGAGCATGCAGCGAGCGCGCTTCCCGCATCCCCAGCCCTTCAGCAGTCTCGCTCGCGGTCGCAGCGGTGCCGTCGGAGGCCGATTGGAGCAGCTGACGGACAAAGAAGAGAGTGAGGTAGAGCGACTCGAACAGGAGCATTAAGCGGCCGACAGCACACGGACCGCCAGGGCCCGTATTGCCTGCAGGGGTGGCAGCCGCAGCCGCGGTAAGCTGCCGTTGCAGCAGCGGGAGCAAGCCAGCGTCTAGCAGCATGGCAGGACGTTCCGCCAGGCAGCGCACCAAGGCCACACTCGGCCCCGGCAGCTGCCGATTCGGACGGTGGGCAGCCTGCATACACAGCGCGCGCAGCAGCAGCGGCGGCAGCCGAAGCTCTTCGAGCGACGCGCCCAGCTTCGAGCGGATCTGTGCCGGCGCGGCGCTCGCGACAGTGCCCAGGAGGGAGAGAAGTGGGACGGCAGTGGAGGCAAGCTGAGTAGACGAGCCAATGAGGCTGACGCAGCGGGGCAGCACATCAGAAATCACGATGCTCAGCAGCAGCTCGAGGAGCGCCTCTGGTGTCACGGCGTCGGACGCAGCGCCCATCTCCACTGCCACGGGTCCATCCAACGTCTTCTCGTTGTCAGTGTGATCCATCCGGCCGTCGCGCTTGCTGCTGCGCTCGCCACCTCGCGCGATCCGGGCGGCACGCGCCACGCAGCACGCGGCAACGAGCGCACGCTCGGCAAGGTTCGCATCCGATGTGGTAGCGAGCGATGCGAGCGCCGGCAGCGCAGTACGAAGCAGCAGCACCGCCTCCCCCGCGGGTAGACGCGGCGTGGCCAACGGCCACGCAGACAGCGCCATCGATCCGGACGAAAGGGAGCCGGAGGCAGATGAGGCTGCGAGCGAGCTGCCGTGGCCTTCGAAGGAGTCGTCTAGAGCACCGTTCGGCGACTCGCCCTCGAGAGATGCCATATCCAGTCGTCGGTATGACCGGCGGCCGGTGGTGCCACAAGCCGCTCGCGAGGACGGCACCGCCGGCGGCAGCATGGCAAGTGCCAACTCCACCGCGGCAAGGGCGCCATGCTGGGCACGCGGCTCGTCCCGCACTGCACGTGCGCGCGCCGCGTGCACGTACGCGGTGGCTGCGCTGAGCAGAGCGGGCGATCGAAGCGGCGCCGATTGTGGCCAGGGCGCGAGTGCGCCTTCAGCATCGGCGGCAAACACGGCAAAGGTGTCATGCAGCAATGAGCGGGGGGCCTCGAAGAGAGGGCTAGTCACCAGGGCGTGCAGAAGCTTGAGATGGGCCACTTCTGGCCATTGGGCTGGGGTGATGGCGGCTGTAGATGCAGGAGGCGTGGCTGTCGCGCACGATGTGCCTGGTCGTGCCACGCCAGCGGCACTCGATGGCGGTGGCGGCGAGCGCACGCGCTCAAGGAGCTCTATGGCCAGCGAGACACCCGATGCAGTGAGCGCCGCAGCAAGCGCGGTGGCCACGAGTGCACTGTGCGGGTGCTCGGAGGGCGACGGCACAGGTAGCTGTTCGGCCATCGCGGCCCACGTGGCTCCTGCGACGCCATCGCCACCGTAAGCACTGTGATTGACCCCAGCGACAGCTTTTTCGACCGCCGCCAGCATCTGAACCTCGGAGGCATGATGCAGCCACGAAGGCCCGAGGGAGAGCGCAGCAGCGAGCGTGATGCCCCCCTTGAGAGCCAGCGCCGCCTGCGGCCGTCCCATGGCGCTGATGGCCGCGCGGCACACGCCCCGCTGCAGCGCAGCCGAGGGTGCCCAGCTTGGCGGCACCTCGCAAACCGAGGGTGTCTGCGACCGTGTCGAGTCAGAAGCACTCGCGTCCTGGCCATGGCCGCCGCTGAGCTGCTGCCGTGTCGCAGGAGAGAGCAGTGCCGCCGCGACCGCCGTGAGCATCGGTTGTGCCAGGCGCGTGCCACCATCGCGTACTGAAGCGAGAAGCGCCCCAGCCTTCGCATCGTTCAAGAGCACGGGGCCGAGCGACGGCTGCAGCCGAACCAGCTGCGCGGCGGCCGCGGCCGCAGTGATGCGTACAGGCTCTGGCGCGGCGGTCGACGTGGCGAGGCGCACCAGACTGGTGAGCGTGGCGGCCGTGCCGAGCACGTGTGCGATGCTCCCTTCGGGCGCTGCCACCGAAGCTGCAAAGACATTCTCGAGCGCCTTGGCCGCATAGTGACTCGTGGTCGGCTCCTCTGTAGGCAGAAGTGCTGAGAGCAACGCCTGAGGCACTGGCGGCGGCGGCGTCCACGGCTGCGCCCACTCCGCCTCGTCAGGTGTGCCGTCGCCCGCGAGGCTAGCGCTACCACTCGAGTGACACGTTTGGCGCGGCGAGCGCTGCTGCTGCTGCTGCTGCTGCTGCTGCTGCTGGACGGCAATGTAGAAGACCAGCTCTCCCAGCGCCGCCGTCGCGCGGCGGCGCACTTTGGCATCGCGATCGCGCGTCGCGCCGGCGAGGGTTGTGAGCAGGTCGTTCCGCGCGAGTTTAGCTTGCACGTAAGTGGTGTGCCGCAGGAGCAGCGCAAGAAGTGTAGCGAGCCGTAGCTTGAGCGAAGAGTGCGCGCACGTACGCAGCATGGTGGAGAAGAGGCCGGTGAGCCCCGAATTGATCAGAACAGTGGCGAGCCGCCCATTGGTCGCCAAGGCCTCGAAGTAGAGCAGCGTGTTTTCCTTCTCGGCGACAGGGTTGGGGCCGCCGACGGAGCGCCAAAGCGTTGCAAGGAAGGCCTCGAGAGTCGGGATGTCCATGGTCAGCAGCTCCTCGAGCGAGTAGGCGCGGAACTTGAGGCTACGCGCCTCGTACTGTCCCGTGGGCTCGAGCTTCTCGATCGCCGCGTTGAGCATCACGGGCCGGATCGCCATCTCGGCGGGGGAGAAGAGCACGCGGCTCAGTGGTTGGAGGGCGGCCTTGGCAGCAGGCTGGGTGGTCGCGCCAAGCTCCTTCAGGCGCTCGCGCGCTGCGGCGGTCGCCGTCGCCGCCATCTCGGCCAGGGAACGATCGGCAGCCGCGGCTGCGTCTGCCGCTGCCGTTGCGGCGGCATCCTGGGCCCCCGCGAGCCATGCCTCAGGGTCTTCGTCAATGCCGAGAACCTTGCCGAGCGGAGGCGGGGAAGCCACCGCAGCCAACAGATTGTCGAGCCGCTGGACCGGGAGAGGCGTGGTCTGCTGTCGTGGCGGCGGCGGCTGCTGCGCCGCGGGCGACTGCTGCGATGCGGGTTGCTGTGGCGGTGGCTGCACCTTGCGCTTCTGCTCTTGCGATTGTGAGGGCGCTGGCATGCCGTTGGGTGTTGGCGTGTGAGCAAGCGGCGGCCGCTGCACCTCCTGCCGCCGGCGCGGGCCCTGCTCGGTCGGGCGGCTGCCGCCGCCCTTGCTGCCGCCTTTAGCTGTCCTCGCCCCTAAGGCCGAGGCCAGGGCAGGGGCGGCAGGCGCGGCTGCGGCGAATGAACTGCGCGGCGATGCAGCAGCGCTAACCGCTGCGTCATCGGCCACCAGTCGGGCCAACGGCAGCGGCGAGCCAGCGAGCAAGCCCGGGTCCTCCTCAACCGTCCGCGCGGCGCCCTCGAGTGCACCAGGCGGCGCTGCGGCTGGTGGCTCTGCGGCAGGCGACGCCACAGGCACGCGACAGAGCGATTCCTCGAGGAGCGCTTCGGCGTCGTCGTGGCTCTCATGGGAGCTACCGAGCCACTCCCCGTCGAGCGCGCCGCCTTCGGACGGCGTGCCGACTGTCGACGCGGAACGGTCGAGATCGCAATCTCCGGCGCCGAGGAGCCCGCCGCGCGCTCCTCTGCTTACCCGTCCGCAGGCCACTTGACTCGCAGCGTCGGGCACCAAGTCTTCCGAAGCCGTTGCCAGCGGCACCTCGTCCGCCACTTCGTCCTCTCCCGGTGCCTCGGGACCGGTGGGCTCGGCGGCTGCAGCCGCGCCGTCGCCACGGGCCGCGTCGACGCCAGGCGAAACCACCGGCACGACCCGCGCCACCGGCGCCACCGGCACGGCCGGCGCCGCCATCGGCGCGGCCGGCGCCACCGGCGCCACCGGCGCCACCGGCGCTGGCAGCTGGCCAGGGGCGACGGAGACGCGCCAGAATGGGTGCGATCCGAGCTGCGCCCAGACCGGTCGGTCGGCGGCGCGCTTGGCATGGAGCCTCTGCAGCAGGTCGTTGAGCAGCTCGGACGACTCGGGAAGGTGTGGCAGAGGCGCGAACATCGCCGCCTGGACCATGTCCTCGGCGCGTCGACAATTTGCGTACGGCGGTAGACCGGTCGCCATCTCGACCAGGAGGCTCCCGAGGGCCCAAAAGTCGGACGCGGCCGAGTAGCCGCCGATGCGCGAGAGCAGCTCGGGCGCGATGTAGCTAGGGCTCAGCTCATGCAACAACGCCAGCCGCTGGATCGTCGCCTCGTTGTCTGACGAGAGCGGGCTGTCCATGCACCGCGCGTGTCCGAAATCGGCGAGCTTCAGGACACCGTACTCGTTGATGAGCATGGAGGTGGGCCGCAGGTCGATGACGAGCACTCCGTGCGAGTGCACGTAGTGTAGCGCCGCGAGCACGTCGAGCCCGAAGGACAGCACCGTCTCCTCGGGAAGGCTGCCGTCCTGAAGCAGAAGCCGTCGGAGGTCGCCGCCCGCACAGTACTCGGAGATCACCCAGAGGTGGTTGGTCGTGGCGAACCATGCCTGAAATTTCAGCACGTTGGCATGGTCGAAGGCGTGCATCACCTGCACCTCGGCAGAGATCTTGGCGCTGTGCCCCTTTTCGATCCGGCGGATGGCGACGAACTCGACCGAGCGCCGCAGCCGTCCCTTGTAGACGGTGGAGAAGCCGCCGCACCCTATCTCCTCGTAGAACTGGTACTGCTCCATCGATCGTGGACGTCACGCGCGCTTTGACCCTTGAGTGCGGCGCGAGTCCCACAACTTCTTTTGGGACTCCCTCCGAATCTCACGGGAACTCTCAATTATGGGGCGACGAGCGTCGCCTATAGGACCGTTGCTATGTGTGGGAGAACGAGTGCGTACACACTCCGATACCGGGCGATCCCATAAAGTTATAGGGATCAGCTCAAGCCGG
>Ga0210242_101355_pt1 | contig 18628 bp, 12 predicted proteins | sample ChrtobMeP5a_16mM_FD_155445 | JGI IMG/M metagenome (GOLD analysis project Ga0210242, IMG submission 155445) | Chrysochromulina tobin associated microbial communities from unialgal haptophyte culture, Seattle, Washington, United States - P5a_16mM | ecosystem: Host-associated > Algae > Haptophytes >... | reverse complement strand
CGATGGAGTTCGACGTCATCTGGAACAATATCGTGCCGTCATCGATCGGTAACTGGCTCCCCGGCACGTTCATCATGGCGCTCGGCCTCTCCACCATCTATGGCAGCATGTTCAAGAAAGTCGACCGTTACCTCAATCTCAACCACTTATCGAATTGCACAACCATTTCCGGATCTACAAATCGTGAGCAGCCAAAGGCGGACCTCGAGAGCGGCGCGAAGCCGAAGGTGGCTACTGTTCTGGATGTTACGAAGCTGGTGACGGTCGTCAGCGCGACTCCCACGCAATTTGTCAGCGCCGGTGGTATCCCAGCAGCAGCGCTCACAACCCGGGACGGCAATGCGACAGCAGACAACGCGACTGATCTGGATGAAGGATCTGTATTTACATCCAGCACATACTCTCTACCTCAGCTACCTCCTTCTGGGGCGGAAAAGCGTGAAGCAAAGCGAGAGTAGCGCATGGGCGGTGCCACGTGCGGAGGGTGTGACGTTCGCATCCGGCTCGGGCGGCATGCGCATGGAGAAGGGCCGGGGCGCTGCCGCAGCAGGCCAACTTCCATACCTTATCGCGGGCAGGCTGAGTGACCCATCTCATGGCGGTCACTTACCTGGGAACTCCCGCACCCGCGAGCCTGTGTTTGGTCATCAACATCCGTTTGCGGCGTATGTCTGCGCCCTCCACTTTGTGTCTCCACGGGACAGGTGGTCGTGAGTCTTGCCGAGATGGCGATTTATTAACTTTGCCTGTATCCCGGGCGACCGTACGACGGTCGAGTGACTACCGATGCCGTGCCCGCACAGCTTGCGAGGGGGACGAATGACTCTAGTTCACTAGTAGCAGTACCGGAATCCGGAAACTCCCCCGGATCGGAGTGTCGTAAGTGTTAACTCGTCGGTGTGTCCCGGCTCCCACGGTGTTTTTGAACGAGATGCCATCGAGCAGGTGCAGGATTTGCGGGCTCGAGTGGTGGCGCAAGATCTCGTTCGCCAGATGCAGATCCTCAACAGAGACGGTGGCCATATTCCTTTGGCGGCAGCGCCCAACAATTGAGCTACGAAGGGCCGGCCACACTGCAGGCTATGCAGGCACTCTCTAAGGAGGAAGAAAGAAGGTGTGAAGTCAAGCCTTTTAAGGTAGGTGTGAATTACGGGTACTTAATGAATGAAGGTAGTCTTCGACACGCGGGGAGCGCCGGCCTGTGCCCCACCACTTCGAGCGGGTGGGCTCGCAGATCACCGGTTGCTCTAACCTTTACCCGCTTAACGCTCCCCAGAGCGTGTCTAAGATTCGGTTGCAGCTCTTCACTGTGTCCTGTTTCACTGTTAACAAGAAAGCCCCCAATCGCGGTAAGATAGGGCCGGCAGGAAATGCTCGTGCTTTCCAGCTCCTTAATAAGCTTGTTAGTCCTCAACGAGGCCAAGCCATACCGTTCCGACGGAAGCGGATCGTACAGCCCCAGCCGCGCCCTCCTGTTTGCGCACTTCTCCAACGCGGCGTATTGCAGCGCGGCCAACATCTCGTACTGGGATTGCGCGCCATGCAGGGCAGCGGACAAGGACTTCGTCGTTTCCAAGGTGGTCAGCGGCGGCGGCATGCAAGGCTTCGTGGGCCAGGCGCCTGGCAACGACATCGTCGTCTCTTTTCGCGGAAGCGATAACATTCGGAATTGGATCGACAACATCGATATCACGAAGACCGATGCATACCCAAAATGCGATGGGTGCCGGGTGCATACGGGCTTCTACAAGGCCTGGTGCGAGCCCTGCCATTGAACCCAGCGCGAAGGTTCTCGCGTGCGCTGCGCGGGACTGAGCAGCGCGTGTATATGCACCGTCTGTTGCCACAGGAATTCGGTCAAGGACGACGTTGTCAAAGAGGTGCAGCGGCTGCACGAAGCGAACTCGAGCGCGAATATCTTCGTCACGGGCCACTCGCTCGGCGCGGCCGTCGCCGCTCTCTGCGCCGTCGAGCTCGGTGCCTCCTCGCAATCGCTTGGCTTCCCCATCGCCGGCGTGTACACTTACGGCGAGCCACGCGTCGGCAACGACCAGTTCGCGAAATTCTACATGACGGGAACTCAAGTGAGTTGGCGCGTGACACACTGGCGCGACATAGTGCCCCACCTGCCGCCCGAGGCCTTCGGCTTCCACCACACCGCCACCGAGGTCTGGTACACCGAGGACCAGAAGAATTACACCGTGTGCGACGGCTCCGGCGAGGACCCCACGTGCGCAGACCAGTTATTCGAGGCGGTGAGCATCGACGACCACCTGCAATATATGGGCATCGCGATCGCGGAGTGCTAGCCCAGAGTCATACTAGGCAGCCTTTTATAGTTCAGTTCTGATCAGACGTAACACAGTGTTTCTTGCTGTGGTTTTGAGTTCAAGTTCAAGTTCTTCATAAACAACAGACAACCTAACGGAAGCCTATCGAATGTGCTCTCGCACTTCAACTTCAACTTGAATTTGATCTTGAACTTGTTTTGAGTTAAGACGTTTGCGATAGACCGATAGTATCATTGGATAGTTCATAGTACGATGTGCCTCTCTCTAAGTCTATCTCTCAGTCAGATATACGATATACGAGTGAAGAGTCTGCAGTCTCTCATGATGTGACTTAGTTGCATCGGCGTCGCGCACCGAACGGCTCGCATTTCCTTTGAGGCGCCGATCTGGCGTGTGGGAGATCGTGCAAGTCAGGAATTCCTGCGACGGCCTGCAAGGGCGATGGGCCAGGGTGCGTTGAATCCCTGGGTGGTCGCCGCCGTGGTCATCGGCTCCTTTGTTCTCACGCAGATACTCGTGCACTTCTTGCAGCGCCGCCGCCTTGAGCGAATCGAACGCAAGTCGCTCGAGCTGTGCGAGACCGTACCGGCTGGCAGCAATCGCACGGCGGCTCAGGCTGATGGCAGCGCCAAGCCACCCGCTGCGGCAGGTAACGTGCCAATTACGATCGTGACGGGCTTCCTCGGCAGTGGGAAAACGACGCTGGTCAACCGCATGCTGACGTCCAACGAACACGGGCTGCGCATCGCGGTCATCGAGAATGAGCTCGGCGCCATCTCGATCGACCATGCCCTCATCGACGGCGAGCGGCAAGCGCACATGCCCGAGGGCGTGCTTGTGCTTAAGAATGGATGCATTTGCTGCTCGGGCGAGACGCCAGGCTCGGAGCTCGAACGCGTGCTCGACAAGCTGCTCGAGATGGGTCGTCTTGAGGGCGGCAGCCTGCCGTTTGACTGCGTGGTCATCGAGACGACGGGCATGGCCGACCCATCACCGATGCTCCAGATCCTCTACCGTCGGGAGATGGCGGGCTCGCGCTTCTATCTGGACGCGCTCATCTGTGTCATCGACTGCAAGCATGTGCTGCGCCACCTGCGACCCTCGGGTCCCTTTGGATTTGCACGCCGGCGCGCCGAGGTCGAGAAGCAGCTGGCGCTTGCTGATCGAGTCATCCTCAATAAGACAGGTGATGGCCTGGAGATGATCAGGAGATGTCCTGGAGATGGCCTCTTGATAGCCTCTTTCTTGCCGCTGACTCGGCCCTCATCGGGACGAAGCAGACCTGGTGGATGCCGTAGAGGAAGCCGCGGTGCGCTCGGTGATCGGCGAGGTGAACACGACGGCTCCGATGCTGCGAGCCACGCAGGCGCGTGTGCCCCTCTCGGAAATCTTCGGCCTCCATGCGTTTGGTTCGGCGGGGTGGCTTGCCAAAAGCGTTGCGCCGCCTCAGAGCCACGAGCGAGCTGGCCACGACAACGGCGGCAACGGCAGTGGCGGCGGTGGCGCGGGCGGCATTGGCAAGAGCGGCAGCAGCAGAGCGACACGCGTCACAGACCCTTTGCACGCTGCGACTGTGGCATGCATAAGCCTCGAGGCCACCCGTCCGCTGGTGCTCCCGAAGCTCCAGGCATGGCTGCAGGCCCTCACAATGGCGCACCATGTCGACTTATACCGAATGAAGGGTGTGCTTGCCATCTCGGGTCGCGACGAGCGTTTCGTGCTACATGGGATCCATGCCCAGGTACAGGGGCACTTCGAGCGCCCTTGGGGGGCGCGGGAGGCGCGCAGCAGCGCCCTCGTCGTCATCGCGCACCGCCTGGACCGTCGCGCGCTCGCGGAGGGATTTCGCGCGTGCGAGGAGGGCGCCGACGGTGGCTCCGAGCTCGACCCGAGCTCGCGAGCTCGACCCGGAGATCGCGAGCTCGACCCGGGGCTCCCTGCTTTGCGGTGCGGCGACGTGGCCGAGGAGGCCGAGATGTCGCCGCAAAGCTCTCACCCTAAATCAGAATAGCGAACTGGAAGAGCAGGCTCGTGGTCTGATTGAGACTGAGCCTCGTGTGGAGAGAATTCAGATGGGCTTTCGACTGTGCGGCCACTCTTGCTCCTCGCCCTGCCGTCGGCGGGAGACGCAGCACCTTCCCTTCAGAGAGCACCACGTCGCTGATAACCGTGCCGCGATTTGATTGGTCGGGTGAGTTCAATTAGCTCGTTCGGGTTCGCGGTGTGTCCTGTGTGGGATGCGGCGCCTACGACGAGCGTATAGGTATAGCGGTCTCCTCTCTCAACGCCGGTACGCCGCACTCGCGCGCCAGACGCGTACACAACGGCACATGGGCGCCCCGCCTGTCACACAACGCGGGCTGTCGCGCGGTGGTGGAGGCTAGAGCCCGGGGACATCTTGCGACCCGTCTACACGGACGGGCGACGGCGACCTCCCACCTCCGGTGCACTGCAGCCTTGCTCCCTGTCGTGTCATGCTCCTCGCACCTCGCGCCCTGACACCCAATCATCACTGCGCGGCTCGTTTGACATATGCATGGCCTTCGCATGCGACGGCTGCTTCCCCATCGCACAGTCTCCTACTAGTCGCCTACCCTCACAGGCTCACACATAAAACTCACGCGGCTGCAGGCGCACGGCCTGCGCAGGGGTGCCCACGGCGGCGGCGGCGGCCTGCACTGGCGCGGTCGCGCCCCGCGTCGCGAGCGCGAGCGCGATCCACCGAGGTGGTACATTAGGGTTCTCAGCGAGCTTGACGCACCGCTCGGCGTCCAGGAAGCTGAACCGGCACGTGGACCATAACGCCTGCTGGGCCGCGTCATTCGCCTTGGTCGCCGTGATGTGATGCGCAATCAGATCGTAGACCAAGCCCTCCGAGCCGACGCGCAGCGTCGACTGGTCGAGCACGGCGAGGAGGGCCTGGTCGTCCGGCGGCAACAGCCCGCAGCGCGAGAGCTGTTCGTAGCGATGGAGGTCACACGCACTCGCGGCGACAGCGAGTGCAGCGAGTCCCTCTGTCAGCGACGTGAGCAGCAACTGCTCTCGGAGGGCTGCGACGACCTCCGTGCAGTGCAGCTCGAGCGCGCGCACGAGCATCTTGAGGCGCTCGTAAGCGGGGGTGTTCATCACGTAGTTGGGCGCGAGAGGGCTATCTTCGAATAGCGACAATAGCGCTGTCTTGAGGCCACGCACCTGCAAGCAATCTGCCAGGGACCAAAGCAGAGGCACCTGCGGTGCAATCACCTTCGCAGCACGCGAGGCGGCCGCGGGTGCCGCGGGCGCGGCCACCGACGGCATGGCGGCCGCGGCGGGCAGATTGCCGGTGCTGCCAGACTTGCTCGGCGTCGCGTTGGGTGCCGCACCGAAGAGGGCAGTTTGAAAGAAGCCCAGCACCGACTCGCCACTCTCGCCGCCCGGCTCGGCTGCTGCGCCGGCGCCCGCCGGGGTGCCATCACGATCGATCGCCACGCTCGCCACCGCGCTCGTCGGCTGCGCCGCAACGCCTGTGAGCATCACCTTCCCGTCAAATGTGGGCAAAGCGAGCGCATCGACGAGGCCGTACTGCCAATCGAGCATAAGCTCGAACGTGGCCTGCACGTGCGGATCCGAGATTATTGCCGCACGAGCGGCGTCGGGCAGCAGGGTCGCGATGTCTGTGGTGCGCGCAGTGCCGTTCTTCTCCACGATGGAGCCACGAATCTTGTCGCTGCGGCGTTCTCCAGAGCCAACCACAGCTGAGTGCACGCGATACTCCTTCAGGGTACCAAGTTTGATAGTCCAGTCGGCGACGGGATCGTCCTCGCGCCACGAGAGCGCGGGCGTCGGAGCCATTTTTGTCGCGGCCACGCGCAAGGCCTCCATTGTCGGTGTGTCTACTTACTGGCGACACAGTACTGGCGGCGCTAGCGTGAAAACCCGTTTTTTTCGATCGAAAAGCCGACGCGGACCTTTAAGTCGTTGCACTTCACCTACTTTCGCGTGTTTACCTCGAACATCCTCGATGCGACAATTGATTTACGTGGCGGCGGGCTGGCGTAAGCACGCGTTGAACAGCAGCAGCAGTGGCGCCTCTCCGCTCGGCCTGAAACAGACTCTCGCGAAGTGCGTTCTGTACAGCCAACTGTACGTCATACATGACGATCGACCGCGTCGCCGTCGACGCGGCCAAGGACCGGCACTTCGGCGAAAGTGCAGCGCTCCATCGCTGGCCTGTTGATATGCAGCGATGGAGCGACCAACAAATGCTAGAGCAGCTGGAGCGCATCGAACGCCAGCTGGGCACGCAGCCAGAGCTGTCGCCACACAGTTCCACGCTCTCCGTTCGCCCAACACCGCAGAGGCCACAAGGCACTCATTCGGCGCCTCAGAGACCGCACAGCGCCAGACCTGCTCCGAAGTTAACCTATTCGGGCCGCAGCTCGCCACGAGCAGTTAAGGCGAAGCCCGAATGGAAGACAGCGCCTGTGAGAATGGGATGCGTAGAGGTGAGGCACGATGAGGAAGCGTGGCACCCACTGAGCACGACGGCTGCTTGGGAGCGCGAAATGGTGCATGTGCGCTACGAATTGTTCGCGTCCCCGTCTCCGCTGCTTAACGGTGGTGACGTCTTGTCGATCTGGTCTGGTGCACCGAAGGTCGTCACCTCGGAAGTCTCGCTGTCGACACTCATCGCGCAGGAACTCGCGAAGCGTGTGCGCGCAGTGGAGAGAGACGCACACGATCGAGTGGCTGCCGTCGAACAGGCGGCGCAGAAGCGCATCAATGATCTCGAGCAACGCATTGGCATCGAAGTACTCGTCAAGGCTCTCTTTGTGATGCTCTGCAATGTTGACGGCAAACTCGTCGAGATCGGCGACACGGGCTATCTTGGCTCAATGCCCACCGAGATCCGCGCGTTGCTCGCTCGGTTCGTCGCCGAAGCGGAGACCAAGGCGCGGCTCCAATTTGAGAACCGGAAGGATGGCATCGCCATCGAGTCAAGAGCAGCCACTGAGGCTGCATTGCAAGCCAAGACAGCGGCCGAGGCCAGAGCGGCCAAGGCGCGCGAGGCCGAGCGTGTTGCGACTGAAGAGGCACAAAAGTTGCGGGACAAGGTCAGCTCTCTGTCGATGGCTGTTGCTGCTGAGGAGAAGAAGACGGTGGTGGCGCTCAAAGCGGTGGGAGAGGCTAAGAGTAAGATGAGGAGAGTCGAGCTCGAGCTTGAGACGGCGAACACGGGGTGGGCTGCAGCCAAGGTGGAACAGTCCAAGGCAGTAGAGAAGGCATGGAAGAGCGAGACCAAGGCTGCGGCGCTTGAAAGGCAGCTGGCGGCGCTTGAAAGGCAACTGCAACTGGTTCAGCGAACGGCCGGCGAGACGAGAAGCGCTGCTGAGACGAGTGCCGAGGAAGTAGAGGCGCTGAAGTACAAGCTCCAGCAGATGATGGAAGAGGTTGCAAAGGCGAACGAGGAGAAGCCCTTCCTGGAGCGACTTCGGGATTCAAAGCTTTGCAAGACCTGAACCTCGCGGACTGCTCCAAGCTCTATGCGTTGCCCGACCTTTCTGGTCTGACTGACCTGTCGAGTGTGAAGCTGCCCCCCCACATGGAAACTTGGGAGTGGCTAGGGCGGAAGGCGTGGGACATTAGGACGAGCGACTTCGAGCCTAACACGCTTGAGCTGAACTTCACAGGGTACGGTGGCTCGGAGCTCCCGGAGCGCCTATGCCGGTGCCGGTCGCTGCATACCCTCAACCTCTCTTCGTGCAGACAGCTCAAGACACTTCCCTCACAGTTTGAAGAACTCGTCAGCCTGCGCGCCCTCGATTTGAGTGGCTGCACGGCTTTGAGAGCTGAGGCGCTCATGAATGTGGCGGGCTGCAAGGCGCTGGAATCACTCCGCTTGAATGGCTTGAAGCAGCTATCCGCACTTCCCGACGGCCTCTTTGCGTGGTGTGCCTCGTTACATGTGCTCGATCTCGAGATCTGCTCCGGCCTTTTGAGTTTACCTCCCGAGCTGGGGATTTGCTGCCCCAACCTGAAGACTCTCAACCTAGATGGATGCTATGGGCTAAGGTCGATGCCCGACCTTTCGATGCTTCTTCCCGATCTCGAGGTTCTGAACGTACCCAGGCAAATCATGGCGTGGAAGACATCGGGATTTAAAGCCTGGCCGCCTGAGAAACCGAAGGCAGCTGGTACGCCAGTGCAGACGTCAGCAGAGGGGGCTGTGAAGAAGGCGGAGAAGGAAGTCGCTGAGGCGACGAAGATAACGGAGAAGGAGGCCGCGGAGGCCAAGAACAAGGCGGAGAAACAGATGGCCGAGAAGAAGGCGGCAGCCGAGAAGAAGGCAGCGGAGAAAGAAGCGGCTGAGAAGGAGGCGGGCCAGAAGAAGGCGGCGGCCGAGAAGAAGTTGGCCAAGATCGAGGCGATGGCCGACAAGAAGGCAGAGGCCTCAAGGGCGGCAGCTCAGAAGAAGGCGGCGACGGCAGCGCCGCAGATTCAGAGCAAGGGGAAGAGCCGAAGCCATCAAGAAGGCGATGGTGACGAGGAGGACGAGGACAATCAAGAGGACGATGATGACGATTCAGACGATGATGCTGGCGATGATGCTGACACAACGCCGCAGACTCAGAGCAAGGGGAAGAGCCGAAGCCATCAAGAAGGCGATGGTGACGAGGAGGACGAGGACAATCAAGAAGACGATGATGACGATTCGGATGATGATGCTGGCGACGATGCTCACAACCATCCACCGTCATCGAGCCGCATTCGCAAGGAAGCGGTGACGGCGGCCGAGACGGCCCTCGCAACGGCGCGGAAGCAGGCCGCTCAAGCCACGGCACGGAAGCTCGCGCTCCGAGAGAAGGCTGCGGGCCAGAAAAGGGCGGGCCAGAAGAAGGAGGCGTCCATCAAGAGGCCTGCCGAGGTGGTTGTGGATAGCGAAAATGATGAGGAAGAGTACGATCAAGAAAGCGAGGATGAAGAGCCCGACTGTGGTTCCGACAGTCATCAGCAGAAGCCTTCATTTGCACGCAGCGGATCCATACGGCATATGAGGCGAACAATCTAGGATTAATCCGCTCACCAAAATCAAGCCGTACAAGTGCTATGACGTAGACCAATGCGAGTAGGCGAGACATTTCGTTTATTCTGGACACTTTTGCCACGTTGCGAGCGGCTCTTCAAAGTACTCGCGCCAGGTCTGACGCGCAGCCGGACGTGCGGTACGTGCGGTACGTGAGTACCGCCGTACGGAATTGGATATGGATTGAGGATCTTGCGCTCAGCCGCGCGGTATCGGAAAACTTGAAAAGGGAGAAGCCGATAAAGAGGTCCCTCGTCTTTCACTTGATCTTGTAGAGCCGAACGTGTCACAAAGGGTCTCTTGTTTAGTACTGCGCTCTTACCGTCTTTCTCGACGGCATTTTGCATACTTCAGCTGTACATAACGCAGTCTCTCATATTCATATGAACACGCACAACAGAACGCAGAGTCGAGATCAGAGATTAGAGTCACCGAGCGTGCCGTCTCGCGCACGAGTCAGCAATGTGCGGACATCCCGCATGAATCACATCACGAATCCCATGTACATGCCAAACCCTCTCCTCGGCAACACAACCATGCAGCGTCAATCCTCTCAGCAGCAGTACCAATCGAGCCTCACGTTCCGCTCTTGTCAGGATACGCAAACTCGCACGGGCACTGTGCTCAGACTAGTCCTTGCCTTCTTTAGCCTCACCAAACCTGAGCACGTTTGGTGAGCCGAGGACGTGCAAGCCGTCCAGCTTGACGTAGACGTAGAGCTCTGCAGCCGTTTCCGAGACCCACTTGCACAGATACGTGCCGTCTCCATTGTCCGTGCACTTCGAGTTGCGCGTCGTGACGTCATCCATCAACTCCTCCGCGCCGTCGAGCCCGGCGTTTGTCACGTCGAGAAATCCGCACGTCATCGCTGCGCCCCCGGACACGCAGCGGTTGCCCATCTTGTCGCTCGTGATCAGCATGAACTCGCACACAAACCTGCCTTCCTTCTTATCCTTCAATCCGCGAAGCGGAAGGGCATTGGGCGGGATGCCTGTGGATAGTGGGTGCGCAGGGCCAGGCGATACATGCAGGTAGAAGGGTGAGCCCGGCACGTTGTCGAGCGGCGACGACTGCCCGTTCGGCTGGCGCAGGCTGACGTACAGGAGGTAGTTGCCGGCGACGCCGACTGAAAATTGCACCTCATGCGTCTCGATGAGCTGGCCATGGGCGTGCAGCCTGCCGGGGTACACACCGCCGTACGCAAAGCCGACCATCTGGGGATCCTTCTCGGGGCCTTCCGGGACGCTATACAGTCTCGGCGAAGAATATCCGCGGCCGCTGAGCAACCCACCGGTAAGGTAAGGTGGCACCCAGTTCATCACCTCCTCGCGCCCCTTGGCGGTGCCCTCCTCCGCGTCGCGATCTCTCAAAAGCGCTCGCTCGCGCTCGCGCTCCGAGTCGATGGCCACGCGCCGCGACCAGTTGGTCAGAAACTGCTGGCGCACGTGCGCGGGCAGGCGCTTCGTCAGGCGGGTGACGAGCGGTTCATCCTTGATGACGAGCGTGACCCACCCAAACTTCTTGTCATCACGGAGATTGAGCTTGGGCTTGGTAAGCGGACGGCCCTCGGGCACGGGATCCTCGTGCTTGGGTGTCTTGAAACCCTTGCCCTTCTTGCCCTTACCCTTTTTGGACGCGGGTGGCGTGCCACTTCCATCACCCTTCTTTTTGGCTTTCGGGTCTGCGGCCGAAGCTGCCTGCTCTCCGACTGCCTTGTCGGTCGCCTTGTCTGTCTCAATTGCTATGGCGGCATCAGGAAGAGTCGTCGCGCTTTTTTCATCCTTCTCGCTCTTGCTACTTTTATCGCTCTTCGTGTCCGTCTGAGGCTCATCCTTCTTGTCCTTCTTCTTGTCCTTCTTCTTGTCCTCCTCGGGAGGCACGACTCCCTTTCCTGGAGACTCGGCCTGCATCGGCGCTGGACGCCCTTTTGAGGCCTTGCTGATTCCGGATTCCGCCATCTTGCGATCCCTATCACTCGCCGCCGCCATCTTGGCTCTCTTGGCCTCCTGCGCCGCTCGCATCGCCGCCTCCTGCACTGCCTTGGCTGCCGCCTTTCGCTCTGCCTCGCGCTCCGCGACCTTGTGAGCAAAAAACCTGCGGTCCTTGCGGCCACGAAAAATAGTCGCAATTTTCGTCGCCGCCGCCTCCTCGATGGCTAGCTGCTTCGCCGCCTGTGAAATCGCGTCCATCTTCTTCCGCGAGCTTCGGCCAATGTCGGGCGTGCGCCATTCCTGCCGAGACGGCCATAGCAAGCGCCAACTGCCCGGGTCCTCATCGTGCCGCGGCTCTTCCTTCTCCACGACGATGCACGCGCGTAGGACACCATCTTCCAAAGGCTCGATGCGCACGATCTTGAGAGTCCGACCAGGCAGAAGTTTCCCGATCTTTTCGCTATTGGCATCCCTTGCACGCGTCACGTCGAGGGGCTTGGTGCCGACCACAAGGTACTCGAACTCGTGAAGCGGCTCGATGAGCCTGCCGACCTCGCTCAGCGTTTCCTGCGGTGGATTAACTTTTTGAGTGACTGGGACGGCTTTGTCGCCCTCGACGGGGTGTACCCACACGTCGAGCTCACCTGCGTGAGCCACGTGGCCGAGCGCGTCGCGGAAGCTGATATAGAACTTCTCTGGCTTGTATGCGACCACGCGGTTGACCGCGTCGCCGCTGACGATGCACTGTGAGGCGCACGGCGTGGGGGAAGACACGGTGCACACGAAGGGGCTGCCGGAAAAGTTCTCGCCATTGTATGACACATTGATGAGTAACTTGCCTGAAGAGGTGGGCTTGAACAAGACCGTGTACGTGCCATCGTCGTTGTCGACAATCTTGGATCGCACACTCATCGCGAGACCTGCGTAGCGAATGCCAACCGTAAAAGCGTCACCGCCAATGCCGAAGGCGATACCATGAGTGCTGAACGCTGTGATGCTGAAGGATGCCGTCTGCCCCTGCGATGCCTGCGCCAGCCCTTCGCCTTCGCAGCGACAGAGCTTCGGGTTCACAGAGCCACGATCGAGCTTGCGGCCGACGACATCCTTCACCATGACGTCCAAGGCTGAGAGGAAACTCCCATCAAGGGCGTAGAAGAGACGCCGGACGTTCCAATGTTCGGCTCCGGGCTGTCCGCTTTCACTCCACTTGAGAAAGGCGCGCCATTTATCGATCGGGGTGATCTTGTCCGTGTTGCACACCTTCGTGAGCTGGCGGATGTCGCGTATCGCCGCTTCCTTGCGCTCCTTGGCCATCTCCGCTGCCTCCTTGATTTCTTGGGGCGACATCGTGAGCCCCCGAGCATTCAGCTCCGCCTGAGCGAGGAGATGGACCTTGGCATCGAGGTCCTCCACAAAACCATCGGCTAGCTTCTTTTTTTGATCAGCCTCCAGCTCCTTCTCCAGCGCCTTGGCCGTAATGAGCTGCTTCGCCTCCATGTCCTGAATGGCTCTCTCCTTGGCCGCCAGTGCGCGCCCCATGGCTTCAGTAGCAGAGTGCGCCTGCTGCGCTAGTTTCGCCTGGTGACGGTCGGCATTCTCTTTCATTTCAATCGCGCGGCGCAGGTCCTCCTCGGCGCTCGCCATCGCCGCCCCCGAGGCCGAGATCTTCAAGTTCTTCAGCTTCTCAGACATAGCCTCCTGCATCGCCATTGCGTCCGCACACTCCTTTCGCGATTGCTCCGCGCGTTCGCTCGCCGCGGTACAGATAACCGTTTCTTTCTGCATAGCCGCATTGGCCTCATCATACAGCTGCTGCTCCTGCGCCAACCGCTTGACCGCAGACTCGTGTGTCCGCGTTGCCTGCTCTACGGCCTTGATGGCGTTCTGCACGAGATTGTTGGCATTCTCCTCGCCCTTTTTGGCCTTTTCCAACTCATTCTTGGCCCTGGCGTGCTCGATCTGTCGCTCCTTGAGCGTCTCTTGCGTGCGAACCTCCCACGTGGAGCCAGTGCCCGCGTACTCGGCTGCCGTCCGCTCCGCCATCGCAAGGGCATCGGCGAGCTCCTCCTCCTCATCCTGCCGCGGCCCGACTTCCTTGGCGATGATGTCCGCCTCCTCCTGTCGCAACACGCTTTGCTGTTCAGCCTTTGTGAGCGCCATCGCCGCCGTCTGGACCGCCGCTTGCGCCTGTTGGACGGTCATCTGCGCCTTCTCCAGAGTCCTCGTCGCATACTTGACCTGTGTCATTGCCTCGCGCGCCTTGGCAGCCAGCACAACGTTCTCTTTCTCCGCCGCGGTGTTCGCGGCCTTGGCAGCCTTCATCTCCGCCTCCAGCTGCGCCGTCTCTTCCACCACCGTCTTCTTTGCATTCTTGAGCTTGGTCACGCTCGCCTCTGCAAGGTCTTTTGCCTCGGCGGTGCGCAGCGTTGCCGCCGCCGCTTCCTTGGCAGCCTTCTCCGCCTCTTCCTTTTCCTTGATGGCCTTATCGGCGGCTTCCGAAGCCTTCTGGGCGGCCAAAGTGGAAGCCGCCATTACCGCCTTGGCCCTTTCCGTGAGCTCCCGGGTTGCATCCCCCGCCAGCCGCGCAATCATTGCCGCCTCGATGGACCGCACCGCTGCTTGCTCAGCGCGCAGCGCCGCAATTCTCAATTCGTTGTCTTTCTTTAGTGGCGACCCCACAGACCCATCCTTCCATTGCGTGCCCGTCGCCCCCGCATGAGAGTCCATGCCGGCCGCAGCCTGGACTCCGCGTCCGAAAGTTGTAGTCGCCCTTCGCGTCGCCGAAATCGTGAGCACAGTTTCGATGGAAAAGTTTGGCACCAAAACTAAAACTTCGAAAAAAGGGATTCCACAGCTTTTCAGTCAGCAGTTAGTTTCATAGCGGTCCCCCCGCGCTCCATAACTCGTCAGTGAGCGAGCCTCATACGTACACAAGTCGGCTCTGAAAAGGCTGGCCGTTTCTCTAGGCGCGCGTTAATATGTCCGGTAGGAATTTTGGGATTCAGCAGGAGGTTCACTCGGTCCGTCCGTCTCTCTGCCCGTGCTCGCCCCAGTGCACACGGTTAAGCTTCCGAGCTCCCCTTAACCCGGTCACGTATATTCACGTCACATTCCGAAAAAGAGCGTAAGAACCCATGGTAAGAACCACTCTCAGTCAGTCATTCAGTCCGAGCTTCGATCTCTCGCTCAACCAAAGCCGTCTCAAATGCAATGCTCAAATGTACAAAGGACGGCTCCGCACCGCCCGCGGTCAACACAATTACTGAGTACTCGCTCACTCGGGCGACTCAATTTCGCTAGTCGCATGACGTTCGTCGCGTCCCGGCGCATATGCACCCCGTCACTTATACACAGGTAACCCCGCCAGCTCTCGAGCCGCAACCGTGGGTTGACTGGTGGCTTTCATCAGCTTCAACTCCCGTGTTGTTGAACACCGTACACGCTTAGTATGCCTGGGGGAGACCCCCTCGCCACGTGTACGCTGCCAGTTGGCGTTGTTTACTTACTTACTTACTTACGTATACACAGATGTTTGCGTGAACGCCGGAACCGACGAACCGTTATATTTGAGTGAGGTCGGGGTCTCTGTACCAGCACACAGGGCGCACTCTCACTCAACAGCGTTTCGCCGGTCAAGCCTCACTCTTCCAGGCTGCTTGCGCTCCTTCCAAAGCATTGTCAATTAAAGTCGCGAGAAACAGTCAGAGCTCTCTGTTGTATTCCTTCTCTCATGGGGGGGGGCAGGCGCGCATTCGTGCTCTTCCGTCTCCACGGCTTAAAGGTGCTGGCTTGGCGAGGTTGGTGTGCCCGCTGCCGAGGACACCGACGAGGACACCTGAGGCGGTGAGGCTGGCCCAAGGGACCCTCGGCGGCGGAGGGGGCGGGCTCCTGAGATGAGGGCTTCTTCCGAGAGCTTCTGAGAGCCGCCGTGGCCCTTCTGCGCCACGAGCTTGCGCCCGCGTACACCGAGGGTGCCCTTGGAGGGAGCGCGGTTCACGGGCCCAAAGTCAAAGTCGGGCCCAATCGGGGATCTGGGCTTAGGGTTCACGTCTTCCTCCTTATCCTTCTGCTCGCCGAAGGTAGAGAAGAACGGCCTGATCTGGGCACCCATCATTAGGTTGGCGCGGCTCATGACGCGCGTCATGCGCGGGCGCCCATCAATCGTCTCCGACGAGCGATCCATCTGAGCAAAGCCATCGCCCTTGCGAGCCGCGAGCGATTGCGTCTGATCGAGCATCGAGTTGTCGAGGTACGCCGACGCCATCCGATTGAGCCTGAGAGGTGGGCGCTTTTCATTCTCGGCCGCGCCGGCAGGCAAGACCGCGAAGGCCGCCCCACGCCGTTTTGACTTCTCCGGTGGGCTTTCCGCGGTCGCCGACGGGTCGACCGACTCCACTGCAAGCCTCCTGTCGGGTACTTTCCAAACTTTAGGCTTGGGTCCTTTGGCAGCCTCGTCCTCCTCGGACGTCCAGCGCTTGGACGCAGCGGCAGCTTGCACCCGCACCTTGCGGAACTGGCCCTCGACGAACCGACCGCGCCAGAGCGCCGCGTGCTTGCGCAGCTGGCGAACAATGTAGCGCACGCCAAAGTGCGACAAAAATGAGAGAGGCACCGACCCGAAGTACGAAGCCAAGGCGGAGTACTGTTGCAGTGGAGGGGTGAGAGCGAAGAGAGTAATCGACGCCACGGTGCACGCGGCCACAATGCAGCTGCCCACAAAGAGGACAAAGTATTGCTTCCAGCAGGGCATACGTTCGTGGTCGGTTTCGCTCGCCTTCTGCCGTTGACGGAACGAGTAGCGCGCACGCTTGAACAGCGTCTGCTGCTTGAGTTCCTCCTTCCGCCTCGCCCGTTGAGATAGGGTACGGAACGCGTCGTCGACCTCCTCCTCCGGACTATCGTAGGTGGCGGATGCGCGTGGCGGCGGCAGCCGATCCTTCCAGAACATGAAGCCGCCCAGCCCGTACTCCCAGCGCAAGTATGCATTCCAGTGCTTTGTGACCCTGTGATGCAGGCCCGATGCTGGTGGAGAGGCGGCCTCTGGTGGCGAGGACGGTGGTGAGCAACTCGGGCTCGTTGGGTCATCAAAATCGGAGTCTTCCGCCACCTCAGCCAGAGGCTCGGGCGCCGGAACGCGTGCCTCTGGCTTCGGAAATCGTGCCGGCGTGGGCAATCCGGTCGATTCGCGTGCCGTCTGCACCGGGTCGGCCTCAGCCTGGTGAGAGATACCGAGTCCAGGCACTGAGTTAATCTTCGGAAATCGTGCAGGCGTGGGCAATCCAGTCGATTCGCGTGCCGACTGCACCGGGTCGGCCTCAGCCTGGTGAGAGACACCGAGTCCAGGCACTGAGTTGTTCCTCGCGAGGGCGACCGGAGGCAGGTAGTTGGTGATCAGCGCCTTGCGTTGCCTCTCGATCACCTCGACGCCGTCGACGGGCTTGGTGCGTACCAGCAAAGGCACCGGCGAGTAGATCTCGTCGTCGTACAAGTCCAGCGCATCCCGCAACGCCTCCGCGCGTCTCTCGATCTCAGCCTTAACGAAATCGACTCGCTCCTCATCCGCAGCGTGCTGCAGGTCGGTAGGGGCTTCGAGGGCCACCAGCCCATGCTCCTCGGACAACATGCCAAGCACCTGCTGCAGCATGGAGCCCTCCTCGAGCGAAACGTCGCGCTTGCTTGGTCGAGTGAGCCTTGCGCGAATCGCTTCCGCCAAGAGCGAGCGCACCTGATGAGGGAGGCAATCAGCGGCACTCAGAGTGGCATTTACAGACAAATCGAGCCCCTCCCCCAACAGCTTGCGTACCTTCTCGGTCCCCTGGCAGTCGTCGGGTAAGCCAACCTCGACGTCACAGAACCGGTTTGAGAGCTGCTGCAGCGTCGCTCGCAGCCGAGCCGCGTGGCACGCGTCGAGCTGCAGCTCGGCATGCTTTTGCGAGTGCGCGAGTAGCGCCTCGACGATCACTAGGCGCAAGTTCTCAGGCACCTTGACCGCGGTCAGCTCGAAGCCGCTCGGCTCGAGCTGCCCGAGGGCCCAGTCGACGGCCTCAGCCTCGACGGGGTGGGCCGTGTGCCGGAGCCGCCACTGGAGCAGCGCGTCGCGCAACGTCGTCCTGGGCAGCCCGATGGGCACCTCGACCGCGCACACGTGCATCTCGGGCGCCATCTTGGGTTGCGCGTCGGCGGGTGCTTGGTTCTTATTGACGCCGAAGAGGCTCATCATCTTTGAGTTGAGGAAGGCGGCGAGCATGCCGGGATCCTTCTCCGGCTTCGCCTCGTCAAAGACTTGTTCGGAGAGGTCGAACATACCGAGGCCCATGCGCTCCTCGAGGCTCTTGTGAAATGCCTCCCAGTCGTGAGCCGCCAGGTGCCCGAGACGGCGTCCCATGGGGTTGATGTCGTACACATGGCAGTACTGGACGGCGGCGGCGCGCGCCTCTTCGTCGGTCTCGTCTTCAAGGGGCACGTCCTCGTTCCAGCCGAGGGCAACCTTATCGATCTTGTCGATCGAGAGCGCGTTCGCCAGGTCGATGCTCTCGCCGCGGATCCACATGTTCATGACCGAAATGGAGAGCGCCCCCATGCTGCCCGCAAAGATGCCGTAGCTGATCACATGACTCAAGGTACCAGTCTCGAGGAACATGTGAAAGCCGAGGCACAGGACGAGCTGAATGAAGCACGCGATGACGACGACCTGGATGGTCTCGGCCGACGGCATGAAGAGGGCGAGCCACGAGCTATGCGAGAAGCGTTTGCGGCAGGCATCGCCGCGCGTGGTGATGGACCAGAGGATCACCATCGCCCACAGGCCGCACAAGATGAACACGAGAGAGCCTCCCGAGAGAATCTGCACGGCGTACAGCTCGAACATGAGCTCCGAGTTTGAACGGTGGCGTACGTCCTCGAAGAGACGAATCTCGTACGGGTCTGCCAGAGGGAAGTCTGTCGCGCCGAGCGCCCGCTGCACGGCTATCCCATCGGCAAGGCGTGCGCGCATGTGGGGAATCGTAGGGCCGCCGTCGACAAACCTGATGGTGAAGCCCACGATTGTAGAGCCACTCTCTAAGGTGAAGGACATGATGTTTCCTGGGGAACAGCCGCGGCCGCCGTCGGGCTTCTCGAACAGGGCGATAGCGTCGCTTCGGCACAGGCGCTGCTGGAAGAGTGCGGTATTGAAGCTTTCCGGACTGCTGCTGAGCTTGAGTTGAGAGACGACCAGGGCGCGGGCTAAGACGTAGCCATACAGGCCGGCGAACGGTGGGTAAGGCGGGGGCGCGCTGGGCGGCGGCGAGGGGGGAGGCGGCGAGGGCGGAGGCGGCGTGGGCGTTGGGGGCGGCGGCAAGGGG
>Ga0210242_101354_pt1 | contig 18632 bp, 20 predicted proteins | sample ChrtobMeP5a_16mM_FD_155445 | JGI IMG/M metagenome (GOLD analysis project Ga0210242, IMG submission 155445) | Chrysochromulina tobin associated microbial communities from unialgal haptophyte culture, Seattle, Washington, United States - P5a_16mM | ecosystem: Host-associated > Algae > Haptophytes >... | reverse complement strand
CTCGCAGCTGTGCAAGGTGATGCTCAAGCGCAGTGCAACCTCGGGTTCATGCACGCGCAAGGGCGCGGCGGACCCAAGGACGAGGTGGAGGCGCGGCGGCTGTATGGCCTCGCGGCTGTGCAAGGTGTTGCTCAAGCGCAGTGCAACCTTGCGCTCATGCACGAGGACGGGCTCGGTGGACCCAAGGACGAGGCGGAGGCGCGGCGGCTGTATGGCCTCGCGGCTGCGCAAGGTGATGCTCAAGCGCAGTGCAACCTCGGGCTCATGCACGCGCAAGGGCGCGGCGGACCCAAGGACGAGGTGGCGGCGCGGCGGCTGTATGGCCTCGCGGCTGTGCAAGATGTTGCTCAAGCGCAGTACAACCTCGCGCTAATGCACGGGGACGGGCGTGGCGGACCCAAGGACGAGGCGGAGGCGCGGCGACTGTATGGCCTCGCGGCTGCTCATGGTCATGCTAAAGCGCAGTGCGTCCTCGCGGTTCTGCACGCCGACGGGAGTGATGGGCCCAAGGACGAGGCGGAGGCGCGGACCGTCGGTGCCTCCGAACGGCGCCAGTAGCAGCAACGAGCATCAATCTCCTCAGCAACAACGAAAAACCGACCGGCGAGGGTTTGTTGGCGAGAGCGGGGTGTGCTTGGCTGACCATGTCAGCTTCACTAGCTCCAAGAGCGACGCAGTCGCAGAGACCAGATTGTGTGCCAGTCTAACTTGTTCGCAGTGAACTCAGATCTCAGTCTAGTCGTGCGCGGTGGTCGCAGTACCGGAGCGGTGCTGCGCGCGTACGCGGAGTCGCGCACGGCGCGGGTGGCGGGAGGTGTTAGTAGATCGAAGACTCCGGAGTCCGGTGCGTGAAAGCTGGTAGTGCTGTGCCCGCATAGGCCCCAGGGGCCCCACACTGCGGGACCGCCGGGAATGGCCACTTTGTCTGTGTACTGTGACTGAATTTCACTGAATAGAGAATACTGAACTTGGCAAGTCCCAATGTATCTACCGCTTCAAACAACCCAACCCGAGACCATGCCCGAGACAGTTATAGAGTTCCTCTGAGCGCCCCCCGTGCACTAGTATGCACCTAACGAGGAGCTGAAAGTGTGCAGATCTCAAAGGACGGCTCCGCTCCACTCGGTCAACACAGTACCGTGACGCGTGAGTGTACTCGCTCACAGCCCCCCCGCAAGGCGCTCACATGAGGTCCGAGAGGTGGGGAGTTTTGGTGATGGTGTCTTTTTGTCGTTCCAGTCAGCGACCCTTATGACCACACGTGCAATGGATTCTTCACCAAGCCTCCTCCTGCGGTTTGAGCGCCGCCCGTATCAAGTCCATTCGCCGAGCTACCTCTCGGCTGACGGGGTCATCGGCGGTATCGCGCGTACCGTCACCGGTCCCGGCCCCGATCCCGATGCTGTCCTCCTCTGAACCACACCCTGCGTCCAGGCCATCCATGGCTGCGTCGCCCACCGCAGCACTCGCATGCGCCATCGTACTCGTGGGCGATGTGCACGAGGCGAATACCGGCTCCGAGGGCTGCATGCAATTCGCGACCTCTTCACAGACCTCTTCACAGACCTCCTCAAAGTCGTCCTCATGGAGCAGTTCATCGTCGGCCCAAGCGTCTGGCTCGAATGCATGCAGCTCTTCCGCGTACCGACCCATATCGGGCATACCGGTACAAAGTGCCGACCCAAATCGGGCAGTGGGCATCGCGCGGACACGAGCAGGCGGCGGCACGAACTCGGCTTCCTGGGTAGGCCACTCGCGTTGCTCGGCGGCTTCCTGGGTAGGCCACTCGCGTTGCTCGGCGGCTTCCTGGGTAGGCCACTCGCGTTGCTCGGCGGCTTCCTGGGTAGGCCACTCGCCCTCGCCTGTGGCCCCCTCCTGCGGCCCTTGCGCCTTCGCTGCACTTGGGTCCTCCATGCAGGCTGCCTCGGCCCTCTTTACGGCCCTCCTCACGGCCGCATCGATGATTGTCTCGACAATCTCGGCTGCCGTCGGCCATGCCACCGCCCCTGACTGCGCAGCGACGGCCGCCGCCTCCGTGGCCACGGGGCTGTGCGAGATGCAATCTCGGTGCGCGAGATGCGATCTTGTGGCCTCCGTGGACACGAGGCGAGCCTCCCCCGTGGCCATAGAGAGAGTCTCGAGAGCCACCTCGATAATCTTACCCGCCTGCGTCACTTCCTGCTGACCTCTGATGACCGCTGATGGCCGCTGATGGCCGCTGATGCCCCCCTGCGTCACTTCCTGAGCCGCCGCGAACGCCTCGTCCAGCGCGCGATGGCGCGGTGGCGGCGGCTTTCGCTCGTTCCTCTTCTCGACAGGCGACATGGACGACGGCGTCGGAGGCACGTGCACTCGCATAGCACGCTGGCCGTAGACTGTCTTGGGCGGCGGCGGCGGCGGCGGTGGCGGCGGCGGCGCCTTAGCTTTCGCCTGGACGGAGGCAGTGTACATACGTTGCTCGAGCTCGAGAGCGGAGAGAGGCGCACGAGATCGATCCGAGGGCACTGCATCCACCCAGGGCGGCGGCGCGTTGGGCGGCGCGTGTGCAGCCGAGCTCGCAGGCCGCGGAGCGTACACGACGTGCACGAGCTCCCTCGAAGCCTCCTGCCGTGCCCTCGCCCTCTGATGCACAGTCCGCAAGACCGCTTGCCGCCCGCGAGGAGGATGCGTCCCCTCTGGTGAGGCGACTGCCGCGGGCAACGACGTGGCCGACACCGCAGTGGCGTGGGTTGCGGCCGCTTCCTTGCCCCGAGCCGCCGCTGCGGCGCGCTGAGCCGCTGCCCGGGCGAGTCTCGCCTTGCGCTCGGCTTTGAGAGCTGCGAGCTCCGCGTCTGCCGCCGCCATGCGAGCCCCGCCCTGGGGTTCCGCTGCGGCCTGCGCGTCACCACGCTGGCTCCGGGCGAGTGACACTGGCGAGTTGGGCACCGGACCGTCGAAGGCGAGCACGAACTCGTGCCCCTGACGCAGCACACGGACAGCGCTGGTTCGCGGGGCCAACCCACCACCGATCCCAGGCGGCGGCGCACGACATTCATGCACACCGCGCACGTCGGCAAATATCTTTTGCGCATGCGTGACATGGGCAAATCTGGCGTCGGAGCCTCGCAAACTCGCGGCGTCCTTGAGCGAGGCAAGCGTTACGCGCCAGTTCCGACGCTCGTCGGCAGTTACGGTGGCAGCATCTTCCGGTCGAGCTGTGGCTCGTACGCGCTGCAGCCACTCGGCCAGCTTCAAGCGATGCCCAGGAAACGGATGGATTGCGTCAATGAGCGCCTCGGTCGTGGCCGCATCGAGCGCCAGCAGTTGGTGTGGGCTGACGCACGAGAGCTCGTCCGTGAGGCGCGACAAATACTGGCTCAGGCCGGCGCGGTCTAGCGACTCGTGCAGCGCCGATGACATGTGGACGGAGCGCAGCTGCGGAGCGTTGCTCTGGGCCCGCCATCATCAATTTCACACTCACACCCTCATCGGCGCCCAGCTGCCTGGCCTCCTGCCAGTGGTCATGTAAGCGCCCCCCACCGGGCGCGCTCGCACGAGCGCCGCTGTACTGTGTCGACCCGTTTTTAACTTCACACATACCTCACTTCCGGACTTCGGTCTTTGTCTCCTTCTTGAAGCTTGTAAATCCGGAAAAGTGATAGGTAGGTGTCGAGTTTCTAACCATTGGCTGTGTTGTCACGCGAGAGAGCCACGACAGCTGCGGGGCCGGTGGTGAGCACAGTCATGAATGCTTGATCGGATTCGGCGTCGTAGGATTTGGCATCGCCCGAGATCACGTGCACCAGCAGCTCGGAGCCAGATACCATCATGCCGGCGAATGAGACGAACCCATTCTCGGACTCCTCCCGCCGAGCCCTCCACTCTTCGTCTTCATAGGCATGGACTTCCTCTCCCTGCAAGTCGAGCATGACGACCTTAAACCTGCCTTCTTCATAAGGCCAGATGGCCTCGCCCCTGCTGAAGAACAGATGGTCCCGAAAGAAACACAAGTCCCGCAGCTGCTGCCACTCGCCTTGCAGCACCCGCAGCGGCTCGCCTGTGAGTGTGAACACCCTGATGGCACCCAGCGGAGACGTACTGTGGATGTACGGCTCCGAGACGTACACCGCACCGTTGCCCACCGCCAATGCACCTGAAGTCCGCCCCCCGCCGACGAAGAACTCGAAGCGCTTCTCGAGCGTGCTCGCATCGAGGGCCACGACCTTGCTCCAATAGGCTCCATGGTCACCTCCGAAGCAAAGTGCGTACAACGTATCGTCCGGTCCGAAGGCCATGCCGCTCACTCGATCCGTGGCGGGGTCCGTCCATCGGGCAAGCTGCTCACCCGTGGCGCCATCCAACAGACGGAGCTCCGCCTCGGTGTCTTGTGGGGGAATGCTATCACTATGCCCAGCGAGATAGACCCCGGCGGGCGTGGCCGCCATGCGGTTGATCGTCCCACCCACCCTGAAGCTGCGGAGGCAGCTCATCTCGTCGTTGAGTACCTTCACCTCGTGTTCATGGAACGAGTAAGCAAAGAACGTCTTCGGCACACCAGGTTCGGACAGAACTGTGAGCTGGTCTTTGCTGGCCGGCAGCAGGCCATACTCGTCCGGGATGGGGAAGGAAGAGAGGTGACGGAGCCGGCACCGCCTCTCGGAAGTTGCTTGCCACGCCTGCTCCCAAGCCTTGCACACACTTGCCACAGCTCCATGCCTGATTTTCAGGTGCTCCATGATCGGCACTAGCAGGTCGGCCGACGTTAGGACGCTCGTGACTGCCCAATGCGGAACGGGATCATACTCCGCGGTGGCCTTGTCGACTGCGGCGCACATGCGAGGGCTCGCCGCGCACGCCTCGGCCACGAGGCTGATCAGTACGTTGGGCGGCAGCCGCTGGAGGCGCTCCGCGATCCGGTCGCTTGACGCGGACGGCGCCATCCGCGGAGGCGCGGCTACGGGAACCAGCACGTAGAAGTCCTGGCCGGCCCTGAGGCCCTGAGGGATTGTGACCTTCAGGCTTTCCAAAATGAGCTCCATGCCGCCCTGCATGCCCGCTGGCACGGGGACTGCAATCTTCCGCATTGTCGTTTTGGACATGGATGCTATCACGGCTCAGCGTGAGGCGGTAGCGGCTCCACACCTTCCGAGGCGTACCTTCCTCTTAAGCGCCGTCGCGGGCATGTATTTGTCGACGGGAAGATACCGACTAGGTCCCCGACGCACGCCGGTGTGTGCCGAGTGTGGTGAAGCAAGCTGGTTTGTCGAAACACGGAACTTGCAAGGGGGATTTACTTGCCATGTGTCATGGATCGGATTACGCCTGTGTGTCGGAGCGTCGAGGTACGAGGATCTCATCTCATCTCATTCTCTTCGGATACTAATGACTCTGTATCTGCGGATACTACATTTCATATTATTAAATACGTCCTGTCGTTCCGACTAGTGACTACCTCAGTCCTCTAGCTGCCTCAGTCCCAGCGCTCAGTCCAAAGTATAGGCTCTCTCAACTTTTTGCCATCAAGAAATCAACAGCTCAGCCTGGTGCGTGTGCGATGATCTGCGCATTGTTCTGCAGCAGCTGGCTATCCGGCCACATACTGACTCCTCGGCTGAACACGGTGCGCGCCTCCGTGCCACGACCCGAGCTAGCCAGGAGGAGTGCAAGGTTGTTGTACAGATCAGCATGGTAGACCGGGTCCTGCTTCAGCAGAGCGCGATAGAGGGGCTCGGCCTCCGCTATGTCGCCCTTCCGGTGGCTCGCGAGCGCAGCCTCCCACATCAGTTTCAAGGCGTTGCGGGCTTCGGGGTTAGGAGAGACTGCGCTGTCCTCGCCCGCTTGAGCATCATCGGCTTCCCGACCCTTGGTGCTCGCTTTGTGCCGGGGCCTCCGACCCTTGGTGCTCGCTTTGTGCCGTGGCCCCTGCCGTGGCCCCTGTCGTGGCCCCTTGCTGATTGCCGTAGCAGCGGATGTTGAATGAGCGCCGCTGATTGAGCCGCCGTCCGGAGCGAATGGGTGCCGGCGTACCTGATGAGGGAGGTCATCAGACCTGATTGAACCACCACCCGGAGTCGATGGGTGTTGGAGTCGTTGCCGGAGCAATTGGCCCGTCGACTGGAGCAAGGCGCTCTGTGGGTGAAGCGTCGAGCCTCGCTGCCACGTGGCGAGCGCGGCAGCGAGGCGACCGCTGTCCGCGTAGAGCAGCGCGAGATTGTTGTGGAGATCGTCCAACAGCGGATTCGACTTCTCGGCGCGCTTGTACCTGATGAGGGAGGCCACCAGAGCCGATGAGGGAGGTCATTAGAGGCCATCCATCGCAATCTGCGGCGACTCGTGGTATCAGTGGTGGGGCCAGGGGGAGTCTGGTTCGTACTGCTGCTCCGCAATCCATGGTCAACATAGGCCATCAGGAGCCATCAGAGGCTCGTACAGCTGCTCGGCTTGCTCAAGGTCGTCCCTGGATGCTCGGCGACGGTGCAGCGCCGTGGCGAGTTTGAACAGTGCCTGGGGCGATGCCTCGCCTCCCCGTCTGCCACGGAGTGCATTGAGCTGCTGGTCGAGAACGACGGCGCGGGAGAAGAGCGCCACGGCAGCGTCGAGGTCGCCTTGCTGGCTCTTGAGGCTGCCCAAGTTGAGGATCGCGTACCTGATGAGGGAGGCAATCAGAGGCGATCAGGCGCAATCTCCCTTGGGGCGGCGTACCTGATGAAGGAGGCCCTCCGAGAGGATGAGGCAGGCCATCAGGGCCGATGAGGCAGGCCATCAGGGCGGATAAGGCAGGCAATCAGGGCTGATGAGGCAGGCAATCAGGGCTGATGAGGCAGGCCATCAGGGCTGATGAGGCAGGCAATCAGAGCTGATGAGGCAGGCAATCAGAGCTCAGTAGGATGAGGCAGGCCATCAGGGCCGATGAGGCAGGCCATCAGGGCTGATTAGGCAGGCCATCAGGGCTGATGAGGCAGGCCATCAGAGCTCAATAGGATGAGGATGGCGTACGTGTCGGTTGCGTCGCGCTGGATGAGCGACTCGAAGAGACGCTCCGCCTCCGCAGCGCACGCAACGCAGCCCCGGCTCTTGGACTGCCACATGAGCTCGGTGCCGAGATTGTTGCGGCCACGCACGCTCTCGGGGTAGAGCGAGGTCACCTGATGAGGGATGCAATCGAGAGGCCATCAGAAGCAATCAGAGGCCATCACGGCAAACTTGATGAGCATCTGGGTCACCTGATGAGGAAGGCAATCAGAGGCTCTCAGACATTGGCACTGAGAGGCACTGGGAGGCACTCACAGGCACTCACAGGCACTCAACAGAGCGAAGGTCACCTCACGCCACACCGCCTCGGTCGAGTAGAAGGTTTGGTTGCGCAGTCGGCTGACCGCGCACCACCAAGCCACCAAGCCGAAGAAGGTCGAACGCACGAAACCACACGCAGGCTTGGACGGAAATGCTGAGTGGGCAGCGGCGGCCGCGGCGGGTGATGAGTGGACGGTGGTGGCCGCGGCGGGTGATGAGTGGACGGTGGCGGCCGCGGCGGGTTCGCGTACAGTGGGGTCGTGCATACGATCGGCGATGGTTGCCAGATGGACTGAAGCAAGGACCATGCATACGTAGAACACGGACGAGCCCACGTACGATCGCCGCTCGACGTACACGTCCGAAGTACGTGCCAATGATGAGGGCAGCAGGCTGATGCAGAGCCATCCCATGCCCGCGAGCACCAATGTCTCCGCGACGCCGCGTATGCGTGCGCGCACCAAGGCCGAGATGACCATGAGAACGAGCAGCAGGAGCACCGCCGCCGCCGCCAAGTTCGCGTCCCATGTACCACACACGTCGTCTTGCAGCACGTGGTGGTCGATGGCGAGCCGCACCGGTACGAGGAGCGTCGTGCCGGTACGCACCCAGGCATACGGCTGGGACCCCCAGTAGCAAGCGAGATCAGACCAGCCGTCGCCCCCCGGCCTCGAGATGATGAGCTCGGCGTCGCCCACCTGCCCAAAGAAGGTAGCTCGAAAGAGCACATAGGCCGAGACGAGCACGTACCCGGGCAAGTGCACGAGCACGACACGCCCGATGGCGGTGGCGGCCGCGTGAGCGCTGATGCGCGCGCTCGGCCGTGCGGTGGACGTCCACGTAGTGCGCGGAGGGAGCTCGATTAGGACGAGATGCAGGAAGGAGAGGCACACGGGTACCACGAGCGCGAGCTGCTTGCAGAGGAGCGCGCCGCCGAGAGAGAGCAGCATCGGCGCGCTCACGAGCGGCTTCCACGAGGCCAGCTGGCCTGCCTCGCGCCGCGCCGCGAGGGCACGCAACCCGACCAGCGTGAACAGCAGCGTGAAACTCGCCCCCATCACGTCGGAGCGCGCGTAGACGTAGACGGCGGTGCCGTGGTTGAGCGGCGCGACGAGGAAGAGCAGCGCTGTGAGGAGCGCCTCCGTAGACCCGCTCGCGCTGCTTGCCGACCGGGTGATGCCGCCAATGGTGGAGGCCAGCGCGTGGGTGAGCGCGGCGTTGATCCCATGGATGAGGATGTTTACGAAGCGGTAGCCGTTGGGCCGCGTGCCATCCCACGCATAGTTGAGCTGGAACGAGAGCGATACCAGCGGTCGGCTCGGGTCGTTATATGCCAGCTCGTCGCTCGTGTGCTCTGCACCCACACGCCGCTTCATCAGCGCCTTGCCGATCTCACGGATCTCTGGGTTGTTCTCGATCTTGGTTAGGTCGTCGAGCACAAACGGGCCGCCGAGAAGGCGCGCGTCCATGAAAATGGCGCAGCCCACACTCACGAGCGCGATGGCATGCAGAAGGAGCTCATGCGACCCCCGAGAGCGCATTGAGTTAGTGCATGCCTGTTCCTAATCGAACATGTTTGCCCACATGTTTCGACGCTACGCCAGGCGCCTCCTCGCGTCTCCCGTGCGCACTGAAACAGCACGACATGCGACACTCCAACACGACAATTGTGATTGTAACATGTAACACGCGCCTACATGACAAGTCATTCACCATGCCACCAACACAACTCGGAACTCGAGCACACACGGCGACGCTTGCAGCCGATCCTTGCCGGCCTGTCCCCTTGTTCTTAGGGCCCTCCTCTATCCAGATGGTCACGGCGGTTGCGCGTCTAAGGTCACGCCGGCGGTCCCGGCGGTTGGGGTTGCACGGCTGCGGCGGTAAGCGCCGGAGACGCCGCTGGCCCTTCGAGCGCCGGCCTTTATGATCATATGACGATGGCACGGCTACATGTATGAGCAGCATCGCTCGTCATCAGTCTCCACTCCCCGTCGGCGCCCTCTCTATCGCCGTCTCCGCGTGCGCGGGTTCTAGAGGGTAGAAGGTAGTGCGTCACGTCGCCAATGTCGCCCTTGTTCTTCGTCTTCAGTTCACCTTCTCCACCGCAGCCAATCCCTGCAGCCGCCTGAACGTCGCGGTGGGATCGGTCGCGCAGCTCATCTTCTCAGGGTACAGCTGCGCCATGTTCTTCGTGCCCGCATCCAACATTGGCTCGGGGGACAAGCCGACGAGCTTCAGAGCGTCGCTGATGCACTTGTTGGCACCGTACGCCCCTTGCCAGCAGTCCTCGATCTTGATCTGGTCGTCGGCGTTGGGGTAATTGGACTGTCTTGCGAAGTCGCTGGGCGAGCGTTCGATGCTGCAGTCGAAGAGCGATCCAGTCAGTTGCACCTGATGAGGGAGGCAATCAGCATGCACTCAGTGAGACCCACCTGCAGTCGAAGAGCGATCCAGGCGGAGAAAACTCCCGGAACAGCGAGAACTGCCTGTCACGCTCGTTGCGCGAGAGCGAGATCGTCGCCACCTTGGGGCTCTCAACCATCGAGGCGAGCGCCGCCGTCCACGCCGTCATCGCCTTCGCGTTCCGCGCGAGCACGCACTTCGACACGGGCGGGTCGTCCCTCATGAGCCGCCCGGCCGTGTTGGCGCTCACAAACTGCGGGAGCATCTTGAGCGTGATCGAGCAGTCCGAGGGGGCGCACACGTCGGCGGGCACAGCGGAGCACACGTGGTCGCGGATGCGGAGGACGTAGTCGGCGAAGCTGTACTGCAGACCGTCGTACAGCTCGGGAGCGTCGCCGGCGAGAGTCAAGTGGGCGACCTTGCGTTTGACCACGGTGAGAGTACCCATCATGATGGTTCCGTTGATGGCGGCATGGGCTGTCTGCGCCAAGATCCTCGTCGTCAGAGTCGGGTTGCTGCTCTTCAGGAGGGCGCCGGTAGCCGAATCGAAGATGGGCTTCGTCATATCACTCGCTGTAGCGCCAGTGCACTCGGCGACCTCGGCATTCGACCACAGCGTGTCCTTGAGCGCAAACGGCTCCCCGAGGTCAAACATGCAGGGGTGGGTATTAAGCGCCGCCCCAAACTCCATCGTGCCGCTGCCGTGGTCGGAGATGATGACCAGCACCACTGGGTGGTCCATGGTCAGCGGTTTCGGCGCTTGGAATGTCTCCACTTCGTGCATGAGGAAGAGCGCATCGGCCGTCAACGAAAGCAGCGGGTCTGAAGGCAACACGTCGAAGGATACGCCTAGCGTCAACATGGCAAACATTGTTGCCATGTTGCTCTCCTGACGCAAGTCACGCAAGCGAAGCCCCTCCGCAAGATCAAGAACAAAAAAGAGAAGGCTGAGTCTCCATTTGGAACAGCACGTCCTCTTTGCATGCCGAATGCGATCCGTTCCAAATGACGTTGATTAGCCAAATCCTCGCCTACCGACCAGCTCCCACTCGCTCGCAGATGGAAATGAGGCGCCGACGGCGCTCGCTCAATTTGCGTTTCGTCCGAAACTTCGAAAAAGGAAGGAGCCCTTTGCTGGCTGGACCCAACCGGAGCGGAAGAGCAGAACAGGATGCTGGCCGAAGAACGAGGAGGCGTCTCGGATGGAGCGCATGCTCAGCTGGACGAGCCCTCGTCCTCACCCTCGTCCTCATCGTCCTCGGGCAACGGGGCGCCGATGGCCGCGCCCGGGCAGGACTCTGTCAAAGGGATGTTCAGCGGGATGGTCAGCGGGCTCAGCGGGATGCTCAGCGGGACCTCAGCGGGAGGCCCGAGGACTCCCACCGGATCTCGGAGGCCCTCCTCTGAAATCCCCAAGCTGCCCGAAAAGGCGTCCACCGGGCCTCCCTCCGACCTGTCCGAAAAGTTGTCCCGGCTCGCCCAGCGTCGGGGTGCTGGTGCGCTATCAGAGGCAGAGTTTGATGCCGAGGCAGCCCGCCTCCTTGCGTCTTCCGGCGCAGATCATGTTGTGCTGTTCCAGGTGCGTTCCAGGATGGCGCCTCTCTGAATACCCCCCAGTGGCCTCCCCGAGTGCCTCCCTGAGTGCCTCCCCGAGTGCCTCCCCGAGTGCCTGAGGCCCCTCTCTGCCTCTCTCAACGCCCCTCTCATCGCCCCTCTTGATGCCTCTCTGATCTCCCCACGCAACCTAGACGTACGGGCATGGGAAGTTCGCAGTGGTTTGAGGCTCGCCGATGGAACTGGCGTGGGCCTGTGTGCCCCAGGCTACCATACAGGAGTATGTAGTGTCCATCGGACGCTCCTTGAGATACCTAGAAGAGGCTTGCGTGACAATTAGTGGCTATCAATGGCGATGCGGCCCGTATTCGGAGGCTCCCAAGAGACAGGATTAAAGAGGCTATCATACAAGATACCAAGTTATTTACTATAGGAATTCAGTCCCCCGTAGTTGCGTGATGTGATGTGTTCTCCTGTATGTGTGCTGTTGGGGCTCTTCTCCGTGTCGGTTAAAAATAATAGGAATCCAGTCCCGTTGCGTGTGATGTGTTCTGTGTGTGCTGTGTTGGGGCTCCCGCTGGCGCCGCACCGTCTCCCGGTTTCGGTTATAAACGTTAACCTGATCTGGACATTAAATACTCCATTATACGGGTCCGGGCGGGGGGCGGTTGTAACTTGTATTTCAGTCGCCAGTACAGAGTAATTCAGGACGTTCACGGGATTCGGTCTCATCTCAGAGATCCGCGTCACCGACCCCGCTCACGTCAGCGCAGGGACCCAGGGTAATTCCGTCAACTGTAGACCGGAGTCTGCACAGCCCCCGCCCAGGCCCTCCACAGCTTACCTAGCCACGCCGGCCAAAGAAGCGAGCGTGCTCGTCAGCTTCGCAAAACTCTTGCAGCTCCAAGATGTATCCATCCGGGTCTCGCGCAGCAGGGCGTTGTAGATGCCGATGCGCCCATCATGGCGCCCATTCGCTTGGGGCGGCTGCACGAGTCGACGGTCGCGCGCCCATCATGGCGCCCATTCGCTTGGGGCGGCTGCACGAGTCGACGGTCGCGCGCCCATCATGGCGCCCCCGTGCCACCACGCGCTCAACGATCGCAACCACAACCGACGTGGGGAGGCAGGGCATGGCCGTGTCCCTGGCAGCGGGGGCCGCACTGCACGGGAGCGTAGCGGCAGCGCTCACGACAGCGCTCATGCCCTGCCGTACCATCCCGAGGCTAGCGGCGGAGCCGGCGCTCACGACAGCGTGCTTGCCCTGCCGTGGGCAGGCGCGCCGTCGTGGGCAGCTCGTAGAAGAGCACCGCACCCTTGTCCGCGCCGTCGTGGGCAGGCGCGCCGTCGTGGGCAGCTCGTAGAAGAGCACCGCACCCTGGGGGTAGGCGCGCCGTCGTGGGCAGCTCGTAGAAGAGCACCGCACCCTTGTCCAGGCGCGCCGTCGTGGGCAGCTCGTAGAAGAGCACCGCACCCTTGTCCGCCCGGAGACGAAGCCGGAGGACGTCCCCCTAGATTGTACGGCTGGGTGAGAGCGCTGCCGCTACGCCCCCCCCCGGTGCGGTGCTAGCCTCGTGCAGAGCCCCCTCGAGCGGTGCGCTCTCAGCACTGCTTGGCGCTCCGTGAGGAGCAACAAGGAGTCTACAAGGAGTCCTAGCCCCTTGCTAGGAGGCTTGCCACGCGCCTGGGCCGCTGCCACCTGCGCCACTGCCGCCTGCGCGCTCGAGCAGCCACACCTCGAGCGCGCGCACGTCCTCGAAGACGTGATCAGCGTACGAGCGCACCACCCAGTTTCCACGCATCTTACCCGGCGCCACCACGAGCACGAGGCGCCCTGCCTGACGCGCCGCGTGAAGCTCGACCGCGGAACCCATACTCGCCGTCGGCAGATAAGAGACGATCACGTCCGATCTCGCAGCGAGGTCCACGCACGCCTCAAAGGCTTGGCGCACGCACACATCGGCACTCCACCACTCCACTTCGGGCGTGCTGGGCGGGTGGAGACCCGGAGCCATCGCGGGCACGACGATAGCAGGATCCACGATCGTGGCGCTCGGGTCGGCAGCGAGGATTGCGCCACGCATGAGCGCGCGATAGTCCTGTGACTCGACGGCGATGCCAGCAAGGCTTGCACCGCCGCCGCCAGAGCCACCCATGACGCCGGAGAGGAAGTAGCTTGTTCTCCTGTCGGGCTTTGGAGCGGGCGACGGCTTTCTCAAAGCTGCACGGCGCCGGCCCAAGATAAACCATGCTGCGGCCATTGCTGCGGCTATCGCCGTGGTCGCGACGGCAGAGTGAAGCGACGTCATCCCCATTCTTTTTCCGTTCGTTGACGTGATCGTAAATTTCTTGTTCACAGTGTGACGAAACTTACGGAATTTCTTGTATACCTACGGAACTTTGGGCCATTTTGAGCCAAGACAAGTCCAAGTGTGCAAGTCAAGTCAAGTCAAGTCAAGTCAAGGGCTCAAGGCCATTGCTGCGTTACATCTGCGTTTGTTAGACCAGGTAGTCCACACTCCAAGGTCCACCGCACACTCCACAGACCACACAGACATGCACCCAGAGTAACAGAGTCAAACGGGGCACCACACACACACGGTAACAAATGCACGTTGAATTCAAGCAATCAAGGGTTAAATTGACGTATTGACCCACTTGAGACTTGTGAGACCAGGATCTGCTTCCACGAACGCGCGCGAAGCACGATCGCGCGCCGTCACGCACCACGACGGGCACGGGGATCGGGCCGTGTAGGTCTGACTCCATAGTTCCTGCGCGAGCGCGACGCGGCGGCCGGCGCGCAATGCCGGCGCGCTTCGCGCGCACCCAGGCGCACCCGCACGTTTGACGGTGTGCGACGGTGACCCTGACGGGGGCGGACCCATGGGCGGACAGCACTTCGGTTCCATGTGTTCTCGGTTCATCTGAATCTCAAATATCTGAACTATATGATCTATCCGGAATCCGCGCGGGGCCGATCGAGGATCGTTGGATCGTTCGGGCGTTCGGCGGTTACGATGAACGATCACGTCGTTACACGTCGACGTTAACTCGTTAAGCACGTTCGTACCTCAGATATCGCTTAGTATATTCGTGCGGATCTGACGTTCTCTTAAAAACTTCTCTCGATCATTTTTAAATATGATGGGGCGCGCGCGGCATGCGGAGGGACTAAGAGACTTGCGGACACCCCGCACTGTCTGCCTCTCTCGATCGTGCATCGTCCGTGACAGCCGCGACCGAACATCATGGTCGCAGAACTGAACTCAGAACTGTGAACTCATTCCGGGCAGCGCCGTGCTGTTGGCGAGGGCGAGAGAGCTCGGGGCCCGGGGCGCACGCCACACCGCGCGCCGCGTCACAGGCCAATATTGGGCGCTCACACACCATAAACGGCGTATGTCGCACCACCACGCGCACGTCACCTCGGCACGCGCGCATACATGCGCGCAGTTCACGGGGGCATGCCTGGGACGTTGGTCCGTAGTTGGTCCGACTTCCTGCCCCCTTAGCTGATCTGGGGCGGCTCATCGACGGTGGACGCCTTGGCAGCCGCAGCGGCGGGCGGAAGTGCGTCACCCTCGGCCGTCGCGCACAGCAGCAGATTGTAATGCAGGCCGCGGCGCAGCGCGCGCACGACCGGCGCCGTCGCGGGCAGATGCTCGCCAAACCGATACGTGGGCACGTGGGCCACTGGACCGAGGGCCGAGGTGTCGTAGATGTCGACGCGCACCTGCAGCGCCTCGCTCAGCGCCACGAGCTCCGGGTGGCCGCCGTACCGCGCGAGGCCCATGTCAGACATGCCCTCGCAGTAGCCACCAAAATCGTCCGGGGAGTCGGCGCAATGGCGGAAGCGCTCAATGGCCGACTGCATGTAGGCGACCGCGCAGCGCCGGAGGGCGGCAACGAGGGCCTGCCCGCCTGGCGCGCCGTCCGCCTCGTCGTTGAGCGCCTCGAAGGCGGCCGACGGCGTCGCCTTTGAGCTCTCGAGCACGGCTGCTACCAACGAGCCAACCTCCGAGGCGTGTGGGGGCAGCGACTGGTTCGTCACGTGCGCCAGCAGAGCGTCGGCAGCCTGCGTCCCGTACCACGATCCGCCCAGCACGAGCGCGGCGCCGAAGACGCGGAAGAGGCAGTGGCCGTCGCCGCGGATCTTGCTCAGCTTCAAATGCGCCGTCTGCTCGAGCGAGGCCAAGGCGCGCTGGATGGCCTCGCCCACAGAGGCCTCCTCGCCAAAGGCGGCGAGGGAGCTCGGCATGGCGACGAGCGGCGGCTTCACCGCTGCCTCGAAGGCCTTTTCCTGCTCGGCGTTCCTCACCTGCTCCTCTGGCGCCGACGCCATGAGTGAGGCCAGCAAAACTGCCTGGAGGGCCTCGTCCTCGTCGTCGTCAAGGCCGAAGAAGAGCGATGAGGGCGATGCTGCTGCCTGGGCGCTGCTGCCGCCCGTCGGGGTGGCCGCGGTGCACACCATCGGCTCGTAGCTCGTCGCCACGTTGACTGGTTGTGTGACGAGCATCACTGGTCGGGTTCTTTTGTGCCGTCGGTACGTGGCTCCAAGATTCAAAGGCGATTCCAAGGCACCTTGCGGAATGGTGTGAGGGGGGCACAGGCCCAGGGGTGATGACGGCTTAGGCATTGGTAGTGGCGATTTTGGAACTACCCTTGCTATTCACAGCCGGCAAGGTCCGACTCCGAGCGCTTCTCGCTCGTCGGTTGCCCCAGGGGGCCATGTTTGGTAAAAGCTGAGCATACTTATTGTGAGAGAACGCGTGTAAAGACCATCTTGGGATTGTGGTCTAGTGGTATGATTCTCCTTTCGGGTAGGAGAGGCCCCGAGTTCGATTCTCGGCAGTCCCCGGAGGGGACTTTCCCCCTTCTTTTTAAAACACACACACTGCAAAACACACTGCGGCTAGACACATCGGTAACCACTGCGGCTAGACACATCGGTAACATTCGATCAACTATACCCCCGACTCCCACCATCCGATGATCTCTGACGGCTCCGACACATCGGTAACATTCGATCAACTATATGGAATGAAGGCGGGGGTCTGAGTACGCACCCTCTTTCCCCCGACTCCCACCATCCGATGATCTCTGACGGCCTGAGCCGTTGCTGCCGTCACCCGAAGACTACCCTCTCGCGCGCGCCGCTCCAACTCCCTGATCACCACATCGGCAGTGCGCTCATCCACCCCCATGCATCTCCGAAGGATGTCATCGCTCGCCAGCGAGAGGACCTCTAAGCTGACCGACACCTGCCTGGCCGACAGCGTCCCCACATGGTTCGCGAGCCCCTGCAGCTGACGTGCCTCGCATGACCCGCTCAGCACCGCTACCTCCGCCCCTATGGTGCACCACCATACATCTACTTCTACGGGGGGCTGGGCTGTGGCCAGGGCTTGCTGCAGCGCCTCAAAGGCGGCCCGATCGCGCCGCTCCGCTTCCATCCCCTCCTCCCTATCCCGCTCCTTGCGGCCTAGCTGCTTCCGGCGAATGTCTGCAAAGCCCACCACATCCCCTGGCAGCAGCACGCGCGACATGCCCATCCCTGCCATGCCGCCCGCCATGCCGCACACCTGCAATCCGCTGCTACAAATGCGACAGATGGGACACGAGACCACCAGCCCGTCGCATGTGGTCTCGGAATTGCCGAGGCTATGCTTCGCTATGCATTCCCAACAATGCACATGAGGGCGGCTGCAGCTAAGCATGACGGTGGGCCTACACAGGGATGAGAATGGATCGCCGCAGATGCCACATGCGGCATCTGCACCGATGTTCACGGCATGCGGCTGGCGCCCCTCAGGGCGCGGCGCGTGCAGCATGGCTTGAACCGAGAGACGGTGCCAGCTTCGCGACACCCCGAGGGTTTGGGTCATGCTGTTGGTTTCCCTTCTCTCTGGCATCATATAGTTGAAGATTATCTCCAGGAGCTCTTCTGGCAGCATGCGCAGCTCGACCTCCACCGCCACTGCCGCCTCCGCCATCTCCACCGCCTCCTCACCCTCCTCCTCCTCCTCCGTCACCGCCATCATATCCGGCGCCCCCTCCTCCTCATCCTCCGCCTCATCACCCCCCTGCGGCATCTCCGCATCCGCCCTCTTGGTCTCGGCCGCCGCCAACTTCATCGTCGCCCATTCTCTGGCCGCCCACTCCCTGGCCGCCTTCGCCGCCTCCGCCGCCGCTGCCGCTTCCATTTGGTTCATCGGCTCGTCTGTCCGCTTCTGTGCTGGCGATGGGGTGTACGCCGCCGCAGCCGCCCGATCTTTCGCCGCCTGATCATTCGCCGCCTGCAATCTCGCCGCCCTCGCCGCGCGCTGGCGCTTCTTCGCGGCCGCTTGTGTCATTCTTCGAACCCTCTCGATTTCGTCGAAATGGTTTGTCGGCGGCGGCATTCCAGAGATGTGGTAGGCGTGTGGTGGTGGCGAAGCCAGGTAGGCGGGTTGAAGTGGCGTGGGCAGGTATGTGTATGGCGGCGGCGGCCACGGGTAAGGGAAGATGAACCCCTCGAAGATGCTGCAATTTTGGCGGAGCGCAAAGTGAGGATCCATCGCGTCCTTCGCTATCGAGCGTTTCGCCTTGCGACGCAACGAGATTGTAGAGAAAACTTATTCGAAAATATTTGCAAACGATTTGGCAAACTATGAATTTACGAATCAGTTAATGGAGCGATATTGCCACTAATGGGGACATATTGCCACTATAATTTATTAAATTAACCGTTCACAGTGATTCACTGATGTCTCGCTACACTGGCTCAGTTCGATTCTCTGATGTCGCGCCATATCAGACGGCCCGGTCGATCAGACCTCAGTCCATTGCCATAGAGGCTCTGTTGTGTTTGGATGTTATTCAGATTTAGTCAGACCAACTTTGAACGTCAACACGAAAGACGCGTCAAGCGGTGCTACGGCGTGCGTGTGCCTGAGTGTGTTCGAAATCACGGGCAGTAACAGTGTCGTAGCACCGGTTGTCGCATCTCTCGTTCATGTAGTGTTAATTAACGTTCACACAGGCACAGGATTCGGGGCGGCATTGCGATGAGGCCGTGTGCCCGCGCAACTGCTCCTCCCGCGGTACATGCGTGGCGCCTGGGCACTGCGTCTGCCATGACGGTGCTCATCTGCTGTTGCCTACCGCACCGCCGATCGTCGCGCCGCCGCTCGTGCTCCGGTCGAGCACAGCAGCTGCCAAGGGCACAGGCCATTCACAAGGTATGCTCAGCCCTCTACTCGACAGCTTCGGTGTCCTGAACGCCTTCCTCTCGTCTCCGTGGTCGTCTCCGAAGCCTGCGAATGACGTGGCGCACCACACGCTCACGACGCCGCGCTGGTCGGGCGCCGCATGCGAGCTCGAGCGCTGCCCTGGTGAGCCAGACGCAATACACGACA
>Ga0210242_101344_pt1 | contig 18737 bp, 18 predicted proteins | sample ChrtobMeP5a_16mM_FD_155445 | JGI IMG/M metagenome (GOLD analysis project Ga0210242, IMG submission 155445) | Chrysochromulina tobin associated microbial communities from unialgal haptophyte culture, Seattle, Washington, United States - P5a_16mM | ecosystem: Host-associated > Algae > Haptophytes >... | reverse complement strand
TCGCGACAGTCAGCCCATGACACTCCGCGAGGTCACGCACGCGAGTGGGCGACGCTTCCACGCCCAGCCTACGTGCCTCTGCGAGCACGAGCCGGTCTCTCACCTCGCCAAAGACGCCGTTGCGCTCGGACACAGCGACGGTCGTTGGTATTTGAGGTCCATGCATATGCCACCGGCTGGGCCGTGCTCTCACACCGTCTCGACGGACGGCTCCGCTCCCCTTACTCGCTCGCTCGGGCTACTCAATTTCGCTAGTGAGGTCGGTCTCTCCCAGCACACAGTGTGATCTCTGGTGCTCGCTGCCCTATATTACCGGGCGGGATTGTGACAGGCAATCAGGACGTTGACGCGTACTCACACACCGAGTGCGGCTCATGCCCTAACCGTGCCCGTGTAGCATGGGAGAGCGCATGACGACGCACGCTGACACTCGTACGGTACGCTGCATACGAGCCATACAGCTTTTGGGGTTGGCCAGAGTTTCGAATGCGGAATGGCTGCCATAGGAAATTTCGAGGCCGTAATTTCGACTTGTGTGTGACAAATTTCGATAAAATTTCGTTTTTTCCTCTTCGCTCCCGCACTGGCAAATTTCGTGGATTTCACCCCTCTTCGGAATTTGTTCCGTGAGCGACGATCTACAGAACGGTATTGGGGGAATTTTCGATACAAGAAAAGGGAATTTTCGATACAAGATATCATGTACATGTATCGAAAATTCCCCCAATACCTCTACAGAACCCCACACCCGGCACGCACTCACACAGCGGGCCCACTGTGATCGATGTTCGCCTCTGCGCAGTACAACCACTGGGAAGACGACGACTACAAGTACCGCTACCTCCAGGCCCCAATGTGATATGAGGGGTGGGGGAGTACGTGCCCGCGCTCACGCGTGCGTTGCCTTGGGCCGGTGTGTGGCCTTCGGTCGGCCGAAGATGAGCGTCTGGGGACACGCTGGTGCACGGAGCCGGACGCCCAAAGTCGCATGCATTTCATTCACCACACCCCTTTTTTGGAACCTATTCGATGGATCGGTTTCAATTTTTCTGTTCGAGACGCCGACGGCGTCACCTTTGTCTGCACAACCACGCCACGCACGTGCCCACGCTCGGCACGGCAACGCGCTTGTAGGCGACCGGAGCGGTGCGACGTCCGTGCCCACCGTCGACGAGCACGGCGATGCGCTCGATCACGGCGCCGAGCGTCGCCTTCCCCACGCCCGTCCCATGACTGCTGACGCGACGCTCGTTTCCACGTGATCTGGTGTCAAGACGTCCAGATGACGGCGAGCGGGACGTTCGAGCCGGAAGGAGCGGCTCCCTAACCTCGGCGTGCGGTGACTCTCCCTGGAATCGCCGCGGCTCTGCGGTCGGCGCATCGGGCCGTGTTCATGAGGCTTCTGGCAAGCTGTGACAGGTGCTCCACCTCCAGCCGCTGGACGCTGGTTGAGTTCGTGGACGCTCCAAACCTCCAATTGTTGAGCGGCAAAGGCCGGGCGAAACATCCAGCCGACGCTCGGCACGGCAACGCGCTTGTAGGCGACCGGAGCGGTGCGACGTCCGTGCCCACCGTCGACGAGCACGGCGATGCGCTCGATCACGGCGCCGAGCGTCGCCTTCCCCACGCCCGTCCCATGACTGCTGACGCGACGCTCGTTTCCACGTGATCTGGTTTCAAGACGTCCACAGCTGGATGTCCAGATGACGGCGAGCGGGACGTTCGAGCCGGAAGGAGCGGCTCCCTAACTTCGGCGTGCGGTGACTCTCCCTGGAATCGCCGCGGCTCTGCGGTCGGCGCATCGGGCCTTGTTCATGAGGCTTCTGGCAAGTTGTGACAGGTGCTCCAGGCACTGGATGACCATTGAGTATTTGAGTTGATGGACGCTCCAATTGTTGAGCGGCAAAGGCCGGACGAAACATCCAGCCGAGCTCGCCCGTGGCTGCGCAAGCATCTGAGCCACGCACGTCTCGCTGCGGTAGCAAACCGTGAGTATAACTGTGGTACTGTGAGGGACCTACCGTCCTAGTAACGCTCTCCCGCAGTACCGTTAGTGCAGTAAGAGAAGATAGCTCTTCTTACTTGTGAACACGCCCGTCGTCACACTGAAAACCAATCACCCCCTGTGCACCCCTAACAACTCGACGACCGTCTCGACGGACGGCTCCGCTCCCCTCGGTCAACACAAGTACTGAGCGTCTCGACGGACGGCTCCGCCACCGTCTCGACGGACGGCTCCGCTCCCCTCGGTCAACACAAGTACTGAGTACTCGCTCGCTCGGGCCACTCAATTTCGCTAGTGAGGTCGGTCTCTCCGCAGCACACAGTGTGATCTCTGGTGCTCGCTGCCCTATATTACCGGGCGGGATTGTGGGCGCACAAGTTTCGGCGCAGTGTTACATGTAACATGACCACTAACTATCAAAGGCTCTCCTTCTCTCCTTCCTCGTGGATACGGTGTCACTTAGAATGGTTTTAAGACGGCGAGTTTGAGCTCGACGTCTGCGTATGGCACGCCCCGTTCATCTGCGGCTTCGGTGAAGCGGACCTGGGCCGTCGCGGCCTTGCTGCGCTTGCTGCGCTTGAGGGCGATGATGCAGCCCGTCCAGCCGAGTCCTCCGTGCTCGAGGCACGGGTATGTCGGCCAGCAAAAGGCTGGCACACGGACCCGACGGCCCACTGCGTTCGCAGAGGTGAGCGCTGAGCTGTCGGGCGGCGGGTGGGCAGTGTCAACGGCAACCGCCAGAGCGATTTCGTCAACGGCAACCGCCAGAGGGATTTTGTCAACGGCAACCACCAGAGCTTGAGCCGCTCCGACCAATGGCGCTGTGGGCGGCGCCGACACGCCGGCGGTGGAGGCTGAGCGCCGCGTGCTCCGCCCGCCGCCCGGCGGCGCATCCATAATTGGTGCGAAGCGGCCGAGGGATTGCAGCAGCCGCGCGCCCTCGCCGCGCGCAGCGGTGGGCGCCGCGGCGGTCGCTGCGGTGGGCGCTGCGTTGGGCGCTGCGGCAGGCCGCGATGCTGAGACCTCCTCGACTGCCTCGAGCTTGGAAGTTCCAATTTTGGATGCTGAGACCTCCTCGACTGCCTCGAGCTTGGAAGTTCCAAATTTGGATGCTGAGACCTCCTCGACTGCCTCGACCAGTGACGCATCCACCCACCTCGGCTCCGCCAGATCGTCGTCCGCATCCAAATTTGGAACTTCCAAGCTCCATCTCGGCTCCGCCAGATCGTCGTCAGCATCCACCTCCATCGGCACCGCCGCCTCGGGCTGCTGCTGTGTCGGCTGCTGTGGCGGCTGCTGTGGCTGTGGTGCAGGCGCCGGCTCCACTGCTGCTGCACCACGCGTGTCCTTGGCCCGCTTGGCTGCGCGCGCTGCCGTTGCGCCCTCGCAGTCCTGCCTCGCCTCAACCGCTCCCACCTCGGCACCCACCTCGGCCGAGTCGGTCGAGGTGGCGACCAGATCGACTGGGCGCCGAGGTGGGCGCTTGGGCGACGCGCCGCGTCGGGTCGCTCCCTCGGCGGGCGCGCCCTCGCCATGCATGCATGTGCTCATCTCGGCGCCGCGTCGGGTCGCTCCCTCGGCGGGCGCGCCCTCGCCATGCATGCATGTGCTCATCTCGGCGCCGCGTCGGGTCGCTCCCTCGGCGGGCGCGCCCTCGCCATGCATGCATGTGCTCATCTCGGCGGGCGCGCCCTCGCCAGCCTGCGTGCCCTCGGCCGCAGCCACCATCGGCGCCAAGCCAGGCACGCGCCCAACTGCCGCCGGAACCATCGGCGCGACCGCCAGAGGGATTTGCCCCTGCCCACCTCTGTCACCGCCGCCCCCGCGGCCGCCACCGTCGCTGCCGCCGCCGCCGCCGCCGCCGCCGCCGCCGCCGCCGCCGACGTGGCTGCCGCTGCTGCCGCCGCCGCCGCCCCCACCGCCGCCGCCGCCGCTGCCGCCGCCGCTGCTGCTGCCGCCGCTGCTGCCGCAGCCGCAGCCGGAGGCGGTGGCGGCTCGCGGTGGAGTTGTGGGCTGGTCGGGCGGCGCGACGCTCGGCATGACGCTTGGCGCGACGCTCGGCACGACGCTCGGCACGACGCCCGGGACGACGCTCGGCACGACGCTCGCGCCCTCCTCGCGGCGTGGCTCAACACGGCGCGCGGCGTCATCGTGGGCGCGCGTCCGCCTGAGGTTGCGCGCACAGACCTTGAAGAAAAAGGCGATCTTCAGGTGCTCGCGTTCCGAAGTGGGCGGCACCGACGCGTGGTGCAGCGCCGCTCGGAAGCAGCCGGCGTCGCCAGCCGCTGGACCGTAGTAAAAGTGGCGAGAGGCGCCGACGACGCGCATTGCAGAGGGCGGCTCGTCGGTTTCATCTGGCGTGAGCTTCACCACGACGGTGAACGCGATGAAGCTGTACTCCTCCGTGTCCTGCAGCCGCGTGAGCGTGGTCATCAGTGGTCATCAGTGGTCATCAGTGGTCATCAGTGGTCATCAGTGGTCATCAGTGGTCATCAGTGGTCATCAGTGGTCATCAGTGGTCATCAGTGGTCATCAGTGGTCATCAGTGGTCATCCATGTCCTGCAGCCGAGTGAGCACTCAATCAGTAGCCACCAGAAGTACTAAGAGGCACTCCGAGGCACTCCGAGGCACTTACCTGGTGGACATCGAAGCCTGTGGAAGGAAGGGTGGCAGGACTCTGGCGCAGCCCGTGTGCGAAGACGAGCTCCACGTGCGTGCCGAAACGTACGTGAAGCCAGCTGGAGAGGTCCTCCTCCATGCGCGCAAACCCCGCTAGGTGCGCTCGTACCATGGGCAACGTGGCCGGCGTGATCAGCAGCGTATGCGTGCGCTGCTGCTCCGCATCGTGCACTCCGAGCACCTTCCCGTACGTCGAGTACCCGAGCAGCTGCTGCCTGCCGACGGCGCAAGTGCCATCGGCGAGCCAGTTGGCGCGCAGGTACGAGGCGCATGCATCCGCCAACTGCTTGTCCACGTGAGTCGGCTCCACCCCCGTCTCACCGAGCGAGGTATGCGCCGTGCCGAGCGCACCCTCGACCGTCCGGTTGTAGCGCTCGAGCGCCTGCGCCTCGTACGCGGTGACCAGTGCGGGCGGCAGCGCGCGCAATGGCAGCCAAGCACAGCCGCAGGGCGTGTCATGCGCAGTCCCTTTGCTCCGCGCGCCATGGCCGCCACCCGAAACCGACAGCATGGCGGAGGAATAATCTGCGCTGACCTTGGCGAGCCAGCGACGCTCGATGCCCTCCTTGCCGTTGTCCTCAAGAAGACTGACGACAGCCTCGCGTGCGATACGCTCGCGCTCGCCGTCGCCGAGCTTGTACTTCGCGTATGCGACCGCTGCTTCGACAGCCGTTCTAAATCTGCCGATTGCGTAATTTTCGTCATCCTCGGCAGTGTATGGCATCGGTTGATCCTCATCATGTTTCTTTAAGTAGACTTTCCGGTAGCCCGTCTTGTTTTTGCCGCTCATGTGTAACTTGTAGCCGTCGGCTTCTGTGGGCACCGACATGTCCACGCGAGTGTCCGGCACTCTTTGCAGGCACTCTGATACATCGATTGGGATCGAGCACGGTGCACTTCCGGTGGCAAGCAGCTTGGCAGCTGCTGGATTCGGCAACTCTGGGTGGAACTCGTGCGCGCCACCTTCACGAGAGGTTGTTGCGGGTGGCCTTCCAATCGAGAGCTCGCCGCCATTCTGCGGGTTCGTGGGCGATGTTTGCCAATTTTCTGCCGCCATCTTGAAGGCCTTGACCCTGGCCACCTCGCTCTTCATCTTCGTTGGTGTCCGGGACATGCTTGTCGTTTTCCTCGCTCGTCGAAAATGGGCGGGGCCGACGAAACTGGACGTAACGGAAGTACGTTTTCTTCTTCGAAATCAACCTCCACTGATTACCCTCTTCAACAGCCTATTCCTAGTCCCCTATGAACGAGAGGCGAGAACGAGAGGCTGGATTCCTTGGAGCCCATACTGCCCCGTGATTTGGGTGCTCCAAGGAATCCAGCCTTACCGTTTCCCCACAGAGCGGGGGGGGCAGTCGCGCTGCGGGCGGCGCGGCGGAGGCCCCTGATGAGGGATGTAATTGCGCCAGGCAGGCAAGGACTATTTGCACATGCTTCGCCTGCATTCGGGTTGGCGTGTCTTAGTCGCATGGTTTGTGATAGCACCGGCGCTCATGCTCGTGGGTGCTGCAATCGTTTGCACCGACCCGTGTCCCGCCTGCGGGAAATGCTCTGCAGCGTGGAGCTGCCTGTCCGTGTCCCCTGGGGCCCACAACATTGATCACCTCGATCAAGGCTGGGAGGAGGGTCTTTACGGCTCCACCGAGGCAGTCACCCACTCATATCGCATCGTCTTCCTTGACGACGTTCTCGACCCTGGCAACTGCAGCTGCGACCAGGAGCCGCAACTGTGCTCGAACTACAACAAACTCTTCTCGGTCTCTCGTAATTCCTTCGACCCGGCCGTTTCTTCTTGTCAGTTTGGCTGGCGGACCGTTCCTTCTCGGTGCAATGCCTCGGTCTTACCAGGCACGGTCGAAGTCGTCGGTTACTACACATCCGGGACCTATGGCGACTGGCGCTGGGTCCAGATGGGCGCCTACAAAACCAATGTAGAGTACGTGTTCAACATGACGTCGGCGGTAACCGCGTGTGATTGGCAGATATACGATGCGGGTTCTCGTCGCCTGCTTGCTTCAGTGGTCCAGCTGGTACCGAATCTGAGCTGGCCGATTTTTTATCGCAATGCGTTGTATTACGGAGGCGAGGGTGCGGCACTGACTCGTCAAACCATTTCTTACAACACCGATTTGTGGTGCAGTTAGTTAGGTCAGTCAGCCTCGGTCAGTTACACCGGTCCTACTGGTGTAGTTAGAGCTGTCTGATATCTCAATCGGCAAAGGGCTAGTACGCGCGCCTTGCGCCCAAACCTCAAACTTATGAGCTTTTGGTCAAACTTCTGAACCTCATCGGAAACCGCGCAGAACACCTCCGGCTTTGATTCTCCGACAATCCGCGGGTCTATTCGGGGTGGACAGTTTCGGAGCCAGAGGTGCGGGCAACGGCACGCGATGCTCAGCTACCATGAGCTCCTAAGGCAGCGTATGCAGGAGCAGGAGCATAAGGAGCAGCAGCAGCGGCAGCAGCACGAAGACGAGCACGGCAGGCCATTCCAAGAGCAGTCGCTGGCTGAGCCATCCTCAGCCTTCCGCGCGTCCTACGTCGCTCAAGCAACCCAGCCTGGACGCCCGTACTCTCCACCACTCGTGTTCGAAGACCCTGACTTGATAGCTAGCGCGCCGTTCCCTTACTACTCCCCACGTTCTCGCTACGGATCGCTACGACCTGTGTCGCCAATCGAGGTACGGCCAGCTGCTACGCCGCGCACGTCTACGGGTCGCTCGAAGCTGATGGCCGAGAGCCACAAGTGGGAATTTGCCGAAGCACATCGTGTGGAAAGGATCCAACGTGGCTACAACATCTGCTCACTCAAGGGCCAATGGCAGTCGGACGTGACGATTGCAACACAAAAGGCACGCGACGAACGACTGCAGGCGCTCGAAGACTCGCGCGAGATGCATCGTCAACTTGTGGATGAGATCGGGCGCGAAGGCAAGGACCATGCGGAAGAGCTGAACCGGCAGACTCGCGAAGGCCGCCAGGCGTGGAAACACCACGGGCGCGCTCTGCACGAGGCGAACGAGAACACAGAACGCGTGCGCGCGGTTATTCAGCACTTGCACGCCGGGCGCCAGGCGCAGGCGGCAGAGTACGTGACCGCACGTCGCCAAGCTGAGCAGGAGAAGGCTCAGGAGCTCCATGAGCTCATCATGACCACGCGCTCCCGTGCGGAGCGCAACCGCGAGCGAACGGCACGAAGGAAAAGAGCGGCGAGCGCAATCACGTTGCAACTGCGGTCAACGAACGTGGTCGCGATGCGCGAGCGCCTCCTGGAGTGCGAGGACGAAGTGCGCCAGAATAAGGGTGCGGAGCAGGAGCGCCGGAAGACTTCGCGCGATGGAGTCGCCAAGGCGCTCGCGCCGATCAACGTGAAAGAGTTCAAGGCGCAGGAGCGGGCGCGCAAGGCGCAAGTGGCGGCGCGCTTGCGCGCTCAAAGCCAGGCCAACCTCGAGAAGGCGCGGGCGTCCTTTGACGAGGAGGACCTGCGCAAGAGGAATATGCACGACGCGGTACGGCGTGCCGCGACCGATGGCTTTGGTGACCACTGGCAAGCGGCGTACAGCAGCGTCGCGCACAGCGGCACCTCCCTGATGAGCGCCGCGCGAGACGAAGGCATCCGCGGCTTCAAGCACGACCTACCCTCGGCTCGGTCGCCGGCAGGCAGGTGGTTGCGCGAATATGCGCAAACACGTGTCTTGTCGGGGTCGCCGAGAGGCACCAACAGTGTCGTTTCCGTCTGAGACTCTACACGGTAGAGGCTCGTCGCTTAGCAATAGACGTTGCCTGTGTACCGTCGGTATCGACCTGTATAGTGTAGACGGCTATCGACGGCTATCAGCAGACGCGAGACGGAGAGAGACTGTCTGACATGTCTGAGCGTGAACAAAATCGAAGGCCACAACGGCTGACTTACTGACAACGCGGACCGATATGTCGACTTCGCTTTGCTCGCGGGGCGCAAACCATGGCGCAACGACGCGTCCATGGACGCGTCTGGGCGCGACGTGTCGAGGGCGGAACGTGTTCGGCGTGGGTTCGAAGCTTAACAGGGGAAGGTCGCTGACACATACGTGTCCACACGGTATAACACCACACGGACGCGTAACGTGGTCCGTGTATGAGACTGTGGACTGCTACATACAAATCATGCCCAGCGTTCAAACGCAGGCTCTCGAAGCAATCGCGCGAGCTGCACGTTGAAGGGGGAGTAAAAGTTGCGGAGCAGCTCGCGTGTGGCTACTAGCATCGGCTCCGGCGGGCCGCGGCCTCCGCCGCAGCACGAAACGTTGAGCGAGGCCGCATGCGCGCTCGCATACGAACGCAGCGTGGGCAGCGGCACTGCGGACGCGGCAAGCCCGAGGAAGTCGCTAAGCTTGCGCCCAGCGAGCTGCGGTTCGTCCAGGAGGTCCTCGACGCGCAGCACATGCATCCCTCGCCCATCTCCAAAGGCAGCCGCCCACTCGGCCACAAAGGGCCAGTACAGCCCCCGGATGAGGTGGTTGCAGTGCCAAAACACGGTCGCCTGCTCCGCTCCGAGCCTCTCGAACAAAAAGGCGCATCGACGTGGACCATGGGCTGTGGCGCACTTGTGAAACGCCTCCACTTGCTCGACCGCATATGCATGCATGCCGGCGCTCGTCGGCGATTTGGCCGACCAAAACTGCTTGTGGAACCAAAAGGCGGTCTCTAGGCGATCCACGGGGTTGCGCAGCGTGAGCACAATCTTCACATGCTGCCGCCCGTACAAGGCCCGCAGCACGAACGGTGGCGTCGCCTCATGCCCAGTGCCCTCGGTGCCGATGGTCTGGTTGTGTGCACGTAAGATGTCGCAGCTGTGGCTGCCAGCTGAGGTGGCGTTCGAGTGCCTGCACTCCTCGTATGCATCCACAGCGGCGAACCAGTAACGGCCCGCATACTCCGGATGCCAAGTTAGCAGCTTTGCAGCGCAGTCAACAGTCAAATGTAGTCGCGAGTCGGCCACAGCCGGCCAGGCCTTCACCCAGCTCAGCCCGCCGTCGTTCCGCCACAAATTGAAACAACCCGGGCTGCCTCGCATTTCGATCTGATCCGAATGCTTCTCAAGCCACGGCAGAATTGCGTCCTCGGCAAGCATCTGCCATCCGGTGAGCAAGTGCACAGCGGGAAGGCATGAGGTCCCCTCAGAATGAACGATGCACGGATTGCGCGTGCTCGAATCGAAGGGAACGTGAAGGGGCAGCGATGGCTCGAGGTGGTGCACACGATGGCAGAGCGTGTCCGACGGAGGGCAGCGCACGGCGTCGGCGAATGCGCCGAGATGCGGCGCCATTTCATTGAATACACACACACGTCATTTCACAGACATTGGTTAAATTCGTTCCCAAGAAACCGTTTCACAGCCAAAGGTTATATAACTCGAGTTCTGTACGATTGTGGCGAGACGCGAGGCGCGCGCGTACACCCAAGGTTTTCCCCACAGCCCTCTTGCCCTCTTCGCATTGTTGACGAAGGTCGACTCGCACTACCGGTAAAAAGACACCGGGGGGAGCCGGGACACACACGGGACACACGGGACACGCGGACGCACAAAGGCACACAGACGAATCTCACAACCGGTAAAAAGACACCGGGGGGAGCCGGGACACACACGGGACACACGGACACACGCACTACCGGTACTGTGCCTTTGTGCGTCCGCGTGTCCCGTGTGTGTCCCGGCTCGCCCCCCGGTGTCTTTTTACCGGTACTGTACATAGTACCGGGTAACGCCTCATGTCGCACACGAAACGTGATGCGTCCTCGACTGCGCAATGCGGACTGGAGGAGGCTGCAACTCCGCCTTCGAGCCCGCTTCACGACGGAACAGCGGACCTAGCCCTGGAGGATGCCTGCACGGGAGTGTCATGCAAAAGCTGGTTTTGCCCCTTGCTTGTTGGTTTATTGACCATGGTTGGCCTACTGGCCTTAGCCTACGTCGTTCTCGCCTCGTTATCAGCATTGATGGCCACTCCCGCTGCAAAGTGGTGCGCCGAACTGCTTGCGGTGCAGGCGAGTGCTTCAAACAAGCCATGCCACGCCAGTTGGAGGAGCATCATTCCGAACGCCAACAGGCCTCTTCACGGCGGGACGGAGAAGACTCTTCGTATGACGGGCTACGACCGCGACGTACCCAACTTCGTGTCGCAATGGGGCCAGGTATGCGCTCTTGCATACTTGCACCACTGGCGTGCTCTGAGCGCGCGCGCGCGGCGCGCATGCTCGTATCCCCAACCACTGGCAGGATTGGTGGATCTGGCAGAACCACGCTCAGTATCGGAAAGAGCCTGGGTTCTTTGTTGACCTCGCATCCAACGATGCCATGTGGGCGAGCAACACGTACTTTCTCGAGCAATGCCTGGGGTGGCGTGGCCTCTGCATCGAGCCCAATCCGGTGCACCACGAGCGCATTCGAGCTGAGCGCAAGTGCACGCTCGTCCCCAGCTGCGTCTCAGACGCGGCCAAAACGATTGAGATGATCCTCCCTGATTCATTCCACGGCGGCGCTGCTCGGGTTGTGAAGCAGCAGAGCGACCTCAGGCTCGCGAGAAACAAAAAGCCTGTGCAGATGGAGTGCAGGACGCTGCGCTCGATCCTGCACGAGCACAAGGTCAAGCACATCGACTTTATGAGCCTCGACATTGAGGGCCATGAGCCCGAGGCCATGTCGACCCTTAAGCTCGACCATGGCGGTGAGCACGGCGTGACGATTGACGTCGTGTCGGCGGAGACGAATAGCAGCGCAGCGTATTGGCGCGCCGGCAACTACCGGCACTACTCGCCCAAGGGCATGGAGCAGGTCTTCTTGAGGCCGGGGTATCAGATGCCCATCGAGGAGGCAGGCAAGCCAATTCTGTGGCCGGCGGAGGTGCCAACTTGCTCGGCGGAGTTGAAGGCGGAGTCAAAAGCGAGATCGATGGACCCGGTCATGGCAGCGGCGATCCGTGCCAAGGAGGCAAGGGCGAAGGCGAAGGCGCGCGTTGTAAACCGAACCCAATCCCAAACGGCAAGTACCAATCCCAAACGGTATCGGTAAATACTGCTGTCAGTACCTCCAGAGGCTGGCACAGCAGCGTGCCCTGCGCCACTGCTCCTGGCTATTCCCCGACCCCGTGGTAAACTGGTGTAATAATGAACAAATCTTGAAAATGCCGATGCGGCCGTGCGGCTCCGCGCGGCGGACCGACCTGACCAGCACCGCGCAGCAGTCTATTTCGTTTCATCCGATCGTCGGGCCTGGCCCTTTAGCCTTTACTTGTATCATGGCACGTGTGTTCACGTGCCCACATCCCAGCCGATGCGCACCTGAAGTAGCTTCCATTTGGCGACAGCTAACTTATCGCTGCCCGCTCGCGGGATGTTGACGATGCGGATGGCACACGCCCTCGATGCGTCACGGATTGGAATTTCCATGACCGTTGCGACGGACACATTCCGCGTGATGGTACGATCCGCACCCGACCGGTGCCTTTGCAGCGTGGGTACCGGCACATCAGACGGTTGTGCCAACTGGATCGCGTCCAGCCTTTGGGGGACGCATGAGCAGCCATGCTGGCAGCTCACGCTCGCCACACCCATGTCTTGGTACGAGGTGAGATACGTGAGTGCCAACACCGCAGCGTCGCCTGGTTGCCCAGACGTGCCGTTTGCAGCATGCACCACAGTTGCAAAGGGCGCACGCGCGTCCACAACAAATCGAAGATCTGCACCCGGCAGCAGGGACACGAGCCCCGGCTTGTACGCCGCACGTGGAGCAAGCGTTCGCGTACAGAACTGCCAGTGGCCACGTCCACGCAGGCAGTTCCCATTCTGCGTGCGCGTGGCTTTGAGCACGCATCGTCGCAGCACGTCGCACGCTGGCATGTCTGCAATCGGGGCAGCTCCGCCGTCACCACCCATGCTTTGCCACAGGAGCTGTGGCCGCGCTGCAGCTTGCATCGTGACCAACATCGCTGCGTCTGCCGTTGCCGCGGTCGAGAAGTCGTAACACCGCCACGACATGTGGCCCTCACGTCCGCGGTTGACAAGCACGATCGCCGGCGGCAAGGACGCACGCGTGACCTTGGCGTGAACCACAGTGACCTTGGCGTGAACCACAGCTGATGACGAGCGCACTCGTTGCTCCTTGTACTGCAGCCAGGAGCGCCGCATGAAGTGAATGATCACATCTGCCATGTAATGGTAGCCGAAGCGGGACTGCTCGGGGTGAAGGCAGTCGGCGGCGACATCGGCGACTGTGAAATTGGGCCGTCCTGCCACGACGTCGTGAAAGATGGCGTCGCGCATCGAGAGACACGCCATCCCATACGCGGTACAGAAGCTCGCAAAGACGTCCTCGATGCCGGCCCACGTGCGAGAGACGACTGGCCGCTCCTTGCGCCGTAGGCCGTGCACGCTGTGACCACACCACTGCCGGGTGGTCACCATCATCATCGCCGGTGGCACACCGCCGTCGCCAGATGCGATCCGCAGCAGCTTACGGATGATGCGCTCGGAGGCGGCCGCTTGACTCGGGTGCCATCCCTGGCTACCAAGCTCCAGCAGCAAGAGATCTGAAGCTGTGATACGCTCGTTGGAGAGCAGACACGGCTCAATAGCCTTGGCCGTCCACGCGTCGACCGCTGCGTTCTCAATTCGGTGCGCGTGATGAGGCCACGTCGCATTGATCCAATCCAGCACTTGCAAGACGAAGCCGCGGACAGGTCGGTCGGCATTATGGAGCAGGCCACGCATCTCGCTGTCTACGACGCCATAGCCGCGCGCAAAGCGCTTTTGCACTTGCACGCCGTCGAACTGGGAGCACCGTAGCTGCGGTTGATACTCAACTTGGCACCCACCCGACATGCCGACGGATGATCCGAGCACGCCAATCGATAGCGGCAGTCCCGACTCTAGCTTGGCCCAGACGCGCCGCATTGCCTGCTCCGAGGCATCCACCTGAAGGGAGCTACGCAGCTGCTCGTCTCTGAGCAGAAACGGTCGGCCTACGGGCGGCATGATGGGCTCGTGCATTGTTGGCCGCGCCGTACCGGTAACCCTCCTGAATTCACAGTACAGAAGTTCCTGAAACGTCGGCCTTTGCGGTTCAGACCGGAATGACGAATAACATGGGTGTGTGGTGAAGGAACCAATAAACGCCATCACGGCCAGTGATGCGCGTAGACACCCGCGTCTCTGAGCGACTGGTACATGCTCGTGGCGTTCTCCAACGTGTAGAAGCACCAGAACTGCGGTGTGCGGCACCAGTTGTACGTTTGCCTCATGTAAGGATGGCCATAGTGCACCTCAAGCATGATCTCATCAATGAGCGCATGCGTCCCGTCGGCAAGCAGCGTCTGCACGATGTCGAACTCATACCCCTCCACGTCCATCTTGACGACGACCGCGTCTGCTGGCTGCAGGCCGAGCGTCGTCTCCAAAAAGTCAGAGAAGCCGATCGTCGAAGGCGTCGTCTCTGGTTTCGAGCGAGACCCAATGAACGCCTGCAGGAAGAAGTGGCGACGCGAAAAGGTTGCCGCACGGGTGGGGTGCATGCCCTGCTTAATGAGGAGGCGCACGAGCTCGTCGTGCGGCGGCAGCTTGTAAAAGCCAGCGACGGCTTCAAAGGCTGGGCGGGGTCGTGCGAGACTCGATCCAGCGAACGTCACACAGCCAGCGAGCGAGCGTGATTCCGATATGGGAGATTGCTGTGAGGAGTCCTACCGTAATACTCATCAAAGTCGAGGAGCGGCGTGTACAACTTCAACATTGAGAGGAAACCTTCCTTGGAGTCGAAGTGTTTCGCTCCAATGTCGATATAAACCTTCCGGCGGCAGTTGGAGAAGTTAGCGTGGTATCCGAGGAAGTGAGGGGGCACTCGCCTAAAGTAGCTCCTCGGCCCATTCAGTGGGCCGCGAAAATGCCCAGCTGGCCACAGCTGCTCGAGTGTGCTAAAGTTGGTCTCTCTGGGACAGGCTTTCGGATTGCGCCACCGACGGCGATGCGCCGGAGTCGCGCCCTTCCAACGGCGCGCCACCTCCATTTGCTCCTTTTCGGCGTCACCGCACATGACGGGCGGATGACCAGATGCAGCATACATAGCCTGCACGCGCGGTTCGCAGGGGTTCTGCGCGTGCAGGCCGGCAAGGAGGCCAAACAGTGCGAACCTGCGCGCGTGCACATCCCGGCGCTCCATCCAGCGGCGCAGCGGCGCAGGTCCGGTTCGCCGCGTGCGTCCGTCCCGTCCCGACACGCCTCGCCCTCCGGTACCACAGAAGTAGCACCAAAGGCGATTGCGAGACGCCTTCTCGCCCAAAGCGGTACCGTACCGGTAAAAAGACGCCGGGGTTTGGGAAAAAAGACTCCGGGAACGGTAATTTGTATTACATTGTAGTCCAGATAAGAGATAACGAAACAGGCTTGCGCCGCCTGGTCGTTACCTGGACCGGCGGGTCGCGTCGCGCACATATCAGACAGATGTGCGTAGCGCGCGAGCGGGGTCGCGCGCCTCAGGGGATTGCGTCGACCTTGAGGATCCTCGCCGCATGGTGTGAATTTGGGTTTGAACATGCGCTAGAAGGGAGATAAACATCCCTTGAGAACCTTGAGGAGCTCCCGCTCGGCGCTCGCACTGAGCTCGGTCAGTGCATCGGCCTCTCTCCTCCTCACGCTGGCTCTCGTTACAGACACCAAGACACAGGCAGAGCCTGTGTACAGGACAGTTCTCAGTGAGTTCTCGGTTCAAAAACACCGTGGGAAAACATGTTCGCAGTGCAGAACCCTTTTTTCCTTCTTTGTCCATTCACCTCTTTCGGGCAAGAGCGTCTCGCTCACGCCGGCGGCGGTGGCGGCGGCGGAACCTCTCTTGCTCCTCTCCGCTTGCCACAATCGTTTCGATACAGATGGCCGCCCGCGACCGAGAGCCTTCATCGCGGACCGAGTGGGCCACGATTACCGGGCCGCGCAACACCGCCGCGCCACCCGAGGATGAGCTTTTCTTCGACTTTGCCGCTCGGCATGCTGTCGAAGCCCAAGCCAATATGGCCATTGCGTACGAGACGGTAATCAACCAGATACCAGTGGTGGGCGAAGTGCAGAATCTCGTGGACCAGGGCTTCAATTCCCTAAGGCGCGTCAGCATGCAAAAAGCCGATGAGGTCATCGCCCTGCAGGCAAGCCGCATGATGAGCTCGATCGGCGCGACGATGCTGAACTCGCTGCACGACCACGCCATGCCGCGAGCCGTGCGCATCGTCGTCGACAACGTGTACGGCGAGCTCTGGCCTGAGGTGAAGCGCTCTCTTGTCGATTCGGTCATGCTCGACCTCGGCCTCGAATTCCGCGAGCTCCGCGCCAAGCAGGATATGCACCACGCCGATCCACCGCGCGGTTGGCTCAAGTGGTGCGCGGCCCGGCTGATCTACGCGATGGAGCCGTCCGATTTGACCATCTGGGGCACGATCCGCAGCCCGCTCTCGCTCTTCATCAGGCTCCTCTTCCTCTTTCCTCTGTACGGCGTCTCCGACGTGATGGTCATCCTTCTCGCAGCCGCAAAGTACTTTACGGACTTCGACGAGTAAGTGGCAGCGTGCCCACCTTGCCTGGGCTCTCCCTGATGACCTCTGATGACCCCTGTTGACCTCTGATGACTTCGGATGGCCTCCCTAATCAGGTACGGCCTCATCGAGTTCATCGTCACAGCGAAGAAGCTCCAGTTCTTCACCTCGGGCCTCGTCGCCGGCTGCGTGGGCTTCGCCAAGCTCTTCGTGTGCGCCACGCAGCCCTCCGACGGCGAGCTGAGACTCGAGGACTTCGCAGGCGCCGTCCCGAGCAGCCCCGCGTACGCCTGCGCCGTCTTCTACCCCGGCTCGCACACAACGTTCCCATTTGAGTTCTTCTTGTTCGTCGTGCGCTCGTTGCTGCTCTGGGGCGCCTTCGTGCTGCTCTGGCACTACGACGCGCTCGTCGAGGGTGGCCGTGTCGCCTTGCGCGCCCTACGGGGTCAGCAGAAGCTTCGTCACGAGGTACAGAGATTCGTCAGATTCGTCAGATTCGTCAGATTCGTCAGATTCGTCACGAGCTTCGCCAGCAGAAGCTTCGTCACGAGGAGCGTCGCGGGCTGCATGGGCTCCCCAGCATGCAACCGCCGCATGCCAGTGCTCACCACGGCGCCCCCCTCCCCCACAGGAGCGTCGCGGGCTGCATTGGCTCCCCACGACCATCGGGCTGCTCGTGCTCAGCTGGTCGCTCTGGCTCGCCATCTTCTGGCTCGTTGCTCTCAACCTTTACCAGGTGCCCCGATGGTGGGACGAGCCGTTGGCCAGATGGCTCGATCTGCTGCTCGTGTGCACGTGCGTGCAACTCTTCATCAACCGTCTACTCACATTCCCGTGTGTCACCGCCACGCCAGCCAAGGTAAGGCCTAGGCCTCTCCACACTCTGATGACTTTCTGATGACCTTCTGATGACTTTCTGACGACCCTCTGATGACCCTCTGATGACCTTCTGATGACCCTCTGATGACCCTCTGATGCCTCTGATGGCGCAGGTCTGCCTCGGCTTCTCGGTGATCACCCTCGTGTACCTCGCCCCACGCGCCGAGGTGGTCACCCTCCTCGGTCAACTGCTGTTTGGCATCGACGGCACCTCAGCCACCTCCGCCACCGCAGCCTCCGCCGCCTCCGCCGCCTCCTCCTCCGCATCCTCCGCCACCGCCGCCGCCACAGCCGCAGCAGCCATGAGCGGCTCGCTGTTCCCGCCCACCATTGGGAACTCCTTTGTGAACTCAAGTGTGAACGCAAGTGTGAACGCAAGTGCTCTCGAGATCTTCGAGCTCGATGCCGCAAGATGGCTCGGGGCGCTGCCGCTGCCGCACGCGCTCATCACGGCGCTCGCGGACTTGGAGCGTCTGCCCAAGCTGCTTGCCTTTGCGCTCTCGCTCGTCGCCTGCGTCCTCGCGTACGGGCTCATCGATCTGCAGGTGAGCTCCACGAGTGCTGATGGCCTCTGATTGCTCTATGTTGCTGTATGATTGCTGTTTGATTGCTGTTTGATTGCTGTATGATTGCTGTATGATTGCTGTTGATTGATGTAATGATTGCCACTGATGGCTCGGCGCATGCATCCGTTCTCGCTTGGGCAGCGCGTGGCATCTCGCAGGGACGAGGTCGCCGTCGTCTCTCTCCAACGGCTGATGCTCGCAATCGACGCCGACGCCGAGGGCTCCATCTCCCGTTCCGAGCTGCGCACCAAGTAAGGGAGGCCGTTGGCCGTCGGTCCGCTCCTGGATGCATGCACGTGCTCACCACCGCGCCATCGCCTCCCCGCAGGTTCTTTGCGTACTTCGTGCTGCCGTTGGCGTCGGCGCCCGCGGTGAACGCCCAGCACGACGCGGGTGGCGCCCGGGACGGCGCGCTCGCCGCCAGGGCGCGGCACGAGGCCACTCAGCGAGAGAGGCAGCAGAAGCTCGCGGTGCAGCAGGGGGAGCGCGAGTTTGAGTTCTTCTGGTCCGAGCTCAAGAAGAATGCCGACGGGCGGGTGGGAGCCCTTCGACTGATGACCTTCTGATGACCTTCTAATGACCCTCTAATGACCTTCTAATGACCTTCTAATGACCTTCTAAGGGCGGGTGGGAGCCCTTCGACCTGCCTGCCTGCCTGAGTACCCTCGAGTGCGACTGAGTGCGACTGAGTGCGACTGAGTGCGACTGAGTGCGACTGATTGCGACTGAGTGCGATGGATGGCAGGTGGGCATGGAGGAGCTCGCGGAGCATTACGGCGTGCTTCACCTCATACGGACCGCTCGCCCCTCAACGCGTGCCCAAGACGACGCACATCTGGACTCTCGCTACATCGAGCAGGCGAGCAGCCGCTGAGTGCACCAGATTGGCCGCTGATTGGCCGCTGATTGGCCGCTGATTGGCCTCCGATTGGCCTCCGATTGGGCGCTGAGTGGCCTCTCAGTGCCCTCTGGTGGCCGACGCAAGCTCAACGGCTCGAGGAGCTGCATGCAAGTGCTCACCACGGCGCCCCCCCCCTCGCCCCCCTCCCCGCCCCCCT
>Ga0210242_101335_pt1 | contig 18817 bp, 9 predicted proteins | sample ChrtobMeP5a_16mM_FD_155445 | JGI IMG/M metagenome (GOLD analysis project Ga0210242, IMG submission 155445) | Chrysochromulina tobin associated microbial communities from unialgal haptophyte culture, Seattle, Washington, United States - P5a_16mM | ecosystem: Host-associated > Algae > Haptophytes >... | reverse complement strand
ATCGTGATGAAGAATCCAAGATACATGTATCCTGATGTATCCTGACATGTATCCAGTGTGACACCAAGGAAGCGCCCAAGATACATGTATCCTGATGTATCTGATATGTATCTCAAAATGTATCCTGGACTCGTTTGGGATACGTGTAAAATACATGCAAAATATCAAGATACATGTATTCTCTTGGAATGTAACAGGGCATTTAAGATACATTTGAGATACATCAGGATACATGAGAGATACATGTATCCTTCAGGATACATGCAGGATACATCACAATACATCAGGATACGTATCCTGATAACAAACCCCCCGAAACTCGATAACAAACCCCCCCTAACCCCCCTGCAGGTGCCGTTTTGCCGTTCTACATGTACTGACTTAGCCTGAGTAACTTAGCGTTGGAGCGCGGCTCGAATCAGTTGCGTCCTCCTGTACAAGGCTCCTACAAGGCTCCCAGCAATTGACTGCTAATGCCTTGTAGTCTGTCACGGCGCACGCTGCCCCAGAGGCCCTCGTGCCTAGAGGGCGCGCCCCCCGCGCCGCCAATAAGCAATATAGGGCCGCCAATATTTAGCCAATATTTGCGCGCCGCCCCGGGGCGTAAATCCGGTAGGCTTCCCTCTACACCGGAGGGGCGGAGCGGGGGTGACGCGGGCAAGCGGGCCCTAGCGGGCCCCGGGGGACTTGGGGTAGAGGCTCGTCAGAAAGAAACCACCCGCGCACCTCCATGTTGCTCTATTCGGCGAGTGAAGTATTGCCGGTCTCTGCGGCGGGGTGAAGTGTCGATGAGTCGTCTGGGGTCTCGTCGTCGTCGTCAGCTGTGTCGAGAGGGTCGAATGTTCCGCGGGTAATCCGCGGGTTGGCGTGCGAGTGGCGGTCTTCTTGCCCTTCTAGGCCTTCTTAGTGCCGCTCGTACGTACTGCGAGCTTGAGGGGGTGATGATACGTCTCGACCACCCTCTTTACATGTGATCACCGGGGATCCCCATGCCCCGCTTCGCGCTACTCGAGCGGTATACACACCCCGGGACGATACACACGCCCCAGATATGAAACCACCGTAGTTGCATGAAACCACCGCGCTTTCTAGCGCGGGCACCTAGAGCGCTAGAGGGGTACGTAGCGTTCGAGATACAGTGGCCACTTGCGTGTCCCGACAGATCCGTCGCCCAGGCCTTGCCTGACAGTCAACCCGTGTTCGTTATCAGCCCTAATTTATAAGCCCTCAACACTCAAGCTCATCAGCATCGACGCCGACGCGACGCGGGCTTACCTCGCCGGAGAGAACCAAATTAGGTTCTGAAAACGGAGGGTCGGCTCTGATTCCCCCCACAGGCTTTTCCTGCGCCGACACGACCCGTATCAGTGGCTGCCTGGCACCTAGAAGCGCATCGCACGTAACCCGCTGCCTGCGATCACGAAACGCGGTTCGGCTCACCATCGCTGCTTCTCGCCCGCGCTCGCAGAAAGTACGTTCAGAACATGCGCAAGGTGATGTTGCTGCTTGCGCTCCTGTTTGCCCTCTCCAGCGCCGCCCCAACGCCGTTGGAGCCTGCGTTGGAGCCTGCGTTGAAGGAGCTCCTGAGCGAGGACTACCCACCCTCCTCGCCGCATGATAAGCGCATGCTCCACATGGCGTACACTCTGAAGAAATCAGTTATAGGTTTCCGAAAGCAGCCCCACCTCGAGAAGCCGCCCCAACCAGAAGATCCAGAACCAGAAGTACCAGACATCAGTGAGGTGCCTCAACCATACATACCGTGTCATATCGGATCTTGCCCCGACGGACCCTAATTGGCCGAGCCACTCAAGCTCACTCCTTGTGTCAACAGTGTGAAGAAGGGTTCGGCTGGGTGCGATCCATGGTGCGATCACGCGCACTCGCCGATGGGACAGCAGGCGGCGCCGCTGGCATAGCGCTAAATCATAAGCGCTGCTGAGGGAGAGACAACAACGAGAGAGCCGCATAAGTGCGCAATCGCAGCACCGCGATGCGCATGCGACGTTTTCTCATGTTCTCTGGAGGTGACTGGGTATAGGCACAGCTGTCGTAAAGCCGCGACTTCTCTATTGTCGAAACAATGTAGTTATCACTGTGCGAGCCGATTCCAACTTGTAAATACAATCTACACACTACTGTAGCTGGATCGAGCATCGTGCGAGCTGCTGTGGCTGCAGGTTCTCGAACGGCGCTGCTGCTGGAGCTCGCTCGTGCTTGTGCGACCTGCTTCGCGCCGTGCTGGACCGTGCGCCCCGGAGCGGCTCGTGATACGTGAACGGGCACCAACTCACAGTTGAAAAGGTCGTGCACATGCGACATTCGTGAATATGTCGACCTTCCAAGGGGCAACGAATATGTGGCACATGCAGAGCTCCTCGGGTGATTGCCCCTTGGAGGGGAGAGCGTGAGTGCGGTTCCCTCTTCCCTGTCTCGAATCCGGCTTCATGCTGCGGTCCGTGGGTCGTTGACGTGCCGGCGAGGACTGACGGAGTCGGCGTCTCTTCAGGGGCGGCCGCGACGATATTTCTACTCGTTGCCCCTGGCTCGCCCATCTGGGGGTTCACCGCCAATGTCGGCGGGCGCCCTCCCTCCCGATTTCATACATGGGTCTCGCCGCACTGCTCGTAGTTGTGAATACGGACTGCGACGTGAAGACTGTGAATGAATCCTCGTTCTCAATTATTGCTGCCATGCATCGAACTACGGACCGCCTGATCGTGAATGCTTGGGCTCACCTGTTCGTACGAACATATGCAACTTCCGATTCGCGCGGCGCGCCGACTCTCTTGTATAGTCGCTCACGTCAGGGGCTAGCCCAGGCCGCCGGGGGCGAAGATCTCGGCGAGCCTCTCGAGCAGTGGCCCGAGCGCGTCCGCGGCCGCTGCCGCGCCTGCACCGAGCGCGTCCGTGCCCGCGCCGAGCGTGTCCGCGATCGCGCTCGCGCCCGCGTCGGCGGCGTCGCTCGCTGCCTCGAGCGCCGCGTCGTCGAGACCTTCGGCGCCGCTGCTGGCGGCGCCGTTCCTGAAAATCCCGCTGCTGAAGGCGGATGCGACCGCAGCGCCCGTGGCGACCGCGGCCACCACGCCGCGCTCCACCTGCGGCGCGCGCACGATCACCCGCGGGTCCTTGCATGCACGCATCGTGCCCACGTGCTCGGCTTCGTCGTCGCGGATGGCGCTGAAGACGTCGTACAGTGTGCTCACACTCACGCGACGGCTCCCGCGAGGGCGTGCGGTCTGGAACTCGTCGAAGAGGTACATATCGGAGCCGCCATAATAGAGCTTCGCGATCCGCGGCGCGGGCAGCTGCTTGAGCGCCTCCGCGTTCGCGTCCACAAACTCGCCGTACGTGTCGACCGCATGCGCCTCGATCAGCTCGCTAAAGTTGTACGAGAGCGAGGGTGAGAGCAGCCAGAGCCCGACGAGAATCCAAAAATACGCGATCGCCGCGTGGTGCGCGAAGAAGCGGTCCACCCATCGCTGGTCACCGCCGAGCGACTCCATGATCAGCAAATGATGATACTCATTCCACTCCTCTGCAAAGTGAACGCGCTTCAGCTCGGCGGAGCGGCGCCACCAGCCTAACGACTCGTACAGGTGGAGGAGCGAGATGTACGAAAAGTAGGGCATGCGCGCCACCGTCTCGAGGAACCAGAAGCGCGAAATCGGCCGACCGTCGAAGAAGGCGTCGAGCACCCAGCACAGCGCGTAGTACGGCGCGAGAAGCACCCACGGCGCCTCCACCTGTGGCCGGCGCTCCTCGCGCGCCCAGATGGCGTCGTTGCTCAGGCGGAGCTGGCGCAGCTTGGCGCGCACGCGAGTCGCGTCCGCGACGCAGCGCAGCTGCGCGTCGCTCCCGTCCTTGTCCGGAGCGAGCACGTCGCTCAACACCACGCTGCACACCTCCTTGGCCACACTCGCGACCTGACGCCGCTTGCGTCCAAACGCGGCGCCCGGCGGCTGCGCCAGGCAGCCGAAGAGGTCGCCAAAGGCGCTGAGCGCCTCGGGCAGCTCGCGCAAAAAGTTGCGCGCCGCCAGGTCCACGAATCCCGTGGGTACTCCTCCAGGGCCATCGATGTCGCCTGTTGTGTCGGCGTAGTTGCCTGCCGATTTGGAGATGTACCCAAAGTTTGGATCGAACGCCTCGGCGATGGTGGAGGGCCTGCCTTCGACAGGCTCGCTGGGCGGCTGCAGCTGCTTCACCGCGGCCGCAATCTCCAGCTCCACCTCATCCAGTTCGCCGATCAGCCGTGCTCGCGCCGCCTGCAGCTCGAGCAGCTGCTCCGGAGAGGGCGCCGCCTTGGAGGACGCGAGCCGCGTGGCGAACGCACGCTGGAGCGACACGCGCGGCACGGGTCCCACCGATTTCGCTTGAGCGTCAACGGCGTTGCTCAACACTGCGACGATCGCGAGCGTGCAAGCGAGTTTCGAGCGCATTTCATTAAATATTTATGAAAGTCGAGCGCATTTGAAACACCTCTGGGGCCCCGCGCGGTCGGTCACCGCGACAGGCCTCAAGCCTTGCGTAACAGAGCGGTCAGGCCGCCACCGTCAGCGCCCTCACAAAATTTAAAGGTATTTGCCCGAAAACGACTTTCTTCTACTTCTTCATCGACACGAGAGCTTCACACTGCGCCCCCCGCCGACAGGATCGTCTGCAAACACGTTCTCCGCTCCGGGGCTCGTCATGTCTGATGTCGTCCCCTCAGCTCGCACAACCACAGTGGGAGTGCGCACCATTAGACGCCTGGGCGCCGGTTTCAGCAGCAGCTCGACGATTTGACCGCCTCCGTCTTACCCGAGACGGTGATCTTGCTTTTCGTCTCCGAGGCTGTCGGCGCCGTCGCCATGCGCTTCTTGATCTCACCTGCCATGGTCATGAACGCGTCCTCGACATTGGTGGCGTTCTTCGCCGACGTCTCGAGGAAGGGGATGTTCAGGTTGCCCGCAAACTCCTTGGCCGTCTCCATGTCAACCTGCCTCTTCGTGGTCAGGTCGCTCTTGTTGCCCACCAGCAACTTGTTCACGTTCTCGCTCGCATACCGGTCGATCTCGTGGAGCCAGGTCTTGACGTGCTCAAAGGTCTCCGAGTCGGTCGTGTCATACACGACGATGATGCCGTGCGCGCCGCGGTAGTAGCTGCTGGTGATCGTGCGGAAGCGCTCCTGGCCCGCGGTATCCCAGATCTGCAGCTTGATGGTCTTGCCATCCAGCTGGATCGTCCGGATTTTCTGCCAAGTGCAAAAGAGCAAGACAGGAAGCGTGAGTGAGTGAGTGAGTCGCGTCCTCAGCAGCTACGAGCACCGCTGCCAGCAGCAGCGATTGCTGTAGCTTCCGCACAGCAGGAGCAGGAGCAACAGGAGCAGCAGGAGCAGGAGCAGGAGCAGGAGCAGGAGCAGGAGCAGGAGCAGGAGCAGGAGCAGGAGCAGGCGCGGGAGCAGGAGCAGGACAAGGACGTGCGAGCACTCCGCCACGCATGCACATCGCGAGCGCTCGGCTGTCGCTGCACAGGGCCACGCGCAGGCGAGCGCGTACGAAGTCGACGCCGATGGTCGAGATGTGGCTCTCGGTATACGTGTCGTCAGCAAAGCGCAGCAGCAGGCAGGACTTGCCGACACCCGAGTCGCCGATCAGCACGAGCTTGAACACGTAGTCATACTCCTGAGGTGCGGTGGCCGCCACAGAGCACGCAGCGTCGGCAAGGAGCGGCGCAGGGCGGAGACGCGAGCAAGAGCGACCGCAGCGCTCGCCGGCCATGTCATGGGCACCCAAGGATGGGTGAATCCTCTGTGGATCCTCACACGGGCGCGGCGCGGTGAGAGGTGCGCACCTGCGCCATCAGAGTGCGACGGTGCGGTGTGCGTGACGGTCGCCTGCGAGCACGCAGGACACGGCAGGCGTCAGCGTAGATGCAGCGTAGAGCTAGGCGTCTGCGTCCTAGAGTGGCGCGGATGCAGCATTGCCTTCTTGCACCTTGAAAGTGCCGAAAGCTCTTCAGAAGCGCCGTTTCGGGCTGGTGTTTTCTTTTAATCGCGAGACGGCACTGCAAACACTTCCTTGCGGATCGTGCGAGACTGTTCTGTTTCTCTCACAGAACCATCTGCCGTTAGGGTCGACCTACTTTTCTCCGAACGCCAATGCTCGAGCACTCGTTCGGCAACCGTCCGCGCGCCGCCGCCACGTCCACATGCATGTTGGTGGCGCATCCGAGCGTCAAGGAGAATGAGAGTGATGCCCAGAGGCCGCCGATGACAATCAGGCTTCACAGCCGCAAGGAGGCGACGCGGCTCGTGCAGGACACGGCGATCCACGCTTGGCTACGAACGAGGCAGAAGCCGCGCGCGAAAGCGGTCGCGCGCGCGTTCTTGAGCCGCCACAAGCTGCGCACGTTGAAGGCCTGCTTCGACGCCCTCGACACGGACGCTTCCGGCACGATCGAACCCGGTGAGCTCTCCTTCGCGCTCAAGGAGCTCGGCCTCCCCGCTGAGCATGCAAGGGCCATCCTGAGCGAAGGCGATACCGACGAGGACGGCACGATCAACTTCGACGAGTTCGTCGCCCTCGTCGGTGCGGTGACCGCACGCATGGGTCAGCGCAGTCGGCTGCTTGAGGCGGAGCCGCCCGGCCCGTCGGCGGCCGCCTCGGCGTTCACGGAGATGCTGAACCAGGCGGCGACGTCGTTCCCGCTCGGCGTGCTCGCGAACGCGGTGCACATCCGCGAGGCCGTCGCCAGCTATGACCCCGAGCTCGCCGAGGCACGCTTCAACGCTGGCGAGGCGGGCGCCGACGCAGCCTGCGCGGACGGCCTGTCGGCCGCCTCCACCAAGGGACCGCAGCACGGCGGCAGCAGGCTGCCTGTAGTCCGTGGCGCCGGCGGCTTGGCCGGCCCCGCCCGCAGCATGGGGTCACGTGCCACCTCGGCGCCACTCGTCAAATCGGTGAGCTACCGCCGATGGCTCGCTCAGGCGGGCAAGACGGACTCGCGCATGCGCATCCAGAGCGCGGCGACGGTGCGCGGGAAAGAACACAAGCCGCTGCTCGTGCCCCCGCCACCGGCCGGGCTCACGCACGCCGCGACCGCGTCGCGGCTGCCCAAGATCCTAGACGTGTGCCCGGAGTGAGCGCCACGCAATAACCGGCCGGCGGCCCCGCCTCCGCCGCCGCCGCCATGGCCGCCGGCGCGTCGGCAGATCTCGCGAGTTCTAAGTTTACCGAAAGCCCAAACAGCAAACAGAAACACGAAACAGTGTTTTGAACGTTAAACAACAAGACAAGCGGATGAATCAAGCCAGGTTCATCATTCACATTATAATTAAATTCATTTTAAATCATTAAACAACCCTAGAGTAGGAAAATTAAGGAAAATTTTACGTCCAATGCCGAGATTCCCGGAAACAATGCTTCGTTGTCCGCTTGCGTGTTGCGACGCCCGACGCGCTAGACGCGCTCGGCGGCGTAGCGGCCGGTCCACCACACGAGCCGATTGCGATTCGTTTGATTCGCGACATTCGTCCGCGCTGCGCGCTGGCCGCCGCTGCGCATGTCGCCATGATGATTGATGTCGAATGTCGTCGCGATCAAAAATTGTCGGTCGATCTCAAGACTCAACAAACTCAAGGTCGATCTCGATGTCCCGTGTCGCGTGTGCAACGAAAAAGACGCTTAGACCCGGCGGCCGGCGTAGAGTTGCAAAGAGTTGCTTAACGTTAAGCAACTCTACCGGCGCCGCGCGCCGGTCCGCCCTAGCGCCGCCCCCGGGCCCTACTACCCTACTCGCGCCGGGGTGTAGTAATGCCGTAAGACGGGCGCCCCGCGCCGACAAAGACCCCGCACTCGCACGCGCCCGGTGCCCCGGTCCCATAGCCGCATAGCCTTTCGCAGATCGCAGTGTGTGGACACACGAGCGTGTGCAACGCACCCGGCACTCGCGTGTACGCACCTATACCTGCGTTGATGAGCCCGCTAGTCGCGCGCCAGGCTCGCGGCGTTTGCGACGCTCGCTGTCATCAAAAGTTGTATGGGAGGCTCGCGCGGGTCACGAGCCACTTCTTGACGTTCTCGTGGTCGGCGACCGAGGCGATACAGGCCTTGATGTTGGGGCACTTGTCAAGGGCGGCGTCGGTACGCGCGGCAGATTCGAATGGCTCGCCCTTGCCCGGCGCCAGCTTGTCTGCAAACATGTTATAGAGCTGCACGTCGGCCAGGCTGAGCTTGCCGCCCACCGCGAAGCCATCGCCACCGACGAGCTTCTCCATGCGCCCGAGGAACCACTTGAGCTGGCGGGCCGAGCGCTTTGATCCGTCGGCTGGGCCCTCGTAGTCGGTGGCTTCCTCCGAGTCAAAGAAGATCGCCATCTTCTCCTCCGAAGGGGTGCTGCCCCACGGAACGAGTGCCCTGAAGGCCGTGTTGAGCTCCTTGATGTGCTCGCTGAACTCGATGATCTTGGCCGCCTCGAAGGTGCTGGAGCCCATCAGTCCGCACTCACTTGCAATGTAAAAGTTGATAGCGGCCGATTGGCCCACGGTCCCTTCCGCGCAGTTGATAGTGGGCAGACGGCCGAGATTGGAGTCGAGGGTGTTCCCCAGGTCTCCGGTACCATTCGTGCAGCGCCAGTCCTCATACTCCTTCCCGGCGATGGCGAGGCAGAAGCGTGGCACCTCCATCAGGCCGCGGCCGGCCCAGTAGTTGCACTTGATCCCCGACATTTTTTTCTGGAGCTTCGGCGATGTCGCTTCCGATTTCAGTAGGAATCTTGACACGTCACGTCAAGTCTAGTCGAAAACTGGCTCCATCCGTCAAACGCCGAGCACACATCTCGTTTCCGCTCGAAGAAGTTTCTCAACCCGTCCAAATGAAACTGTCATCAAGGATCGGAATGTGACACGTATGTCTGTCAACGAGCGTTATACAATTGTATGTCGATGACAGCGGAGAGGTTCCATGAGGTTCGACACCACGGCCAATTGACCACGGCTCCAGTTGCACGGATCGTCAAACGTCCTCACTGGAAAAGTATCGACGTGTACACGACGACAGTCTTCATCTTCATTGACTTGACTTGACTTGACTTGACTTGACATTCTTGACTTGACTTGACTTGACTCATTGAAGACTGTCATCGACAAATCGTGTCATGACAGTGTTCTGCACACACTGGTCGATGACCATATGTCCTTGAAGCACTGTCATCGTCGATGGTGCGCGAAAGTCCACTACAATGTATCCGCCCAGCAAAACGCTCCCGTAAGTAAGTTGCAGCACCCACGAGAATTTCAATGCGGTGCTCGTCGCAGGCGGTGCCGACGTCCGCTACGGACGGCCTCGCCGCCCTGCGCGTTCGTACCGACGAGCAGGGCTTCACGCTCTCCGACCTGCTCGCCATCGAGCGCGAACACATTGCGCGCGGTGGCAGGGTCGGCGCACCGTCCTCACACGAGCCGTCGCTCGAGGAGATGCGCGGGCTGCACGACCGCATGGTCGCCCAGCGCGAGGCGGGCCTCACCGAGGACTGGGAGGCGATCGCACGCGCCAAGAAGCTGCGTGCCGCCTCGGCCGACGTTGCCTCGGAGCGCGCGCTCATGCTTCAGCGCATGGCCATGTCCAACCCTGCGAAGCTGCGACAGCTCGGCACGGCCGTGCAGGTCATCCACGAGCAGCCGCCGCCGCAGCAGGCGCCGCTCTCGCCGCGCGACGCCGTGGGTGCGCCCTCACGCACTGTGGGCACCGCCTCGTACTCAGCCAGCCACGCACGTGCCCTCCCCTCGGGCTTCCGGCGCGCACTGCGGCACGCACATTCGTGCGGCGGCCGGCTGTCGGCAGTGTCGATCCCATCGCCCGGCGGGAGCAGCTTGCACGACGCGCAGGGGCACCTGGACGGGCTGCGTCGGCAGGCGAGCACGCCCTCCGACAACTTCTCGATGCTCGACCCGACCTACTACCACGCGGCCACGACGCGTCAATACCATCAGCGTGCAGCCGAGTTCGACGAGTATGAGACGCCCGAGACGGCGCTCAGCCGGTATGCGACGCGCCCCCCCACCGCTGCTTCCGGGTATGCGACGCGCCCCCCCACCGCTGCTTCCGGGTATACGACACGACCCCCCACCAGCGGCGGCAGCGGCCGCGGTGGCGCCGCTGACCCATCCGCCCATGCGCCCGATGTGCGCACGGGTCTGCGACCGTCCTCGCGCCCGTTCACATCGCCCGAGGCGGCGGAGTACGGGCATGGAGGCGGCTCGCCGCCCGCGTCGCCGCCTCGCCGGAGTACCACCGCCGTCGGCGGCGTGCGAGCATCCACGCCGCATGCCTCGGGGCGTTTGGCGCGCGCCGCCTCCGCCGCCGCCCTCGCCGGCGGCGGCGGTGCAGGTGCGCTGGCGGGGTCGGGGGCGGCGGGGATGGGGGCGGCGGGGCGACCGGTGTGGCAGCGGTTCTCCCATTCGAAGGCGCTCGCCGCGCGCCTCCAGCGGATGCATGCGGAGGTGGAGTCCCCGCCGCAACGCCCGCGCCGTGCCAACACCGCCGGGCCCTCGTCGCCACCCAAGTACGCCAACATCGCCGGACCCTCTGCCACGCGCCCACTACTACGCTCCACCACCGCCGGGCGCTCGTCGCCACCCAAGGTGTCGCCCCCGGGCGCTCTGAACCCTCGTGCCGCCTCGGCAGGTGGAGTGGGCCTCGGTGTCGGCGGCAGCGCCGGCGGTTACGACTCGGGTCGTGGCGGCGGTTACGACTCGGGTCGTGGCGGCGGTTACGACTCGGGTCGTGGCGGTGGCCTGCGCCCTCCCTCTGACCTGTCCGCACCGTACGGCTCACGCACGGCGAGTCAGCCCGCTCTCTACACCCAGGGGCGCTGCCCCACGCCCTTGCATCCCAACGGCCACGCGGGCGCCCCTCTCGCCCCCGCCAGCCTCCAAACCTCCGCCACGTCCCACCCGGCCGCCACGTCCCACCCGGCCGCCACCGCCGGCAGTAGCGCCGGCGGAGGCACCGACGCCGCCGCCTGCGCCGTCGCGAGCGGTGGCAACGTGTCGCGTCGATCCGCCTCGGCCGCCTCGCTGCCGTCGCGCCCGCCATCGCGCACCGCCGATCGCCGCGCTCAGGAGCCTCACGCTGCGATCGTCGAGGCCGACGACAACCGGAGTGGTGGGCTCACCCCACCGCCTAACTCGCGCCCCCGCACACCCCACGGGCGCCATGAGGGGCGCCAAGGATCTGCGCTGCGACGCGCCGCGCCTCTGGAGTTTGGTCCCGAGTTTGGGTCGCCGCGCCCCTCGAGCGCCACGGCGGCTGACGAGGGAGAACGGGTGCTCCCCCTGTCCGGACCCCTGCCTGGACTTTCTCGGGGTGCATTGCCCCAACCTGTCGGCGCGGTCGTCGTACGGCGCAGCCCTTCATCCGCCGCCGGCCGTGGCGTCGCCGAGGACGGCGAGGAAACCTTTCCGCCAGCGCAACCGCTGCCCTTCGCGCCACTTCCGGTCGCCCCGCCGCGCGCCGCCGCGGCCCGCGACGAGCGCCCCCCTGGCGCCCTCCCTGGCGCCCCCTCTGGCGTTGCCTCCGGCATCGGCGCCATGGGGTGGGGTTGGAGCGGCAGTGACTACCCACTCGCCGCCGGCACCGCCTCGCTCAAGGCTGGTGCCTCCTCCTCAGCCGCTTCGCTCCTGAGCAGCCGACCGGCCGGTGGGCTCGGCCCCCTCGGCTCCTCCCATTCGCACTCCCAATCGCACTCCCAATCGTGCCTCGGGCTCGCCAACCCGTCCGTCGCAAGCGTGCCGCATCCCACCTATGCAGGCGAGCGCCCGGCGCGCCGTCCGGAGCACTCGCGCCACTCGGCCGCCCCCGCCCCCTATGTGCCTCGCATGCCCGCCCCCTGTGCCGCCCTCGCCCCGCACGCACGCACACGCAAGGCCGAGCAACATCAACCTTGGGGCGAGGCGGCGGCGGCGGCGGCGGCGGCGGCGGCGGCGGCGGTAGCGGCGGCGGGCAGCAGCGGTGGCGCCGAGTATGCGGCTTGGCAGTCCACCCACGGCGGTGCGGTGCAGCAGTGGCTTCAGCCCGAGCGCCAGGCACCCTCCAAGCCCTGGGCCCTGGACCACCTCGCCGACGCCATCGCCGCCGACCTCGCCCACCTGCGAAAGGGTGCCCAGGACGGCGCGAGAGCTCAGGACGGCGCAAGAGCCCAGGACGGCGCTGGTGCCAGGGGTGGGGGCATGGTTCGAAGAGACTCGCCGCCGCGCTGTGGCTCGCCGCCGCGCGCCGCGCAGTACGATGCTGGCCTTTGCCCGTCGGGCGGCGGCGGCATGGCAGCCGGCGCACCAGGTAGCGCGCTCGTGGGCGGCGCGTCGGGCGGTTTGGCAGCCAGCCGCGGCGAGCTCAGCGCCCCATCCATCCCCGCGAGCCGACCGGGCACCTCACCGCCCGTCGCCCTCATCATGACAGCCCATGGCGCGCGCCCTGCCACACCCTCGCACGCCACACCCACCGCGCCGGCCCTCTCCCACAAACAGCCACAAGAGATTACCGGCTCCGCGTGCCCTCCACGTGGCCGTCCAGTGTCTCTCGACACATGAGCAAACGCCCGTTCTCCCCAGCGGGCAGGGACACGACAACAACGCGATGGCGTACGAGGCGGGCCTCGTCGCTTACGCGAAGCGGACCTAGGGGGAGACGGAGACTGAGACTCGCGTGTATCGGAGATTTTTTCGGAAAGCCCTTCCGCATATGTAAAGAATGGAACGCAATGCGGTTGGTCGGCACACCCCGTAACAGATAACACATCGAGACGGTGCGAGCCCCGCCGGTTTGCATGCGTTACCTGCGTGCGCAAGTTTATCAAAACACGGCGCGTTCGCACATGTGGACCTCTGACGTCGGTCGCACGGTCGGTCGCCCGACGGACTCTCTCACTCGCACAGAAGCACTCGCCGAGGTCGAGGCGCTCGCGCGCGATGCGCTGATCCGTATCGTGACTGAGAGCGGGCTGGGTGTCGCCGACCTCACGCTTCTTGCGCGACCAAGCGGCGCGCTCGAACTCTACGATGAAGACGATGCGATCGTGGCGGCGGCGAGGTGCGCGGCCGGTGCGGCTGGCGAGAAGGATGAGGCGGCCGACGACGCCATCGAGGTGCGCAGTGGTACGCATGGCGGTGCAGCTCGACGCCACCTCGCGCAGCTCTGGGTCGTGCTCGACGCAGTGCATGCCACTCTGCATGATGGCACAAAGATGACGCAGCGTGAGCTCTGGTACCGGCTGAAGACAACAGGGCTCTTTTCGAGCCCGCAACAGGTGAACGAGCGCGTGCTTGACGCTTGCGCCGCCATCAGCTTCCGGTGCGGTACACCCTGCCCACGTGAGGCCCTTGGCATCACCGCCGCGCCGCGTGGCTCGATGACTGGATGCGTGACGCTGCTGCCTTCCGCGGCGGCGGCGGCGGCGGCGGTGGCGCAGCCGCTCGACGCGAGCGTCTTCCAAGTGCCCGGCGACACCGAAGCCGTGCGCGCGCTCCGCTTCTGCCCGCGCATCCGCGCGCGCTGCGTGCTTGTTGTCGAGAAGGACTCCGTCTTCCGACGCCTCGTGGACGATCGGTTCGTCGAGCGGCTGCCTTGCGTGCTGGTGACGGCGTGCGGCTTCCCGGATCTCGCGACTCGCATGCTCGTGCGCGCACTCGTCGACTCACTTAAGGTGCCAGCCTTTGCACTGACCGACTACAACCCGCACGGCCTGTGCCTGATGCTCGCGTACAAGCACGGCACGGCACGCCTCGCGCTCGAGGCACGTGCATGCTGCCCTTCACTGCACTGGATCGGGCTGCGCGCGGCCGACGTGGGAGCGGCGACGGAGGAGGACGATGCGAGCGGGCTGCCGCCGGATGCCTTTCAGCCGTTCACCGCCCGCGATCGCGCCGTGTGCGCTGGGCTGCGCCGCCGCCCGTGCGTCGCCCGCTCGCCTGCCCTCCTCGCCGAGGTCGGCGCGATGGAGGAACGCCAGTGCAAGGTCGAGATCGAGGCGCTCTACTGGCGCGGCCTCGGCTCACTCAGCGCGTTCCTCGAACGTAAGATCCTACGCGCCGAGGTCGATGCCGCCGAGGCCACTGAGGCCACTGATGCCACCGAGGCTGAGGCCAACGACGCGCCATCCTCATCGTCCGATGACGACGGTGGCTGCAGCAGCGGCGAGTCGATGGCCATCGACGTGCGCCGCCGCTCGCAGCGGGCAGCTGCCCTCGGAGGCGGTGCGCACGGCGGCAGGCTCCTCGCGCGGGGCGATGCCGCGGGCGAGTCGGCGGAGGCGGAGGCGGAGGAGGACTGGCTGGACGAGGGGCCCGCGGAAGAGTGGGATTGGTGAGAGAGAGAGAGAGCGTTCTCGAGGCAGCGCAGCGTCCCAGCACAGTGGCCGTTTTACGCCTCGGGGCCGCACCGGAGGGACAAGGCACCCCGACTCCCCGACTCCCCGATGGACGCTGCCGCGCGTTTACATGTACAGTACGAACGGTCCGAGTCTCTTGATGTACGCACGGTACAATGTAGATCGAGTATTCACAGCCAATTCACGAATTCGGAGGCACGCGGAGCTTCGCCGCGTGCTTGTGACGGCCCACACGGTGAAACCCACCATGGAAGGCTCCGACGACGTGCACGTACACAAATTCACAATCTCGCTCGGTGGCAAGTCGCTCTTCCTGAACGCAAAGCTCTCGCTCAGCTACGGCCGCCGGTACGGCCTCGTCGGCGCGAACGGCTGTGGCAAGTCGACGCTAATGAATGCCATTGGCCGCGGCGGCAACGACGAGATCCGCAAGGCCATCCCGCCCAACATGGACATCCTGCTCGTCGAGCAAGAGGTCGAGGCGTCCGACGATATTTCCGCGCTGCAAATGGTGGTGAGCGCGGACGAGCGGCGCACGGCACTGCTCAAGGAGCAGCAGGACATCGAGGCGGCGATGGAGAGGGGCGGCGACAAGTACTGGGGCAAGCCCAAGGACATAATGAAGGTCGGCGACAAGGGGCAGGCCGAGGACCTCTCGGTCGGCGCCAAGGTGCGCTTCAAGGGTCAGAAGCTGACGGTCATCGGCGGTCCGGACGAGGAGGGCGACTACGAGATGCAGGCCGAGTTCGACGAGGACGGCGCGATCGCCGAGCGGCTGAACGAGGTGTACGACCTGCTCGCCGAGATCGGCGCGAGCTCCGCCGAGGCGCGCGCCTCGACCATATTGAGCGGGCTGCAGTTCCTCGAGGAGCAGAAGCACTGGGCTACCTCCCGCTTCTCGGGCGGCTGGCGCATGCGCATCTCCCTTGCGCGCGCGCTGTTCCGCAAGCCGCGGCTGCTGCTGCTGGACGAGCCGACGAACCACCTCGACCTGCACGCCGTCATCTGGCTTGAGGGCTACCTCAAAAAGTGGAAGCACACGCTCGTCGTCGTCTCGCACGACCGCGACTTCCTCACGACCGTGTGTACCGACATCTTGCACTGCTGGCAGCGCAAGCTTGTGCACTACGCGGGCAACTACGAGGTGTTCGAGAAGGTGCACCGCTCGCACCTGGACGAGTACAAGAAGGAGTACGAGCGTCAGCAGAAGCAGATCACCCACCTGCGCAAGACAGGCAAGCTCGCAGCCAAGGGGACCGAGATGGATCAAGATGACATCGCCAAGGTGCTCGGCAAGAACGGCGTCAAGGGGATCAAGGAGCACGCGTCGTTTGGCGGGCAGTCGGTCGAGGAGGGCGACGAGACGGGCCAGCTCGCGCTGCTCGACCAGATCAAGGAGCTCAACATGTTCATCCAGTTCCAAGTGGGCCTCGAGATCGCCATGCCCATGCTCGCGGTCGACATGGTCTCGTTTGGATACAAGGGCGGCAAGACGCTCTTCGAGGACGTCGACTTCGGACTCAACATGGACAGCCGGATCGCGCTCGTGGGCGCCAACGGCACGGGTAAGTCGACGCTGCTCAAGCTCATGCTGCAGGAGCTTGAGCCGACTAAGGGCGAGGTGCGCCAGAGCCGCTCGTGCCGCATCGGCGTCTACTCGCAGCACTCGTGTGACCAGCTCGCGAACGGCGTCAAGCTCGCCGCGGGCGAGAAGCTCACGCCCGTCTCGTACCTGATGCACAAATTCCCCGAGATGAACTACCAGATGGTGCGTAACAAGCTTGGGCAGTTTGGCCTCGAGGGCTCCCACCACGAACAGGAGATCCACACCCTCTCCGGAGGCCAAAAGTCGCGCGTCGTCTTCGTCGAGCTCGGCATGCAGCGCTCGCATCTGCTGCTGCTCGACGAGCCGACGAACCATTTGGACCTCGAGACGGTCGACTGCCTCGTCAAGGCGCTCAAGCTCTTCAAGGGCGGCGTCATGGTCATCACACACAACATGAGCCTCATCAACGCCGTGTGCAATGAGATCTGGGTCATCGAGAAGGATCCGGAGGCGCAGCGGGGCGGCGCCGCGCCCGGCGACCTGCCCTCGCACGTGACGCGCTTCCAGGGCGAGTTTGAGGAGTACCGCGACCAGCTCGCGGAGCAGCTCGCTCTGATGATCGACGAGGACCCCGAGGTCGCACGCAAGGAGAAGGAGGCGGCCGAGGCGCGGGCTCGGCGCATCGCCGAGAAGGCTGGCCTGGTGGTCGACGATGCCAACAAGCCCAAGTCGAAGGCACAGCGTGACAAGGAGCGCGCGGAGGCGCGTGAGGCGGCGCGTGCCAAAGACGAGCGCCTGCGGCTCGAAAAGGAACGCAAGGCCGCAGAGGATCAGGCCGCCGCCGAGGCGGCCGCCAGCGCCGAGGCAAAGGCGCTCAAGGAGGCGGCCGAGCGCCAGCTCAAGTTCGAGAGTGACGTGGCAAGGCACGCGCTCGCGCTCGACGGGATGGCGCTCGGTACGGCGCTGCGGCGCCTCGTCGAGAGGTGCACCTCGCTCGAGCACGCGTGCGGCGGCGTCCTCGTCCTGCTCGAGAGGCACCAGGCGCGCACGCTCCTCCAGCCGCTGCTCACTGCGGTGCTCGAGGCTGGCCGCGCTGCGCCGCCCGTTGCGTCCGCGGCCGTGGACGAGGGTGGCAGCAGCAGCGGCAGCGGCGACGGTGAGAAGGGCGAGGTGGCGGCACTCGTGGGCGGCTGGGCGTACGCCTTCGGATTCCTCGTGTGCCGGTGCGACGATCTCGGCAAGGGCCAGGCGGCGATGCTCGAGGCGCTCGAGGCGGCGGCGCTCGAGCGGCCGGCGCTGCTGCAGGCGCTTGCCCCCACGCTGCATGCGCTCTGGCAGGCCGAGGTGCTCTCCGAGGCTGCGCTGCGTGAGTGGGCCGCCCGCGCGCCGAGCCAGCCCGCACGCTTCGCGCAGCCCCTGCTGGCGTGGCTTGCGCAGGCAACCGTCGTCGAGCCAGCGACGAACACGAGCGAGCAGCCGGCCTCGGTAGAGGTGGCGTAAGGCAGGATGGCTTGGCCCTCTGCCCTGGACCCACTGGACGGTCCACATCGTGGTCGTTACCAATATTCTTCGCCCATCTCGCCGCGCCGCGCCCGCGATGGGCGGCCGCGGCGCGCGGGGCGGGTCTCTTGTGAAGTTTTCATTCCGAGTATGCACAGGCCAGTTCACACTTTCGGCCGCCTCTCACTCACGATGTTGCTCCGCGCGTGCCGCTCGCTCGCCTTCCGGCCGCGGCCTGCCGCGACCCTTGCAGCCGCCTCCTGCTGTCCGCACGGCCGCAGCATCTCGATTGCTGTGCCAGGGGTGGCCCGCGCGCTCTCGGATATCACGCACCTCGACCTGCTCGAGAGCGAGCCGCCTGCGCGCATCTCGGCTGTCTGGGAGGCCTTTCACGAGGGCAAGCGCGGGGTCGCGGGCAAATGCGTGGATCTGGCCGAGTACGAATTGATCATGGAGCGCGGCGCCGAGTCGCCCATGTTCGTGTTCCCTGTGCGTCGCGACAAGGGTCACTTTATGCTGCTCTCGCAGTTTACTAGGGCCGACCGCATGTTTGTGCTCACGTCGCTCGCCGAGTACCAGCAGAATGTATCCATGGCGCAGCCTTGGGCGAGCGTGCACCTCTTTGAGGAGCTGCTCACGGCCAAGGCGATCGCACCCATGCGCTCGGAGGTGGTGCCCGAGCGGCTCACCAACGCCGAGGCCGAGCACCTACTGCTCCTCATCCGTCGGTACTATGGCACGCCGTCGTATGACAAGGTGTGGATGTTCAACCACGCCGAGAAGCGCTTTGACCTGGATGCATATTTGAAAACATGCCCGTGATCGACTCGGCACCGACTCCCGCTCCGATTGTTCGTTGCCGGCATCGCCATGCCCACACACGCTCGCGCGTCTCGGCGCGCGGAACCGCGGTACCGCACGACAAACCGCGGCCGCCCTTTTCTATCAGACCGAGACCGGCTTTCTGTCACCCCACGAGCCCCGCAAATCTCGAGCACTTTGAGGGGCGGGGCCCGAAGTGGCGCTTGGAGGCCTCTTTTAAACCGAGAATCCGGCCGCGCGGTTCGCGCTCGCGTCGGGCTACCCCGCCGCATCCCCGCTTCAGAGTCTCGAAGTGCTAGTCCTTGGCACACGGCCGGTTACTTGTGTTACACTTAGCAGTAGCTACGGACTACGTTGCGCATTGAGCGTGCAGCCGTTAAATGCCAGTGGGGAACGCAAGATACCTAGATACGTGCACGAGGCGGTGGGGCCAGGAAAATTCTAAATTGCGCAAGTTCCAAGTACGAAGTAGCTGAGGTCAAATTACAAATATCGCTGTCGTGCGTTGAATTCCAAACGGAGTTGTGGGGTTGGAGGAGGCTCTGTCGAATTTCGAGAGCTACGCACGCATGCCGTCGCACGACG
>Ga0210242_101332_pt1 | contig 18834 bp, 9 predicted proteins | sample ChrtobMeP5a_16mM_FD_155445 | JGI IMG/M metagenome (GOLD analysis project Ga0210242, IMG submission 155445) | Chrysochromulina tobin associated microbial communities from unialgal haptophyte culture, Seattle, Washington, United States - P5a_16mM | ecosystem: Host-associated > Algae > Haptophytes >... | reverse complement strand
GGAAACGAGCACGACGCCGTCGTTGTCGACATGATCGGGATGGACAAGGCGGGGCTCCTCTCTATGGTACTGTCGCGTGGCAAGGATCTCACTCGAATGAAGGTTGTCAATCTCCGCGGCAACACTGGAATTCCTATCGCCGCGTGAAATGTTCCCTCTCTGTGTCGAGAACAGTTTCGTCACTGAGGAATTTCTCATTTTCAAGCGCCTAAAATCACCGCCCTGCTCTTTGCGTCGCACTGTCCGCGTCCTCGGGCAGCGTCAGCCCGAGGCTCCCTAGCAAGTTGGAGACTGGTCCCGAGAAGCCCTGCTGCGCCGAGTACGAGGCGAGTAGGTTCTTCACCAGATTGAGATCGAGATCCACCGGCCGTGTGTCCTCGCTCTCCGATGTGGCCGCGGGCCCACCCGGCTCGCCTTCTCCCGCTGGGCTGTCGCCGTCCGTCGCCCCCTCTTGCACGAGCTCAAAGTCAGACGTCTTCTGTCGTTGGCGAAGCTCGAGGTCCATCGCAGCCATCAGCTCCGTCAGCGTCCCACCAGCGTCACCCATACCCTCCTCCCCCTCCTCCTCCTCCTCCCCCTCCTCCTCCTCGCCCTCCTCCCCCTCCTCGCCCTCGTCCTCGTCCTCCTCCTCCTCCTCCCCCCCCTCCTCCTCCTCCTCCTCCTCCTCCTCCTCCTCTTCCTCCTCCAAACCAGCAGATGCCTCGCCACTCTCGCCACCCGCCCCGAACCCCTTGGCGCCAAGCGCCCTCTCGAGCGCTTCCAAGAAGCGATCCGCATCCAGCTCCACAGGCGCGCTGGCGGCGGTAGGTAGCTCTGCCCCATCGGGCCCAGCGGAGGCCATCACAAAGTCGGACACGCTCCTCGCCACCTGCCGCAGCTCATGTGCCTGGCGTACTGCCGCCTCCTCGGACGCCGCGCCCGCACCGTCCCGTGCGCGTGAAGGCGCCGGCGCCGCCGTCGCAGCTGCCGCCATCGCCGCAGGCGCTGCCACGGGCTCTCCAGCAGCCCTCGAGCGCAGCGCGTCTTCGAGGGATTCCTCTGTGAGCCCCATCCACGCATCGCTCTCGTCGGCAGGTAGCCACCCACCATCACCCGTCGGAAGGCCGTAGGCAGCGTCGCCGGAGGAGCCCGCGTCGACGGCGGCGCCCTCAGCGCCTTCTCGCTTGCACTCACGAAGCAAGGCGTGTGCCCTGCGCGCTTGTGCCTGCAGCCACGTCATCGCCCTAGCCGGCGCGCGCGGCGCCTCTGCGGCAAAGGCGGCGGCGGCCTGCACTCGAAGTGCTTGGTATAGCGTTGAGGAAGGTAGCTCGCCGCGATAATAGCCGCGCGCATGCAACTCCGCATCGAAACTCTCCCACGTAGCGCCACCGACGGCGGCTGGTGCACCGTTCATGCACCCCTCCGCCGCCGCCGCCGCCGCCGCCGCCGCCGTCCCCTCGGCCGCTCCCGCCTCGTTGGGCTCCGGCGCTGTGGCAAGGCAGAGCAGCAACTCCATCCCAAACGCGACCCGCGCGCCAAGCGACGCGGGCCTGTGCTTCGGGTGGGTGGCTGGCGGCAGTGGGAAACCAGCCGTAGGAGGCACGGTCAACCGCGACGTGACGAGCTGCGCGTAGGCGGTGCGCCCAAGGACGACGTGCGCCCACACGCACGGGTGTACTCGCGGCGAGCAGTGCGCCATGCGCGACGCCGCACGCATTGTCGCGCCGTCACGCTCGGCAAAAGCAGCCGCAGCAGCAGCAGCAAGGGCAGGCTCGGCTGCAAGCATCGCCGCGACCGGCTGCGGTAGCACGCAGCGCGCTCCGTGCCTTGGCGGACCGCGCGCCGCGCCGTCCACGCCTAGAAGTGGATCAGTTCGCGCCCGGATCGCCGCGGTCGCTGCTGCGCATCGAGTCTCGCGCGGGCTGCCTTTGCGCAGCGCTCGGAGTCCGTCCGCCAGGTCCAACGGCGTGTCGGCGCTAGACGTGGCGCCCGAGACGGCGTGTCGTGGCACGATGTGCAGATCGCCGTGGCGGAGGAATATGCGGTTGGTAGCGCGCTCGGGTGTGAGCCAGCGCGGGATTGCGTATGCCGACTCGATGAGCAGAAGCTCGCCGTCGTCATCTGCCACGGTGACGCTCGCATCACGCTGCTCAGCGCTCAGCTGCATGAGCAGCGCGACCACGAACCACTCATCATCCAGGCTCTCGCCGACGTCCATGCATCCCCAGACGTGTGCCTCGGCCGCGCGTCGCTGCGCGGCCGGCCAGCGTGAGCCACGACGGCTCGTGCCATCTGAAGGGTCCCACAGCCAGAAGGTGAGAGGGTCACGATGCCACGTGGCCTGGCGCAACCGCGGCTGAAGCCGTCCGTGGAAGGCAACGAGTGCCGCGCGTGCGCGCGCAAGCGCAGATGGTGCGTCGTCACGGCCGTGCTCTGGTGGATCGATGAAGACGTGGTACTCGAGCGTCATCGAAGACGTCATCCTTTTCCTTTCCTCGCGAAGGCGCTCGGGTTCCGTGAAGCAGAGCAAACAGTATGCACGCGCGCTTCCTCGTGGGGCGCTCTACTCCGAGAATCGCTCTGATTCCCAGAACTGCATTGTCACGTTCACGAAGCAAGTTTCGCAAATGCGAGACCAGGTCGCGCTCGCTGCGTGCGGGTGCGTCGGTGTCGCCTTACTTCTCTTTCGACGCCGCGTAAAGAAGCACATTGAGGGCGGCGATCTGACGATCGCAGCGATGGCCGCGCAGTGGCGACAAGACCTGCTGGAAAATGTCGTGCCCTTTTGGGAGCGTGTGTCCATAGACTCGGAGTACGGTGGGTTCTTCACAGCTGTTGACAGAGATGGCACGCTCCTGGACGACTCCAAGTATGCCTGGCTTCAGGGCCGTGCAGTGTACATGTGGTCCAAGCTCCACAACGACTTTTACGACGAGCTGCCCGACGCGACGACCGAGCGCTGGTTGGGATATGCTTGCAATGGGGCACGCTTTCTGGAGAAGCTGAAGGATCCGACTGGCCGGCTCTACTTTGCAGTGTCCCGTGATGGCTCTCGACCCTTGCATTTCCAGCGCAAACCCTATGCGGCCGTGTTCTACGTCCTCGCGTGCATCGAGCACTCACAGGCGTTGCTGCGTCGCGCTGCTTTTGTGAGCGGAGACGTGGCAGAGGCCGCGGTCCCAGGTTACAATCAATCCGCCTGGTGGCGCGAGGAGGCGATCCGATACTTTGACTTGTTTGCCCACTGGCTCGATCATCCGGAGGCGCTCGGCGGGCTCGCGCGTGATGAGAGCAGCGCGGACGGCGTCGGCGGGCTCGCGGGAGTGATGTGCCTGGCGAGCCTGTCGGAGGCGCTCCTCGATGCGTGCCCGGAGCAGCGTACACGCTTCCTGGAGCACGTGGCCGAGGCGCAGCGTCGCGTGCGGCTCCATTACGATCCGCAGCGCAAGGTCTTCCGCGAGAATGCGCATGCGACGCGAGGTGTCGATGATTCCACAGCTGCGGGCCGGCTGTTCAACCCTGGCCACAGCGTCGAGGTCGCGTGGTTTGTGCTGCGCCTGTGCGAGCTGCGGCCGGACGCGTCGCTGCGAGCGCTCGCCCTCGACGTCCTCGAGCACTCGCTCGCACTCGGCTGGGACGCTGAGCAAGGAGGTGGCGGGCTGCTGTACATGATGGATCTCTGTGGGAAGCCACTCGCCGACTGCACGGTCACCGCCGAGCATAAGCTCTGGTGGCCGATGTCCGAGGCGCTGTGCGCACTCATGCTGGCGATTGAGCTGACCGGTGACGAAGCGCGTTGGCTGCCGTGGCTGCGCAAGGTGCATGCCTTCATCTACTCGCGGCTGTGCGATGCGCCGTACGAGTGGTACGGCTACTTGCGACGCGATGGGTCTCCCGCGAATGCATGCAAGGGCGGTAACTACAAGGGCTTCTTTCACGTGCCACGCGGGCTGCTGCTCTCGCTGCGCTCAGCTGAACGACACCTCGCGAAGCACTCGTCTTCTCGTGACTCCCAGGCGTCACATGTAGACTTAGAGGGCTGAACGCTGAACGACTGAACCTGTCGAAGCTGCTGAACTACACGACCTGGGACAGACGGGTAGGTGGCGTTTGATGGACGCTTGGTGGCGAGGGAGCGAGGGAGGCTCTCAGAGAGTGTACCCGTGTTTCACGATTGTAGCGGTTGCACGGACCGCGGGCACCGGGCTCACATAGTCGAGTACAAAATGGTCGAGTACCTTTATTATTAGTCAAAAGTCAAGAGTAGGAAGTCGACGGGCTCGACATGTTCAGCTCGAGTCACCACTAGGCTGGACCAAGAAGGACAGTTTAAGACTGAGTGGGCAACGCAAGTCCACGCCAACAGACAGGAAGTAAGGAGGAAGCATGTCGAATGTGCGAATGTGCTCTCGGAGCCAGTGCAGTGGAAGAGATCATCTACATGTATTCTTCCCTTTGCCTGCCCAGGTTGCCTACATTGTACTCGAATTGACCTGACCTACATTGTTTCCGATACAGGTGCACAGGTGACGCGGTGATCTATTTTGGGGTCTCATTTTAATAAATACTGTTGATGAAACCCGCGATTAGCGCCCCAGCCGACTGGCGGCGGCCGGCGTCACCCTCTTTACCGGCTCTTGAAGCGCCTTCGGAAATGTCGCTGCTGGTCTACAGGGTGGACGAGTCTTACCCGCTTTGCGTGCGGACACACGAGCAGGTTCTCACAGTGTGTGAGCTCATGCGCGCCATCGAGGATGACTCGCACTCCGCCTTCGAGTCCGAGTACGAGTGGCTTCTCAACGGTCAGGAGCTGAGAAAGGACACGGATCTCTCGCATGCCAGCAACACGCTCGTCGTGCGGCTGTCCAAGCGACGACGCCTTGGCTATCCAGATGAGACCGATGTGTACCAGAGCGGCGACTGGGTCACTGAGCGACTCGCCAGCCTGGTTGACTACAGCAACGACAACGGGGACGACAGCGACGACGGCGTCTTCTCGCCGATCATGCCACTGCCGCTGCCGGCTGACGCGTTCGCGCGAGCGGCCATGGATGACAGCCCCTATCGAAAGGTCAGGGTTACCATGCGGCTCGGCACCCTCGGCCAATCAGCGGCTCCGCAACCCACGGTGCACACCGCTATCGGTGCGCCGTTGCCACGGCCTCCCTCGCGTACGGCATCGCTCGACGTCCAGCCGTTGCCACGGCCTCCCTCGCGTACGGCATCGCTCGACGTCCAGCCGTTGCCACGGCCTCCCTCGCGTACGGCATCGCTCGACGCTCAGCCACGGCCGGCATCGAGTGGCTCGCGCTGCACGATCTGCCGTCTGGCCCACCGCGGCTGCCGTCACCGTGGCGCGCCTGGCCACCTTGAGCTCGATCCGCCGAGCTTCGCGGACGCGACCGCTGAGGCGCTCCGAGGTCATCAGCGCTCAGCATCAGCCATCAGCGCTCATCAGAGCCACTCCTTTGCAGACGCGGCTGATGAGGCGCTCGCGGAGGCCAACAAGGGCGAGGCCGCGAAGCTCGAGCCGACTGCAGAGCCAGAGACAGTACCCTCTGCAGCGGCGGCGCGGGTAGACCCGGCAGTGGCGCCGATGGCGGATCGTCGTCATCCGCCGCCGCCACCGCGGGTGCCCAATCCCGCGTCGCTGCCCTTTTCTGCGGAGGTCGACGACGAGCCTGCGACCTTCTCCGCTGCCGCTGCCGTGAAGACGGATGCTGCCGTGAAGACGGATGCCGCGACCGCCTCGGCCGGCGCCGGCGCGGCGGCCTCGGCCGGCGCCGACGAGGCGGCCTCGGCTGCTGCCGCGCCGGACGCTGCCTCGATGATCGTGTGGGCGCGGCTACTCGGCTTCCCTTTCTGGCCGGCGATTGTGCAGCGTGAGCGGCGCGACGGAAAGCTGTGCGTGGTCTTCCTCGCCACCCATGACCGCGCAGCCGTGGCGCGTGAACACGTCATCCGTTTCGAGGAGCGGCCGGAATGGTGCGAGCAGAGGCCGCGGAAACGGTCGCTGCATGCGCGCTACAAGGCCGCAGTCGCTGAGGCAGGCGAGTGCTTGGCGGCTCTCACGAGGGGCGAAGCGCTCCCCCCGCTGCCCTCGAGTGTTCACACCGAGGACGAGGGCGAGGGGGAGGTCGGGGACGAGGCGCCTGTGGATCTGTCAGTCGACTCGTCTGAGGACGAGGAGGCGAACGATGGGGTGGCGCCTGCCACGGCGCCGCTGCCGCTCGCGCCGACGGCTGCTGACGTAGCCGTCGATATGGGTGCACGCGTCGGCGATCGCCTCGAGGCTCGAGATGCCCGTGGTGGATGGTACGTCGCCAAGATCGTCGATGCGCGTGCTGGCCGTTCTGTCGACGCGAGGGGCGAGGCTCGAGCCGGCGCCGAGGTGGGCGCGGCTCTTCCGGCCGAGACGCAGTCAGATGACGAGGCGAGGCCGACAGCGCGCCCGTATTCGGAGCTGTTGGTGCACTTCGTCGGATGGAAGGCACGCTGGGACGAATGGATTCGAATGGGCGAGGGGCGGCTGCGGGCCATCGACGACGACAGGCGCGCGGCGGAGGCACGCGGCGCGGTGCTCGCCGCGGCACCCGCCGCGGCACCCGCGTCCGACGACGAGGATGAGGCGGGCGAGGACGAGGACGAGGACGAGGACGAGGAGATGGTCTCTCCAGGGCGTGCAGTCGATGCCGAGGACAGCGAGGGCGACGATGACGCCGACGAAGGCGCTGACGAGCAGACCGGGCGCGCGGTCGGCAATCTCGTGTGGGCACGCGTCCCTGGGTTCCCCGCCTGGCCGGCCGTCATCGAGCGTGCTCGTGCCAAGCACCGTGCTCTGAAGCCAGCCGCGGCGTCCCTGGCCTCATCGGCGAATGCGGACGACGGGCCGGGCACCGTGGCGGGCGCCGGGCGCCCAGTCTTCGTACGCTTCCTGGGCGCACGCGCTCAGGAGACTTTCGCTTGGGCGGCGCCGAGCAGCGTCATCTCCTTCGGCGAGCGACTCGAGCTCTGCGAACAGAAGCTCTCGAAGCGCTCGCTGCGCCCGCGCTTCAAGCAAGCGGTCGCCGAGGCCATCGCGCTGCTCGGGGCCGCCAGCGCGGACTCGTGAGACCCAGGTGAGACCCAGGGCAGATGAGACCTCAGGGCTGGGCCTGCGGCCGAGGAGGCGCACACCACAGATCAGAAGGGTGCTGGGCGAGGTCGTCGCAGACGAGGTTGGCGGGCGGGTCGAGAGTCGGACGGGAGATGCACCCACGGCTGCACGCACATGCCGGCATGCACTCGGATGCAGTGATGCAGGTCGGCGAGAAGCGAGTCATGGGTCCCTTGGCGGGTGCGGGTTTGCGAGGAGTAATTCAAATGTACAAGTGTTCACATACGACGAGCGCGGTATACAGCGACACGCCTCCCGGTGATACTCAGGACCGCGCATGCGGCATGGCACCGAGCCACACGTGGACCAGGGGCGGAGCGGCCCGCGCCGTGGCGCTCTGCCGAGGGTGTGCGGTGACATGCTCATGGGTCGAAAATGCTCTCCGGGGAAGCCTCGGCCCGCTCAGTTACCTGATGCGGGTACCTTGCTTCGGGCGGCCCAGCGTGCCCTGCCAAAAGAGCTCTTCGGCATCGAGGAGGCGCGCCGATTGGAGCGGCTTCATGTAGATCTTAGAGCCGCGCGTGTGGTTGTAGATGGCGATGCGCCGCGGCGGCAGGTCCACCAGCGCGCAGCTTGCAAAGCCACGCTCGATGAACCACTGCATCGTGTGCGTCGAGAGAGCGAAGAGGCGCTCGACGCCGGCGGCGGCGGCAGTTCGTTCGAGGAAACCCAGCATGGCGTCGCCGCACCCCTGCCGCCGGTACTGGTCGTTGACGACGAGGCAGCCCACCTCGGCGTGCGTATCCGAGTAGCGCTTGAGCTGCGCGCACGCGACGATCGTGTCGTCGCGAGTGTACACGTAGTAGAATCCGAGGTGTACGTCGCGCGCGAGCACGTCCGGCGAACGCTTGATGAGCACGCCTTGCGCCTCGAGCGGCCCGATGAGCGCGAGGATGCCCGGCACGTCCGCCGCGGTCGCGAGGCGGATGCCGTCGTACACGTCGCGCGCGATGAGCGTGCCGCACCCATCGGTCGTGTAGAGCTCCTGAATCAGAGCGCCTGGGACTGGCGGGAGCAGATGGCCTCGCGTCACGCCCCGCTCGAGAGCCTTGATGCAATAGCCCACCAAGTCGCACATCTTCGACACGTGGGCGGCGGCGGCCCCTATAGTTTCGGCCGTGGGCAGCCTGAGCGCGCCGTCGGTCGCCTCGTCGGCACCTCCCGCACCAGCCGACGAGGCCAGCTCGCCCTCAGCCTTTGCTGCCTCGAGGCTGACGGCGACGGCGGTGGCGGCGGCGTCGGCCGCATCGCACAGGTCGTCACGGTTGCAGATGTAGTCGAGGAGCTTGCGCGCTTCAGCCATCCGCATCGACTGCAGAACGTGCCGCGCGCCCCCGCCACGCACCTCAGCGTGGGCTGCCTCGGCGAATTCCATAGAAGGTTTCGTCACCTCGGCGAATTCCATGAGGCGTTGCGGAGTCATGAAGATCACCTTGGACGCCTCGAGGAAGGAAGCGGCGGTTGCGGCCACGTGCTCGGTGCGCACGTTGAAGACGGTGCCCGAGGCGGAGTAGCCGAGCGCGGTGAGCAGCACGATCTCGCCCGCGTCCAGATGCTGCCGCACCTTGGTGGTGTCGACCGAACGCACCTCGCCCGTAAAGCCGTAGTCGATGCCATTCCGCACTCCCACCGGCTGGGCTGTGTAGAAGAAGTTGCCGCCCACGACGTCGACGCCCACGCTGCCGCCCGGGCCCGAGCGCGCGCGGCCCCGCGCGAGCGCGCCCTCGACGCGCGAGCGCATGAAGCCGTTCACCTCCTGCACAGTGCGCATCGTCACCTCGTCGGTCACGCGCATCATGCTGTCGCCAAAGGCGGGCTGCGGCAGCCCACGGAGGCGAAGCGCCTCGTCGATCTGCCGTTGGATGCCGACGACGAGCACCGGCTTGACGCCGAGCAGCGAGAGCGTTGCGACCTCCTCCATGAGCTGGTCGAATAGGTCGTTGCGCTCGAGCGCCTCGGAAGCAATGTGGATGACCATGACGCAGCCCTGGTGCATCTTGATGTACGGCGTGCACGAGCGGAAGATTTTGACAAAGGTGTCATCCGACGAGATGGCGGTGCCGAGCGCCACCGGTGACGCCAGGTCGAGCGGCTCCACCGTGATACGCTCCGGCCGCAGCGTGCGCAGCGTCTCGCCCACGGGCGGCAGCGCACCGCAATCTGCGCCTGGCTGCTCGGACGACGGGTCCACGGACATTGCCAACACCGTGCGCCCGCGCGGCTGAGGCTGCGGCGCGAGGAGCCCACGGCTGCACGGGCCGCTGAGCGCGAAGGCCAAGACGGCAGCCGACAAGGCAATGTGGAGCACCGCCATTCCTCAATGCGGAGACTCGCCGCAGTCTCGAACCTGATGTGTGAACGTTGCGTACCTTGAGAATTGTCATCAGGTCATCAGAAAACGAGCGCCCGCGCAAGAGCGAGCGAGCGAGCGCCGCAAAGGACCGGGGCTCAGCACAAGTTTGGAACATGTTTTTTGGAACTTCGAGCTGGAGTGAGGAATTCACTTTCGACCGTCCTCATGGGCTGTGCCTGCACCAAGCAGCATCCTGAGTCGCCGGATCCATACGCCGAGCCGGATGCCGAGCCGGATGCCAAGCCGTCTGCAGACGATGCCCTCGAGACACAATTGATGGGGAGCGTCGGCTCTGGCAAGGAAGACACCTTGATGGACAAGCAGGCTTTCAATGACGTAGTCGTCGAGCTTGGGCTTCAAGGAATTGCGGCGGACATGAGTGAGGATGATCACAAAGAGCTTGAAGATTACATCAAGAGCCTAAAGGAACGGCAGACCTCGGTGACAGGCTTCAACCTTTGTCCGCACCATGATGAAATTTTGCGAGGCCAGCCACGACCTGAGGAGAAGCCCGCCAAAGCAGCGAGCCGATCCCAGATGCATCGCGAGCTGCTGCGCAAGCCGTCAATAAAGCAGTCGGTTTTGGATGAGATGGACAACGCGACGGCGCGGATGCAGCCGAGCGCCCGCGAGACCAAGGACATGCTCTTCGCGCTTCACGCCTACACGCGGGACGAGATCTACCGCGAGTTCAACCGCGACCACCGCGAGCTTCGGCCTGAGCCTTGGGCTGCTGTCTCGAACACGATGCGCTGCGCCGTGGAAAATGCACGCTCGCCAGATGCCGGCGCGACTCTCTACCGCGGCGACACTCGCAACTTGTACACCCTCCGGAAGGGTCAGCTGGACTGCTTTTCTCAGTACACGAGCGCGAGCCTCAATCGAAGAGTCGCGAAAAGCTTCTCGGGGGACAAGTGGATCTTTGAGATCACGGGTGTCCCGCATACCCACTGCGCAATCATCAAGCACGCGTCCAAATACCCGAATGAGGACGAGGTTCTAATTGCGCCCGGGTCCACCTTTTGCGTGGAGAGTGTCGACGAGTCAACCACTCCGAAGGTCGTGCGTTTGCGCTTTGGCGAGGATGGCAAGCAGGCCGACTGCGAGTGGTGCCTACTGGAGCGCGAATTCAGCACCTCGCGCCTGGTCACTGGTTCGTCAACGATCACCGCGTTTGGTGTCGCGCTTGCTGGGAGGGCTCCAGGCAGGCCCCGCGCCGACGGCGACAGGCCCTTAATCGATGGACCATGTTTCAAATGCTTCGATAAGAACAGCCAGCTGGTCGATGGTACGGGAATGAAGCGACCACTCCTGGTTTCGGCTGCGGGTCGTGGCGCGGCAGGGGTAGCCATGGTAGACTTGCTGCTCGATCGGTTCGGGCTGGACGTAGATGTGGAGCGGCGCTTCACAGCATCCGACCACGCGGCACAGGCCCTGGAAGCTGCTCTGCGCTCCCCAAGCGGGACTCCGGGCCGTGCCGACTGCGTCGCCGCGATCATCGGCAACTGCGTACTGCGTCGACCTTCGCCATCCTCAACCTTCGAAGCCATCGTGTCACCGCTGCAGCTCGGCACCTTGCTGCGAGAGCCAGAACTCGAACGCATCGCTGAGCTAGGACAGAACTACCTCAGCCTTCCCTTGAGCAAGCCACGCGTGGTGTCCCTGTCAGCGGAGCAGCTCGTGCTCGCCATCCCATGGGCTGATGCAAAGGGCGAGACGCACGAGGCTGTGCCGTCGTGGCTGAAGGACGGGGCGTTGTGGTCAGACGCAATTCGTTTTGAAGTCGACGCGTTCTCTGTGGAGTCCGGCGCGCCAGAAGTGGCCGGAAGCCAGGAGATCGATGCCCCATACCACTCGTGGCCCGGGGGCGCTTATGACATCAGCACAGAGCCATTGCCAGCAGGAGGAGTCCTGCTCAAGATGCCCAACAATCTGGCGCCGCTTGCGTCGAAGCTCTGCGTTGTGCGCGTTCGTATTGCCGAGGGTCAGTTCATCGCCGGTTCGGCGGCAAAGAGCTACTCGTGCAATCGGCAGTCACTGTGGTCGCTGCGCAGCAATGCGACCGACTGGGAGGCTGCAGAGGCGGCTCGAAAGGAGGCAGAGGCGGCAGAAGCGACTCTGTGGTTTCTGCGCAGCCATGCTAACGCAAAGGCGGCAGCGGAGGCGAAGGCGGCGGCTGAAGGGAAGGCAGCAGCCGAGGCAAAGGCGGCGGATGACAAGCTATGGATCTTCACCGACAAGTGGTTCAACCTACGGTTTGTCCTGCAGTACCACAAGCAAGGCGTGTACGCCTTTGCAGCAGCTGGCCTCATCGAGATCGGGGCTCGAGGTTCATCGTTTGGTTTCCGGTCGCTGGTGCTCACGGTCAAGAATCTTGCATCTTGTCCTCTTAAGGTGCTCGTGCCGAGGGGCACCTGGTTTCACAACAGGACGCCATTCTATCAGCCACTCGTCACCATTCGTGATTATTGGATTGAGATTGAGCCTGGAGCCCTTGCGACCGTTGAGCTCGACGCGTTCTGCGGAAGCGTAACGTACGGCTGCCCACGTCGCGACGACATGGAGCTGTCTCCGTATGTGTTTGTCGGAGAGATGAACCAGTCCAAAGTGTGGGACTACTTCTATCCCTACGTCCCTGCCATTCCCAAGGAGCACCAGCCCAGCAATCCCGCTGCCAGTACTTCGCCGAACCCCCAGCTCGACGAAAAGGCTGCAAAGGCCGAGGTCGAGGACGTGCGAGATCAGGAGCACAGAGCTGCGGTAGCCCAAGCAGAGGCGTTTCGAGCCGAGGCTGCCAGGGTGGCGGCTGCGGAGGAGGCGGCGCAGGCTGAGGCAGCCAGGGAAGCTGCGGAGGCGGCGGCGCAGGCTGAGGCTGTCGCGGTGCGGCAGCAACAGATCGCTGTACGCAAGGTTGATGGGCTTCGAAGATCTAGCTTCCGGTTCCCTCGGAAATCTAGCTTCCGGTTCCCGCGGATGAGGCCGGCACCGATTCCTGTCGCGGATCACATGGGCGACGATGGCGATGAGGCGCGCAAGCGCATGCAGGTGAAGTCGTTCACCACGTGGGTGAACCTGCACTTGTCGAAAGAGAGCATGGAGGTGAAGGACCTGACCAAGGACTTTGAGGACGGCATCAGGCTAATCAAGCTGATCGAGGTCATCTCGGAGGAGACACTCGGCAATTACAATCCTGCGCCGAAAAACAAGTTCGAGAAGGTGGCCAACCTGAATGCGCCGATCGAGTACATCAACAATTTCCTCAAGTCGTCCGGCATCAAGAACCAGTACTCCGTCGAGAACATCCTAGAAGAGAACGAGGTACTCATCCTCGGCATGATCTTCTCACTGATCATGCGCTTCGCCGTGCAGCACGTGTCCGAGGGCGACCGCACGGCTAAAGAGGGCCTACTGCTCTGGGCGCAGAGAAAGGTCGAGAACGGCTCCAAGGGCATCTTCTCGGCGCATCTGTGCACCGTCCAAAACTTCCACTCGTCATGGCAGGATGGCACGGCCTTCTGTTGCCTGATCCATGCTTTCCGGCCAGACCTGATCCCGGCGGAGAAGGTGTTCAAGAGCGCCGATCCGGCCAAGATGCAGGAGGTGCTCAACCTCGCCTTCGACGTCGCCGATAGCAAGCTCGGCATCCCCAAGATGCTCGATGCGGCCGACATGGCCTCGCACCGTCCGGACGAGAAGTCGGTCATGACGTACGTGCGACCCCGATTGCGTCTGGAGTGCGTCTGGATTGCGTCTGCGTTGCGTATGGATTGCGTATGGATTGCGTCTGCGTTGCGTCTGGATTGCGTCCTGATGGACTCCGACGATAACCGCGGCTGGCCGCTCCCTGCTCAGGTACATCTCCCTCTTTTGGAAGGAGTTCGCGTCGAACAAGAAGAAGCAGACGGCCGCCGAGAGGATCACCAAGGTGGTCGTGCGTGAGATCCACTATAAGGAGCTGCAGGCGCAGTACGTCGAGCGCGCCACGACCCTCGCCACATGGCTGCTGCAGACGCGGGAGAAGCTGAGCGCGCCGCCGCAGTCGAGCGACACGGAGCAGCTGCACCGCTCCCTCGACTTGTACGCGGACTTCGGGCGTACTGAGCGGCCGTCCAAGTTTCAGGAGCTGCTCGACGTCGAGGCTCTCTATGAGTCGATTCAGAGCCGGCTGCAGGCGCTCGGAGGTCGCTCCTGGGAGCCGCCCGAGGGGTGCGCGCTGATGGCCCCTGATTGTCTCTGATGAGACCTGTGATGGCTTCTGATGGCCACGGATTGCCTCCCTCGTCAGCTGCGCGCTGCCCAAGCTCAAGCGGTGGTGGGAGGAACTCACGTCGGCCGAGCTCACGTACGAGATTGCGATCAAGGACGCGCTCACAAACCTGAAGCGCGTGGGTGGCCTCATCAAGATGTACCACGCGCGCGCGAGCAAGCTCGATCATTGGCTTGGGCAGAAGGCTGCGTGGGTCCAGGCGTCGAACGACCATGTGCTCGCCGCGCTCGGAAAGGAACCTGCGCCTGTGACCGAGCTCGGCTTAGACAAACTCCAAGCGAACGAGGCTGTCGCCCCCGTCGAAGAGCAGCAATTCTTGCCCATGTCGCGCTCGCCCATGTCGCCCGTCAAGGCGAAACTTCCGTCGCCCGCGCCGCCACCGACCGCGCCCGAAACGCTCGTGCAGACCGCGCCGCCGCCGCTTACGCGCTTTGATTCCGTCGCAGGCGCCCTGCCCGAGTCGGCGAACGCGGAGCCGCTCGCGCCCAGGAGCAAATCGCTGCTCGACAGCCTCTTCGACGCGCTCAAGGAGAACTTCGGAATCAGATCGCCAGGCGAGGCCGAGCCCGCCGCCGCCGCCACCGCCGCCACGGCCGCCGTCCTGCGCACGCGCAAAGCGTACGACGTGTTCAGCGCCGCTATGGCGCAGCGCAAGATGCGCTTTGCTCGCGAAGCGTCGCTTGACTCGATCTCTGCGGCGATGGCGCGCCTCAACCTGCTCAAGGCGTACGAAGAGGAGCAGGCGAGCCGCGACGAGTCCTGATTGCCTCTGATTGCCTCTGATGACCTCTGATGACCTCTGATGACCTCTGATGACCTCTGATGACCTCTGATGGTCTCCCTCATCAGGCGAGCCACGACGAGTCGCGCCGCGCACTCGGCGCGCTCTACGATGAGCTCACGACGATGGGAAGCCTGCGACAAGACCCTCTCTCCAAGCGCAAGGAGCAGATCGATTCCTCCTTCGCGGCACTCGTCGAAGCGGCCGGCGCGTACCGTGCCGATCTCGAAGAAGTCCTCGCGCAGCAGACGAAGATCGAAGAGGGCCGCCTCGCCTTCGCCAAGCGCGCCGAGATGCTCAATCGATGGCTCGAGGAGACGACGGACGCCATGTCCGAAGTGATGCAGATCGAGACGATGCGTGAGGCCGATGGGATCGACGAGGCGCTCAAAACGTTCCGCGCGGAGGAGCGCACGCGCCGCGCCGAGTGCGAGGCGCTCGCAGCGCTCGAGGCGACGCTCGCGAGCAGCGGGCCCAATCCGTACACGCGCTTCGTGGCCGCGGACCTGCGGAGCGCGCTCGACGGCGCTGTCGCCGCGGCGGACGATCGCACTTCAATGCTCGCATTGGAGCGCGTCAAGATTTCGGAGGCGGACCAGCAGAAGCGCCGCTTCGCCGAGCGTGCGAGCGCGGCGCTCACCTTCTTGGCCGCGGAGAAGGCGAAGCTTGAGGCGAGCACGCCGACGCTACTCATCTCTTCGGACGATGCGGACTCGATTGCCGCAGGCCATGCACGCAAGACGCAGCTCGAGGAATATGCGACCAGGGCGGCTGAGCGCGCCGAGCAGCTTGCGCCCGCGCAGGAGCTCGCAGATGCGCTCTTCGCCATGGCCGAGATGGACAACCCGTACACGCGCCAGTCGATGGCGTCGCTCAAATCGGCCTTCGAGCAGCTCGAGCAGCTCGTGCGCGACAAGCTCTCCCTGGTCTGCGGACAGCTCGCGCGTGCGACCATGGACATCACGCCCGAGCAGATGGCGGAGCTGGAGAAGGCGTTTACTCACTTTGACCGCGACAAGTCGGGGAACCTCAACAAGTTCAAGTTCGGTGCCGCCATCAAGTCGTTGGACCATGAGAACGACCTCGACGAAGAGTTCGACAAGTTTGCGGACGGCACCGGGCGCAACCCGGACACAGGGGCTACGGAGGGCACGATCTCGTTCGATGCCTTCATCCGATTGATGCAAAAGATCTACAAGGTGGACGACACACCCGACGCCCTCAATGGCGCCTTCCGCACGCTCAGCAACGGCAAGGACGTGCTGCCCGCCGAGGAGCTCGACAAGTACTTCAACCCAGCCCATGCGGCGTTCCTGCGGGAGAGCCTCGCCGAGGTTGAGGGCAGCTTCGACTACTCAGCCTTCTATCGCAAGGTGTACAACAAATGAACGCATGCAGCATGCTGCTCACGCATGCTGCTCACCCATGCTCTCTCTCTCGCGCGCGCGCCGCGCGCCGTCCTCGTGCGCGAGAGAGCATGGCGGCACACGAGGAACCGTTCCGTTCGACCTCAGCGGGACAGCGGGAAACCACGGTTCCGATCTCTCTAGTGAGATATCGAAGCGTGGCTCTCTCGTTTTCTCTGAGGCCTTGGGCTCTCGATCGCCAGCTTTTCACGACACTACCCTGACAGGTCCATGTGGCCAAAATGTGTGTACTTCGTGGCCAAAATGTGTGTACTTCGTCAAGTATCGCCAAGGTGAGGGTCAGGAGAGTCTAGATTAGGGTTTTCTATATATGGTTCTCTAGATTAGGTGGGCAAGACTCACGAGCGGAGAGTGAGAGACGAGAGAGTCCACTCAGCACTCTCCACACAGTAGCCCATGGCTCTGCGGGGTATGATATTGTCGATTTTCGTGTCCAAGGGTGACCCGTGCCTACGTCGACAACCGTACCGTACTGTGTCGTGTCGAGTCTGTGAGCTGCGCTGTGACCTGATGCTCGGCTGAGAGCCATTGCTGTGAGCTGTGAGCTATCCGACGATTCATCCTGTATCCTAAAAAACACGCCGTGTGCGTGCGTCTCTTTGCGAGGTAAAATGTTTGTATGTTATAACGCGGGGGGACCGCGACGAAACTGACTGACGGACTGATGTTTGTATGTATGACGAAACCAACCGCTCCGCGTCGGCTCTGAAATCGACTGACCTTTTCGTTGTTTCGGAGAGCCTTTTGTTAATTTTTGGCCATGGGCTGTGCCCCCACCAAGCAGCAGCCTGAGTCGCCGGATCCGTACGCCGAGCCGGATGCCGAGCCGGATGCCAAGCCGTCTGCAGACGATGCCCTCGAGACACAATTGATGGGGAGCGTCGGCTCTGGCAAGGAAGACACCTTGATGGACAAGCAGACTTTCAATGACGTGGTCGTCGAGCTTGGGCTTCAAGGAATTGCGGCGGACATGAGTGAGGACGATCACAAAGAGCTCGAAGATTACATCAAGAGCCTAAAGGAACGCCAGACCTCGGTGACAGGCTTCAACCTTTGTCCGCACCACGATGAAATTTTGCGAGGCCAGCCACGACCTGAGGAGAAGCCCGCCAAAGCAGCGAGCCGATCCCATATGCATCGCGAGCTGCTGCGCAAGCCGTCAATAAAGCAGTCGGTTTTGGATGAGATGGACAACGCGACGGCGCGGATGCAGCCGAGCGCCCGCGAGACCAAGGACATGCTCTTCGCGCTTCACGCCTACACGCGGGACGAGATCTACCGCGAGTTCAACCGCGACCACCGCGAGCTTCGGCCTGAGCCTTGGGCTGCTGTCTCGAACACGATGCGCTGCGCCGTGGAAAATGCACGCTCGCCAGATGCCGGCGCGACTCTCTACCGCGGCGACACTCGCAACTTGTACACCCTCCGGAAGGGTCAGCTGGACTGCTTTTCTCAGTACACGAGCGCGAGCCTCAATCGAAGAGTCGCGAAAAGCTTCTCGGGGGACAAGTGGATCTTTGAGATCACGGGTGTCCCGCATACCCACTGCGCAATCATCAAGCACGCGTCCAAATACCCGAATGAGGACGAGGTTCTAATTGCGCCCGGGTCCACCTTTTGCGTGGAGAGTGTCGACGAGTCAACCACTCCGAAGGTCGTGCGTTTGCGCTTTGGCGAGGATGGCAAGCAGGCCGACTGCGAGTGGTGCCTACTGGAGCGCGAATTCAGCACCTCGCGCCTGGTCACTGGTTCGTCAACGATCACCGCGTTTGGTGTCGCGCTTGCTGGGAGGGCTCCAGGCAGGCCCCGCGCCGACGGCGACAGGCCCTTAATCGATGGACCATGTTTCAAATGCTTCGATAAGAACAGCCAGCTGGTCGATGGTACGGGAATGAAGCGACCACTCCTGGTTTCGGCTGCGGGTCGTGGCGCGGCAGGGGTAGCCATGGTAGACTTGCTGCTCGATCGGTTCGGGCTGGACGTAGATGTGGAGCGGCGCTTCACAGCATCCGACCACGCGGCACAGGCCCTGGAAGCTGCTCTGCGCTCCCCAAGCGGGACTCCGGGCCGTGCCGACTGCGTCGCCGCGATCATCGGCAACTGCGTACTGCGTCGACCTTCGCCATCCTCAACCTTCGAAGCCATCGTGTCACCGCTGCAGCTCGGCACCTTGCTGCGAGAGCCAGAACTCGAACGCATCGCTGAGCTAGGACAGAACTACCTCAGCCTTCCCTTGAGCAAGCCACGCGTGGTGTCCCTGTCAGCGGAGCAGCTCGTGCTCGCCATCCCATGGGCTGATGCAAAGGGCGAGACGCACGAGGCTGTGCCGTCGTGGCTGAAGGACGGGGCGTTGTGGTCAGACGCAATTCGTTTTGAAGTCGACGCGTTCTCTGTGGAGTCCGGCGCGCCAGAAGTGGCCGGAAGCCAGGAGATCGATGCCCCATACCACTCGTGGCCCGGGGGCGCTTATGACATCAGCACAGAGCCATTGCCAGCAGGAGGAGTCCTGCTCAAGATGCCCAACAATCTGGCGCCGCTTGCGTCGAGGCTCTGCGTTGTGCGCGTTCGTATTGCCGAGGGTCAGTTCATCGCCGGTTCGGCGGCAAAGAGCTACTCGTGCAACCGGCAGTCTCTGTGGTCGCTGCGCAGCAATGCGACCGATTGGGAGGCTGCAGAGGCGGCTCGAAAGGAGGCAGAGGCCGCCGAGGTCGCAGCCAATGCGGCCAAGGCGGATGCGGACGCAAAGGCGGCAGAAGCGACTCTGTGGTTTCTGCGCAGCCATGCTAACGCAAAGGCGGCAGCGGAGGCGAAGGCGGCGGCTGAAGGGAAGGCAGCAGCCGAGGCAAAGGCGGCGGATGACAAGCTATGGAT
>Ga0210242_101329_pt1 | contig 18864 bp, 10 predicted proteins | sample ChrtobMeP5a_16mM_FD_155445 | JGI IMG/M metagenome (GOLD analysis project Ga0210242, IMG submission 155445) | Chrysochromulina tobin associated microbial communities from unialgal haptophyte culture, Seattle, Washington, United States - P5a_16mM | ecosystem: Host-associated > Algae > Haptophytes >... | reverse complement strand
GCGCAGACGGGCGGCTACAGCCTTACTCGAGCCGCTGGCACACGGCACGAAGCAGGTGCACGAGCAAGTGAGCACCAGGAAAAGCGCCGTCGATCACCTGCAGCCACAGCAGCTCGCACGATCAAGCAAATATCTAGATTGTATTAGCGGTCGGTATGGCATAGAACTAGCTCCGAACGAATCATACGATATTTAGTGTGTGTGGCATCACTTTCAGGGCTAAATGCACTGATTTACACTCAATATCGCCAAAATTTTCGCGCCTGCGGCGGGCAAGCCTCCCCCCAGACCCCTGTGCCCAAACCTCAGTTTACACACCAGCCTGGTGAGACCCCTGACCTGAGCTAGAGCCAGAAAATCATCTACAAACCGGTAGAGCACATGAAGGTATAGAGCCACCTCGGGTTACATAGATCCCGGAGCCGCGGGGGCCTCATTCACATTAATATGATTGTGGCGGAACGGAGGCGCCCCACTTCTCCGCTCCCGGTGCGGTCTGTGGTGACGCCATCGTGGCCGTTGGCATTGCAGAGGCACTCCGGGGAGCTATGATGAATCGTAACCCGAACGATCCTGATCGCGGGGCGACGCCCCACCTCTCTCCGTATAGCTAAGCTCCCACCTCTCTCCTACTTGCCTGCAGCCCGAGGCCGCAGGCCGCCATCCGCGCACAGTCGCGCGCGAGTGGGGGACCCACGAGGCGTAGACCCACCCTCCTAGCTCGCATACCCGTGCCGCGCACCGATCTCCCAGGATCCCTATTTCGATCCCGTGTACGCGGTCGGCATGGTTGGCAGGCAGCGGGTGGCGACGTGGACTGGCAACCTGGTCACGCGGCAGCGGTTACAAATGCATGCAGAAGTGGTGACACCGTTCACATGCATGCAGGCAGCCTGGTCACGCGGCAGCTTGGTACCGCCAGTGCCACCCCGGGCGAGAGGGAGTGCGTCTAGTTGGCCGGCCGGCCAGCCACCGACACCAGGTTGATGCAGTAGCGATTGCCTTTGCCATCAGGCAGATTGTGGCCGAGATGCGTACCGTCCACCGAGATGCACTCGCCGTTCGGCAGCACGCGCACATAGTCCCAGTTGACCTCAGCGTCGCGGAAGGAGGGCCAGCCGTGCGCGCGCGACTCGCTCACGAAGCCGTCCCACGTGCGGCCCCGGGGCCCGTAGAAGAGCGGTTTGCCCGTGTTGGAGTCGTAGAACACGAGCTCGCCCGACGTCTGAGACTCCTCCTGCAGGAAGGTGCTCGCGCGCTCCCAGTAGCCAGCATACTCGGCGTAGTGGCGGTTGAAGTTGCAGATGTTGTCCGCCACCTTCTCGTCGCACTTCCAGCGCAGATTCTTCTGGACTGGCACCGCCGAGGTGCCGTGCGCCTTCGGGCTCATCATCTCCTCCGTGCCCATGACGACCGGACCAGCAAAGGGCTTGCTGGAGGCGCCGCCGAGGAGCGAGTCGAACAGACCCATGGCGGGCGTTGGTGTCCGAGCGCTCTTGACGACCGAGGGCAGCGCGACGAAGGAAAGGAACCCGACGACGACCTGACACAACATTTTTTGTCACGAATCTTTCTGTCGCCGAAGGATCCACGGACGATCCACGAGGGGTGCTCAAACTCGATGCACGATGGTCCCATGAAGTCAAGAAGTCAAGTCAAGTCAAGTCCAGCTCCCAGTATAGACTTCCCATGCAATGCATGTACACGAGATGGAGACCGGACACACCAACGGCAGCCCCAGCCGAACGGAACGCGCATTAAAGTGGAGTTCTTGATTTGTTCTTGACGATCGGACCCAACTCCCAAGATCGGACCTCTCTACAAAAGTTCCCTTTCAAAGTAACGGACTCGGGACTGTGTTTTGGCAACACGCGCCGAGCTGTCAGGTGCCCGGCATTTGCGCATGGTGACCGGCGCCCTCGAGCGTCATCCGATCTTCAGACGCGTCAGGACCGCGACGCGCCTCTCTCCATATGCGTCATCTCGTGCCGCCGCTTGACGTCGCATTCATCGCGCGGTGCGCGCGCAGCTTTGTAAAGGGGGGCGACTTCGTCACGTGCATGCCTTGCTGCTCCAACGGACGCCGGTTTCGTCACATGTGCATGCCTTGCTGCTCCAGCTCGTCCGCGGCGGTACGCATGCACGCACGCACGTCGGCGATCTTTCGCTTGAGGACCTCCACGCCTCGCCGCACCTAATTAGGGAGAGAGGGCGCCGTGGTGAGCAGTTGCATGCAAGGCAGGTCATCAGCCGCATTCAACGCCTCGCCGTACGATCTCTTCGGGTCGCAGCGAGCCGGTCGACTCGACTGTGAAGTGGAAGAGCGCCCTCTTCTCACCGATGCGGCACAGATTGGGGTACTCGCGTGCTTGCTCCATGCAGTCCTTGCAGATCATGCACGCGACAGCCTCGTCGTTCTCAACGCATTCTGAGAGCCACGGGCGCTCGAGACGGTCCTTGTCCGAGAGGGGCTTCATCTTCTTATCTGAGCATGTCTCTACGAACAAAGTGCGCTGGTCCAAGGACAACGTCGCGTACACCTTCTGGTTGAGCGACACCTCGGGCTCGTACCGGAAGCAGGCGGTGCACACCTGTGGGGAGGAAAAGGCGCCGTGGTGAGCACTTGCATGCAGGGGCTCGTACCGGAAGCAGGCAGTGCACACTGGGCTCCACTTGGCGTGCTCTTTGCCAATGCCCTTCTGCGCGGCGGCCTTGAGCCGGAGGTGCTGCCCCTTGCGCAGCTTGCACAGCAGGATGTCGTCGCACGCCACCTGGCAGCGGCTGTCGTCCTCAAGCTCTGGCTTCAGGTCCTTTGTCGTCACCTTGCGCTCCTCGCCCATGCACTTGACGTTGATCTCGAAGTTGACGGTGCAGTTCGGGCAGTGGCCCATGCACGTGCAGTCGCGGTTGTACTGGAAGTCCTGCACCGCGCTCCCGATCGCCTCCGTATTCCAGCCCGCGCGCTCACTCGTCAGAGGCACCATCCCGAGCCGGTGCGCGATGAAATCATCGTGCAGCACGGTCGAGTTATGGATGAACTCGACCTTGTCTATGGCCATCGTCGGCACCTCCGCCATCATGGCCCGGCGGAGGGAGTTTGCAATCGAGGCGTCCGTTTTCGACAGCGTGAACTTGATGTAGTCCTCCGTGACCTCGGTCACGGTCACGGTCGGGTCGCGCGGGAAAGGCAGAACCGCCGAGCCGCCCGAGCCGTAGCACAAGTCCGGCGGCATGGTGGGAGGTCGTGCGGAGGGGCCAGCGATGTTCGCGGGAGGGTCCCGCACGTTCTGGCTCGGCTTGGGTGCCGAGAACGAGGTGCACTGCGCGCGGAAGCGCGACTCTGAGCACACAAGAACAAGAAAAAGGACACGGAGCCGTGTTCACACTTCACAGCCAATGTTTAGAATTCGACACCCAAGACACCGGACCGGCGTACATACGGATGCGGTTGTCGTGAAAAGAACTGAGGGGGGAAACCTTCGAGAGCGTTCTTTGGGCAAGTTCTCCAGGCCCGTTTCAGCGGCGACACGTGCGCGCCGCCCATCGCGTCCAAAGTCACACACGCTTCTCTTTGGCGCGATCGGGATGTGGCGATGACCGATGTGCGGCTGTGCACGCGCGCGCGCTCATTGCGTGCCCCCCAACGTAGCCCAGGACGGCGCGACCAACCCGTAGCCCCCCTCCCCGACCGCGCCGAGACGCGAGACACTCATGCGTCGAGTGGCATGCACTGATTGCCACTGATTGCCTCTGATTGCGTCGAGTGGCATACACACATTTCATGCAAGCCGCAGGGATTTTCGCACTAAAACCTCGAACCACCCTGCGGTCGCCGGCTGGCCGGCCGTCCACTTGCCCTCCCGGCGGACGGGCATCGGCAGCCCGAGGCGCTCGACACAGCGCTCGGCCTCCTCGAGCGAGATCGTCTCCTCCTCCTTGCCATCCTGCAGTAGCCATGCGCTCCGCCCATCGGCCTCCCATAGAACGCCTTCGCCCACACGTATGTCTACCTTGTAGAACCCCACCTCGATGTCGCCGCTGGCATACAGGTACGTCCCTTGCCCATCCTTCTCGCCAGCCTTGAAGTCGCCCTCGTAGACGCCGCCGCTGGCATACCGAGAGATGCCGCGCCCCTCCTGCTTGTTCGCCTTCCACTCGCCCTCGTAGACGTCGCCGTCGGCGAACACGTACTTGCCGCGCCCCTCGCGCTGCCCGGCCGCATTCCTCTCGCCGACGTACTCGCCGGCCACCCCCTCGCCCGAGTACACCATCGTGTTGCCAATCTTGGTGATGTAGTCATCGAACAGCCGCACGACCGTCGCACGGTCGGCCTCACTCGAAAAGGCCGCCGACCGGATGCTCGAGCGCACGCGCTCGATGCGAGACGCCCTGACCTCGCTCCCGCCGTACTGCTCGCGCGCCACCTCGGGCACCGCGCCGTCAATGTCGACCAACTTGGGCGGCAGCCGGTCGAGGATCGCCTTCAGCTTCGGAAAGTAGGCACTCTGCGCAACCCCTTCGGTGGCCACGCCAGTCTCCTCGCAGCACCATCCGCGCGCGCCATACGGGCGCGGGACGTGGAGCGTCTGCAGGCGCGTCGCGCCGTTGACAATCGACTGCCCTCTTGCCACCGCGCGCTCGGCCTCGGCGTGGCTCTGGAACCGCGCGCGCCACCGGTCGACCTTCTCGTCGCGCGACACGCTTGCGAGCGCGCCGTGGTTTGCGAGCCCGCTGCGCACGTCTTGCTCGGTCACCGCGGCGCCGTAAACCACGACCACCCCGTCGAGAGACGCGGGGCGGGCGGGGACTCGGGCGTGCCGGATCACCGTCGTCGAGAGCACCGACGCGTACGTGAGCGCCATCACGTCGAGCGCCTCGTCGAACACCGCCTCTTCGCTCGCGCTGCGCGGCTCCTGCGGCAGGCAGGGGCAGTCCCAGAAGACGCCTTTCACGTGTTCGCCCAAGGCGCTCAGCAGGTACCGGCGGACCGCGGCCAGGTACTCGCCCGTCGGATCGTCGCCGTCGGCGGTGTCCCAGCCGTACGTCATCGAGGCGATCTCGCGCTCGTAGCTGCCGTGCACCTTGATCGAGCGCTCGGCCGACAAGAAGAGCTGCACTCCGCGCTCGCGCTCGAGGCGTTCGAGGTCCTGCCGGCGCATGATCTTCGGGATGGTGCCGTCGCGGATGCGGTCGGCGTCGATGAGCTTGACGGCGCTCGAGCGGAGCGCGTCGACGAGCGGCTTATCGAGCGCCACGAGCAGCGGGAGCGCCTTGTGCTCGCTCAGTTGCACGGACGCCCTCTTCTTCGACGGCGGTGCTTGCGGCTCTGCTTTGCTATCGGTGAAGAACCAGCCCATTCCGCGGTCCCCGCTCAGCCAATGTCACAAGGCCGTGGGCGTCCTGGCGTCTCTTCGCCGAAGGTCCTCACGGCGCGATTTCGGTTTGGAACGCCGTCGGCGTTTCCGATTGCTGTCTCTTTTTGGTGTTCTGGTTACTGGGTGCCCCCCGTAGCAGAGCTCTCGCGAGTCCGGATCCGATCGGCATCCCCACGCGAGAAGAAACTTGAACTTGAACTTGAGAATGTACATACGATGCAAGATCCGCTTGATGATCCCGATACATCCCGTCACCCGATTGATACACCCGATACACCCGGGCCCTGGGCACGTGTGTGCACCGGCCGCGCGGTCTGCGAGGGCCCTGCCCCCCTGCCTTGGCGCGACGCGGCGCGAGAGCCCACCGAGCACCGTCGGCACGCGCTCCCTGCCTTGGCTCCCTGTCGCCCTGCGCGAGGGTAAGCGCGAGGGGAGATGGGGCGCTCGCGATGCGGATACGGCGCATGATCAGCCCAGCTCGATGGCATCCACTTCCATGGCCGGTGGCGCCGTCCTGGGCAACAGCCAGCCAGCCAGAGTCGCCTGCTTAAGCGCAGGCTGCAGCGGCGGTGGCATAGGCAATAAGCTGCCCGTCGCGTGCATGAACGAATCTTGAGACAGCGGATGCCGGTAGGAAGAATCGGCACTAGCCGTCGGCATCAAGAAGAAGTCACACAGGTGGCGCTGTGAGAGCGCGTAGCCATCCTCCAGCACGGCGCCGTCCACCGACTTCCGGCTCTGCTTGCCGCATCGAGGGCAGGCGCCGTGCGCGGCGGCCCACGCGCGCACATACTCCGACTTGGCGTCGGAGGTTGATGGCGAGGAGGGCACTGCGTGCTTGGGCAAGGCGTTGTACAGGTCATGCCAGAAGCCATCGAGGGAGCCGGAGGTGGAGCGGGCGATGGAGCGCGAGGTGCACTCGCAAAAGGTTGCGAGGGTCTTGCCGTCGCAGAAGGATGCAATGGCTAGCTGCAGGTCCGGGCACAGCGACTCCGGGTTCAGCGTCTCCGGCGGGAGCATGGCAAGAACGGGAGAGACGAGAACATCAGCCATCATGGCGTCGTGTGAGAAAGACGTCTTCACTTTTTCTGCTATCAAAGTTGAATGCGCGGTTGTGGAATGACGCTGTGGATCCTTTTCAACAGTGACTTGCGCCGCCATGGTAGCTTCCCTCCATAGAGTCTCCTGTATATGCGGACTTCACGAAAGCCTTCGTTTTCCAGACGAGTTTCGTCACTTGGACGAGAATAAGAGAAGATTCCATGCCGACCACTCCCTCGATCCTCGTCGTGGGCGCTGGGCTCACGGGCGCTGCGGTGAGCCGCGCGCTGCGCCGATCGCTGCCGGCCGAGTCGATCATTGTCTGGGAGGCGCTCGGGGCCGTCGGTGGCCGAATGCAAACCGAGCGCGTCAGCGTCGAGGGCGGCGCGCTAGGCCTCGCCGACACGGGAGCGCAATACGTGACTGTCACAGACGACGCCGCCGTGGCCACCGCGCACGATCCGCTCTACAACGCACTCTTAGACGCAGGCATCCTGATGCCCATGGTCGGACGCATCGAAGGCACCCGCTCGGCCGACGGCGGTGGCAAGAACTACATCGCTCCCGCTGGCGTTGCGGCGATCGTGGAGCACCTGTTTCGCGTCGCGGGCGTACGCCCGGTGCTCGGTCGCCGGGCCACCGGCCTGTACCGTGCGCCACCCGTCGCTGGCGGAGGCGTCGGCAGCGGCGGCGGCACTCCCTCTCCACGAGGCCGTTGGGAAGTGAGCGCGGCTGACGGCACTCGCCAAGCCTTTGATGGTGTGGTACTCACGCAGCCAGCACCGCATATGCTGAGCCTGCTCGATGCGGGCGACACAGCCGCTTGGCTGCCCGACGCTACGCCCGACGCGCCCAGTGCCGCCGCGAGCGCCCGCCGCTCTTCACAGCTCAGCCGTTCACAGCTCAGCCGTGAAAAGCTGCGCGCGGTGGAGTACTCGGCGCGGTATGCACTGACGCTCTTCTTCCCGCCCTCCGTCGCGCCGCTCTTCGGCGCGAATCTCGACTGGATCTCCAAGTACGTGACGAAGGCCGAGGACGATGCGCTCGTCTACCTTTCTGTCGATTGGGCGAAGCGCGGCGGTGCCCCCACCGAGGCCATCTCCCTCGTCGCGCACTCGTCCGTGCCGTATGGGGTGCGCATGATGGCGGCGGGCACGTCCGAGGCGGCGGTGCTCGCCGAGCTCCGGCGGCGCGTGTACGCGCTGCTGCCCTGGCTGCCGCCCAACCCGAGCGCCGAGCACCTACAGCCGTGGCCGTTGTCGCAGGTCAGTGCTGGCCTTGATGGCGATCTGATTGTGATCTGATTGGCGATCTGATTGGGGATCTGATTGGCGATCTGATTGGGGATCTGATTGGCGTCTCGTGGGTGCGCTCTCCGATCTGATTGCCTCTGATTGCCTCTGATTGTGTCCCTCATCAGAAGTCACTCCTCGAGCAGGTGCGCTGATTGCCTCTGATTGCCTCTGATTGTGTCCCTCATCAGAAGTCACTCCTCGAGCAGGTGCGCTGATTGCCTCTGATTGCATGTGATTGCATGTGATTGTGCTCGAGCAGGTGCGCTCTCCGATCACTCTCTCGAACGGCTGGGCCTGCGCGCGCCTCTACCCGCCCGAAGACGAGGAAGCTGCGGACGAGGCGGCGGTAGACGAGGCAACGGCGGCGGCGGCGCGCTCAACTCGGCGCTCAACTCCGGTCCTCTCGGCCCCGGTCCTCGTGCTTGCCGGCGACGCGTTCTCAGCTCTCGGCTCCCGCTTCGACGGGTGTGTACAGAGCGGCGAGGCTGCCGCAGCGGCGGTGCTCGAGGAGATCGTGATCTAGGGCCGCGAGATCTTGGCGAGATCGTGACGTGAGATTGCGGTGGGATCGATGCGAGATCGCGTCGAGATCGGTTCGCCTTGGACGGTGGCAAACGCGGCTGAGCGTGGCGGGAATTTGGGGGACACCGCACGAACTCACGGACTGATGTGCGACCCGCCCACGCGTCTCCGCATCGAAGGCGCTCCGTAAGTAAGAAACGTATTATGTCGAAATAAGTAAAACACGCCTAGACACGGCCCAACGCATACGGCCGGCCACGCATCGAAGGCCCGCTCCGCGGACGTCGACGAGCGCGGCGGCCGGGCTCTGGCGTCCACGGAGCCCTCGGGGCGGGGGGGCAAGGCAAGGCAAGGCAAGTCAACGTGAACGTCAAGCCCTGGCGTGGGTACGAGATGCAGGCCGAGCCCAAGCGCGAAGCAGCGGGCCTCCTGGCAACGCAAAAAGTGCTCCCATCGAGTGAATCGTGATACGTGAATGCACATTGTGAATGCAATAAATTCGAGGTTTCGAGCTCCCGTCCGAAGAGGCAAAGATCCGTCCGTTACCGTTACGAGTCCGTGACAGGATTGCACTGTCAATCAGCTCACCCACTGCGTGCGGGTCACACCGCAGGCCACGCTCTCACACGTGGGCACAAGCCTGGCACAAGCAAGCCCTGCGACACACGTCGGAGATTCACGAAACGCAACGACCTCGTTCCCACTCATTCCCCACAGCAATTCCCCACAAGTGTAACTCCCCTCTTTCCCCACAGGTACGCTTTGGGTACCTAACACATGCACGCACATACGAGGGACACGGGAGCACAGGCGCTCTTCTGCTTCCGGGTTCGGCTCCGCGCAATCGAACGCCATAGAGCTCTACTCCGCCCGTGATTCAGAGTCGGCAGGCCCCACTGTGAATTCACAGTCGGTAGGCCCCACCGCGGTCGACGAACTTTTCGTAGTCGAAGCCCGTCTGGCGTAACGCCTCATCCACGCCTACTGCGAGCACCGGCTCAGAGTACGTGTAACGGCCGTCCGTGTTTTGGTAGAAGCGCCCATCCGGCGTGACCATCACGTAGCTTAACGTCATGGCGTCATTGTCCTCAGCAGCGACCACGACGCCCCTCTTCTCCAGGTGGGCGTGACGAGCCACGAAGGCCTCAAAGTCGACGTCACTCACCGCTTTGTCCTCGAAGCCCTTGTCGTTCTCGCCCTCAATTCTGAGGACCTTGAACACTTTCCAACGCTGCACGCCGTTGCGAACGATGAAGTCACTCCAATCTTCGAAGTGGTTCTGACGCATAACAACCGTGTTGAGCTTCACCTTGACGTCGAGACCGCGCGTCTCATTAAGCTGATGCACGCGCCTCAGAGCACGCTCGGTCACGGCCACGTGGTTCCCAAAGCCGCGACCCATCTCCTTATTGACCTGATCATCGAGCGAATCACAGCTCACGCCAATCTGATCAAGGAAGGGTCCGTAGCTCTCAAGCCACGTAGCGGTCAAGCGTGAGGCATTGGTGATGATAGAGGTCTTCAGGCCGAGCTCCTTGGCCGCCTTCACGTACTCGCCGAGGTGCTGGTTCAGCAGTGGTTCGCCGCCTGCAAAGTTGACCTTGAAGAAGCCTGCATCACGCAACGATCGTAGAAGCTTGATGCCGTCTGCCTTCTCAAGGCCTTTAACGACATCGGCGAAGTGGGCATAGCAGAATGAGCACTTGTAATTGCAGTGCTTTTCGAGGTGCCAGTTGACTGTCAGCAGCCTTGCGGGCTCCGAGGACACGGGCTGGAGGGTGCCTTCCGAGAGCACGGGCTTGAGGGTGCCTTCCGAGAACACGGGCTGGAGGGTGCCTTCCGAGAACACGGGCTGGAGGGTGCCTTCCGAGAACACGGGCTGGAGGGTGCCTTCCGAGACCACGGGCTGGAGGGTGCCTTCCGAGAACACGGGCTGGAGGGTGCCTTCCGAGAACACGGGCTGGAGGGTGCCTTCCGAGAGCACGGGCTGGAGGGTGCCTTCCGAGAACACGGGCTGGAGGGTGCCTTCCGAGAGCACGGGCTGGAGGGTGCCTTCCGAGAACACGGGCTGGAGGGTGCCTTCCGAGAACACGGGCTGGAGGGTGCCTTCCGAGAGCACGGGCTGGAGGGTGCCTTCCGAGAGCACGGGCTTGAGGGTGCCTTCCGAGAACACGGGGCTGGGTACACTTGGCCACAGGTCCCCATGCGTCAAGAGCGCCAAACAGTTGCCGTTGGTTGGTTTGAAGGTGACCTCGCCGATGCGAAGGTGGCGCATGGCACCCAGGAGGAGAGCGAGCTTCGGCAGGGCGTACTGAGCATTTTCCTCCTTGACGACATATTCTAGTGCCGCTGATCGCTCTCGCTCAAGAGCGGGCAGCATGTGCTCGGGGATAGCGGCGACTTCGGCGAGAGTGCGCTCCACGTCGAACTGATCGAAGGTGACGAGGCCTGAGAGAACACGCTGCTGGTTGAAGATGGATTGCGAGGAACCGATGGCGACAACGCTGTGCAAGACCTCGGTCTGCAGCCACAGCGGCACCGTCTTCAATTCAGTGCGCAGGTATGCGAGAAGCGCCTCGGACAGTTGACCTCGTGTCAAGCCCGCCTCCATCGCGGAAGCCACCGCACGCATCGTGCCAGAGCCGTGAACGTCGACGTGGCTGTCAGAGCCGTTGCTCAATTGGAAGGAGCCCGCGCCGCAATCCCACGCGAGAAGTGCATCAGCCTCGAGTCCGCTCAACGCACGCGCGCTCTCGTAGCCCAGTCTGGCCTCCTGCTCGCCTTGAATGACACTGATTTCAACGCCACACTCCCGAGCAAAGGCCGCGACTACAGCTTTTCCGTTGGCAGCCTTGCGAAATGCCTCAGTGGCGACCGCGGCGGTCTGCGTGACCCCGAGATGGTTGGTATCTGCGATAAAGTTCTTAATCGTGTGCATTCCGAGTGCGTACATCTCGGGAGAGATCAGCATGCTGTCCGAACCGCTATGCTTGAGGTCACGCAGGAAAAGCGTTTGCACGCTTGCGGAGAAGATGGAGCGGACGATTCTTTTGCTGGTCGGTTCCACCTCCGCAACCTCGCACTTGATAGAACCCGAGCCGATGTCAAGGACGCGACGCACGACGGTGCTGAAGGCGGCGATCGGACGAAGATACGACGGCGGCCGAAGAGCGGCGCGGACATGGGACAGCATTACGCAAGTCCCAAGTCGGCTCATGAACGTGACACGATTTCCTCGACGCTTGCTTTCTGAACACAAAAATTCGGGACGCTCAGAACGACGCATTCGATCTCGATGGCCTGAAGGCAAACCTCTACGCAACGTGACCGCGTGCTATCGAGGCGCGCCGAGAGATGTGAGCAACGGGCCCGACCTCGGCGACGGGGGCAACTACGTTTCGCACAATTTGGTTTCGCACGGCAGCGAAACCGGCAACGCGCTTGCTCTCTGACCAGTCCATGTGTCAAGACCAGGACAAATTAGCGCTTCAAGTTCACAAATAGTATTCGGCTAATAATTGGGACGCCTTTGCAGTTGCAGCCACGCGCACGCTTCCGGCCGCCACCGCTGAGGATTGGCTGGGCGCGAGCGTCATCCTGAACACGTAGCGGCGCTCGGGACGCCCGAGGGGCCGGTCGTCTCGTCCTCCTCGCTCGCACGTTGCAACGGCACGGCCGCGCTCGTAGTCGTCGCCGCCCTGCTGCTGCCGCCGCCGCCGCCCGACGCCGTGGTGAGTGCCCGCCCCTCGGCCAGCCGCTCGGAGCGGGCGGCACGCGCGGCGGCGTTCGCGTCAGCAAGCGAGCGCTCCGTCGCACCGAGCTCCGCCTGCATGAGGCCGCCGCGCACGCGCGCCTCAAAGGCCTCCTGCAGCGAGGCCTCTGCTTGCTGCTCCACCTGCCGCACCTCGAGCGCGACGACGGCGTGCCGTGCGGCAGCCTCGAGCTGTGCCGTGGTTGCCTGCTGCTGATGATGCTCCGCGTCGCTCTCCGACGCATTGAGCTCGGCGGCCACCACTGCCTGCCATGCGGCGGCCTCGAGCTGTGCCGTGGCCGCGCGCTGCCGCATCGCCTCCCTCGCCGCGTCGGCGTCGGCGAGCGCGTCCTTGAGCATGGCGTTGTGCGCATGCGATGCAGCCAGGTCGGACATGGACGCCGCAAGGTCCGTGCGCAGCCCGGCGATGAGCGCCGCCGTCGCCGGGTCGAGGGTGGGCCCCTCGCAAGCCGCCATAGTTCCACAACCCGCTATCCGGATACTTGCGCAGTTTAGGATGTGTGAGGCGGAGTTCGTCACGAGTCGCCGGTAGTAGTGATTCGGTTGGGGCCTCCAGACTTCATCACGTGGTTCACGATTCCGCAAGGGCCTCGATGCGCGCGGCCTTTGCACACAGCTACGGTGCGCCGTCGGTCATCACCCTCGCGACCGACGTGCCGATGCCCATTCCAGGGCCTGAACAGTTGCTCATCCGCGTACACTCGACGACTGTCAATCCGGCCGACTGCAAGCAGCGCAGTGGAAATTTGAAGCTCGTGATGAAGCACTCCTTCCCGTTGGCGTTTGGCCAGGATTTCGCAGGTATCGTGGAGAGCGCGCCGCCGACCTCGCAATTCAAGCGTGGCGACGAGGTATACGGCTGTACCGCTCCGCGCAATGGCTGCGGCGCCGAGTATGTGGCCGTCTATGAGCGTGAGGTCGTGCGCAAGCCTGTGACTTTGGCATGGGATGTAGCCGCGGCGACGCCCACGGCAGCTTGTACGGCGTATCGGGGCGTCGTGACGGTAGGCAAGGCTACCGAGGGCATGCGCGTACTCGTCCACGGGGCATCTGGAGGCGTAGGATCTGCGATGGTCCAGATTGCGCGACGAGGGTGCGGGTGCACGGTGTGGGGCACGAGCGGCCCAACAAACCGTCAGTACGTCGAGAGCATCGGGGTCGTAGCTGTGCTCGACCACAGCCAGCCGCTCGCTTCCGCGCTCGCCACAGCGGCGAACACACCCGCCGACATCCACTTCGACCTCATCCTGGACGCTGTCGGCGGCGACGACCTCTATGCGGCTAGCCTGCCGTTCCTCGCTAAAGGCGGCAGGTGCGTCTGATTGCGTACGATTGCCTCTGAGTGTGCCTATGAGTGTGTGCCTATCATCGGCCCTCTGGTGCCCTCCCTCCACAGGTACGTGTCGGCAGTGGGCCCGGTGAGACACGGCGGCTCGGACCGAATCACGGTTGGTACGCTGCTCTACAGCGCATACACGCTCGTGCCACGCCTCCTCTTCAGCCGAAGGTACCTCCTCTTCCTCTCCTTCGACGTGGCGGATCTCGGAGTCGCCGAGCTACGCGAGCTCATCACCTCGCGCGAGCTCGAGGTGCGAGTGGACCCAGAGCGCTTCGAGCTCGCCACCTTCGCGAACGCGCACGCCAAGTGCGAGACGCACCATTCGTGTGGGAGGATCGTGGTGCGCGTCACGGCAGAGGAGGCAGCGTGGAACTCGCCTGTACTCGCTGAGGTACTCCGCGGCACCGCGCCCATGTAAGCGGTCCGACGCCTTCACCGCATTGTGCGGCTCAAGCGTCGATCGGGCTTGCATCACCGCGCAGGCCGCCCCGCAGCCCGCGTGTGGAGCAGCCCCTCACCGCGGCCCCTCACCGCGACCCCTCACACCGAGGCCCCTTACACCGAGGCCCCTCACCGAGGCGCTCACGACCGCTGATCATTTATGTGTTATTTACGCATTACGGCTGAAACGGCTGACCGCGTGATCATTCCTTCATTGACCTCGTGGTCGCGATATATTTGTAATTGAAAGAGAAGTGCAAAGTCGAGCACGGGCCCCCGAGCCTCGAAGACAATGGCCGAAGCTTCGCGAACCGCGACGAAGCTTCGGACCAACCGCCACTGACGCCGCACTAGCGAAATTGAGTAGCCCGAGCGAGCGAGTACTCAGTACTTGTGTTGACCGAGGGGCGCGGAGCCGTCCTTTGAGACGGTGGTGGAGTGAGCGTGGAGGGACCGCGAAGAAACTTTCCAACTGGAACTGAACTGACGCCCGCACCACGGACGGCCACCGATCGGGTGCATCGGCGACACGGCTGGAGGAGAACGGAACCTAATCCTTAGCCCGAAGCCGAACGCGCTAACCGGCCCTCCGCTCCGTCTAACGTAACCATACCCCTACGCTACGTATCGAATACGAACGCCCTATCTCTAACCTACTACGTATAAGATTACCGACTCGACCTTCGCCTCGACGCGCCGGTGGCCCACTGGCACTGCGAGGGCCGTTCACGCCCGCTTGAGCGCCATCGGGCTCTGGTATGAGAACGGGACGGCGCCAATGTCGGTGAAGGCGCTCCGGTCGCGGCGCAAGTCCAGGCTGCTGCTGTCGAGCCGGCAAGCACACGGACCCCGCAAGATGTTACAACGGCAGTTGCACCGGCGCTCAAAGCCCTGCCACAGCTCGCAGACGAGGACCTGCCGCCGGCCGCGCCGGAGCGGCGTGACGCAGTGGTACTTGTGCAAGAGAAACACGAGCAGGTCGCCGCGCTCGAAGGAATGCGCTCAGAGCGGCGCTCGCAGGCATGCGCTTGAATTTCTGCCGTCTGCTTCCAGCGAAGACGCCTCCGTCAAAGTCGGTCGCGTCCGAGAGCATCAGGTCGAGTGTGAAGAGGGAGTGTGAAGAGGGAGTCGGTCGTCGTAGTGCATCTGGATGGGCAGCCCGCCCGCCTCGAGGACAGTGTGGTACTCGGCGCAGCGCATCACCATCGCCGTCGCCTCCAGCTCCAGCGCCTCGAGCACGCCCCAGTTGGCCACGTCCGCCTCACGCGCGGCCAGCTCCAAGGAGCAGCTTGCCGAGCCGGCGGTTCACGTGCACGGTCTTCCAACTGCCCGCGGCGGCGTTGCCCGTGAGGCTATTGGAGCGCGTTCCCCTGTGGAAAAGGCGTTGCCGCGGGCGGTTGCCCGTGAGGCTGTTGGAGCGCGTCCCCTCTCCTGACGATTGCCTCACCTCGGCACTCGCTGCTTGGACCGCTCCGAGTGTCTCGTCGAAAGCGAAGCCTGGGATGCGCACCACCGCCGGTCGCTGCGCTACGCGGCTGCGCCTCATTCTTCTCGCAATGTATTCCTCACAAATGCTCCACGAAGACTTTCTCTTCAGGCTCCGATGAGCTCGACGTAGCGCCGACCTGGGGCAGACCTGGGGGCAGACCTGGTCGAAGCTCGCCAGGGCGCTTGCCAAGGGATTTGGCGGCACTGAAGATCCCAGGAACCGACTTGGGCAGCCCGCGGGGCAGCGAAGCGCGCGCCCGAGTTACCCGCTCGCGCACCGTTTCAAAACGGTGCACGCGACTTGGCACTACCCGCTCGTCTACCGCTTTGTTACGATCTGGATGCTGCTCTGGCCAGTCGACGCTCATCCCATCTTCGTCATTCTTATCCTCATCAGCGTCAAACATCAACACGGTCCTGTTCATGCTCTCAATCAGCCAACGCATCCCGGGACGCATCTCCACACTCGATGTGGCAACCTCCTGGTCTGAGTGTATCGACGCGCCTGCTGTCGCTCCAACCGAGACCTCTGTACGGTGGCGCACTTGACCTTGTGAGTGATTGGAATTCTGACTCAAACCTTCAAAGGAGCTGATAGAGTCCCGGCTAGCATCCAGAGTCCCGAAGTTGAGTAGTGAAATGTCCCGCTCGCTGACAACGCCGCCGCCGAGCAAAGTGGCAGCAGCAGCGGCTTGATCTGCCACAAACGCCAAGAAAGCGAGGTCGCCCCTCGCGGCCGCCTCCCTCATGGCCACCTCCCTTGCGGCCTCGGCAGTGGGGGACGCGGAGGAGGTTTCGGTTACGGCTGCTAACGGCTCAACCGCCACTGCCGCCGTTGCCACGGGCTGAAGCACGCGCTCCACGACCGCCGTCTCTGCTGCCACCGGCTCCGTTGACGCGTGCACATCTGTGAGCAGTGATCGACCTGATGGTTGTTTGGAGTTCGAACTCGAAGCTTTAAAGAAGCCAAAGGAGCTGAGAGAGCCGTATTCTTCTTGTCCGGACATCCTTCTCTTCGCCTGACGTCCACGTCTGGATGTGCCGACACGTTGCTTTGGGGGGGGCGGGGAATCTGTTTCTGTAGAGAGCGATCCGGTAGCATTCGAGACTGAACCGGCTGCCTGACCGCCTCGAACTGAGCTCGGCTTCACCGCCGCTGCCGCCGTTGCCGCAGGCTCAAGCAAGGGCCCCACGCCCGCCGTCTCTGATGCCACCACCGGCTCCGTTGACGCGTGCACATCTGTGAGCAGTGATCGACCTGATGGTTGTTTGGAGTTCGAACTCGAAGCTTTAAAGAAGCCAAAGGAGCTGAGAGAGCCGTGTTCTTCTTGTCCGGACATTCTTCTCTTCGCCTGACGTCCACGTCTGGATGTTGGGACACGTTGCAGCTTTGGGGGTGGCCGCGAATCTGTTTCTGCAGAAAGTGATCCAGTAGCTTTCGAGACTGGACCTGCCGCCTGGCCGCCTTCAACTGAGCTCGAGGCTGCCGAGCCAACTTGCTCAAAGTACTGCTCGTCCACCTTGATGAAGCTGTCCATCCTGAGGAGCACCGAAAAAGCGGCAACTTCCTCGTTGCTGAACTCCTGCTTCGTGCGCAGGGCAGCTGCGAGTCGCTTGCAAAATATCTCAGAGCCCACCGCGGGCTTCTCAGGACCGACGTTCGTCCAGTGCGAGCCAATGCCCACGCGTGATTTCAAGGCCGTCCTGTACCGCATCTGATTGATCAGCACCTTTTTCAGCGAGACGCCCTCGCGTTTCAGGTTCCTCTTGGTGAGGAAGGCCCTTTGGATCAGGATGGCTGCGAGATCCTTTTCTCCGGCGCCTTGCCACCGCTGTCTGGTGCGCACTTGGTGATCCCGGACCTTGGATTGAACTTTCGTGGCCGCTCTTTGCTTCTTCTCGCATCGCTTTCTCGCCGCAGCGTTGAACTTGCTAGCCGCATACTGTTGGCGCATGTTGAACAGAAGGTTGTCCATGACAGCAGCGATGGCTGCGGCCTCTTCCGCCACGTCCGCGACAATGTTGACCCCTTGGTCAACAACCTTCTCCAAGAGGCCATCCCCGGTATCCATGCCTATCAGCGCCGCAAGCAAGCTAGGGATGACCATAAGGAAGCCTACGATGGCGATGCAGCACTCCGAGATTGACATCTCCTCCATGTTGTACACGCACTTGATCAGCTGCACCACGATGGCTTCGTACCCTTTTTCAAGGATGGGAATGAACATCCCGAAGAGCAGCAGCAAGAAGACGGCCATTTGAATCAGCGGCTGGAGATCGAACAGCTCGGGGAATCCTGACACGAGCAGCAGAAGCGTGCACGTGCCCTCTGTCAGGTACTGCGCGGTGATCACAAAGTTGTCGATGCGGTCCGCGGACGGGCCGCCAAACATTGTGTACACTGCAATGCCATATTGCAGGCAGATCACCGCGTACATCTGCGCGTCGGCCTCAGGAGAGCCCGGCTCGATGACAGAGCCGGTGCCTGTGAGGATCGCGATGCTCAGCTGAACGAGGAGGAGGAGCCACTCGTACAAGACGCCGCTGATCCCATAGCTACCCGAGGCGCGGTTGAGCCAGAGCAGTTTATTGCCGTCGATTGCATCTCCTGTACGTGGGCGGAGGAGCACCATCGGATGGGCGAGAAGTCGCTCTGTGCGGTCGGGCTCCACGACGTCTTCCTCGGACTTGGTCCAGTCACCGCGTACGCGATTCACCAGGTTGAACCTCTTGCCTCGTATTCTGTCTGGACAGCACCAAAGGCGTATCTTCGAGACCAGCCAGAACGCCGGATCATCCACCTCTGACAGATCCGCAGGCTCGAACCACTCCCATGAGTCCGCAGAGTAATACCACCAAAAGTGAAGCAGCGTCACGAAGCCCGACAGAAAGAACAGCCCGACGACGACGAGGATGATGAGACCCGGCCAGCGGCATTGGGCTATGGTGCACGTGATGTTCGTGTCCAGCAGCAGCTCTATGGACTTCCCGACCAGCCCGGTGACGAAGAGTGACATGACGAGGTTCTGCATGTTTGGAAAGACGAAGACGCCGGGAAGCGGCCTGAATGGGATGCCCTTGCCCGCGGCAAACTTGTCCGGTTCCTTCTCTTTCTCCTCGTAGTATTTCTTATTCATGCGCTTCATCCAGTAGATCTGCACGCACACTTGGATGGACGTGACGAGCGACATGGCCATGACGAACGTCACCAGGTTGTCGATGAGAGCGGCCAGCGTGTCCGGTGCGTCCTCGTCACATTCTGTTGCCGACCCCCCCTCCCCACCGCCTCCTTCGTTGAGCCGCCGCCGCCGACCCCAATCGACGCAGTCGAAGAAGTCGTCCGTGTTGCTCCCGTTGTTCTCCGCGTCGCTGCTGGTTGCATTCTCACTAAGGTCGACCAGCCGCCGTGCCAGCCAGATGGATAGCCGTCGCCGGCTGACGCCACCGTCGTCGCCGCCGCCGCTGCCGCCAAAGGCGCCAAAGGACCCCGAGGCCCATCCCATGCCACCAGCTACTCCGCTCTGCAACTCGCTCTGGTTGGCGGCCAGCCCAGAAGACGCGCTGAAGCGCTGCACTCCAAAGATGAGCGGC
>Ga0210242_101327_pt1 | contig 18875 bp, 21 predicted proteins | sample ChrtobMeP5a_16mM_FD_155445 | JGI IMG/M metagenome (GOLD analysis project Ga0210242, IMG submission 155445) | Chrysochromulina tobin associated microbial communities from unialgal haptophyte culture, Seattle, Washington, United States - P5a_16mM | ecosystem: Host-associated > Algae > Haptophytes >... | reverse complement strand
AGGCGTGAGTCGATTCCGAGTGTGTGAGTCTGAGTGGATGCCGCTGAATGCTGAGTATGCGATAGACGGTGTGAACGAGGAGGAGGCAATCTGTGGTGGACTAATAACTAAGGTATCCGCAAAAAAATGGGTCCGCCGGCCAAAACCTATCGGGTCGCGCGCGCGCTATTTATTCACGCGGGCGGTTAATCTCAGAGGCTTCCCTCCCGGTGTTCCAACGGGGGTGGGGAAGAATTTGAACTCATCAGCCGAGTGACTTCGACACGGGGACATCTTGTCGCAGGAGACTGCGAGTGTCAGGGGACCGGACTGCCTCGTGAGATTCCACAGCTCGCGCGGGAATGGAAGCAGAGACTGAGGCGTCCTTGCTTGCGATGGGCTTCCCGGCCGAACGCGTGCGCTCAGCCATGGCGACGCACGGCGCCGACCTTGTTGCCTGCGCGGCGTGGCTCGCAGACACTCTCGACGGCTCCACTGACGAAGATGCGCAGCCCGCTTCTGAGCCGCCAGCTAAGCGCTCCAAGATGCATGACGCAGCCGGCATGTCTGGGAGCACTGCCCTCCCTGGCCCGAAGCTCGGCTTTCATCTCAGCACGCTGCACCGGGCATGGATCGAGGCTGGATTGGTCGCTCGCCGGTGCAACGAAGGGACGCTGTCGATCACTGACCTGCTGTCGGCCGACTCACTGTGTGGATGTTCGGAGCTCCACATCGTCAACTTCATGATCGACGTGCGTCGCTGGCTCCCGATCACCAGCCCTCTGGCTCCTCTGCTCATCTGCTGCTGACCATCGGTCTGTGGATCGACACCTGCGCCCGCAGCTCGACTTTGTCGTGCATGAGTGCCCCGCGGTGCGCACCGTGCCGCGTGTGGTCGTAGTGCATGGTGATGGCATGCCGCCGCAGTCACAGTGCGCTGCCGCCGAGCCGGGCCGATTCGTGTTCCTGCAGCCACCGTGCGAGCGCTTCGGCACGCATCACTCCAAGGCCCTATTCATCGTACGCCCAGCCGAGCTCACAGTGGCCGTGCTCTCGGGTAACTTCATCTTTGCTGACGTGTGGAACAAGACGAATGGGATTTGGACGGAGAGCTTCCCGCGCGCGGCGCGTGCGCCGGCCACGGCGGGCAGTGCGGCCGCTCCGATCGGCGCCTTTGGGGAAGACCTCGACGGGTACTACCGGGAGGTGCGTGAGCTCGGCATCCTGATGCATGCATGCACCTCACGGTAGATGCATGCGTGCACGTGAGCTTGGCATGCATCCTCCTGATGCATGCATGCATCCTCCCCCGCAGGTGCGAGAGCTCGGCATGCATCCCCCCCCGCAGTGGCAGCCGCAGAGTGCGGCTGAGCAAGCTCGATGGGCGGCGCTCGATCTGAGATGGATTCGATGCTACGACTACACTGCATGCCGCGCACGGCTCCTCGGCGCGGTGCCTGGGCGGCACACGGGCGAGAAGCTCGGCCGTTGGGGCCACATGCAGGTACGGTGATTGCGTGCTGAGGGCATGCTGATTGCATGCTGAGGGCGTGCTAAGTGCATGCTGATTGCATGCTGCCGCTGGGACCTCACGCAGGGACGGACCATCCTGATGACCGCTGATGACCACTGATGACCTCTCTCATCGCATGCGCCCCACTCGCCCGTCCAACGCAGGTACGGACCATCCTAGACGCGGCGCCGTCCGAGGCCAAGTTCCACAGCGCGCCGCTCGTGCTGCAGTTCTCATCGCTCTCGTCGCCCGGCACCAAACCAGAATGGCTCGTTGAGCTCGTGCGCTCCTTTTGTGGTACGCGCCCAACGCCGTCTGCGATCGAGGTGCATGCAAGTGATCACCACGGCGCCCTCCTCTCCCCACAGGTACGCGCCCAACGCCGTCTGCGATCGAGGTCGTCTTCCCGACGCAGGCGCAGGTGGGCGAGAGTCTGGAAGGCTGGTACGCGGGCAACAGCATCCCGTGTGAGGTACAGAATGTCGAGCGGCTGCAGGCAAGATTCGCCGAGTTGCCGATTGCATCTGATGACCTGCCCTTGCATGCACGTGCTCACCACGGCGCCTTCTCTCTCCCCATTTTAGGCAAGATTCGCCGAGTTGCCTAAGATGGGTTTGCCACGTGGCCGCTTATGCACCTGGGATGGCGGCGATGGCGCGTATGGCGGCGCGAGCGGGCGCGCCCTCGCGGTGCCTCACATCAAGACCTACTGCCGCTACGCCGCCGATCGCACCCTGCCTTGGGCCATCCTCGCCTCGCACAACTTGTCGCAGGCGGCTTGGGGCAAGCTTGAGAAGAAAGAGACCCAACTCTACATCAAGAGCTACGAGCTCGGTGAGCCACGAATCACCTGATGACCCCTTAATGACCCCTTAATGACCCCTTAATGACCCCTTAATGACCCGCTGATGAGCTACGAGCTCGGTGTGCTCCTGGCCACGCCGCACGAGCTCCAGCATGCAAGTGCTCACCACGGCGTCTCGCCCTTCCCCACAGGTGTGCTCCTCATGGCCACGCCGCAAGTGCCGCTCTGCGCACCCGACCTGCACGGCGTGAGCGGCAGCACGAGCGGCAGCACGAGCGGCAGCACTCGCACCGAGGCCCACGCGGGCGTCGTGCTGGGCGGCGCGGCCGGCTTTACCAGTGCAGCGACCCATTCACAGCTGGACCATTCACAGCTGGCCCATTCACAGCTCGCCGGCGCGCTCGTGGTACCAGTGCCCTACTCGCTCCCGCCGAAGCCCTACGCGCCCAACGACGTCCCGTGGTCCACCAACGACGCTGGCCATCTGCCCCGAACGCAAGCGAACGCGCGGCCAGACCGGCATGGGAGAGTGCCCGGCCAAAGCGGTGGAGGCTACTACGGAGCGAATTGCCAAGGAAAGCTCGCCGCCGAGCGTGTGCGGCGTAGCAAGCCGCCGGCTCCGGCCGCTGCCGGCAGCAGCCACACCAACCCGTACGACCTAAGCTGAGCGGCCCTCTCACCTAGGCTCTCCTGGCAACCTGGACGGAGCTTCGACAGCTGCTGCCCGACCTTCGATTGCTGCACGGGCAACATTGAATAACTCCGTGGCTACCCGCGTGTACTGGAGAGTTTTGGCGTATACGTACGGCGACTCGGCAAATACGTAAGTACTAAGTTAAAATGCGAATACGATACGCGCGAACTCACGAACGGTATCGGTAACACGTGTCTCGTGTGACGTGTCACGTGAGTCACGAGTCGTCCGGTGACCGGTCGGGTCTTAGTCGGGTCGTGTACTCGTGTTGAACAGACTACAGAGACACTTTCTTCGTATGATTGAATATTCAACTTGTTCCTGTCTGCTGTGGACACACGTGCGCCCTACATTCGACGCTTAGGCCGATGATGTGGCCTCGCGAGAGGCGACGCGTGCTCCCCCTCCAGCGGCGGGCGCCATGGCGGGCGCCACGCTCAGACGGAGCTGCTGGCAGTCGGTCCGACGGAGCCGCCGGCCGTGAGGACCTGGCACGAGCCGCCGGCCGTGAGGACCTGGCACGAGCCGCCGGCCGTTAGCCAGCCGTTAGATGCGAGCCGCCGGCCGTTAGCCAGCCGTTAGACGGAGCCGCCGGCCGTGGGTCGCACCACAGCAGTCAGGTGTGTGAAGAAGTTGGTCCAAAAGGCACGCTCGCTGAGCTTCTTGGGGACGAGGGCGTAGTGCTTCTTCTGCAGGCCGGGCACGTGCGTCAGCGCCGCCGTCGCCGCCGTCTCGTCCAAGAAGCACTCGAGTCCCAGCGGCAGCGTGGGGAAGGCGGGCGGCGCCGCAGCCGTGTTCGGCTCGAGCAACGCGTCGCTCTCTCGCGCACACAGGGCGACGACGGCGGCGCGCTGCGCGTCCGTGAGGGCAGCCCACACGGCCTCAAAGCTGTTTGCGGATTGACGCGTGTCGTTCCCCTTCCAGTTGTCCTCGCCGCTCGCTTTGGCCAGCGCTGCCATCTGTGCCGGGCAGCACTGTTGCACGATGACCGTCACGTGCGTGAAAAAGGAGATCCAAAAGTCCATCTCCGTGAGCGACTTTGGGATGAGCTCGTAATGCTTGCGCTGCAGCCGTGGCACCGTCGCCAGCGCGGCGGCCGCCATCCCCTCGCTCAGCCTCACCGTCACGCCGATGGGCACCGCCGGAAAGGGCGGCGGCGCGTGCGGATTCGGGTGCAGCAGGCGGACGTCGTCCTTGGCGCAGAGGGCCTGGATCTGTGCGTGCGCCTCGTCGGGCAACGACGCGTAAAACGTCTTAAAGGCCGTGGCCGCCGCCGCGTTGGCCTGCGCCGACTGCTCCGCGCCCATCCGCGGCGGAAATGGCAAGGCGACGCCAAGTTTGTTTCGACTTGGTCGAGGGGGCAAAGGGGAATTGCAGACCGCCATCCCGACTTCTCGTCCTTCACATATGATCATGTGTAGTCTTCATGGGGTATTTTTTCGCTTTCGGACGGCGCTTGGATGGAGCACAGGGTGCTTGTGCTCATAGCGCCGCTCGGCGAGATCAGTATGGCGCCGGGCGGCACCGCCATCCTCGGGCGGGGCGTGTGCGGCATTCCCGACGATGTGCGCCTCTCTCGACGGCACGCGGTCGTGGCTCTTGACCAGCATCAGCCGACGGTGACCTGGATGGCCAAGCACGCCGGCAGGCTGCGCTCATCACGGGGCCAGTGTCGCCCGCTCGTGGCCGGCAACCAGGTGACCCTCTCGCACGATGACGTGCTGACGCTGCTCGCCGACAGCGGCCAGCACATTGTCCTCGTCCAGTTGGCTTGTGAACGCGATGGGCCGCCGCTGCGTCCCTCCGTGAGGGCATGGGCGGTGCTCGAGAGTGGTGCGATGGCCGACGCGCGGCTCGCGGCGCGCGCGGAGCTCGCGCAGTTACAGAGCCGCAAGCTGCCTCGTGCGCGCCACGAGGCCGCCGCACCGGCGAGCGCCGGCGCGAGCGCCGCATGGAGTTCGGCCGAGCTGGGTGAGGAAGAGGACGGCGTATTTGTCGACTTGTACGGTGGGTGGCGTGGCGCTCGCGAGGAGGAGGAGGAGAAGGCGATGGGCGCCGTGGCAGGCGGCTTTGAGGATTCGTCAGGGCTTCGTAAGCGTGGCTTTGAGGATACGTCAGGGCTTCGTAAGAGCCGGGGCGGCGACGGCGTGGGCGACGGCGTGGGCGGCAGCAAAGGCGGCACTGGCGGCACTGGCGGCTCTGGCGGCTCTGGCGGCTCTGGCGGCGCTGGCGGCGCTGGCGGCGCTGGCGGCGCTGGCGGCGCTGGGCTGGTCCCACCGCCGCCATTCTCGAGGCCCGCGCACCCCACGGGCGGCGACCACGACGGCGCTGGTCTCCGCCGCAGCGCTGGCGCGAGCGCCCACGACGGCGCGCCGAGCGCCGTGGAGAGCTCAGGGCACCTTGTCCTCATGCCCAGGACGGCGCCCATAGAAGGCGACGGACGCGGCCCGCGCGCGCAGCCGCCCCTAGTCGCGGCGCCCAGGACGGCGCCCGATCCCCCTCTCGAGCTGACCCTTTCTCTGGTGGCTGGGCGCCCCTCAACGGCCGCTGGGGACGAGGGGGTGGCCTCATTAGGGTTTGCACTCAATCGGGCGCATGCGGTGTGTGCGATCGAGCCGTTCAGCGCGGCCGCGTCGTCCGGAATGATCATCGGCGACATCGTCACCTCGATTAACGGCGCGCCGCTGCCGCGCCCGGCGCGACCCAAACGGGGCGGAGATCGAGGAGATCGAGGAGATCGCGGAGATCGAGGAGATCGCGGAGATCGAGGAGATCGAGGAGATCGAGGAGATCGAGGAGATCGAGGAGATCGAGTAGTTCGCGTAGGTCGCGGAGATTGCGGAGATTGCCATCTCGAGCCCCTCAGCGCGGCGCTGCGTGAGCTCAATGTGCTCGAGGGCGAGACTGTGCATCTCGGGCTGCGCCGGCCGCTCACGCTGCACATCGACGAGCTCGTGCGCAGATCGCGCGACGAAACCGACGCCCAGCGCGACGCGCGCCTCGGCGTGCCACCGCCCAACTCGGCGCGCCTGCTGCCCCGCGACCGACATGGCGTCGCCGAGCGGCGGGCGGCGTGGGAGGCGGCGGGAAAGCCACGCGCTGTGTACGGCAGCAGCTGTAGGCCAGGACAGCCGTAGGCCAGGACAGCCGTAGGCCAGGGCAGCCGTAGGCTAGGGCAGCAAGCTGTGGAGGCGCCGCAATGAGCACACAGCAGCAAGCTGTGGAGGCGCCGCACTGAGCACACAGCAGCAAGCTGTGGAGGCGCCGCACTGAGCGCTCAGCAGCAAGCTGTGGAGGCGCCGCACTGAGCGCTCAGCAGCAAGCTGTGGAGGCGCCGCACTGAGCTCGGTCGCCGTTGCGGCCGCGTCCTATTGTCCCCATGAAGGCCTAAATAATCAAGGGCCTATCCGGCATGGCTGAAGGGCCCCTTTTACGGCCAGGGGCAGGGCCCCGCCAGTCACTCGTTTCACGTGGACCGGCGGAGGGTCGGACGTCAGTCGCGTCGTCAGCAATTCGTCAGACCCTCCCGAGCATGAGCTCCCGAGACTCGACACGAGACACCATCCGGCATGGTCCATCGCGAGACACAGTATTACACAGTATAGAGTCTAGAGAACGCACGGATGGATACTCTTTGTCCGGTCGTGTAACGACCGGCGCGACGCACCTTCCGGCTTCGCAGTTCGCACCGGCTGCCTCGTGTTATATTACGTTCATGATTACGCTCTGCATCCAGGAAAACGAAAGTATCGTATTCAATCGCTATAAATTCCGAATATGCACAGTTCATTTGGTTTCGCCCACATGATCTGCCAACCAGTAAACTAGGACTCTAGGTACTAGGAACCAATGAAATGCGCCTCGCTGCTACGGTTTGCAGAAGGTTTGCAGGACCGTACTAAGACAGTGCACTTTGGCACTGAGGCTTATGAGGCAGGAAGGCAGCTTTATTGACACCATTGAGGAGCAGCCAGAGAAGGCAACATCACCGAGGCTTGTGAGGCCAGCGGGCAGCGGAAAGCTCAATCGACGTCAACTGCCGGTCCAAAGCGAAGGATGGCGCTGGGTGGCACTTGGGCGAACCTGAGAATGCTTTCATCGAAGCCGTCGGGCAGCGCGATCGACGTCAACGAGGAGCAGCCAGAGAAGGCGCCCTCACCGAGGCTCGTGAGGCCAGCGGGCAGCTCGATCGACGTCATCGAGGAGCAGCGATAGAAGGCGTACCTACCGAGGCTCGTGAGGCCAGCGGGCAGCTCAATCGACGACATCGAGGAGCAGCCATAGAAGGCGCGCTCACCGAGGCTCGTGAGGCCAGCGGGCAGCTCGATCGACGTCATCGAGGAGCAGCGATAGAAGGCGTACCTACCGAGGCTCGTGAGGCCAGCGGGCAGCTCAATCGACGACATCGAGGAGCAGCCATAGAAGGCCTCCTTACCGAGGCTCGTGAGGCCGGTGGGCAGCTCGATCGACGTCAACGAGGAGCAGTCCTTGAAGGCGCCCTCACCAATGCTCGTGAGGCCGGCGGGCAGCGCGATCGACGTTATCGAGGAGCAGCCAGTGAAGGCCTCCTTACCGAGGCTCGTGAGGCCGGCGGGCAGCTTGATCGACGTCAACGAGGAGCAGTCACGGAAGGCGCCATGACCGATGCTTGTGAGGCCGGCGGGCAGCTCGATTGACGTCAACGAGGAGCAGTAATAGAAGGCGTCCTCATCGATGCTCGTGAGGCCGGTGGGCAGCGCGATTGACGTCATTGAGGAACAGCCACAGAAGGCGACCTCACCGAGGCTCGTGAGGCCGGCGGGCAGCTTGATCGACGTCAACGAGGAGCAGCCAGCGAAGGCGCACTCACCGAGGCTCGAGAGGCCGGCGGGCAGCTCGATCGACGTCAACGAGGAGCAGTCGACGAAGGCGCCACGACCGAGGATCGTGAGGCCGGCGGGCAGCTCGATCGACGTCAACGAGGAGCAGCCATAGAAGGCGCGCTCAGCGAGGCTCGTGAGGCCGGCGGGCAGCTCGATCGACGTCATCGAGGAGCAGCCAGAGAAGGCGTCCTCACCGAGGCTTGTGAGGCCCGCGGGCAGCTCGATCGACGTCAACGAGGAGCAGCCCCAGAAGGCGAACTCACCGACGCTCGTGAGGCCGGCGGGCAGCGCGATCGACGTAATCGACCTGTCCTCGAAGAACGCGCTTGGCGGCACGCGCGCCTCGCCACGGCGCAGCACGCACGCGGCAAGCAGCACCTCCATCGGCGCCTCGCCCTCGCCGCGGATGCATGCGCGCACCCCTGCCATCGGATACGGTTGCGGACCATCTTCATCTTCTTCTGATCCATCCGAAGACGCCACACTCCTCAGCGCGGCCACGTCCACCTCGAAGCCGCCCAGCCCCGTCACCTTTGCCAGGTTGGGCAGCCAGCGCGACGCGTCGACCGCGTCGGCGAAGAGGCGACCGGCGGTGCGGCTGTCCGAGAGGTTGAGCTCGGTCACCTCGACGAGGTTGCTCGTGAGGGGCAGGCCGACGCGTGCGCACAGCCGCGCGCACAGGACGCGCCGCGCCCGCGCGCGCCACGCGAGGCTCACGCCCTTGAGCGCGCGCAGCGTCGGCACGTCGGCGTCCGCGAGGGCGTCCTCGAGGACGTCCTCGTTGACGAGCTGTGTCGAGAGCCAGCACACGGGCGCTGGCGGTGTGGGTGCGTCGGCCGCTCGCGGTGCGGTGGCGTCGTGCTGAGCGTCTTGCGTGTAGAGGGGCTCCTCCGTCGCTGCCTGCCGCTCCGCCTCGGTGGGGAAGTCGCTCACGACACCCAGCAGCCGCCCGAGCTCCGGGCCACTCTTGCCGGCGAGGTGGCCGGTGCACAGGGAACGCGAGAGGAGGCGGAGAAGCTCGACGTCCACGTCGAGAAAGTGCGCGCCGTGCAACAGCTGCGCGAGCTGCGCGAGCGAGCACCCCTCCAGCGCCCCGCCCTCCTCCGCACCGCCCTCGGCGACGCGCGAGAGCGTGCGGAGCGCAGCCGCAGGCACCAGAGTGGCGAACGCCCCCTCGGCGCCGCCCGTGTCGCTCACCCAGTTGGCGAGCGCCGCCGATCGCGCCGCGGCCGAACGGGACCACGCAACCTCCTCGCCCTCGGCGCTTCTCACCCTCACATCGCCGTCGTCGCCGTCGCCGCCGATAACGTCGCCGCCGCCGCTGTCACCGTCGCCGCCGACCCGACGTCGCTTCATTTCCCTCGGCTCCCGCGTTTCTTAGTCGTTTCTTCCTGTGAATCGGCTTTTTCGGCCGCTCTCGCTCCCCACGCAGGAATAGGTGTTGAGGAGGGGCGTGGGCCTCCAGTATATCTGGAGTTCGTTGAGGTATAGTCGTGGTCGGAACTGAGAGAGTGTGTTGATCTCGAGTTCTCGACGTTCAGACACCCACACTTATGCCACACTTACTTATGACCCTTTTCCCACGGTGCGACTGAGCACTGACGATGAAACTTGCCTTTCTGGTTTCAGAACTAAGTACTGTTCATACCGGGCGGTGAAGGGGAGCCGCGGATGAGCCTCTTGGCGCCCAGGGGGACCTCTGGGAGGCGCTGGACGGTCCCGATTGCCTCCGTCGTGCACAGTCACCAACGCCGCATACACCGCCACAAGGGGCATACAACACACATCTCTTCATCGCATCGCATCGCATAGGATATCGGTCCCTGACGTTCTCGTCTCATCTTCGCCGCGTGCCGAAGCGAAGTACTGCTAATATCTTCATGACTCCACGTCGTTTGTACTGTATCCATTCGCACGCAAGCACCTTGTAGCTCGACCCCCCCACCTAGCCCCCCCCTGTGGTCCCCAACAAACCTCCGATCACCAATCTCGCACCAATCTCGCACCAATCTCGCACCAATCTTGCCAATCATGCACTGGCTGCCACTGATTGCCACTGATTGCCACTGATTGCCACTGATTGCCACTCATGCACTGGATGCGGCACACTTGGCCGTCGGCGTAAAGCGCGGTGGGGCGTGGCCTGCACGGTGGGCGCACCAGGGGCAATCAGTGGCCATCAGCGGCAATCAGCGGCAATCAGTGGCAATCAGACGTCATCAGTCGTCATCAGGCGTGACCTGCACGGTGGGCGCCCCAAGCCTTCGAGCTGAGCAACGTGAGGGGAGAGTTCTCGCGCCGGGGGGCGGTGCGCCCGTGCTGTTTCGTCATTGCGACGAGCTCGGCCACGAAGATGTCCACCTGATGAGGAAGGCAATCAGAGGCCATCGGAGGCAAGTCGGAAGCCATTGAAAGCCATTGGAAGCCATTGGAGGAAATGAGGGAGGCAATCAGAGGCCATTGGAGGTGATGAGAGACCATCATCGCGAGCATCTCGTAGGCGAACAGTGGCAATCAGTGGCAATCAGTGCATCTCGCACCTTTTTGGTGGTCACGTTGGGCATCACGACGACGTGCGCAATGTCCTCTTCGCACGCCAGCTGCCATCGCTTGACGAAGCGCTCGTCGGCCGGCCGCTCGAGAATAACGGTCGAGCTCAGATCGTTGAGCTGGCACGTGATGCCCTCGGCCGAGAGCGAATCGCGTAGGTAGACGGCCGTCTTGAGGCACGACGCGACCTGATGAGGGAGGTCATCAGAGCTCATCATTGGAGAATCAGTCGCAATCAGACCTCTGCCTTGATGCCCTCGAGTCCCTTGATGAGGGAGGTCATCAGAGCTCATCATTGGAGAATCAGTCGCAATCAGACCTCTGCCTTGATGCCCTCGAGTCCCTTGGTACGAAGCGAATGCCACATGTGCAGCGCGGCATGCCCGTTACGCGAGCCCATAATTGTCGTATCAACTGAGTTGAGGTAGTCGATGCGCCGCTCGATTTTGCGCACGTGCGACCGACGGGTGAGCGCGATGCCGCAGGGCATGGGGCAGCCGAGCATCTTGTGACCCGAGACGGTGATCGAATCGATGGGCCGTTGGAAGGAGAGCTCGGGTGCGTACCTGATGAGGGGCACAATCAGCATGCACTCAGGGAGGCAGCGCTGGGAGTATCTGATGAGGGGCGCAATCAGAGGTCCTTGGATGGGGCCCTCAGATGCACTCCAGACGCACTGCAGATGCAGCCCAGATGCAACCTGCATCCATCGGTCGTCGGAGATGCAATCTGGATCCAATCCAACGGTCGTTGGAGATGGAAGCTCGGGTGGGCGTACTCGACAAAGGGGCATCAGCGGAAATCAGTCGTCATCAGTCGTCATCAGTCGTCATCAGAGGGCGTACTCGACAAATGGCATCATCATCGCGAAGAGCGCGCCGTCGCAGTGCACGTAGTAATCCTCCCTCTCGTACCTGAGGAGGGGCGCAATCCATGTCAATCAGTGTCAATCAGTGTCAATCAGTGTCAATCAGTGTCAATCCGTGTCAATCCGTGTCAATCAGTGTCAATCAGTGGTAATCAGTGGTAATTCGTGGCAATCAACGTAGTAATCCTCCCTCTCGTACCCAGTCATACTCAACGTGCGCAGGATCCGATCCAGATCGTCGACGGCGCCCTTGACCGTCGTGCCGATGTTGACGTTCAGGATCGCCGGCTTACCACGGTTGCGCCGTAGCGCCGTAGCGAGCGCATCGTAGTCGATCTGGCCGTTGAACAGCGTCGGGATGACCTGCATTGGGTAGGGAGGAAGGCCATATTAGGGATGTGGCGCGGGATTACCTCGACCTCGGATTCATAGCCAATCGGAGGCAATTAGAGGCAATTAGAGGCAATCTGAGGGATCATCTCGACCTCGGATTCATAGCGAATCGGAGGCCATTAGAGGCCATTAGAGGCCATTAGAGGCCATCTGAGGGATCACCTCGACCTCTTGTCGGTAGTAGTGGGCCGCCTTGAAGACTGAATAGTGCGTCTCGCTCGACGTGTAGACGATGCCGTCGGGCAATGTCTCGCGAGCGAGGAGCATGCCATAGAGGTTGCCCTCGGTGCCGCACGTCGTCACGTAGCCCCAGTAATCGTTCGGGTCCGCCCGCCACAGCCTCGCGAAAAAGTCGACAACGGCGACCTCGAATTGTCGCGAGTGGACACCTGTGGGGAGGACATGGCGCCGTGGTGAGCACTTGCATGCAGCCACGGTAAGTCGAAGGCGGCTCCGGTTGACCGTAGTTGGATGGAACAAACGGATCGCCCAGGTTGTTGATCGAGTATCGCATAAAGCGGTCGAGCTCGCGGTTCTGATAATCGAGGTTGTACGGGTAGCCGAGGTGGCGGGCCGTGCGGCGCTGCAGCTGGGCCTCGTATGCGCCGAGAATGTCGCTCACCGCCGGAAGCTCGCCCGCCTCTGCAGAGGAGGTGGGAATCGCCACCGAGGCATTCGAGAGCAGCGCGCGATGGGCATCCGGCATTGTCTGCTCGATGATCTCGACGCTATCACCCCACCCATCTGTCGCCCAAGGCGATGCGGACCCAAGCTTTTCGGAGCTGGCGTCGTCGAGGGCATGCGCGGCGTTGGCGCGCGCGCAGAAATCCCGCCTCAAAGTGATCGCGTTGCGCACGTGCAGATGGAGTGGCCACGCGGATTGCCGTCGCACGAGACCCGATGCCACACTCGACAGACCCCGGAGCGCAGTGGAGCACATCCCGACAGTATCCCAGGGAAGACTTGGAGATGGGCGTGGAGATGTGATTGTGAAAACAGTAATCACAAGAGGAGGTTTGGTATGCGCCTACGAGGGAAAATACGTCACCGCCTACGCCGATGGGGAAACAGCGGATTTAGTCAAGTCAAGTCAAGTCAAGTGATTTCGACCGCCGATGTTTTCAGGATGTGTTTTGGCGAAACACCTACGAGCGTTCTCAAATTACTTTTCTGATTCCCCCACGCCTGCACATTCCTCGGGATTATGAGGTGTGCAGGCCGAGAGTACAAGTAACCGGGCGAGAGGTCCTTCACAGACTAAATCTCCGATGTCGGCGCGTGCATGGCTGTGGCTCCTCCCGCCGGCAGCCGGCATGCTTATGTTGATCATGACGAGGAAACTCAGGCAACGCTGCACTGCACCGGTGGCGGCTCTGGAGACCACAGGCGTCCGAGCACGCACAATGAGGGCGATCGTTTGGCTGCAGGTCTCGCTGCGGATCTCGGACAATGAGGCGATCGTCTCCGCCGCGTCTCGTGCGGACGAGCTCATCATTTGTGTCGTGTGGCGCCACGGGCGCAATTGCATTCCAACGGCCGCAGCTGCCTTCGAAGCGGCTGCCATCGCTGCCCTCGACCGCAGCTTGCAGCCGCTGGGCCAGCGCGTGTGCGTGCTCTACACGGCCGGAGGAGGCGGTCCAGAGGCCGCGGCCGCCGCCGTGGCGGAGCTCGCTTCGCGCGCACGGGTCGACGAGATCATCGTGGACGGCAGCGGAGCCGCGGGCGCCGCGTCCACGTCGCACCTCCACGCCGCGCTCGCCGCGCTCGCCCAGGACGGCGCGCACCTCCAAGCCGCGCTCGCCCAGGACGGCGCGCACGGCTCGACGCACGCACCCCGTGCCACGTCAGAGGAGCCCTGGCTGACGAAACTCCACGTGCGTGCCACGTCAGAGGAGCCCTGGCTGCTCCTGCCCTCCAAGTACGCTCTGCGGGCGCTCGGGCGCTCGCGCGCAGGCGGAGGGGGCAAGGTACTCCGCTGGGCCGCTTCCCCTCAAGGCCGCTCCGCATGCAAGCGCTCACCACGGCGCCCTGCTCTCCCCACAGGTGCTACGCTGGGCCGCATTCCTCAAGGCGTGCATGGACGACACTCATGCGCTGCCAACGCCTCTCGACGCGCCGAATCGGTTGCCTCCCCCGCCGAGCTCGTGGCGGCGCGGCGCCCGGCACGGCGCTCAGATCGACGCTCAACACGGTGCTCGACACGGCGCTCAGCACGGCGCGCGGCCTCAGCAGCCGCCTCTTCACAGGGACGAAGACCTCTTCACGCCCAGCACAGCGCCTCAACACGGGGACGACGACGACGACGACGCCTCGCGCCTGCCCTCGATGCCGCGATGGGCCCGGTACATTTGATTGCATCCCTCATCAGCCCTCGATGGGCCCGGTGCAGACTCCCGCACAGGGCTCTGCCTCTAACTGCCTCTGATTGCCTCTGATTGCCTCTGATTGCCTCTGATTGCCTCTGATTGCCTCCCGCACAGGGCTCTGCCGATTGACGAAGCCGAGAGGTGCATGCTCTGATTGCATCCCTCATCAGGTGCATGCTCACGCATTGGGCTCTGCCGATTGACGAAGCCGAGGCGCTCCGGCTGGCGGCCGAGGCGGGCGCGGCCGCCGCGCCCAGTGGCGCCGTCGTGGGCAATGGCGCCGTCCTGGGCGAGCACTTGGAGTCAGCGCAGTCACAGCAGCAGCAGCAGCAGCAGCAACATAAGCTGCCGGCGACCGTCGCGCGACCGTCTTACCTTTCTCCGTACTTGCTCCTCCAATTCACCTCTGATGGCCACTGATGGCCTCCGATTGCGTCCCTCATTAGGTCCGTACTTGCTTCTCCAACGCACCACTGATGGCCACTGATGGCCTCTGATTGCGTCCCTCATCAGGTACCTGCGGTTCGGCCTCATCTCCCCACGCACGGCCGCTCGCCTCCCTGATGACCTCTGATTGCGTCCCTCATCAGGTACCTGCGATTCGGCCTCATCTCCCCACGCACGGCCGCTCGCCTCCCTGATGACCTCTGATTGCGTCCCTCATCAGGTACCTGCGATTCGGCCTCATCTCCCCACGCACGGCCGCTCGCCTCGGCGTGCGACGTCGCGATCTCCTCTGGCGAGATTGGTCGCATCTGTGCTGGCGGCTGCTCGCCGAGCTTCGTCAAGCAGAGCCCGTCGTCGCTCCACTTGATGGCTGTTGCCATATGAGGCAACCATCCTTATTAGGCAACGCCGAGCTTCGTCAAGCAGAGCCCGTCGTCGCTCCACTTGATGGTTTTTGCCATATGAGGCAACTAACCATATTAGGCAACCCATCGGTGGAGGCTTTGGAGACATTTGCTGCCTGGTACGAGGAGTGGGCTGTGCTGGGACCGAGTCCATATGAGGCAACTGCCCATATTAGGCAACCCATAATAGTGTGCCTCTGAGTGCCTCTGAGCGCGCCTCTGAATGCCTTGTGATTGCGCCCGATGGCAGGTGTGTCGGTCGTACGGGGGCTCCTCTGGTGGATGCCTCGATGCGCCAGTTGTGGGCATGCGGTTGGATGCCTCGCCGGATGCGGCTACTCTGCGCCTGCGCGCTGACCGAAGGTACTGGCACTTTCGCACCTTCCACTGATGGCCTTTGAGTGCCTCGGAGTGCCTCTAATCGCCTCTAATTGCCTCTTATTGCCTCTGATTGCCTCTATTTGCCTCCAATTGCCTCTAATTGCCTCTATTTGCCTTAGGCCTGTGCGCTGACCGAAGGGCTCGGGTTCTTATTGCCTCTGATTGACTCTGATTGCCTCTGATTACCTCCCTCATCAGGGCTCGGGCTCGACTGGCGATGGGGACGCGACTGGTTCGCGTACACTCTGATCGACCACGATCCGGCCATCAATGAGGCCATGTGGCAGAATGCGGGGCTGGTCGGCGTCGAGTAAGCTACGAGAGGCACCTCTCACCTCACCACACCCTCCCCCCTTCCACCATCCCCATCCCCATCCTATCCCTTAACCCGTCCCGTCCCGTCCCTTGCCTTCGACACGTGTCGTCCCCTGTCCCTAATATGGCACGTGCCCCTAATTTGGCAGTCCCTTTTATTGCATGCAGCACTGGGAGGAGGGTTGCGACGACGAGGACGAGGGCGGCGGCGTCGGCGGCGGCGAGGGCAATGACGGCGGCGACGGCCACGGCGGCGACTGCACGCCCGATGACGACGATGACGGCCTCCATGCGTACATTGAACGCTGGGGCCGAGCCCAACTCCAGTGGCCCCGTGAGCTGCGTGCTGCCGCCGAGCGGCCTTGCCCACCATCTCGTCAGGTGGCCGCGACGGCGCGTGCACGGCGCGTCGCCCTCCGCGGGGCCTATCGGGCGGCAGGTTTCGTCTCCCGAACGGGCGTGCGAGTGGATCATCGCAATCCGGAGGGGGGGGCGTTGGGGGTGGGTCGACTGCCCATGGAAGATGTCGCTCGACGGTTCGGCGCCGAATGGGGCATCCCTAATTAGGCATAAGGGCATGAGCCGACTGCCCTCCGGTCCGGTCGCGGACGACGGAGTCAAAGAGAACTAGAGAAGAGATGGCGAATCTAACGTCACCTCATGACATATCTTGATTTGGGAAAGTTGTGTAACTGTCGTGTGTACGCCTCGTGCGAAACAGACTGTACCGGTACGTACCGGTATCGCGTTATATACGTTACTTGCCGGTAAAGACACAGGGGGGAGCCGGGACACACACGGGACTTATTAGTATGCGCGGCGCGCGCGCGCGGTGTTCGTGGCAGTACTGTACTGACCCCCGTTGCCTTTCGGAAACCATGCGCGGCGGGCGCTTCCTGCTGCAATTCCTGCTCGTCGGAATGGCCCTCTTCCTATTCGATACCTTCTCCATCGCGCCCACGTTTGCGACGGCCGCCTCGTCGGTCAAGGTCGAGCGTCATGTGGCGCCGGAGCCCTTGGCGGACACCTCCGCCTCGCCGAGCCCTAATGCGTCGACGATCGTGGGCACGGAGCTCGCCCACAGCCTCGACGACGGACCCGCGTTCCTCGTCTGCGTCTCGGCCGCCGACTTGCCTCTGGCGGGCCGCCTCACGGCGTGCATTATCAACGACGGCTCGTGCCCGAACACGATGTCGTGCCCGTACCTGTCCACCGCGGTCGGCGGCACGGGCCTCTACCGCATCCCGGCTGGCAACTCCACCATCGACCCGTGCGCCTTCTGCCGCGGTGCCGCGGGCCCGCGCGCCGGGCGTGACTCGATGACGGCCGACGACGGGCTGCGCAAGGGCGCGCGCCAGGTCTTTAAGGTCGCGCTCGAGGAACCCTTTTTCGAGGGCAAGCTCGGGGACGCCGCCGTCAAGTACGAGTACTCGTTCCCGTACGGCCAGACGAATGTGAACGCGGACGCGGCGGGCGACCCCGTCGAGGAAGCGGCGAAAAGGGGCGGGGTGCCTTTGCGGTGGGTGGAGCGCTTCGACGGCGCACTCGTGCTGCTCGGGCTCGGGTTGCTCGGGTTCATCTTCGTCGCAGGTTGCTCGGCGCAGGATCGGTGCAGACCAAACAAGCGCTCCGCGAGTTGGTCGACAACCAATCGCTCCTACCGTAACAAGTGGTTCGAACTGGCCTTGCTCGCGCACTTGGTCCCGCGCGTCGCCGACGCACAGAGCAGCGCCTACTTCACCATCACCTCCGGCCCATGCACCGTCGATCCGAGCGCCCCGAACTGCATTCGCTCGCCCAACTCTCCGTCGAATTACGACGACAACCAGGCGTGCTCCATCACGCCGACCGCGCTCGCCATTGGAAGGCCCCTGACAGCGACCTCCTTTAATACGGAGCGGATCTACGATGTTCTCCGCATACCTAGCCACCCGTCGGGCACGTTGACGAGCTTCTCAGGGACTTGGGACTTCCGGCCTTCCAGTTTCATCTTGGGCCCGGGGACGATCCAATGGTCTTCAGACTACTCGGGCACCAGAACCGGCTGGATAGTGTGCTCGTATCCGTCGCCGCCGCCGCCGTCGCCGCCGCCGTCGCCGCCGTCGCCGCCTCCGCCGTCGCCGCCGCCGTCGCCGCCGCCGTCGCCGCCCGACGTTGGGTTCTCCCCCTCGACCATCGCGCCGAACACACAGATCACCCTCAGCGTCCTCGGCACCTTTGCATCCCCAGGCGACACCCTCGTCCTCCTCCCGGCCGGCACGCCCGACTGCACCGGCGCCGTCCACGCCTCCTCCACCACCGGCGGCCTCGTCAGCTCCTCGAGGACCCTCGTCGTGACCTTCGGCGTGAGCGGCACGTACAAGACGTGCATCTCGCGCCTCACTGGCCCAACGCTCGACTCGCAGTTCATCTACCTCAGCGGGCCTCGGCTGATCGTTGCGATACCGACGTCGCCATCGGCTGCCACGTCGGTCGAGGCCCTCGCTCAACAGGTTGCCGCTCTCTCTGCCAGCGTGGCTGCTCTGTCCCCTCTCTCTGCCAATGTAGCTGCTCAGAGTAGTACTCTCTCTACTCTCTCTGCCAATGTAGCTGCTCAGAGCAGTGCTCTTTCGACTCAGAGCAGTACTCTCTCGACTCTCTCTGCCAATGTAGCTGCTCAGAGCAATACTCTCTCGACTCTCTCTGCCAGTGTGGCTGCCCTGTCCCCTCTCTCTGCCAATGTAGCCGCCCTTTCGACAGCCCTCTCTTGCGGTGCGGGCGGCCGCCGACTGGAAACGGACATGTCGTTCGTGCCATCAGAGCCAGATTCCACCTCCGCAACATCGATCGTGGATGACCTCCCGAGCCGCCGCCCAGACCTTGCCGGGACGCTCACCGAGGAGCAGCGAGCGGAGATCGAGGAGCTCGGCCAGCATTTTGGGCTGCCGGCGCTCGCGTAAGGCGATCGAGCGTCGGCATCCCACCTCCGCCTACCCCGTCCGTCGTGACATCCGCACTCGCTCTTTCGGCAGCGCTGTTGCCCCGCCGTCGTCTTCAAGGGAGTACGTGCCCGCTCGCCGCTCTTGCAAGCCGGTGCACCTGCGGACCGTTACTTTACCCGTCACCTCCACCCTCCCCACCGCCGCCGCCATCTCCCCCGCCGCCCTCGCCCTCGCCCCCTCCGCCCTCCGCCCCGCCATTCCCTCCCGGGGGCGCACCGATGCCGTCCCCGCCGTCGTCGCCGCCGCCGCCGTCGCCGCCGCCGCCGTCGCCGCCGCCCCCGCAGCCCTCGCCCTCTCCATCCGTTGCCGGGACCGTA
>Ga0210242_101325_pt1 | contig 18891 bp, 14 predicted proteins | sample ChrtobMeP5a_16mM_FD_155445 | JGI IMG/M metagenome (GOLD analysis project Ga0210242, IMG submission 155445) | Chrysochromulina tobin associated microbial communities from unialgal haptophyte culture, Seattle, Washington, United States - P5a_16mM | ecosystem: Host-associated > Algae > Haptophytes >... | reverse complement strand
TGCTGCTCGAGGCCGGCCTGGTCCCGGTCCATCAGGCGCCGTGTGACGCTTCTTGTGCGTGAATTTCACCATGTTGAAGACGAAGGACAGAAGCGCTGGACATGGCGGCTTTCTCGTTTTCACGCACTGGACTTGACGGAACTCTGAATAATAGTTTGGAGGTCCCGAAAATAGAACATGAGTTACCACCCACCCACCCTGAAAGGTCCGTGTATTTTCCGGTCCTCGGGGTAGTCACGCCGAGCGTCGGCGCCGCTCACGAATTTACCATGTAGAAGTCGCAACGGGAAACGGTGTGTCTGTGTCTTAATACTTAATAACTTACTCACTCACTCACTCACTGTGAATAACTGTGAACGTTAACACGCGACATAGTTACGCGACAACCGCGGTGCTATACCGGGCACTCGGGTTTCTGTTACTGCCTGCTCAGAATGTACACACACCTTACATGACCCCATGTGAGACACGGAGCATGCCGCGCGCTGGCGGCGTTGAGGATGTGTGGTCGTGTGAAGCCCCACACGGCGCTACCTTGACGAAACACACGGGTCACGGCGACAGCGTGCGTTGTTCCCAACCATACTCGACTACCACACTACTGTACTACTGCGGCAGTACGGGCACAAGCCTAACGGCGACGGCCAGCCAACCAGATCAACCACTCTTTCCGTACTGTATGAGGTTCAGCGCTGCTTCTCGCGCCTCCCACCGTCACATCGCCTATGCACCGTCAACGCCTCCTTACTTCTCCATTTTTTAGTAGCAGTAGGTTTTGGTTTCCTGCCCCTGAGGAATAGCTGTGGTTACGCTGTGCGCGGGGTTGTTGCGCGTCCGGTCTCAGTTAGGTCTCAGTGAGTGCTCTCCTGAAGAGACTTAGATTCGATCTCCAAGAGTTGCTGTCTGATAAGCTCGACCATTTCAGGCACCTTGATCACATCCACATTGGCATACATGCTTGAGTTGCGACGTGCGAAGAGGTCCTCGAGAGAGAGCATTGAACGGTACAGGCCGCAGAAGATGAGCTGCGTGCAACACGCGAACAGCAATGCGAACCATAGATTCCGTTCTGTGCCCGTGTTGCCCAAGCCGAGCTCAACAAAATAGGGCCCGTACAAGGCCCCAGCAAGAAGAAGGTACACTCGAGTGAAGGCGCGGAACGCCTGTGGTGTGCGGTACCTGTGCGCCACAAAGGAGCAGATGCAGAAGAGGCTAGGGTTCTCGGATTCGGCGGCGCAAGCATGGCTGGGGGGATACGCATACACACCGGAGGGCAAGCACGCATGGATGCGGATGCATGAATCTTGCACGCGGTGACACTCAGAGGTTCAATCTGAACGAGGGCCACGCACTCATTGATGGCACAAAGACGCTCATAAGCGGCGAGTGCTATGGTGACGTACTGATCGAGGCGATGGCACTGGCCCCCATCCAACCCAGCGCGTTTGAAGTCCTGGCACAGGACGCGCACACGGTGCATGTGCCCCGCGAACTGCATGCGTGAGCCGTGGGCGATGGCCATCCGTTCGCACTGTTCGACATCGCCACCGATGCAGCGGATCGTATTGCGAGCGCGGCCCCAGCGCTCGGCATCGAGGTAGGCTATGAGTGCAACTAGGAGAGCGTCGAAGAGCGTCCTGAGCTCCTCGCGCTTCTGCTCAGGAGCTTCAACAAAGTTGTCGAGCAAAAGGACAAGCTTGGGCCCGCCCTCCTTCCTGGTGGAGGGGACCAGCCACGAGTGCGCACACGACCAGATGGATGTGAGATGGCCGAGAAGCATGCCGAGTTCTGCGAGAGCTTTCTCCCGCCGCTGGAAGGAGAGCGAGATGCCGCTGGTGATTGGGATGATGATGGCGAACGAGACGGCAGTCCAGCTGATATTAACTGCCGCGTCCATGTCTAAGAACCAGTAGAGGCACGTGCTGGTCGTGGTGAAGGCCAATGATAGGAAGACATCGAAGGCACACAGTACGCGAGCCGTGGCAACGATGCTTGCAAAAAGGTCCACGACGTAATTGTTCATCGCTCTCACATAAGCATTGCTCTTCCTCACTGGCGCATAAGTCACGGAGTGAGAAGTGGCGACCCTGGTCCATGGTGAGTCATGGCGCTCAAGCTCGCCCATACGGCCTAGGCTGCAATACGGCTGAGTGAGAGCAAGCGAACGCGCCGACGGACGTTTCTCGTCTAGCACAGTCATAAGCATCGCGTTTTCTGTCCGAGAGTGAATGCCGGGGCCCGGGAAAACTCGTGCTCGCCGAGAAACTCGATCACCCCTCTCTCGCCTCGTGTTCACGTTCACGTTCACGTGAAATTACCATCTCGGCAAGACGCACGACCACAGGTCCCGTGGAGACACAACGTGGAGGGCGCGGTGTGCGGCGCCACACACAACCGCAAGAACACGTCCGGATCGAGCACCACACACACAAAGGGGGGGGGGGGGGGGCGGGAGTGTCAAGGTGGTGAGGGCGAGGGCCCTTCACGAACCTTGCCCGCGCGAACGTATAGAGGGTATTCCGCCACGCTTGCGCCCGGGCCCCTCCCCGTGAGACTGACGTGGAGCACCGCCCTTCCATGCAAGAGGCAGCGCCGGGCGTCGGGGACCGCGCCGTCTCTTTGGACTCGAGGACCCGTTGAGATCGGGGCGTGTCGGGTAGGCCAAGCATGAACCGGAGTGCGGCATGCTTTTCCCTCGGCCCGAGGGAATGAGCTTGACCGGAGAGCGCCGCGAGCGCGTAACGCGCTTGTAGAGAGGTACCAAAGTCACTGAGGCGTTGAGAGAGCCAGCACTTAGTCCGGGCGAAGCTGCTCACGGAGGCTACCCACGCGTCCATCATGGACGCACGGGGCGCGGATCGGTGAGGCCTATTGGCGGACCGCATGGGTGACGGGCTGTGTGAGCGCGTCCTTGTACCCGGACCGGCGCAAATAGAACGCGCACGCGAATATGGAGCGCAAAAGGGGGGGATGGGAATCGTAGGCGCGGTCTAGCTCTAGGAGGCCAGGGTATTCCCTGCCGCTCGTTGCCCTGTATCGGAATGAATGTGAATTATTGCACGTGCGAGGCCGACCACTGTGTCCACGACTCCTGTAATGATAGAACTTGAGATACTTATTGTCCAATTGCTGACTGGTTACTGCCTTACTCGTTCCGTTCCCCGGGTTATCCCGCGGTTATCCCGCGGTTATCCCGCGGGTTATGTTCGACAGCCTCTCAAGGGCAGCCTCTTGGCAGGGCCTCTTGCGAGGTGACGGGCGTGCTCTATAGAGGGGGGGCGATAATTTTGGCGATATTGACTGTCAATCACTACATTTAGGCCCTGGAATTGATGCCACTCACACACTAATGACTCAATGACTGCGACGTTTGTGCCGACTACTACGATGAGTCGATGACACTCTACGACTCTAGCCACAATCTTGGCCACCATGACATAAAACGAAAACGAGTTTGCTTTTTTGTGCGGTGTCCCACGATATGTCTAACATGACTGCAGACTCCTGGTCGTTGTGGTGAGCAACTGAATATCTGTAGAATTTCCTTCCCTTCTAGTCGGCAACTAAATTGTCTGTGAAATTTCCTCTGCCTCCGATCTGCAACTTTTGCATCTTCGTCCGAAGCTCGGCCGACGAGAGAAATACCGGCCGCACGCTGTCCGATGAAGTTCGGGCGACGGTTCATCCTCGCGCTCGAGGAGATGCACCAGTTCTGGCCGGCCTCGGAGTACTGGCCGAACATCAATTACAAGTACCACAAGGCGGCCATCTACAACACAATTGCACGGCGTGGATCCAACCCGTCACTCAGCCGCCTTGCTGACTTGACAGGTGCGGAAGCACTGGTCGACGGTTCGCTCGATGACGCCTTCCGCCGTTCGCTCCTCGCTGATATTGCGAGCGTCGATGACACCTTCCTGCAGCACATGGTGATGCTGCGCACTCTGCACGACCGTCTCATCGAGCAGGAGGATGCAACCGCGCTCTCCGAAGGCCGCAACCTTCTCGCTGTGCTCAATCGCTGGTGCGCGCTCAACTACCTCGCGGTTCTCAAGATTGTCAAGAAGCACGACAAATCCGGCCGGCTGCGGCCGTTGCGCTCGGACGTCGTGGCGATGCTCGGCCGCACTGCCTTCGCCGAGGCGCTCCAGACGCCCACCGTCTTCAGCGAGCTCGCAGTGAGCATGGCCGAGCCCGGCTCCCCGCCGAGGCACGCATGGACTGAAGACGTCTCGGACGACGAGAGCAGCCACGTGCGGCGCTCGTCGGCCAAGGATCCGCCCTCGGCTCAGGGCTCGCTCTCCGAAAACCCTACCTTCGATGGGGCGCCCTCGGCCGCAATGCCGACGTCTTCGAGCGCGCCACCCAATGCGCTCGAGGAGGTCGGCCGATGGTTCCAGCAGCTCTTTCTGCCCAAGCCCGAGGGCTCAGGCCACGAGCATGCCCACAAGGCGCCGGACATCGGCAGCCGCAGTAGCGGCGACGGTGGCGGCAGCAGCGGCGGCGACGGCGCAGCAGCAGCCGAAGCCGCCGCCGCCGCAGCAGCGGCAATGACGGCAACGACGAGCGATAGCTGCGATGCTGGCGATGGCGGCGGTGCCGGCGGCGGCAAGAGCGGCGGCAGCGGCGCAGAGGAGGATGCCGAGGGCAGCGGCGCGAACGGCAGCCAGCGGCGGCGCTGGGGCATTCACCCTCTCCAATCACTTGAGGTTCGCGCCAAGACGCTCGAGCACCTGATTGCGGTGCCGCTCACGGTACCCGCGTGCGGCGCCGCCAACGGCCGCGCGCTGTACGAGATCTCGGAGGCGCAAGAGCAGACGCGTGCGATCCTCGAGTCGACGGATGCAGCGCGTTACCATCCGCGCAGCGTGCTCGCTCCGAGTGCGGCCGGACACGGAAGCGGTGTGTCGTCCTTGTGGCGCAGCACCTTCTTGGGCGTGTCGGGCGCGCCGTTGCGGGCGCTCGTCACCAACTTTTGGATCACGTACGCCGGCTACGCCGCGCTGCTTGCTTGCCGCAAGCCCTTCTCCCACACGAAGCACATGCTCCAGAGCGAGCTGGGGCTCACATCCCGGCAGCTCGGCCAGGTCGATGCGGCCTTCCTCGCGGCCTTCTCGCTGGGCTCGCTGCTGATTGCGCCCACCATCATTGGCTCGCGTGCCTTGCCGCGCCCGCTGGCTCTCGCCCTCTCCCTCGGCGGCTCCGGCTTATGCTGCCTCCTCGCTGGGCGCGTACGCTCGGCCCACGTGCTCATCGTCATCTGGGGCGCCCACGGCCTCTTCTCGAGCTGGGCCTACCCGGTGTGCGTCGCGCTCCTCAACCCATGGCTGCCAGCCGGTCGGCGCTCAATGCTCATGGGCCTGTGGGGCACCACTTGCGCGCTCGGCAACCTCGCCGCCTCGCTCGCCTCGTACTACACGCTGCGTCACCTCGGCTGGTGCTGGTGCTTCCTCCTCCCGGGTGGCTTGTGCGCCCTTCTCGGCGGCGTCGCGGCGCTACTGCTCCACGAGCGCACGTCGCAAGGCAGCGCACACAAGGCGGCCGCGACGCCTGCCGCCGCGCCGCCGGCGCGCAGTCGCAGAGACCCGTCGCGATCTCTTGACTTCTCAGCAGCTGCCTCCCTTGCTGGCGCCATGCCTCCCGATGGTGGGGTGGGCCCAGCAGCCACTGCCGCCGCCGCCGCCCTCAGCCCCGCCGTGCCTCCGGCTGCTCTGACGGCTCTGGAAAGGAAGCGCCCGCCGCCCTTGGCACCGATGAGCCCGCCCTCAGTCGCACACGCCTTCGGATCATCGGGCGCCAACGGCGCGACTCATCTCTCGCCTTCGCCTTTCCGAATCGGCTACCTCGCGAGCAGTGTCGCCAGCCCGCGGCCGCCGCCGACGGACGGAGGTCTGCTTGCGACGCTGCGACTGCCCTTTGTACGCTCGCTCGCGATCTCTTACTCGCTCCTCAAGCCCTCGCGCTCCACGCTGCACTTCTGGCTGCCCTACTTCATGCGTACCTTCAATGCATACGACGATGCGGCGATCACCTCTTGCCTGATGCTCTATGACCTCGGCGGCCTCCTCGGGGGCGTACTCTACGCATCCGCGCTCGACTTCCTCAACATAGGACAGGTGCGCACGCCCACAAACGCTCATCCACGCGATGCAGGCTGCCGCTAAGCGGCACGAACAACCAGTGTGTATGCCGCCACGGTGCATCTGCTCCATGTCCAAGGGGCTTGCCATGTCGCACGTTGCTCTCTCTCCTCGCCGCACACCGCCCCAATCCTCGCCCCCCACCCTCGCCCCCCATCCTCTCCCCGCGGCAGCTCTTTGCGCCTCTCTCGCTGCTGCTCGCGCTGCTGCTCATGCTCACCACGAGCAGCGCCGCCTATGGGCCGCTCACGTTCGGGCTGACGCTCTTCGGAATCGGATCGACGTTCGGCGGGCTCGAGCTCATGTCAAGCGGCTCGGCCGCCGGGTGCATCGTCGACGCCATCGGCGGCGATGGGCCGGGCGCGATACCCGCCATCGTGGCCGCTGTCAACGCACTAGGCTCCCTCTCGTCGCTCTGCTGCGTCGCGTTTGTCACGTCGCTGCTAGAGTGGTTCGGCTGGGATGGTGTCTTCCGCTTGGGCGCCCTCATGGCCGCCGCGAGCGGGCTCGTGATGCTACCGCTGGCCTCGCACTTGTCGCACTCGGCCTCGCACTTGTCGCACTCGGCCTCGAGCGGCGTCGCCGAGGGCTCATTGCCTCTCTCGCCGCGCCGGTCGCCCAAGGACAGGCTCTCGTCATCGTTCGCCTCGAGCACGCGGAGCTGGGCCAAGCCCACGAGCGCGAAGGATTCTCCCTTTGGCAAGCCCGCGATGCTCAGCGCCGAAGACTCACGCGCGCTTGGACGCAGGGTGCTCGAGGAGGCGCTCGGCGGCGCGCGGCTCTCCAAGCTGTTCGGGCAGCCCACGTCCGCCAAGAACAAGGTGGACTGACGACTCCGGATTGCCCGATTCCTACACGAGCCACGTCCCACGACCGGACGCAGACAAGCCGACTCGGGGTGAGATTCGAGTTTCCTTTGCTTGCCAACTTTCCCCATTCGAGATCATGCTATCCGTTCGGTTCGAAAGTGTTGCGCGACGACCGGACCGGCGCGCGGCGGGTGGCCGCGTGGTCCCGCCCGGGGCAGAGACCACGCGGGAGGTGAATGCTGAATCTGAATGGGCCTCGTTGACGTATCTCTAAAGGTTTTGCGCGGCTGTTCGAATTTAGATTCCTGAAACAGTCCTGCAAGCGGTGTGCAGCTGTCCTGAGGCCGGGCCATCATCACGGAAACCCGTCAATTCGACGCTCGACCGGGGCCGGGCGGCTGAGGCCGCTTGAGGACACGGCTTACAGGAGATTGGAGACACGTAAGATGGGCGTAAGTTTCCATGCGTTCATGCTCGGCGCGAGAGTGCGCATAGAGAAGGTGCGGTCTGTCACACGAGGACACCGTGTGGCCTCTCCGCGTTTGCCGCCGCCTCGGCCGCCTCGCGATCACGCCGGTGCACGGCGTCGATCTCTCGCTCGCATGCGCTGGCGGCGGGCTCGTCGCCTAGCAGCAGGTACTGTCCGCGCAACTGCCGGAGCACCTGGAGGCGGAGCGGGCGCGCCTCGGAGACGGCGGCGCCCAAGGAGCTCTCTTCAAGCTCGCGCGTCAGCCGCTCCGCGCGCACGAGCAGCGCGAGCGGTGCGGGCGCGAGTGGCGCGGGCGGCGCACGCGGTGGCGGCGGCGGCGGCGGCGAGAGCGACGTGCCCGCGCCACCCGTGCCTGTGCCACCCGCGCCCGAGGGAATGGGAGCGAGCGGGGTCGAGGCGTAGGCGTCGAGGGGCACGAACGGCACCACGCCGCTGACCGCTGGATGGTCTCGCGGGTGGCGGAATCGCGAGGGTGGCGCCGGCGGGCCGCCACGAGCGTCGAGCGAGGGCGAGGGCGAGGGCGAGGGGCGAGCACCCACCGGCCCGCGGCCCGCGCCCAGGCTCGCTCCCAGGCTGAGGCTGGCAGCACCCCCCAAGGCGGCACGACTGCTCGAGCTGAGAGGCAGGCTCGCGCTCAGTCCGTTGCCGACACCCATCGACGGACTGCCGCCGAACCCGCCAGACGAGTTCGGCGCACCGCTGCCGCTACAACCCATGCCGACGCCGCTGCCGCCAATGCCGCTGCCGCCGCCGCTGCCGCCACTGCCGGGCACGGGTACGGGCTCGCCGGCCGCGATGCGCGCGCCTCGCGCCGCGGCGAGGCGCTGCAGCACGCCCACCTCCGCGGCGACATCGCGTAGTCGTACGGCGAGCGCCTCCGCCTGCGCGAGATACGCCTCCGCCTCGCCAAAGCGGCGCTGGCGAAGCAGCAGGGTGCCCAGGTGGAAGAGGGCGGCGAGCTCGCCGTTCATGTCCGACACACCGCGCGCGAGCGCCAGGCTGCGCGCGTGCGCCCCCTCCGCCTGCTCGATCTGCCGCTGCGCTGCGAGCGCCTGGCCCAGGTTGCCGAGGGCCGCAGCCTGCGCCTGCGCGTCTCGCAGCGAGGCGCAGAGCTTGGCACAGCCCTCGAAGACGGCGACCGCGCGTTCGAGCTCCCCGCGCTCCTTGTAGAGCACCCCAGTCATGTTGAGCGCGTCCGCCTCGCCCGACCGGTAGTTCATCTCACGGGCTAGCACGTAGGCGGCCGCGAAGCGCTCCATCGCGCCGTCGCCATTGCCGCCGACGTGCAACTCGAAGCCCTCAGCGTACAAGCGGTCGAACTCGGCCTTGGCTTCCGCCGCGCGCTGCGGCACCTCAGCCATCTTCGCGCCCAGCTCCTTTTGCTGCTGCCGGATCGCTGGGCTGAAGATGTGGCCGCCGGGAGTGCGCGACGGGTCGACGGCGATGTCACCGTGCGAGGCGGCGCCGGCAACCGTCGGGCCGGCGGGGTCGTCTTGGCTCCGGAGCGAGCGCAGCTCGCCAAGGCGAGGCATTTCTCGCGGCCTCTTCGCAAACGGCCCCCAAGTTTGTCATGCCAAGTCAAGTCAAGTTTGTGACCGCCACCCGGAAGAGGACGTGCGTCCCGCAAGACACTTTCCAAGGCTGTGAGAGCACACTGCTTTCGCGGGCGGTGGGAAGACGAGAGATGTTCGCTCGTCAGAAAGCATTGAGACTTGACGCAATCACCGCCGAGAGACTCCGTCGCCATCGCCCCGCAGATATGCCGCCCAAGTCGAAGGAGAGCGCCGCGGCGCCGGTGACGGTGCCCTGGGAAGGCGCCGCGCGTTTCAAGGGCAAAAAGATCGGCGTGTGCGTCTCGGGCGGTCTCGACAGCAAGACGGTGTCCAAGCGACTCCTCATGGCGGGCATGGATGTGCTTGCGTTCAGCGCGGACCTGGGCCAGCCGGACGAGACGGACATCCAGAACGTGAAGAAGCGCATGGCCACCACTGGCGTCGACACCGTCATCGTCGACCTGAAGGACGAGATGGCCCAGGGCTGCTTCGACATCATCCAGTGCCAGGCCCAAGGCGACGGCGGCTACTGGAACACGACGGGCATTGGCCGGTACGTGACGTGCCGCGGGCTGCTGAAGGCGATGCATGAGCACAAGGTCGACGTGCTCGCCCACGGTGCCACCGGCCGCGGCAACGACCAGATGCGCTTCGAGCGATACACGAACGTCCTGTACCCCAAGATGTCCGTCTTCGCGCCGTGGCGCGACGCGGAGCTGCTCAAGGAGTTCCCTGGGCGCACGGAGATGGCAGCGTACCTGAACGGCTTCGGCATCGAGGCCTTCGTCGGCCCCAAGAAGAAGTACTCGACCGACGCCAACCTGGCCGGCCTCTCGCACGAGGCGGAGGACCTCGAGTCGGTCGAGACGTCCATGCTCATCGTCGACCCGGAGATGGGCGTGTGGCCGAGCCAGGCGCCCGACAAGATGGAGGAGGTGACCTTTACCTTCGAGGCGGCGCAGTGCGTCAAGATCAACGGCAAGAAGGTTACGCCACAGGAGGCCATCCGACTCGCCAACACCATCGGCGGGCGCAACGGCGTGGGCATCGCGCACGCGCTCGAGAACCGCATCATCGGCACCAAGTCGCGAGGCGTGTACGAGGCGCCCGGGATGGAGCTGCTCGGTAAGGCGCTGCGCTACGTGTATCAGGCCATCCTCGACCGGCGTGCCACCCGGCTCTTCGAGCACTGCTCCAAGATCGTCTCCGACCAGATCTACGACGGTCGCTTCTTCGACCCGGTGACCACGGCGTCGATCAAGGCCATCCAGGAGCTCACGAAGCACGCGAGCGGCACGGTGACGGTGGGCGCGTACAAGGGCAACGTGCACTTCATCTCGCTCAAGGACGTGAGCGCCTCGCTCTACAACATGGCCGACTCGTCGATGGAGGCCAGTGACGGCCTCAACCCGGTCTCGAGCCAGGGGTATGCTGAGGTCCAGTCCGTTGAGGCCCGCATGATGGCCATCGCGGGCCAGATCACACCATACCCGACGGGCCCGCCGCCCGAGGCCGCCGCGCCACCTGCCAAGAAGGCGCGCAAGTGAGCGCCCGTATGCGGGGGGGAGGGGACGTTGATAAGCGCGCGAGCGCAGCGGGATGCGCTCGCCACTCTGCGATCTCCGATCAGGACAACGGTGTGGGCACCGAAGAGAACGTGCCAGCACGGAAGAGAGGAGAGAGCCGGAAGAGAGAGGCCCCCTAAAGGGTACTCGATTGAAAGACGCAAAATGGGTAGGACTCCGGATTGTGGCCCGTCACACAGATGAGTCGTTTGAATCGTCGTTTCGGGTCGTGTCACGTCACACGTGTGCCTCACTGTCTCGTCATCGGCCTCGCGCGGCTCGCGCTTGAGCAGGTTGAGCCTCGACCGGACCCTCTGGCGGGTGGCGTGCGAGCGGAACGCACCAACAGCAACACCGTCCCGGGGCGACACGAGCCGGGCCATGCACGAGCCGGCGGCGCGCGCATCGGGACACATAAAAACCGCCGCTGTGCCTGTGTGCGGTCGCTGATCGCAGTAATCCGCGCCGCGCCGGTCAACGATCGTTCAGGCTTCAGCACCTATACCTAGGCTACGCACGTGCAAGCCCTTCAAGAGCAAACACGGCGCGGAACAGCGAACAGCCATCCGCACTGCTAGTGCTACTCTGAGGCGCGTTCCGCGTAAAGAGCTCGGCACTGCAAACTAAAACGCCGTATCTGAATCTCGCGATCTGCGTACATCGCGTACAATGGTCGACGCCGTGCGCGGTGCGGGGTATCGGGCCGGAGGAGCGCGCCCCTTCTCGGAAGTGCTCATTCCGCATCACATTGGCGGATAGATGGCTCGAGGAAGGAGGAGCCACGGGCAAGGCCCGAGGGCAGCACGACCACCGCCACCGCGCGCCTACCGGCTTGGATGCCGGGCGAGCGAGGCGGCAAGTCCCACAAGAGCAACGAGGCGGTGCGCGCGAGACCCGCAGCAGCCGACAGGGAGAGTAATGACGAGCTGCGCTCCACGCACAGCGCTGTGGTGAGCACTTGCATGCAAGGCAGGTCATCAGTGGCAATCAGCGTACCTGCTGCGCTCCACGCCGGGCGCACCCAGCGCGGCCTCGGAGTGCGTTACGCCGGCGGCCGCGGCGTCGTCCATATTTGGATCGTCCTCGTCGCCGTCAACGTGAGGTGCCATCTGAGCGGCAGCATCGCGCGCGAGCTCCGAGGCGAGGGGGAGCGAGAGGCTACGCGCATGGTCCTCCGACGGCATGGGGGTGCCCCAGCGCGCTTCGAGCTCGGCACAGGCGCCGGCGGCCACGTCGCGCTTCCACACGTCGTGCTTGCTTGCCTCGAGTGCGGCGGCCCCGATGAGACCGAGAGCGCCCACGGCGGCCAGGGCGGCGAGGAGGTACGTGGCGATGGCGGTCGAGAGGCTCGGCAGTAGAAAGAAGCCGGCGGCACCCCCTAGCCCATCAAACAGTAGGCGCGCAGCGAAAGCGGCCGACAGCTGTACATCGTCCGTCCCAAACCACTCGACAGTGAGCGCCACCCCGACCGACTCCCAGGCGGCCCGGCTGAGGCCGAAGAGGAGCTGCAGCTGCACGAGCGATCCCCATGCGTGCGTCGCCACAGGACTGTCCACCGACGCACCGCCCGCATCCGGCGGCACGAGCGGCGCGCTGCCTGTCTGCAACACGAGCGCCGCCACGCCCGCATAGCAGCACGAACCCGCGACGAGCGCGACGAGCACGCGACCCCACCGTTTACTGATGCACGTGGCGATGAAGGAGAGAGGCCAGCCGACGAGCGCGGCCACGGCGGCCACCATTGCCGAGGCAGGCCCGACCGCTCCTAATCCAAGGGGGCCGAGGCTCACGCCGCGCGCTAGCAGCACCGTCCCCTCGTACCCGAGCCCATAGCCATAGCACAGATTGTAACCGACGAGTGCAAGAGCCGCCTGTGGATCGGAGACGAGCATGGCGGCGACGCGCCCGACACCGCCGCCCGCGCCAAGCTCGAGAGCCGGACCGCTCGCATCGCGCATCGCCACGCCGCCCACTAGCAAGCACGCGCTCGCTACCGTGACCAACGTGGCGAGCAACGTCCAGCCCTGCAGCACCCAGGCGAGCAGCTTGAGGCACACCTCGCACACGAGGTACGTGGTCGCGAAGAGCGCACTCAGCAGGGCGCGCGATTCTGGCGTGCTGCTGCCGGCGCTGCCGTGGCCCCTGTCGCCACAGCTGCCGCCTGCGGCCGCTGCGAACGACTCAGGGTTGCTCCTGCTGCGCCGGCGCGCCTGCGCATCGAGCTCGGCGGCCGCGCGCGCGAAGTAGCAGCTCTGGCCCACAAAGAGCGGCCCGTTGCCTGCGCCGCCAACGAGCGCCGCTCCGATCGCAAACGCCCACTGCAGGTAGCTGCTCGCACTGTTGCCGCTGTAAAAGTAGCACGCAGCGCACATCCCTCCCAAGTAGCATACATTTCCGGCGAGGCCGGTGAGGAGCGCACGTCGAGGCGTTCGTAGTATCCGCATGTAGTACGGCGCCACGAGCGATGATAAGACCCAAGCAACAAAGAGCGTGCCGCACGCCACCGAGCCAAGCCGCTCGCCAAGAAGGGCAGGTGCGACCGCGAGCACCGCAGCAAGCGCAGCGTGCGAGAGCGAAAGGATCAGCGAGGCGAAGAAGAAGCTGAGTACGGTCCACCGGCTGCTGCCCAACTCGAGGTGAGGCGTCGCGCTGCCGTCGCCAACGCCGCCGGCAGCGCAGTCGCCGAGGGTCTCCGACATGTATGTGTGAATTGGCCGCGCCGGAGAAACCGAGGAAACCGACGGGAAAACAGTGGATTTGGATGGAGTAAGGGGCAGGAGCTGTCGGCTCGGGGTGGTCGTCTACCAGGTGTGTTCATATGAACACGAAGCGTTCATAATGGCGTCCAAAAACGCCTCCTCGCAGCTCATTGTGGACGGGATTGGGGTTTTTTTCGATACAAGAAAAGGCTCTTTTCGATACAAGATATCATTATATATCATTACATATCACGTTGCTATCATTGTGTATCATTACGTATCATGGTCGATATCACAATATATCATCTCCCTCGAAGGCACATGATATAACGGTATATCATCTTTTTTTCTTCTGCTTTTAATATCATGTGCTATCATGTGCCATCTCATCTCACGTTCTTGATGATATAGGGACCTGATACCGACACATGATATGATAATGATATATTATGATATAACGCCCAATTCGAGCCTCGACCTCCACGTCCCCAACCCTACATGATATCACATGATATCACATGATATCATGTCCCCCGACCACAGCCCAAGCCCCCACAACACAAACTTCGATATCACGAGATATCATGGCATATCATGAATCATGATACATCATGATATATGACATGATACACGAATACGAAAACACAGATATGAGCACAAGATATCGATGATATGGAGATGATATATTGATGCTATGGAAATGGCGTGGGCCTGGCTTCGTCGCATGCTCTGCGGCAGGCATAGGATATCAGTAGAATCTCATCTTACTTCCTTGACGCCTGGCGGACGCGCTTGGCAGCGGGGAGCGCCTCCTCAGTCAGGTCCCGGTCAGCCACAAGAGGAAGAGGCTTTGTATGTGGGCTTCTGCAATCCATGCAATAATTGCATTCTTCCTTGTCGGCCAGCTGCTTCTTTAAGAACTCGGTGCAGTACTTGATGTAGCAGAAGTGATGAAAGAGAGCAGGGCGTGGGCCTTGCCTTGCCTTGCATTTGTCTCCTGTACATATCATCACATATCATCACATATCATCACATATCATTCAATCTCATGTCATACATATCATATATCATACCGATATCACTCATTCGGTATGATCGATATATCATTATTATCTCATATCATCACAAATCATTCAGTATCATGAATATCACATCATATCATCTTACCGCTCTTGCACGCGCGATGCCCAGTTGGGCCGAGGTTGCATTCAAAGGCCGGTTGAGCAAGACCAGACTTGAAGGTGTGGAAGAAGCAGTACATATTCGCCTCAGCGGGCGGTCCCTCGGCCTCTGGCACGTTCTCCACTCCGTCTGGATCTGTGGATGGTGCCCCTGGCGCTGGCGCTGGCGCGGGCGCTGGCGCGGACGCTGGCGCAGACGCTGGCGCGGGCGCTGGCGCTGGCGCGGGCGCGGGCGAGGGCGCCCGTGCGGCAGCGGGCGAGGGCGCCCGTGCGGCAGCGGGCGAGGGCGCCCGTGCGGCAGCGGGCGAGGGCGCCCGTGGATTGTCGGTTGCCACTCCCTTGCGTGTCGGGGCCGCGTGTTCTTCGGGCGGGGCCGTGCCTGCCGGCGCCTTGCCCGGCGCCTTGCGGTTTGAAGCAACCGCGGGTGCAGGCGCGGGCCTGCCCGCCGCTGCCTTGCCGCTCGCCGCTGCCTTGCGGTTTGAAATAACCGCGGGCGCAGGCGCGCGCGCGGATACGAGCTTTGAAGTGGAGCTACTTGCTTGGTTCTTGTCCTGGACCATAGGGAGTGCGTGTAGGAAAGGAGGACGTCATTCAGTATCATGATATAGGTATATCATTATGTATCCTCATATATCATTCAGTATCATGAAATCGGTATATCATTGTATATCCTCATATATCATCAGTAAATCATTAATTCATCAACCTCACCTTCTTCTTGGGATCTTTGATGTTGCGATCTCCTGTGTGCTGACTTTGGCGAGGACGAGGATGGAGGAGACCTCATCGAAGACATGGATATTGCAGGCATCGAGGGTGCACCTCGATTGTCGCAGATTCAGGACTACGTCAAGAGACAAAAGAAGAAAGGTAATGATATGATATGATATACAAGGATATGATATGATATGATATGATATGATACAACATGCTTGCAGGTGGTCTGTATGGCCCGATCAACGACGTTCACGATCTGGTCAGCGTCGCTGAGGACATGAAGCTGCCTGAAACTCTGGAAGAAGTGATTCCTCGCAAGGCATACATGGTTCCCACGAACATGGAGTTGCTCTCCCGAGTTCAGGCCGTGTGCTTCACGGGGCGCACACAGATCAAGTGGCTTTTGCAACTGGCGGCGACGGACTTCAAGTACACCATGCACATCGATGGAGTTCACAAGCTGCACCACGGGGAGTGGATTCTCGTCACCATTGGACCGCATGCTCTCAACCGGGCAGATGACGGAACGGTACGCAATACGAACAAACATGATATTCATTGATGTGCAATGATATTTCATGATATTGTTGATATGATATGATTTTATCAGGTGACGCATTCATATCGTCCGTGCATCTACATGTTCTGCAAGCAAGGCGAGAGCGTGGATGGCACTAGGCTGATTTGCTCCGCCTGCGATCAAGTCAGTATGCTGTATGCTGGGAAGCCCCTTTGTCCGGCTGCAGTCAACATGGATTGCAGCGATGCCTTCCGCGCCGGGGTGCTCATGGTTTGGCCAGACTCACGTGCGTGCTGCACTAAGTTGGTGTGCTACCCTGTGCTTCTGATGGATGGCTACCTGCTGCCCCACACAGGTCCCATCACGTGCTGGCCTCACATCAATAACAAGGTCCTACGCGGAGAATACATGAGGAAGGTGCGTACATCGAGTGATATCTTGCGATACAACATGATATGATTGATATATATATGATGCATATATATGTGATATTGATATCTCTATATCTCAATTGATATCATGGTATCTCATGTGCATTCATGATTATATCGTTGCATATCACAGACATCCAAGTTCTTCGAAACGTTCCTCGGGATGCTCAAGTCCATCCACATGGCAAACTCAGCACCCATGAGTGAGATGTTGATCAAGCTGGCAGGAGTTTCAATGGACAAGCACATCGCTGCTGAACCAAAGCTTCTTACCTTCTGGAACACATACTGCTGCGCCCCTTGGCAGTGCTGGTCACTTGGCCACGGCAATGGCATTCCCAGTCAGATTGCCAACAACCAGCCCATTGAATCCTGGCACAAATGGGGTGTCAAGCAATTCTTGGGAAAGTTAGGGCTCAAGAAGTCCACAGCGATTGTGATCCACAAGACGCTGCCACTGATCATGAGACGTGACGGTGGGCATATATCAGCATATCATAAGATATCACAATATATCATACCATATCATTGTATATCTGACTATATGTGACGAATCTCGCCCACAGAATCGCGCATGCCTGCCATACTTCGCTTGGATGAGCTACCTATTAAGTGGATTGCTAAGGCTCAATACAAGGCTGCTCAGGCGATTGCATTCAATGCTGACGAGCTAATCTACACAGATGCAGATGCCTCATCAGCGTACGTGCTGACCAGTGCTGGGCTCCAAACTTACAAGAAGATTACACAGGGGCTCGTCAAGAGGTAAGTATCATTTGATATCTCTATATCTCATGCTATATCATACCTTGAATGACAATATCATCCTTATATCATGTCATATCACAGATACAAGTCGTGCATCGACGGGAAAGCGCCCAAGGGCGCTGAAAAGGACTTTGAGAAGCTGGCTGGCATCTGCGAAGCTCTTGTCTGCGTCAAGAGGATCCAGCCTGGGGAGGAATCCTCCGTGATCCGCTGCAAGGCGAATCCATTCAACCTCGTATGTGAGTGCAAGGGCAGCCGAAAGATTGGCATTTGCGCTCACATCCTTGCAGTCACGCACTGCTGGGTCAAGGAAGGGAACCTAGACGAGCAGAGGCGGCTTGCCTTTTGCAATTTACGGCTCATGACCCAAGCCCTGACGACGAAGAAGGGTGCGAAGTGGATGAAAGGCAAAGGGGCGACAAAAGTACTCCACTATCTGTACAAGGAGGTTCCCAAGAAGGTTACCAGCTCAGACAGCTCAGACGATGAGGAAGATGTGAGCTTCATCCCTCGCCTCAAGTGGTGAGAGATGTCTCTACAGGATGAGTGAACCACTCACGTTGACTGATATTACATGATAGAACATGATATGACATGATACGGATAGATACATCACGATATCATGATATCATAGTCAAGGTAAAGATTGTTTGTCATCTCATGTCCCAGGTCATGCCACTCCGGTATCATGTCCATATATCATTGATACCAAAACATGATACTGACGCGGTCGAACCAACACATGATACGGGACATGATATTTTTTGGCGGTGTATCATAATTTTATTTTTTGTGATATCATGTTGGTATCATGTGTTCAAAACGAGCATCATATATCATGGTATATCAAGTCGTGCATTATGTATCATCGATATCATTTATATCATGTGTCGCCGAGGGACATGATATATTGTGATATCGACAATGATACGTAATGATACACAATGATAGCAACATGATATGTAATGATATATCATGATATCTTGTATCGAAAAGAGCCTATTCTTGTATCGAAAAAAACCCCAATCCCATTGTGGACCTGTTCGAGCAGCCAAGCTTTCCCTTGGATGTGCGTCATGAAGTGGCAACTTCGTCGCGTCTGTATGTGGTGCCTTCGGAGTGTTTTACTGTTTCGTCGCCGCCGCCTCCGTCTACATCATGCACAGAACTGCTTTCTCGCTCTGAGGCATACCGCCATACTTAGGTACCGCGTACCGGCAGCGCAATTCGCGCTCGAATAACGCCACCTCCGACTGCAGAGTAAGTAGTAATAACTTGTATAGTTAAACACGCCTAACGGCAGCGCACACGCAGCGATAGGGGTACCTCGACTGCAGAGCGGACGGGGTCTGCCGTGCGGGGAAACACTACACAGAGCCAGGATCGAAAACCGTCGACTGAAATACATGTACGCCGTCGAGTCTCGTCACGCTCCGAGTAAACAAAACGTACAAAAACATCCACAGCTTTGTTGTCATTTAGTCATAGTTACAAATGATCCTACGAGGTGTCTAGACCTGTTAGGCTTAGCCTATGCGTGTGGGATAATATCAAATATGCTCGGGGCGATGCAGCCATGTGCACCCGCAGCCTATTCCACCCTCTCTATCTTCAAACGTATCTTGCTATCATCTCACGTCATCGAGGCTCGTGTCGCATGCGTGTACTCAGTACTACGTAGTTGTTAGTACGAGTACTGAGTAGAGGCTAGAGCGGATTAAGAGCGGCTCTAGCTCAGGTCAGGGGCTGCCAGCTGGGGTGTAAACTGAGCGTTTGGGGGGGAGGGTGCGGGGGGAGAGGTTTGCCCGCCGCAGGCGCGAAAATTTTGGCAATATTGAGTGTGAATCACTGCATTTTGGCCCTGAAAGTGATGCCACACACTATTTGTAGTGATTCTGTGCCATACCCTACCGACTAATCTGCGACTAAAACAATCTAAAAATAACACTGATCGTGCGAGCTGCTGTGGCTGCAGGTTCTCGACGGCGCTGCAGCTGGAGCTCGCTTGCTTGTGGACC
>Ga0210242_101324_pt1 | contig 18893 bp, 12 predicted proteins | sample ChrtobMeP5a_16mM_FD_155445 | JGI IMG/M metagenome (GOLD analysis project Ga0210242, IMG submission 155445) | Chrysochromulina tobin associated microbial communities from unialgal haptophyte culture, Seattle, Washington, United States - P5a_16mM | ecosystem: Host-associated > Algae > Haptophytes >... | reverse complement strand
GCTACCCTGTTCCTTCTGCGCGCTCCGGCCAGGACCGCTGCAACGGGCCCGCTTGCCCCACTCGTCGGCGCTGTTGCGCGCGCCGCACGATCTGGCGCCGTGTTGGTTTGTTTCGTTAACGGATGCGTGCAAGTTCATTTAGTTAAAATCTGATCACGGCTTCCCATAAAGCATGGCAGCATACGTGTCACGCGCGTGCGTCGCGTCATCGCTTCTTCTTCTTCGCACCGCCGCCCCCTACAGACCCTACTCCTCCTCCGAACCCTCCCGCGGCCATGCCGCTGCCGCCACCACCCGCCTTGGCCATGCCCTTCTTCGGTTTGCCCGCCGCCGCACTCGCCGCCCGCCCCGGCAGCGACGCGGCGGCCGCCTCGGCCGCGGCGCGCGCCCTTGCGACCGCCTCGGGTCCGTACCACTCAAGATGAGCCTCCATGGCCTTCTCGAGCCGGGCCAAGTGCTCACGCACGCGGAAGAGGGAGACCCGCGGCATGCCCGGCGCGCTCGGGCGCACGTCGCGCGCCGCGTCGAGGTACATGGCGCGCTGCACCTCGAGCACTCGTGCAGCGTGCCGCTCGCATTGGGCCGCGACTGCCTCCGCCTCGAGCGCCGCGCCCACTTTGGCATCGTCCGCATCGGTCCCCCACCGAAACGGTTCGGCCGCGCGCGCGCACGCGACAAGCTCCGCCACCACGGCCGCCCGTACGGCGGCCGCGCGCTCCGCCGGATCCGCCGCCTCGGACGGCACCGCCGCCTCCGATGGCGGCGCTGCGACATGACCGGCCACGTGTCCGCGTAGGAATCCGAGGCAAGCGGGGACACCAATGAGGCGCCAGTAGAGGCGTGCTCCGAGCGCCGTCTCGGTGAGCGCATCAGGCAGCCCCAGGCGCGCGAGCGCGCCGCGGCGCAGCCCCGCGTAATCGAGCCCCCAGATGTGCGTGTCCAGCCCGATCGTCAGATGGATTGAGTCTTCATCAGCCGCAGCCCCCGCCGCCGCGGTGTGGACGGTGTCCGTCGTGTGGGGAAAGCCGGCGGGTACGTAGAGCATGTCGCCCGGCCGAAGGACTACGTCGAGCAGCGGCGCCGCCAGCTCGTCGAGCCGCAGCGCATCGTGCGCCTTGCCCCTTGCCAGCGGATCGGCGTGCGGCTTCGCGTCAGGCGGCGGCGGTGTGTATACTCTCCAACGCTTGGCACCGCCACTCTGCAAGACGAAGACGTCCTGCTTGTCCGTGTGCGGCGGCGCCGAGGTGGCGCACCCCTTGGCGGTCACGTACAGGTTGAGGCAGTTGGGCAGCCCGAAGGCGTCGAGCGCCGCTAGGCACATGCTACCCAGGCGCGAGATGTGCGCACCCGCCGAGTTGAACACCACTGTCCCATCCTCCATCGCCTTCTGCACGTCGACATAGCGCATCTTGGCGTCCTCGAACGAGGAGCCGCGCGGCTGCGAGACGGCCGCCATCTTCCAGCCGCCGTCGCCCAGATCCTCGGCGATGCCCCGGCCCGCATCTAAGAAGTCGCCGTCGACCGCCGCAGCTAGATGCTCGAGCGTGAACGAGCGCGCGACGCCCGGCACATCGCGGCGCAGCATCGGCCGTCTTGCCCAAGTCTCCGTCGCAAACTCGGCCGATGCAGCAAGCTCGGCGAAGGCTGCGTACACGGCCGCGGCCGCCTCCGCGCCGTGCACGCCGTCGCCGAGCGAGGCCACCCACACGGAGGAGGAGGGCATGGCGGCAGGTATGCTCGGTGGCGCTGCGGCGGCGGTGGCGCACAGGCGGACGGGCTGCGGCACGCGCAGGGGCGTCGGGTGGCATGTGGACAACGGCAGCACACCCGAGGCTGCACCCGACACTTGCAGCAGCAGCAGCGTCGAGAGCCTTGGACTCAATAGCTGCTGCGGCCGGGTGGTGGAAGCCGTGCCGGCGGCCGCTGCGCTTCTACTCTGTCCGTATACCATAGGCCGAATGAGCTCAAGAGGATGCCGACGGTTCCCAGAAACACCCTGTGGGCTGCCGGCAGTGCGCGAAAGCGTGCGATCGAGCGCTCACGATTGTCTGGCATGTACCAGGAACAGCGCAGCGCAGCGCGGTCTGATGAAAATTCACAGCCCGGGAGATATTATTGCAGATCGCCTCAGAATCGGTGAACTGTAGATGAGCGGAGCCTCACGCCTCCGAGAGGAGCCTCACGCCTCCGAGAGGCGACGCGAAAGGCGACGCCCGGCAGCAGTGGTGCCTCCTCCTGCCACATGGAGAGGGGCGTCAAGGCCGCGACGCGGCGGCGACGCGGCGGCGACGCGGCGGCGACGCGGCGGCGACGCGGCGGCGACCCCTTGGCGGCGACGCCCAATGAACGTCCCGGGAGCTCCGGGGACTGTGCACGCCGCCCTTGGTGTGCCCGGAGACGGTGCCCGGAGGCTGAGATGCCCACAGTCCCCGGGCACACCAGTGCGAGAACACCTGAACACTGTGCATGCGCCATGCCCCGCCCGGGGCACCTACCACCTTCCGTACCGCGCCGCCCAGAGCAGAGAGCAATCGAGTGGAGTGATTGAGCATGTTCAGAGTGTCTCATGGTGTCCCTTTCATCAGGGCCCACCCCTGGGGCTGCTCTGGGTTGTAAACTTTCTACGGATTCTAGGGGGAACCTGGCCGGCGGCGGCGCGGGCCGGGCGGGCGGCGGAACGGAAGAAGAGGGCGGGGTCCATGGGTTCGTCTGACACGCATACCGAATTATCAAATGTCGCATCCGCGAATCCGAATAAGTTTTCATTGCCGGTCAAAAGCAATGAAATGCACGCGTGAATGCTGAATAGGGGACCATGGCCCCCACCGCACGCCACAGGAGAATCCGAAGATCGCAACCAAACTTACCAAGGGCAGAAAACGAAATTTGGAGCCTCCATTGTTGTCGTCTTTACCGTTGAAGCGTTGATACATGTACCAGTACGTTGAGCATCAGTGCCGCGACCTCCCCCCCAAAACCGTCGCTACACGTCGACCATGAAGTTCTCCCGACCGCTCCACAGTCCAAACGAGCGGCCTTTTCCGTGGGCCTTCCATGTACCATGGGAATGCCCATCGACGTGAGGTGCCCACTAGTGATTTCTCTAGCTCTTGGCCTTCTGCCACGCGCAGCAAGGGTCGCATCCCGGCTGGCCCGGTGCACACTTGCAGTCGGGACCGCAGGTGCACTCTGTGCAAGGGCACTTGTGGCCAGCCGTCTGCGTCACAGGTTCGACGTCTTCGCAGCCCGTTTCATCCGCGCGAATGTGCACGCTTACGCCGTGGCGCCACCAGTCCTTCTTCTCCTGCTCCGGGACGATGTGGTGGGCAAGCATCCATCCGCCGTTGCCGTTTGCTTCGAGAACAACACCACCACAGGGTGCGAATGCGTCTGCGCCTATGACAATCCCCAAATTGGTTGCAATCTGGTGCAGGTTTGGCAAGTGCCCTACGAGAACGGTGAGAGGTGTCGAAGTGGCGGCGACGAGGGCGAGTGCCGCATCTGGAGCGGCGTCGGGCTTGAGTGCAGCAACATTCCTGGAATGTGGTACAGTGAGACTCAGCCGACGTGGCAGTGGGGATGGCAGAAGTGTTTGAGGCCGCTGCAACGCACTCAGTGAGTGTCGTCTCGCATTTTGCAGCAGAGAGCCCGTCGTTGACAATCTTTGCGGTCTGAGCGGCGCGCTCCTTCCCCGAGTGAAAGATTGCCACAGGACAAGGTTCGCCGTATGCCATGGGCACGAAGGTGGAGGGCAACTCCAAGTATGCGCACAGTCCGTTGGCAGCGAAAGCAGCCTGCGCCTTGCCCGCGTCTGAAAGATGCCGTGCGGGATCCACTGCCTCCTCGAGTGGAGTGCCGTGGCGCAGGAGGACGAGGGCTCGCCGGTCGCCCATTCACGCAAGACGCACAACCACCGGTCCCGTGGAGACTCTCACTGGAGTGGCGCAGACTCGCCGCCGACCGCCCATCACAGACTTCCGTATGAATGTGAAAGTGTGTCTGTGAGACTTCTAACACGGAGTTTTCTTCGGGGAAGAGGTCCGCATGTCTGTGACGGTGCTCTAATCCAACCGGTTCAAAGACTTTGAAACATGGGAAAGTTGCCGTTTTTGGTATCAGGATTGCTCATTTGCGGAGAGAGCGGCGTGACCCTTTCGCAGTCTTGGCACATGCCGCCGCAAGTGACCGAGCTGCTCACCTCGGAGCTTTCTCGCTGCCAGCAAGAGTTGGACGCTTGCGACGAGGTCATCCAGGCGCTGCGGACTAAGCGTCTCGCGCGCCACGCGCCGGCAGAGCCCGTCGATTTGACGGTTCGCACGCGCTCTTTTCCGTCTCACTCGCAACCAGCGTGCTCGCTGTTGCCACCCCAAGCACGGTCGTTCAATGCCGTGCCAGAGAAGGAGTTCCCACAGCAGTTGTTCCCACAGCAGAGGGCGGCGGCATGCTCCTCGAGCGGCATACGTACTGCGATATCTTCGTCGAGTTCACCTTCGATGCCTTCCGACTGGCTTCCTGTGTGCAGACCTCTCTCGCCGGCAAAGATTGAGACATTGCGACCAGTGGTCGAAGACGAGGGCGCCGAGCATCGAGCACACGTGCAGCGAGAGATGGAGCTGAAGAGTGCCAAGGCGCGCGCCGTCGCCCTCGAGGCGCAAAACAAGGAGCTTCAGGAGCAGCTCGAGCGAAAGCAGGAAGAGTTTGAGCAGCTCACTGCCTCGGCGGCGACGGCTGCGGCGACGATAGCAGAATTAAAGATGCAGCGAGCTGCGAGCGCTGAGTGGCGTGAGCGTGTTCAACACAATGCGAGTGGCGTCAGCGAGGCCACGGCTGAGGCAAAGGCCGAGGCGGCGGCGGCGGAGGAGGAGGAGGCTCGAGAGCCGGCCGCTAAGGCGCAAGAGCTACCCGTCGCGATGGAGGCGAAAGGCAGGGCTACCTTCGACGAGGCCCACCCACGATCCTACAATGGCCTGCGGGCGGTGGAGCACCGCGAGGCGGGCGTGGCCAACGAGCGCATCGAGGTGGGCGTTGATAGTGCGGGCGCTTTTGCAGGCCCCGTAGCGGGCGCCACAGCGGGCGCCGCCGGCGCCCTCGGTGGCAGCGCGACGCCGAGCAGCGATGAACTTACGCTCGAGCTCGAGCAGCTCTTCACGAGTCTTCGAAAACACAAGCAACTCACGCAGGCCCTTCACAAACCTCTACTCGCCTACCGTGATCGCATGTACGAGGAAGGGAAGCGATTGGAGATTGTCTTCATCGCGATGCTCACCTACTCCGTGCTCACGCTCGATGAGGCGTCACTCGTCGATGACCTCGCCAATCTTCTGGATTCTAACGTTCCTCTCGTGCATACGGCGAAGACTGCGCTCGCCGCGGCGGCGACCTATATACAGAGCGCCGCGCGCGGCTGCATCGCGCGTGCAATTCTGAAGCGGAAGAGTCACACAACCGGCTCGGTGCCGGCACTCGTCTTCGGCTCACTCAACATGGATCTGAAAGCGACGCATCGCGATACCTCAACCAGCGACGTTCTTGAGTCCAACAGCAACTCGTTTCTGGGCGAGTTCTCGGCGCTCCCTGGGGGCAAGGGCCTCAACCAGGCGGTCGCATGCGCTCGACTCGGGGTGACGACGCATTTGATCGGCTGTGTGGGTAACGACGGCCTTGCTACGACCATCAAAGACTTTTTGCACAGGGTCACGCGAGAGGGCTGTCTATCGATAGATGTTGGCGCGGAGGAGCAGGCAACGGGCGTCGCAGTGCAGATTATCGGGCAACACACTGGTAAGAAGGTGACAGTCTGTTGTCTCGGCGCCAACATGAGTGTGTCCGACCGGGAGGTGAATGCGGCGATCAAGCTGCTCCACGGCCCCTCGGCCGTCAAGATGTTATTGATGCAGCTCGAGGTGGATATGGGTTCCATGCGCAAGCTCGCCGCCAACGCGCGCCGTGCTGGCATTTTCGTCGCTCTCAAACTCTCTCCCCTGGACTCTATCAATGCGCCGCAAGTGAACGACTTCCTCCGGGAAGGTTCGGTGCACATGGCATACTTGACCACGACGGAGGCCTCGGTCCTCTTGGGCCTGCCGCGTTCAATCATCACCGTCGCGGATGCGGAAGAGGTCTCTGATGAGTTGCTGAACACCTTTCCTGGCCTCACCATCTGCATTGTGCGTGCTGAGCTTGGCGTCGTCCTCCGAGCGCGCACGCGCTCGCCGCCGCGCCGCGCGCGTGTGAGCCACCCGCCCGAAGAGGCCAGCCCAACACTCCGCCACGAGGACCGTGTGCTCCGGATGCCACATCGTTACCTGACTCAGTCGCCTTCGATCAAGCGAGACGTCATCGGTGCGGGCGATGCCTTCTTCGCTGGCTTTGCGGCCGGCTGGTGCCATCGGCTCACGACAACGCAATCGATGCTCTGGGCTTACGGCGCGGGCCAGCTCTGTGCCCTCGAGCCCGGCGGTCAGCTCGGTGGCGATCGTGACGAGCTACTGACCGTCCTTCGCTACGAGATGGGCGATGTGGCCGATCAAGTAATGCAGCTGCGCCCAGGGGATCTGTCAAGCATGGACGCGTCCATGGATGCGTCGGGCACGGTGCCAGCATTGGACAGGGCCGACGATGGCAGGCTCCCTGCCCCCGGTGCCCACGACGTGCTCTCCGATGCCAATTTCCTCCGCCAGAATGTGCTTCACATCGCGGTGATGCGCGGCTCGATCAAGTACATTCCGCCCATCGGCTCGAAAGAGCTGCCTCTCGCGGAGCTTCGCGCGATGCTCGCCCAGAAGGACGCGCTTGGGTATACCCCCCTCCAGCGGGCGCACGAGTGTCGCCACTGCATGCGAATCGCTTTTCGTAACAGCCAAACCCGGCAAACCGTGCAGATGAGCCGCGTGTACCAATTCATGATGCTGGCGCAGCTGGTTTTTGCAGCCCTTGACACGGAAGACGAGGTCTCAGTCCTCAAGTCCGTCGAGATGCAGCCGACAAAGCCAAGCACATCCATGGAGGCAGAGCTGACCGGCGCTGCTGCGTGGATGCTCTGTGCTTCCAAGCCGATCTCGTTTCACGAGCTTGTTGTTGAGGAGGTGGCGAACTCGCACGAGCGTTGGCTGTCCACCACGGACCCGCTACACAAGCTCGCTGCGAACGCAGTCCTGGCTGCGCTCACTCGGCTTGCCGCCGAGATCCGCCAAAAAGTGGCCGCGCGGCGCGAGGAGTCGTTTGTTTCACGCAGCAGCAAGCGGCCGATCGCGAACGACAGTGTGGGATATCGTGATCCGTACGCATCCGTGTTCAACGAGGAGCAGACTGGCCTTTGGGCCATGACACACACAAAATCGACGTTCAACTCCGCGTACCTGGATATGGAAGACTACGAGCTTGGGCTGCTCCGGGGAGTGCTGCCACCGCTGCTCGAAAAGCAGGTGGATGCAAGCGGCGTGTCGATCAAGCAGGTGGCGATGGCGATGGCGGCGAAGGAGGGGGATGCCAGCGGCGTGTCGAAACCGAAGAGCACCAACGGCATGCGCGCTAGTAGCTCGGGCGCCGAGATGGGCGAGCCTGCGCAGGCCCAGCAGGCATCCCCCTCCTCGAGGGACTTTGCACGCAGCCTCCTCACGCTGCGCTCGCAGCTCGCAGGCTGGTCATTGATGATGTTCAGCGCGGCTACCGGCTTGAAGGAGATGGTCGACGTTTTGATTCGGCTGGGTGAGCTCTCTCCACAGCACGACCAGCGCAGCGCGTGCTCGCTCAGGGGTGCCACTCCGATGCATGCTGCGGCGTCAGCGCATGATTACGAGATCTGTGAGATGCTGCTCAAAAGGACGCGGCTGCCGCTCATTGGCCCCGCTGCCACGACTGCCGATGGCCTCACTCCAATCGACGCTGCCCTCGACCCCGAGTTTGGCGCGCGGCTCCACATGCTCCGTGGCTCGTACTCGTACATTGCCTTCCTCTCTCACTACAAGTATGAAGCCGCCTCAGAGGCTCGCATCTTCAAGGAGGGCATCGAAAGGGTCTACAAGGAAAGGCCGTGCGACACTGAGCACATCATTCATCGAGACCCGAAGGTCTTTCTAGATTCGGACAACCTGAAGACACTCTCTGAACTTCGTGACAATGTGAGGCTCTCCGACGTCCTAGTCGTCATCCTCACCCCTGGCGTGCTCTCTCGACCATGGTGCCTCATTGAGATGCTCACGGCGCTCGACGCCGGCAAGCCGCTCATCTCCATCAACATTAGCGGGCGGCCCAGCGGCAGTTACAATTATGAGCAGATGGTCGCATTTCTCGAGAATCTGCCCGCGGAGCTCGAGCGGGTCAACCCCGGCGCCATCCGCGTTCTAGCCGAGAATGGCTACCCCAGCATCCGACGGGCGGGCTACGATCTCGCGTGCTACTTGCACAACCCCATCTCCGTCCCGTACGACGTTACCTGGTCGAAAAACATGCTCGATGCGACGTTGAAGGACATGGTTGAGAAGCTCGTGTCAGCCAAGCCGCCAGAGTTCGCCTCGAGGCGGATGATAGCAGAGCGAAAGCTCGCCTACTGGGTCACCTCCTTTCGCATGAGAAAGGCGCGCCGCTTGCCTTCATCCACATCCTGAGTCCCTGCCCTCGAGTCCGCAACCACAACGCGGAGGTCAACGAACTCGACTGAGGTGAACCCCATGAAAAGGCACTCGAAAAGTGCCTCGTCGCGCCCGCCCCATCCGTAACATGTGATCTTGTACTGTAGTACTGAGCATGACAGGTGCGAGCGAGTTCTCTTGTACTTGTGTTGAACGGGGGCAGCGGAGCCGTACTCTGCGAGACGGTGGAGTTAGTTTAGGAGTGATGAGCGCGGGGGGATACCGTGTGCACAATGCCTGATGAGTGGTGAGCGTGTTAGAAGTAAGTGTGGGTGTGCGTCTTGCCGTGTTGGCTATTTAACGTGAACGTGAACTCGGTGTGCGTGTCGGGTCCACGACGAAACTGACCGACGAACTTTCACTCGCTCGCGCCGCCTCCCACCGTGCGTACATAGTAGCTACAAAAAGGCTCGCCGCTGTGCACTGTCTCGGTGAGGTATTGACACTTGTTCGCAGATGTTCTCGGGCAAAAAGCGCCCCACGAGCGAGCCCTCGCCCATGCAGCCGACGCCATCGCCGCAGATGGGCCGGCTGCAGATCAACAGTGGCAACCAAAGTGGCTCGATGGCGCCGCCGCCAGCCCGGTCCGCCGGCTCCTCCTCCATCGAGCATCACGCCGCCTCGAAGCCATCACCGGGCGGCGACTTCCTAGCCGATTGCCTGCAGCTCAACAACCAGGCTCTCATGAGCGTGCGCAAGCCCAACGGTAGTGCGCCCGCGGCCGGCGGCGCCACAAGCCGTCGGCCACCACCGTCGCGCCCCTCAGGCACACGGGTGCATACGGTACCCAACGACTGGGCACTCAAGCGTGGCGGCCTCGTTACCTCGTCATCGAGCCTCGCGTGGTGCACGCAGTCGCTGCCGTCCGCTCGGGCTGCCGCCCTGCGTGGCCACCCGCCGGCAGCGGTCGCGGAGATGGATGATGGTCCCGACGGGCCGAAGAGCTGGGGCGTGGCGCTCGAGCGCGCGCTACTTCAGTGGCGTCATCCCGCGCATCGGCTGCCACCGATGCTCGCCAAGCAACTCTCCAACGCGGCCGTCGGCTCACCTGAAAAGGAGTACGCCGACGGCCTCAACGACAGTTGGGATGCCGCGCTGCGCTCGCTGTTCCTCGCCCTGCGCGACGGCCGGTGCCCGTACTTTTACTGCCGCGCCGAGGCGCCGCGCGAGGCATCGGCTGCGACTGCGGGCCACTTTTGTGTGCTCTGGCGCAACGGCGCCGCGATAGAGGAGGATGACCCGAGGTGGTCCGAGCCGCCGCTTGGCTCGGCTCTCACAGACGCGAGCAGCTGCTACGCGGTGCTCTCGCCCTCAAGCCATGGGCTGCGCGCGCTCCTCGATAAGGCGCGCGTCCCGTTTGAGATGCCGCTCGCGCCCGCAGGCACGCGCGACGCCGCCGCCGGCGCGAGCGCGGCTGCCGCCGCCGCGGCTACCGGTATCGGAGTTGGCGCCGCCGGCAGTCGCGCTCGCGCCGGTAGCGGGAGCCGCGCGGCGGCAGATGACGACCCGGAGGCTGAGGATGCCCAGGTGCTCGCGTCGCTCAACCGGGGTCGACACGAGGAGCAGCCCGACAGCGTCGTCGGGCGGCAGCGGCGCCTCGCTGGGGTTGACCATCAGCAAGGCTCGACGTTGCTCTTCCGTGGGCGTGATGCTCTGCATGGTCTGCATGAGTTCTTACTCAACACGCGCACGGCCGGCATGCCGGCCTTCCTCTCGCTGCAGCTCCTCGCGCCCGTGCCCTTTCTGCACGGCGCGCCCTACGCACCACGGCTCGTACACCAGCCGGGACGCACGACGCGCGCCGTCGCGGGCGAGCCCTGTGCCGAAACCGGCGCCGAGTTGAGCGCCGCCGGGCTGAGCGCTGGGCTGAGCGACCCCGCCGCCGCGCGCGAAGACACGTTACGCCTCGAGGACGCAGAGCGCGGCGGAGGTGCGCTGTTGTTACCGAGCTCGGTACGGAAACTCACCGACCTCCTCCGGCGCACTCAATCCCTCGGCTTCGAGCTCCGGGTGCAGCCGGACGCGGCGGGCGCCGCCTCCGACGCGCTCAACTTGCGCCCCGCGCACCCGCCCACGCGGCCGTGCGACATCGGCTGGGCCGTAGCGCCGCGCCCGCAGCCCCTCGCGCGTGTGTGGATCGCGCAGCCCCAGGAGGACGAGCACATGCGGGAGCCCGCCCCGGCCGCAGCGCCGCCGGTGGCCGCCAGTGGCGCCCTTGGGCTGCGCGGCTTCACGCACGTGCGCTGCCACGAAGGCGAGCTGAGCATCCTCTGAAAGCTCCGGGACATTTCCATGTCATTTCATGAGGAATTCTCCATCTAATATCTCCTTCGATAATCTCCCCTTCGAAGTCCGCGCACTTTCGTATCGCGACAAATTCTGGGGATGATGGGTCTGGCGCAGCGCCGCTCCCGGTGGGCGCCCACGGACATGCAACGCATGATCCTCGAGGCCTCGTACAAGGTCTCTGCATTTCCCGACCTCGAGGCGCGCGTCCACCTCGCACATCAGCTGCGCGTCGAGGTGCGGCAGGTACGTGGCTGCTAATTAACATGATCTCAACCTCGACCTCTCCTGCGCGCGCCATGTTTTGCACCGGACGTGGAGCACCCGACCTCACCCGCACACGCGCACAATACCGGCGCAGGTGCAAGTCTGGTTTCAAAATCGACGTCAAAAGGAGCGCACAAAGACCACCTCTGGGGCCAAGCATACCACTTCGTCCTCTCCAGTCCCACGCACGGCATCGACCACTTTCGCCGGGCCATCGAGCCCGCCCGCCAAGCTAGAGAGCCTGCCGTTTCAGCCAGAGAGCCCACCCGACGAGTCCTCTGAGTCGGAAGACGCGCACCCGCTGCCAGCCTACAATCCAAAGCCTAATGTGTCGCAGTGGGTGCAGCAAGCGCCCACAGCCAGCACGCTCTGCCCGCCGCCGATGCTGCCTCCCTTCCAGCAGCTGCTGCAGCCTGAATACTGCTTCGACCATCTCACCAAGCCGGTGCACTTCAACACTTCCGCCACGCTCGACCGCGCCCTGAATGCTGTCCTATTGCATGCACGCCAGCGCACCTACCTGCAGCAGCTCAAGCCGTCGCAGATGCTGAAGGCGGCCGACTACCTGCAGGCAGGTGGGCATGCCAGCGGGCATGACTACCTGCAGGCGCTCGAGCGACAGGTGAACATGCGCCTCGGCGCGCGGGTCTCGTACCTGTTCTCGCCGCCGAGCGTCGTCCCGAGCGTTGGCCCGAGCGTCGTCCCGAGCGTTGGCCCGTGCATCGCTTCTTCGTGCGTGGCGCGACCCATCGAGAAACTGATTGAGAAACCCTTGCACAAGCTTGGCATGCGCCGTGTGCAGTCCATCGCAGGCGTGCCTATGACCCGGCGCTCCGTCTCGATGGAGGCGCTTGAGGTCCTCGCCAGCTGCATGACCAAATAAGGAGCGCAGCACAGCTGAGCGCCGACACCCCGAGGCCGAGGGCGCTCTGGAGCTCCCTGGATCCCGGGGCGCATCAGGACTCTCGATGAATCAATATTGCTCCCATATGAGCGGAGTGGTGCCGGCTCCGTGGCGCAACCACAATAAACTCTAAACGTCATGGAGATTGGATCGTAGTATGCTCGTATGAATGGTGAGGTGAACCGAACGTGAGACGCGGAGGCACAGACTCAGACAGCAGTGGTGAGGCCCGGTACGGTTGGCTGTTTACGGGGCTGTCGTCCACGCGTGTTTCTCGACTGTGTCCGGTCGTCATCAGTCAGTCAGTCAGTTTCGTCGCGGTCCCCCCGCGCCGTCACACCACCACCGTCTCAACGGGCCGACGGCTCCGCGCTCGCGTCGGCTCTCGTCGGCCGGCCTTCCCCTCGGTCGGGTCAACACAAGTACTGAGTACTCGCTCGCTCTCGGGCTCCTCAGTTTCGGTCGTCATGCTGGTGTCCGATCACCGGCGAGTACTCAGTACTTGTGTTCGTGACCGAGGGGAGCGGAGCCGTCCCCGTCGAGACGGTGGTCGTGGAGTGAGCGTGGTAGGACCGCGAAGAAACTGAAACTGAAACTGAACACCGGATTAACATCCGATCATTCTAGATCTTCAGGTATGAATTGAATACGCGTCAAGGCGTCACAAGGCCGTGTACTGTCCTGTCTGTGTGAATACTGTGCGCGTGGGGGACTAGTCGAGCTCAAAAGGCAGACGGGTGACCGCGCACCCTCCGCCGCACCCTCGCTCTCCCGTGGTCCGTCGCACCGGCTCGCTCCGCTCGACGTCAGTCTGACGTTCTCATAACCACCGCGGATCGCTAACATCGCGCTTCAGCTCCCTGCTCGCGCAGTCGATCATAGCTTTCTTTCCTAAAGCGTAAGGGCACTCGGCGCGTCTGCTCGCCGAGCGGCGTTACTTGCTACGGGTCACGGCGAAGACGGCGGTGGCCGCGCACCCTACGGCGACGAGAAGCAGCAGCCGATTAATCACCATCGCACTCTGCGCGCGACTCTCGGCAGCGGCCGCGAGGGCCTGCGATTGTGCGAGCTGCCTCTGCTGCTCGTCGAGCCGCGCGTGGATGTCGTCACTTTGTGAGTGACGTGAGCCCTCAGCCGCGAGCGAAGCGCTCGAAGAAGCGCGATGCATGCCACCACGCTCCCGAACACGGTCGCGAGGTTGCCATCCGGCCTGGGCCGCCTCGCGCTCACGTCCGGTGCGCGTGTTCGACGGGTCGCTGCCGCTCGCGCCCACTGCGATTGCCGGCGGCAGTTGCGGCGGCTGCGCCGGCTGAGGCGGCTGAGGCGCCGTCTCGGGCGCCGTCTCGGGCTCGGGCCACCTCTTGCGCGTGGGCGAGTAAGCCGATCGTCGAGATTCGTCCAGCTTGAACTCAGCCGCGAAGGGGCCGTCGTACCGTTGGTACGAGCCGGCGGTACGAGCTTGCGGCGGTGCCGCCGGTCCGTTCGCGCCATTGCTGATCTTATCGCCGTGGCCGATGGCACCCTGTGCGGGCTGCGGCGCCTCCGCCTGCGCGCTGGTGCTCGCGGCATAGCGTGCGGCGGCAATGTACGAGGTGATCGGTTTCATGGAGGGCGAGAGCTGCGGACGGCCCAGCAACGTAACGTCGTACGACTCGTACACGGCACGCAGCTCATCGCGGAGCGCCACCTCGCGGAATTCCATTCGCAAGTTGGGCACGTTGGTACGGTGGATGTCGTTGCCTGCGGGGCCACGCTGGCGGTACGTGCTGCCGATCCAGAAGGCTTTAACGCACGGCTCAAAAGAGGACTGGAGGACAGAGTTGCGCGCAATCTCGGCGAGGTCGACCGAAGAGAGCTTCCACACCTGCTTGGCGATGGTGTACTCCTCCATCAGCGGCTCTCGCGTGTGGTGGAACATGAGCGGGTCGTCAGTCGAGAGTGAGACGTTGAGCCCGACCGAGAAGAATTCGTTAAAGGGCGACTTGCTGAGTGTGAGGAAGAGCGCGTTGTTCGAGAGCGGCGAGAGTGCTAGCCCGATCTGGGTGAGGTAGTACAGGTACTGGAGCGAGGGAGACTTTCGCAGGTTGATGCCGTGGTTGATGCCACGTGCGGTCAGGTACGCGCCATGCAGATGGTTCAGCTCTCCCGCCTCGCCCGCGTGTGGCCGGAAGCAAAAGGAGGAGAGGCCCTGCGCCGCGCGCATCTGGTTGAGCACGTACAGGTTGGCGTAGAGGTAGTATGTGTAGTAGCAGTAGTGCGGGTTGCCCTCGGTCCACTGATCAGGCTCGTCGGCGGGCGTATCGGGCGTGAACAGCGGCTCCTCGGCCTTGGACTCGTCGTCGACCGAGTCGAAGCCAACGACCTGCTGCAGCATGAGGTGCAGCTTCGGGTGCGATGACGGGTCGTTGGTCACCTCAAAGAGAGGCACGAAGATGTTGTCGAGCATCTCGCCGAAGGTGCGCAGCGAGCGCGACGACTGGTACATCCCGTACAGTCGGGGCACTTGGATGAGCCACCTGTTGTGCGGCGAGTACAGCTCGTGATCGACGATCCAATCAGCGAGCTGGTCCCATTCCTTCTTGGAGCGCCCGTAGATCGAGATGCGGTACTCCGCCTGCTGGTACCTGAGGTGATCCAATGCAATCCGACGCCATCAGACGCAATCAGACGCAATCAAACGCAGCCGTACGTGGCCATGCGTGGTCAGCAGTGGTCAGCAGTGCTCGTCAGTGGTCATCAGGGGCTGTCCGGTACTTGGAGAAGCTCAAGTCATCGAAGAGCTCCTTGGTGATCTCGGCAAAGTAGCGGCCCTTGAGCTGGTTATCCGTCTTAAGGAAGATCTCGCGCAGCTTCGACTTTCCGAGTGGGTTATACTTGAGATTGAACTTGTCGAAGCGCGCGAACGTGTATGAGTCCGTGTGCATGTCGAGCGCGTCGATCGACAGGTCATACGCTGTGAGCTTCATCTCATCGAAGACCTGCTGCAGCGTCATCGGCTGTGCCTTCTCGCCCTTGGCCACCACCTCATCCGCATGGTAGCGCATCTTCCGCTTCATGAAGCGGAGTAGGTGCTTCTGGTTCATCGCGGCCGCGAGATGGATGTGCGTGTCCACCTTGCGCAGGTTGTAAAAGTCGCGATGCGGGCATCTGATGAGGGACGCAGTTTAGAGGTCAATCTTAGAGGTTCTCACTCACAAGGGCCATCAGAGGCCATCAGAGGCCATCAGAGGCCATCAGAGGCCATCAGAGGTCATCACGCACTCGCGCTGCTCCTTCGACTCCTCTTGCTCGTGCTCCATCACATGCAGCTTGAAGCGCGCGTCGAGACGCTGCAGCCGCCGGTAGCAGAACGAATTGACCGCCGCGCTCGAGGTGATCTCCATCAGGCGTGCGAGGTCGTTGGTGAACTCGGCGAAGGTCGGAGGCGCCACAAAGCACGGAACGCTTGCCGGCATCTGTGCACCCGGCGGACGCAGCCCTGACTTGTCCGCGCCGTGCTCGGACCAGACCAACATCACGCCGCGGCGCATCTCGAAGGAGTAATGGCCGCCGCGGAAGGACGGGGTGGGCACGAAGGGGTCGGGCATGTCTTCGTCCGACACGGGCGGCACCGCCTCCTCTCCGTGGAAGAGCTCGCGATCATGGTCGGAGCGATACTTTTCGCGCAGCGCGATCGCCTCCCGGAGCTGCGCACACACTCTCTCGACCTCGTCGTCGCGCAGTGCGCGCTTTTGATCGACGCCAATCGTGTGGAGTGCGCCCGCCTGGTCGAGCGTGCGCGTCTCGTTCATTGCGTGTTCTGAGGTCATACGACTAAGCCTTGAGCGGCGCGCCGTTAGAGGTGGCAGCGACGGATCGGCCGGCGCTTCGACCGCGATGGCGGCCGTCCGATCGTCGAGCGGCGCTCCATCCGCGACGATGACGGAAGGCGGACGCAATTCTGCAGCCGAGGGCGCGGGCGCGGTAGCTCCGCTCGTGCTCTGCTCTTTGTCATCGAGCAAGTGCGTCCTCTGCTGACGCGTCGGATCCTCGGCTACTTCCAGGGCTACGGCGGTGGGCGTCGGCATTTGTTGGGTGCCGCCAGCCGCTGCGGGTGATGCGCCATGCTTTGGGGGCGCCTTCTTCTTGCCCATTCGGTCGCCGACGCCGACGCTGTCGTCCGGAAGAGCTTCCACAGACCGCCCGACGGAATCAGTTCCCGGGGCACCCATACCCAGGACTCTTTGTTGCCCCCAAATCTGGTTCCAAGACAAGTCTATTACTAGACTTGACTTGACTTGACTGGTTCCATGATGGATACCGGTGCCCTCCCATGAGTGATCGACACTTGGGCTCCTCCGCCACCAAGGAGCCCACCAATCTCCCTAAGTGGCTCTTCAGATGCCTCGGCTGGCTGCCCACGCCTCAATCGGGCACCTCCGCCTCCAAGGAGCCCACCAATCTCCCTAAGTGGCTCTTCAGATGCCTCGGCTGGCTGCCCACGGCCCTGTCGCAGACGATTGCCACGAGCGGCGCCGCCGCCGAAACGAACCCCTACTTTGACGTTGAGACGCTGCTCGCGTCGGTGGAGAGCGGCGCAATCGCGGCGGTGAAGGGCACCTGGCTCGTCGGCCTGCACAAGCGCGGCGGCCGCCTGTCGCGCCGGCAGGACCTTCCGCCCGAGGCCTTTTGGTCTGCGGGCGAGCTGAAGAGGGTCGCGCTGGCGCTGGGCGACGACTTTGGCGTGCTCTTCGTCGCGCTGTCGTATCGGTGGCTCACACAGGAGCACCCCGACCCGGACGGCTTCCACCTCAGCATCGTGGCGTCGGTCGCCGAGCTCTACCTCAACCTGAGGGGGGGGAAATGGCTTTTGGGTGACGAAGGGCCAGATCAATATCCGTCGCAGCTCACCGCGGCGTTCCGGAAGCACGGGCTTGGCCTCCCCGAGTTCGCGCTGTTCTGGGACTTTGCGAGCCTGCACCAGCCGCCGCGCACCGACGCCGAGACGAAGCTCTTCCCCAAGGGCCTGCAGAACTCCAATGTGTGGTATGGCCACGCGCTCACCGTCGTGTGGATGCAGAGTCAGCTGCCCGAGGGGTTTGCGGCGCGAATGCGGGAGAGCGAGCTGCCCCTCGCGGAGACGTACGAGGACTCGGGCTGGTGCTACGTCGAGGCCGCCATAAGCGCCGCCATCAAGCCCGGCTTCCTGCGCCTCGACCTCGCCAAGCGTACCGAGGAGGCAATGGCGTGCGCCTACGGGCCCGAAGAGCCGGGCGTCTACGACTGCATGCTCGCGAGCGTGTGCGCGCGGCGTCGGCCGCCGCCGCCGTCGCCGGAAACGGTCAGGCGCCTGCTGCAGACGGAGAAGCGCTTCACCAACTCGTCCGACGTGAGCAAGGTCGCGGACCTGTACGCGACCTTCTTCGGCAAGGTCACCAATGTCTACGCGCTCGTGTTCCAAGGGCTCGAGTGGGGCGACGCCGACGTCGTCGAGCTGTGTGAGGTGCTGCCCCGCTTTGTGGCCGTGAGAACGCTCGACCTCTCCAGGAATAAGATCGGTCCGGAGGGCGCATCGGCACTTGGCGAGGCGCTCAAGGTCAACGCGGTGATGAAATCATGCAACTTGCTGAAGAACAATCTCGACATTGAGTCGGCCACGATACTCGCCAAGATCGGCGCGGAGAAGGGCATAATGCTCTCCGGTATGACGTGCGACCAGACGGAGGCCGACTTCACAAGCCAGGATCTCCAACCCACTGATGCCATCCTGATCACGTCTGACCTGAAGTTCATGGCCGTGGTGACCATCCTCTACATCGGAGGAAACAGCATCGGGGATGATGGTGCCGTTGCGATCGCGGAGGCGCTGAAGGTCAACGCGGTGGTGACCACCCTCCGCCTCTGGAAGAACAGCATCGGGGATGAGGGTGCCATCGCGATCGCGGAGGGGCTGAAGGTCAACGCAGTGGTGACCACCCTCTTCCTCGAAGGCAACATCATTGGTCCAGAGGGAGCCAAGGCGATCGCGGAGGCGCTGAAGGTCAGCGCGGTGTTGACCACCCTGGACCTCGGGTGGAATAAGATCGGTGACGAGGGTGCCAAGGCGATCACGGAGGCGCTGAAGGTCAACGCGGTCCTGACCGTGCTGTGGCTCGGGGACAACAACATCAGCGTGGACGGTGCGAAGGCGATCGCAGAGGCGCTGAAGGTCAACACGGTGGTGACCGAGCTCGAGCTCGGCGGCAACGAGATCGGCGACGAGGGTGCCAAGGCGATCGCGGAGGCTCTGAAGGTCAACGCAGTCCTGAACAACCTCGGCCTTCTGAACAATAACTTGGGAGATGCAGGGAAAACAGCGGTGCAAGATGCGGTGAAGGGCCGGAGTGGATACGTGTTGGAGCTCTAGAAAATTATGGTTGTGCAAGACCCGGTTGAGCTCACAGCCGCGTAGCTTTGGGCCGTCACGGCATCATGCGGCATCATGCCCGCGGCCGGGCATAATTTACCGTGATATCTCCTCCCCATGCGACCAGCGTCGGAGCAAACGAAACATCTCGCCTCCGATCTCGTCTTGGTCTTCCTCCGCCGTCCACACGACATAGGTCATAGCCCGCGGAAGCAGAAGTGCTCGCTATAAGCGTAGGCCCGGTTAGGGATACCAGAATTTTCCTTGGGTTAGTCTTCGTACCATCTTTCAACCGGCCGCCTGAGCGGTAAAGTGAGCGAAAATGGACGAAAAACCGTCGTTTGAAAATCATAAGCCGTGGTGATCACGGATGGGGCCCAAGACTTGGCTATAGCCTTTTCTCAGGGAGGTGCTTCTGGCC
>Ga0210242_101321_pt1 | contig 18934 bp, 9 predicted proteins | sample ChrtobMeP5a_16mM_FD_155445 | JGI IMG/M metagenome (GOLD analysis project Ga0210242, IMG submission 155445) | Chrysochromulina tobin associated microbial communities from unialgal haptophyte culture, Seattle, Washington, United States - P5a_16mM | ecosystem: Host-associated > Algae > Haptophytes >... | reverse complement strand
CCTGCATGATGCCGAGCGCGCCGTCGTCCAGCTGCATGCCGTTCAAACTCAGCTCGCCGAGCGGCGGCTCGCCGAGCGGCGGCCGCGCCGCCGCGCCAGCCATGCTCTCGTCTGGAAGCGCCATGCTATCTCGTCGAAAATCGCGCTTTGAAAAGCGAACGCGGATCCGGGGCTTTTTGTTGACTCCAAATTTGGGACGACAGACTGGATCCACGGACACACACACAGACGGACACGCAAAAAAAGCTGAGTATGCGATAGACGGTGTGAACGAGGAGGAGGCAATCTGTGGTGGACTAATAACTAAGGTATCCGCAAAAAAATCTGTGGTGGACTAATAACTAAGGTATCCGCAAAAAAATGGGACCGCCGGCCAAAACCTATCGGGTCGCGCACGCGCTATTTTCACGCGGGCGGTTAATCTCAGAGGCTTCCCTCCCGGTGTTCCAACGGGGGTGGGGAAGAATTGTTGTGTGAGAAGGACTGTCCTGACATGTAGCACACTCTCGTTATTCCCCTTCCCCTCTTGAGTAGAGGACCCGCGCTCACCGACCGCCGTTCTCGAACGGCTCCACACTACAATGCTAACGTGACATCGCCCCGCTGGGACCTGGGAATGGGACGTGTGGGACGCTGTGGGTCCATCCTCGACATAGGTAGCCCACTCACACTCCACTTGCACAATGCGCTGGCACTGGAGCTGGCACCAACCTGTGGCCCCGTCTTAGAAGAGGGCCTAGTCGGCCATTCGTCTGAGCCACGCTGAGCGCGCTATGATTGAGATCGATTGAGATCACGTCCTTACCGGCGCGGCGAGAAGCCGGGCAGCAGGTCGGCGTGACCACGACCATCGGTCTGGTGCCCAAAGATGTCGGACTGGTTGGCCTGCCGCGCCCGCGCCCGCGCGATCGACATCTGCACCGGCGGTGGCGGCGTGGGAGGCGCACCAAGCAACGCCGCCGCGTGGCTTCTGGAGGTGTAGTAGTGTGCAGCATCCGCCATGTCCAGGGCACGCCGGCTGCTCCGACCGCCCAAACTTGGGGCAGGCTTGGGCAGCGCTGGGGCGGCCGGAGGCGTCGTCTCTGGCTCCGGCGTGCCGCGAGCCTGGCCTGCATTTGGCATCGGCGGCGAGGTCGGAGGCGGCATCTGGCCATATGTGCCCCCCGACGACGCCATGTCCGCAGCGGCGGCGGCGGTGGCAGCGGCAGCCTGCTCGGCGGCCACATCGAGCATCTCCGCACCCTCAGGCGCTTTGGGCGGAGCCACCGGCCAACCGCGACCCGCCGCGCGATGATGCTCATACGAGCGCTGGTTGGCGCTCGCATCAAAGGGAGCGCGCCACGCACCAGCTGTGGCCTCGCGCGACGCGGTGGCAGGGCGAGTCGGTGCCTGGGTGGGTTCGGCGAACTGGCGGAGGAGGTTCGGGGACGAGTAGGTGGCCGGCGACTTCTTCACGCTTGGCATCGCGTGCACCGAGTTCAGTGTGGAGCGGCGAGCGCCATTCATGCTCGGCGACGTCACGTAGATGGGTGCAAAGGCGTCTCCGCGACCAGCAAGGAGCCGCTGAGTGTACATGGCGTGCGACGGGATGGAAAGCTCAGCCCTCTGCTCCCGCACATGCCGTGCAACATGGTGCAGCGATGCGGCCTCAAGGCCGGCCGTCAGCGCTTCGAAGCGCTCCGCGTCGCTGAGCGGGGTGTATGGGCGTGCTGTTTTGAGAGATCCATGAAACCCGGGATCCATGCGCAAGGGATCCATTGCAAGGATCGAGAATTGTGAGTGCCCCGGCGCGTGTGTCCGGTTGCAGAGAGTGGACGGGATGGCGCGAAAATAGTCTTCGGTGTGTGTTAACGTTAACACGAAACGTCAGCGCGACTGGCCCGCCCTCACGCCAAACCTTTTGCCCGCGCCATCGCCGCCGCGGCCGCCTCGCCGCGGCCCTTGGCCTGGTGCAACCTCGCGAGGTTGACCCAATTCTTCCGATTCTCGGGCTCGTATTGGCATGCCTTTGCAAAGGGTTCCTCGGCAAGGTCGAGCTTGCCGGTGGATGCGTACGCAACGCCCAGGTTGGACCAGGCCTTCCCAAAGTCGCCCTTGATCCTGAGCGCGCGCAGGTACATGGCAATCTCCTCCTCGTACCTGGCGCGATCTCCGAGCTGCACGCCGAGATTGTAGCACAGCTCGTGGTCGTCCGCGTTGATGCGCAGGCTTGCCTGGTACGCCTCGAGCGCCTCGTCCTTCCGCCCCTGGCTCGAGAGCAGCGCGCCCAACGAGAAAAGAGCATCCGAGTCCCTTGGCAGCAGCTCGAGCGCCTTGCGCAGCTTCTCCTCGGCCGCCGCCGCAAGTTTGGGTTCCAACGTGCCCCCCTCGGGCGTCGTCATGAGCGCCTCGGCCCAATTCTTGAGACACGTGGCGCACTTGGGGTTGATCCGGAGTGCCCACTTGAAGAACATGCGCGCCTTGCGAAGCTCCATCCGGCCGCGCGCAGCACGCCCTTGGTTCTGTAGTCGGCGCACATGCTCTACGCGGTCAGCGATGAGCAAGAAGGCGCCTAGGATGTAGCGCTCGCCCGAGCGCACGGGATGGCCGCCGTGGCGAACGGAGCCAGGTCGGATGGTGCAGTGGCCCTGCTCCATCTCCACAATGCTCTCCTCACCAAGGTGCTCGAAAAAGGTGCCGCCACCGGTGTAATTCGTCTTCGGGGAGAGGGCGAGCGTGATGGCGAGTATACCATCGTCCACATGAACGTCCGTGCGAGGGTGCGAGGCGTTGTATTTCAGGATGGCGACTGAGTGTGCCCGGAGCACCTGTGGGCCGCGCACGACCATCGGGAAGAGCGCCGCCGCCGCCGGGAAGATAGTATCCTCTAAGCGCTGGTTGAACCATGCGAGCGTCTCTGGCATCTTTTTGACCCAATCGCCGCCGAGCTTGTACTTGCCTGAAGTGTACTCGTTGCCTGCGATGCCCTCCGCGTTGGCGACGGCGATCACCCGATCGGCCTCCTGGGCGGGGATCAGCGGCTCGACAGTCACCTTGATCAGATCCAGAGGGAACTTGAACATCGAGGCAAAATCCTCGGGTGGCACGCTGCCCATCGGGTGCGATGCAACTGGAAAGGTGCGGGACGGCGGCGGCGGCTCGCTATTCGGGTCGCCGCAGTAGAAGGAGGCGCACGACGTCGCCAGATCGGCCTCGTGCTCCGCGATGTTGGCATCGATGGCGGCCGAAAAGTCGGGCCCAAGCTCCGCACGGAGTGCCTCGATGTCAGCCTCTTTGGGCTCGCAGCTCCCAGCCATTGCACTGCAGCCATCAGCTCCGCCGCGAAGCTGCAGCACCGGCTCGTGGCGGTGGTCGGCCCACGCTCGCGCCAAATCTGCAGTCGAGTCCTGCAGACAACCCTCGTGCCCACATGGCTGCTGAACGCCACGCTGCCAGAGGGCGAGTTTGACAGATTGCACAAGCGGATCTGCCGAGCCGACAGAGCTTAGTGAATCATCTGCAGCTGCTCCTGATGCTAGGAAGGCACCTAATGCCGAGAGGCGAAGCAACCTCGACCTCATTTGTTCCGTGTGAATGCCGCACCGAGCTCGCGTTCGAGATCGTCTTCACTTTATCTGGCGGTGCGCAGTAGGCACACCTTCAAGAAAAACTCACACAGACACAGCGATCATTTGGTGAACCTTAACCAGGGCGGCAGGTCCTCGTCCTCCTCCTCGACCTCCTCGTCTTCTGACGCTCCGAGCCCGTCTGCTGCTGGCGCTGGACGACCCTCCATGCGAAAGTCGGTATCAGCGCGATACTGGCTGCCCTCCTCGTCCTCTTCTTCCCACAGCGCCTGAGTAAGAACGACGGGACTTGGCGACTGTATCAGCAGCGAGGTCGACGAGCTCGCGGCATCAGGCAGCGGCGTGGCACCCTGCGCCCAGATCGGCTCGAGCATCGCGCCCACGCCGCCCACGCCGCCCACGCCGCCGCCGCCGCCGCCGCCGCCGCCGCCGCCGCCGCCTCCCCCACCGCCGCCGCCGCCGCTGCTCTGGGCGCCGATGCCGCTCGGAGCGCTGCCGCTGCTGCTGCTGCTCGAGGCTGCTCGACCCTGAGCGAGCTCATCATCACGATCCAGAGGGCCATCCCCTTCCCCTTCCTCAGAGGGCCATCCAAGCTCGTGCGGAGGCAGTAACGGTGGCGAGGGATGCGCCGCCTGGATAGCCCGTCGCGTGTGGGCCGGCCGGCTCCATGCAGGGTCATCGCCGTCCTCAGCTTGCTGGTCGTTGTCGCTGCCCAGGCGATCGAGGCCGACGTCGTCGTCGCCGTCGGAGCCCGAGTCAGCTCCGGCGATGCGATTCTCGACTGCACTGCCATTCTCGACGGCCTCGAGGCCCTCGATCAGGATGCCCTCCAGCGCGCCCTTGGCCCCTGCCAACCCATCGCTCAAAGCGTCGCCACTGCTGCTGCTCGGCGCGCCTCTGTCCCTCACACCCAAATTTGGGTCGCCAGCCAACTCGTCGAGCTGCGCAGCGAGCTGCGTGGCCATGTGCTCCTTCTTGAGCATCTCGAGGATCGCCGTGTGGGCCGGATCGAGACGCGCCGAGGCGAGCTCTTGGAGCACGTGCGGCGTCTGGAGGAACCGGGTCAGCCTCTCCGTGGCCACTCGCGGAAGCTGCGCGGCCAGCAACGTCGACTCGCCGCCATCCTTGGCCTGCTCGAGGACGCATGCCGAGTAGCACCGTGCCGTGGATTCGAGGACGTCCACCACACTCGCGTCCTCGAGTGACAAGAGCATGAGCAGTTCTTGTAGCCTCTCGGACGCATCCATATCATCCGCACCGTTTGCCAAGGGCTCATTGTCGCCATCACCCTGGCGAGCATCGTCGTCGTCGCCGTCGTCGCTGTCCTCCTCCTCGAATTCACCAGCCACCTTCTCGACCCACGTATACACTCCCTTGGCGACTGGCGCTGATGCATACTCGTCCGGCACGCCGGTGACCACCTTCTCGACCCAATCTAACACTCCCTTGGAGAGAGGGCTGCTCGCGACGGACCTGGAGGGCACGCGTTGATCCGGACTCGGCGGCGAGCGGATTGGGTCGGTCGACGGGACGGACTCCCACTTCGACGAAGCACATCGTAGCGGCGTCGAGGGCAGCGAGGCCGAGAGTCGGCGCACAAAGTTGTCTGCCATCGTCGGAGGGGTCAGGCGGAGGGGGAGGAGACGGAGGCGGTTTCTGCGCGCGCAGCACTCCACATGGCGAAGAAAGTTGGAAGGTGTGAAAGGGACTCATGAGCTGTTGTGGCGACCTGACGAGCACACCGCCCCCGTGCGGTACCCGCCATGGTGCTTATGTGTAGTTTTGAATGTTTAAGTGTGTCTGTGTGATTTCTAACACGTGGACGGGAGATTGTGGTTTAAAACCAGGTTATTAAGGTTTATCTAAACGCGGTCACGTTAAGTCAAGGCGCAAAATTGTCCTCGTCGATGCCCACCGTTGTCTTCTCCAATGGCGCGTAGACGGCCTTGTGATCAGAGCCGGCGGGGCGGCGCCCCCTCGCAAGCAAGGCCCCTACCAAGGCGGCGACCTCGCTCACGGGCGCCGTAATGGGCCGATCATAGGCGCCCTCGCCCAGCACGACCCAAAAGGCGAGGCCCAGCCGGCGCGCCATCGTGTGGTAGTAGCTCGGGTACGCCATAGGCGACGCGCTTTTGTACCCAATCTCGACGATGGGCGTGCCCGGCGAGCAATAGATTGCGTTCAGGAAGGCGCCACCGTGCGGACCGGTGAGCAACGCCGCCTGCGAGAAGCGCCTCGCAACGTCCACCAGCCGCTGCCCGCTCGCGCCATCGAAGACCTCGAGCGTGTGCACGGCCGGCGCCGGTTGTAGCTGCAGCGTGTGGCGCAGCGCGGCGAGCAACTCGATCTCGTTGCGCAGATTTCTGCGCGGCGAGAGTGAGCGGCGACTCAAATAGATGAGACGCGTGCGCTGCTCAGGCGGCGCGGGGACTGGTACGAAGCGCGTGCGTACGCGGCGCAGCGCCGCCGCGCCGAGCGGCTCGAGCGCGCCAAATGGGGTCGTTACGAGCGAGAGCAGTCGGTCCGCGTAGGCGGCGCCATTCGGCGGCAGTTCGTGCAGCCGCTCCGCGTCGACGCCCAAATGCGCATAGAGCTCGCGCAGGCGGCTGCTGAGTGCGACGAGGATGGGCACGTTGGGCGGGAGAAGGTGCACGAGCTGCAGCACCCACGGAGCTGTGCTCGCATAGAAATGCGCATCGGGCAGGTGGCCATATGGAGTGAGGCCGACGGCCGCGATCTCGTAACGGCGGACGGGCCCACGCGCGTACCGAGGCGTCGCACCACGGTGCTGCGCATTGAGGATGCGAGTTGCGTCATAGAGCGCGCCAGCATAGTTTGCGCCGCTGTCGACGAATGCGCACGGCATGCTCACTAGCATTAGCGTGTTTCGAGGACCTGCACTCAGCCGTGATGCTCGGCTCTCCGCCGCCTCAACTGCTGCCGAAGAAGCAGCATCCGACGGATGCACGATTGCAGAGCGCCATTGACGCTGTCGATCGATGTGCTCCAGGCGGTGGCTGCGGCAAAAGGGAAATTGCTGAGGCGATAGCCAGCGGCACAGTATGGCAGGAGGCATGACCGAGAGTGGCTCCTCCTCGGCAAAGGCGCGAAAGCTCTGGCTCCAGATGACGCTCAAATCGGGGTCCGAGGTGATATTGTACACGCGACGTCGCGTTCTGCTCCCGTCGACGCTCACGGGTGGCGAGCATGTGACCGGCGTCGCGGTAAGGTCGGCGAGGGAGAGCTTCGCCATCGTGTGAACAAAAGGGATCGCGAAGGCGGCGCTTTTGAACGTGCTTTGTGCGTGTATTCGAGGTTCTTTCTATTAAAAGGGGTAGGCGAATCTAGGCCATGCGAGTCTAGGCCACGCGAGTCTAGGATGTGATTGTACAGTTGCGAGCTTGTAATCGTTGTTGTGCCTGCAGGCGTTCACACCGTCACCGCGAACGCGCCCTGAGGTGTGCACCAAGGGCGAGAACGCGTCAACGCGACCATCGCGTCAACGACGGCCCTCGTGCTCCTCGTCCGCGCGAAGCTCCGCGGCGAGCAGTTCGAGCTCAATCGTGTGCCGGCGTCGGAGTGCCGCGACGGCGCTCGCCCTGCGCGCCGGGTTGGGCGAGTCGGTCTCCGACACTCCGGAGAGGCTGTCAAAGAGGACGCCGGATATCTCGAGTGGCGCAAACGAGGGCGGTGGCGTGGGTGGGCAGGGAGGCGGTCCCGGGAGCAGCGTCGTCGGCGGCGGCACGGCGGACACGCTCACGCGCAGCGGCATCACGAGCGGCGAGCCGAGGGGCGTCGTGCAGCCGTGAGGCAGCGGTGGCGGCTCCGGTGGTTGCATCACCGGCGACGTGTGCAGTGATCCATGCCTTGAGCCTCGCTGCGACGCGCGCTCCGACGCGAGACGCGAGCCGAGCATCGACGCGAGCTGTGAGGCGGTGGTATCTTGAGAGCCAATCTCAGAGATGTGGCTTGAGTCTCCTCCAAAGAGCGGTGACGGCGAGGCGGCGCGGCTGCTGCCGCCACCGCCACCACTGCCGCCAAAGCCACCACCGCCGCCACCGCCGCCGCCGCCGCCGCCGCCGCCGCCACCGCCGCCACCGCCGCCACCGCCACCGCCGCCGCCGCCGCCACCCGACGCGGTCGACATGCCCGGACCGAATGAAGGTCCAGGCGTAGGTTGGATGACATTGAGCACATCGGAGCAGTTGGGTCGCTCGGAGGGCGCCTCCGAGAGCAGCCGACCTATGAGCGACGCGAGCGTCGGCTGCGCCTGCACGAAGCTCGGCGGCAGCCGGTGCGCGCGCAGCTCTGCAAACGTCTTGGCGCGCTCCATGGCCGAGCCAAAGGCATGGAAGAGTTCAAAGGCGATGAGCCCGAGCGGGAACATGTCGCACGCGGGCAGCACCGCGCCGCCTTGCATCTGCTCCGGCGCGGCGTACGACGGAGTGCCCGTGCCTGCTGTGTTGAAGCCCGCGCTGCCGATGCCCAACAGGTCGACAATCGGATAGCTGGCCGTCCTCGCGCCGTTGTGGAAGCTGCCGCTGTCGTCCTGGCTCGCCTGCTGGAACTGCTCTCGGTCCGCGCGCTGCTTTGAGAGTCCAAAGTCCATCAGCTTGAGTGTGCCCCCTTGGTCGAAGCAGCAGTTGGATGGCTTGAGGTCGCGGTGCACGATGCCGCATGCGTGGACGTGCTCGAGCCCCTGGACGATCTGCACAAGCACCGCGAGCGATCTCGCCTCGTCGAGCCGACTCACGCCGCCGCCGCCGCCGCCGCTCGTCATCGTTGTCGCCCGGCTGCTCGTCGACGAGCCGCTCCGTTGGCGGCTGAGAGCGCAGTCGCGCTCCTCGAGATAATCCTTGAGCGAGCGCGCGTCGCACAGCTCCATCTGGATGAAGAGGGACTTGCGATACGCCCACTGGTGCAACAAGGAGGGCGCCGTCGTCGACGGCGGCTTCGGCCGCATCGAGGGCTGCGCCCGGGGCGCCGCCGCCGGGGGGCCACCGCCTCCACCACTCCAATCGTCCGCAGGATCTGTCGACTCGGACCAGCTGCCACCCGAGCGGCTAAACTCTTCGCTGGACTCGTCGTGCTCGCCGCCCGCGACGCCGGCGCGCTCCGACCGGCGCGGCGGCGCGCGGGGGCTGAGCCCAATGCGCGCTGTATTGAGCGCCCCCAGCCCAAGCAACGCGTCCTGGCGCGCAAGCAACAAGTCCTCCATCGAGCCGAGCGACTGGTTCGGATTCGTCAAGTACGAATTCGTCAAGTTGGGATTCGTCAGCTCGGGTCCGCTCGTGCCACTCGCGCCGCTCTCGCTCAAGGGGAGGTCTGTGGCGGCACCCGACGCCTTGAGCAGCTTCAAGCTGCCCGTGCGCTTGAGAGGCGTCCCGGGCTGTTGGCGCCCGGCGGCGGAGACCGAGGTGGCGCCAGCGACGACGTTGTCGAAGAATGAAGGCCAATCCGTCTCGATCCATGCCGAGTGGTACCGGCAGACGTTGGGATGGTTGAGGCGTGCGAGCGCGCGCACCTCGCGCAGCACGCGCTGTGCCGCCACCTCGGACTGCGCCGACGAGCCGGGCCGACTCCAAAAGAACACGCGCTTGATCGCATACTCGGTGCCATCGAGGATGTTGCGCGCGCGGAAGACGGCGCCGCCGCCGCCCTGGCCGAGGCGCTCGAGCAGCGTGAACTCGGACGTGAACCGTGACGCGACCGCAAATGAGCCCAGCCCGAACGAGCTCGCGGCCGTCGGACTCAGCAGGCTATCCCACGGCGACCCGCCCGGGCCCGACGACGGGCCGCACGTCGACGGGAGCGCCGCGGGAGCGCCGCGCAGCGAGAGCGCCGTCGATGACGAGGCGCCACCGCCCAGCTGCGGCAGGTCGATCGGCGCCTCGAGCAGCGTACGAATCGACACCGGCGCCATCGGCGCGGGCGCCGGTGCGCCGGCGGCCACGCGCTGCATCTGCGTGAGAGCCAGCGCATGCTGACTCTGCAGGCCGAGCACCGAGGCGCTCTGCGCATCGCCGAGGCCAACCGACTTGCAAAGGCCCTCGAGAACGCCGCGAGAGAGTAAGCCGACGAGAGAGAGCTCGAGCGCGCCCTCGATCATCTCCTCCGGGCTGCGCGATGCGCGCTGCAGGAGGCGGAGCAAGATCGAAAGCTGGTTGTCCTTCTCCTTGTCCGAGAGAGAGAATGCAGGCAACGGAGGCGTATTCGACAGGTCGGGCGACGGAGCCGCAGCGGCCGGAGGGCTGGTATCGAGGTCCGACTCGGTCGAGAAGAGCCCGCTCCTTGACATCGGCGGGGTCGGAGGTCGGTCGGAGAGGTGAGCGCCGAGCCTCGTGTGTTACCGGTACAGTTTGTCTAACACTCGGTAGAAGTGTGAATGGTAACCGCATCCGTATGTACGCATCCGCATCCGCATCCGTATGGGCAGGTGCGAGGTGGACGGTACAGTGGCTGTGCACCGACGTTTTCGCAGATCCATCTCGCACTTATCTCGCACACGCGTTCGCCCACACGCAGTTCTCTCTATGCTCGGCTCCCACATGAATACCTGCGCCCTCTGTACCTTGCCTCTCAAGCGCGCCGCCTCGCTTGCATGCCTTCTCTCATAATTCGATGGCTTCCAGGCTGTGCGCGTCACGGCGTCAGACGCCACGCGCGACACGGCCGCGCTGAGGGGGCGGGGCGCTCGTCATGGCGCTCGGGGCCGCGCTGAGGGGGCGGGGGCGCTCGTCATGGCGCTCGACTCGCGGGCCGCTGGCGTGGCGACGCGCTCGCGCTCAGTCCGCGTCGGCGGCGCCGGCGAGGATGGCCGCGACTACGCCGGGGCGCGCGCCGAGCTGGCGCTCCAGGTACGCAATCGTCTGCTCGGCGGCGGCGGTCAGAGGAGCCTCCTCCTCGAGCAGCTGCCCGACGACCGTGCTCAGGAGCATCTCGTCGACTCCCGTGTTGGCATGGAGCTCGCCGAGCGCTGCGAGGCCGACGCGGAGCGTCGAGCGCACGGCGGCACAGGCCTCGAGCCGCGCGGTACAGCTCCCGCTCGTGTCGCACGTCTCGGTCGTATCGACGAGCCATCCGTAGTAGGCGTCGACGCCGAGCTTCTGCGCGAGGGCGGGCGGGAGGCCGAGCTGTGCGGCGAGTGCATCGAGCCGCGAGCCCGCCGCCTCGTCAAACCGGCCGCCGTCGAGGGTGGCGTCGAGCTGGGCCGAGTACTGCTGGCGCGCGCTCGCGTAGGCGGGGTCGCTCAGGCAGAGCATCGACGTGAGAAGCGACTGGAGGGCTTCGAGTTCGGGCACGCCCCTTGCAGCCTCTTGGAGCGCCGCCGCGCTCGCCTCCGCCTCGGCGGGCAGTGGGAGGGCGCCGAGGTACCGGCTCGCGAGATCGGCTGCAGGAGTGGTCCCAAAGCCGCCCGAGACGGTCATCATCTCGCCCAAGAACTGGGCGTACTGCACGAGCTTGACCAACTCCGCCTGGCCGGTGGCCGAGAGGCCCTTGGCATGCAGCTCGGCCGCGTTCGCGAGCCGGCGTGTGAGGAGCCTGCGGGCCTCCTCGGTCACGCTCGCCTGCGCCACCTCGGTCGGCAGAGCGAGCTCGGCCTGACGAAGCGCGAGCGTTCCCCACACGCGCACGGCTGACGGTTTCGTGGCCATCGAGTCGTACGCCTGCTCGAGCGTCGTCTTGAGCGCCTCGACGAACAGCGGCTGCGTGACCGCCTGCAGCCGCGTGCTGGCCGAGCGCACCTGCAGGATGCCCTCGAGCTCGCCGAGCAGCTCCATCGCCGCCTCGTCCAGCCGTGCACTCCCATCGGGCAGGAGCACCCGCAGCTGCGCGTCATAAATCTCCGCATGCACGGCGGCGGCCGCCTGCTCGCTCAGGCAGAGGGCGCCGCGCGCGGTGCGCAGCTTCTCGGGCGCCTCGGTGCGGTTGTACTTGCCCACCGCCCGCGTCACCGCCTGCCGGTAAAAGGGCGTCGACACGCTCGCCACAAGGCGCGCGGCCTCGCGCCCATCCAGCTGCAACGCTTGCTGCACCGCCTCCGTCGACGCTTGCCCCTTGCTCGTGCTAAAGAGGCCGGACGAGAGCCAGAGCAGCGCCGAGAGCTCCGCGGGCAGCGAATCGGGCGCGTGGGCCTCCAGGGTCAGCTCCGACTCCTTCAAGAATGCCTGCACCGTTTGCTCGTGGACCGCCTCCGTCGCGTTCCAGCGCAGCCCGATGCCGCGGCGCAGCTGGCCGAGCTGTGAGATCTGGGCAGGCGTGTTCTCCTCCGAGTCGAGGAGCATACGCAGGTACTTCCTGTAGACCTCTGAGAGCTGCGCCTCGAACTCTGCCGGGTTCACGTCGTACCGTTCCTGCAGCTTCGCCACGTCCGCCGGCTTGAGGCCTTGGAGGCCGACCTCGCGCACCATGTCGGCGATCACCGCGGGCACGACGGCCTTGCGCTGCTTGGTCAGCGACTTGCTGACGAGGCTGCCGGCTACGCCGCCGCCGAGCAAGCTGCCCAGCGACGCGATGCGCCCCGCCGGTGGGGTGAGGAACCACGCGATCAGCGCCGAGAGCACCGTGACGCCGTTCGTGGTCACACCCATCGCAAACGGACCGATGCCGCGCAGGCGCTTCTGCATGGGCGTGAGCTGCGCGCTGATCTGCGCGAACACGTCGTCCTCGTCGTCCGCCGCCGTCGGAGGTGGCTCCGAGAACATGCGCGCCGAGTGCGAACGCTGCACGCAGGCGGCGGATTCGCCGGTCGCGGTGGCAATGGCGGCGATCGCGGGCAGCGGCGTGGCCGGCCCGATGACGCCAGCGCCCAGATGGCGCACGGCGGGCCGACGCGTCGAGCCGACGGCCGCGGCCGGCGAGCCCTGGAAGGCCGCAGCGCAGCAGGGCAATAGACACAGCGCTGCGGTGCGCCTAGATGCCGCCATGGGCCTCGCTGCACGGACGATGAGGAGTCGGAGATTGCGGACCTGGCAGATTATTCACAGCAGGCTTCGCCGCGAACGTCGGAGCGCCTCTTCAGAAGCAGAGAGATTTTGCTGGGGCAACTTTCCCCATGTGTGAAATTTGTGTTCACGTGAATCGGATGCTTCATCGAGAAGCGAGATGTTGGCGCTCTTCGCCGCAAACGCCCTCGTGCTGGCCGTCCTGTACGCTTCGTTCAATCGCACGTTGCCCGAGCCGTACATGGACGAGCCATTTCACTCGGGCCAGACGCAGCTCTACTGTCAAGGGCGTTGGAACGAGTGGGACTCGAAGATCACGACGTTCCCTGGGCTGTACATATTCGGAGTGATGGCCGCCAAGGTCGGAGATTGCGGATTGCCAACGCTTCGCGCCGTCAACATGCTTCCAGCACTCGCGACGCCGTGGCTGTTGCGTTCGCTGCTAGCCGTGCTGCACCCGACCACCTCGGAGGCGGACCTCGCATGGAATGCGGCAGTGCTCAGCCTGCTGCCGACCCACTTCTTCTTCCACTTTTTGTACTACACAGACTCGCTGGCCACGTGCAGCGTGCTGCTCCTGGTGCTGCTCTCTTATCAAAGCGCGCTGTCAACATCGGACAGCCGAGCGCAGCAGCTTGGCCGTGCGGTCGCGGCCGCACTTGCGATCGGCTTTCGTCAGACGAATGCCGTGTGGGTCGCGTTCGCCGTCGCTGCTGGCGCCCTCGGCGAGCTCCAGGCCCGCGGCGTGCTGACGAAGCACGCTGCGCTGCCGGCAGCAATTGCAGAGGTGCTGCTAGGGCGGCCGCCGACGCTCCGGTCCGAGGAGGGCACAGCGCCGGCGCTGGCTAAGATCATTGGCACGGCGGCGCGTCGCGACCCGGTGCAGCTCGCGCTATTAGCGGCCTTTGCCGCCTTCGTGGTGCTCAACGGTGGGGTGGTGGTCGGCGACAAGTCGAACCACGCGATGGCCTTCCACCTAGCCCAAGTGCTCTATGCCACTGGCCTCGCGAGTGCACCCTTCCACCTGCCGCAACTGAGCTACCGGCTACCAGCCGCGCTCCGTGCGGCAATGGCGGCGGCGGTCGCCGCACCGCTCGCCGCTGCCGCCTCGCTCGCCGCCGTGCTGGCGGCGGCGCACTGCACGCTCAGCCACCCGTTCCTTTTGGCCGACAATCGGCACGTCACCTTCTACTTATGGCGCCACGTGCTCGGCCGCCATTGGATAGTGCCCTACATGCTCACGCCGCTCCACCTCCTGCTGGGCAGTCTGCTCTGGCCGCGCGTGCATGCGGCGCAGGGCTCACTGCTCACCCTCGGTCTGCTCGTCTGCACGATGCTGGTGCTCGTCCCGTCTCCGCTGCTCGAGCCGCGCTACCTCACGCTGCCTGCGCTGCTGCTCCGTCTGCATGCGCCGCCACTGATCGGCCCTACCGGCTGGCTGCCACCGCTGCTCGTCTTTGCGGCGCTCAACGCGGCCATGCTCGCGATCTTCCTGCTGCGCCCGTACACGTGGGGTGACGGCTCCGTGGCGAGGTTCATGTGGTGAACTTGTTGACGGTCTGAGGAGCGCGAGCTTCCGGCGAGATCGGACCGCGCGGCGCCTGTGCGCACGGACCGCAGGCGCGTCCGGCGAGGCGACCCCGACCGGTTACGACACAGCCTCTAGCGGCTTGCGACGTCAGCTGAAAGTCATTTGAAGAATAGACAAGAATAAACTCGAGTACTGTGTACCGACGAAACAGCGTGGTAACGTTCTTGCCCATGCCGCGCGCGTGCCGCGCATCACCTACGGTCAGGACGGCTCCTCCCTGCGCAACTCGACCAACGCGGCGCTGTGGCGATCACTGATCTTCGTCGCTCTCACCAAGCGCGAGGTCTCGACCCCCAAAGGCCCTGCCCCCTGCGGCAGATCCCTTGTCACCGCAGCCTGAGCCGAGCGAGCGTGGCGCGCTGGATGAGCTTCTCGACGGCAAGGCACGCCATAAAGTCGAAGCCCATCAGCCCGAGCATCTCAGTCGAGGCTGCTTCGGGCAGCGGCACAAGCTCAAGGTAGCTCGCAACGTCAGGGAGCGAGCCGCCCGAGAGAGCCGAGAGCAGCAGTGCGGAGCCGATGAGCGTCACAATCAGCCCGGTGTTCGAGGTGAGCGACTGCATAAACGGGCGGCCCGTGTAATTCACGGCAAAGGTGGTGAGCAGCATAGAGGAGGAGAGGAGGTACACGACGGTGTTGGTGATCGAGGGCTCAAAGCCCGAGTCCGCCTCGATGGTGTCGACGAGGCCCGCGCTGGCTGCGGCCGTCTCGCCTAACTCGAGACCACTCCGGAGCGAGTGCAGGTGGATGAAGAACTGGCCGCACACGGAGATCAACACGGACGGGGCAAGCACCGAGGCTGGGGGGCGTTGGGGAGCGAGCTTCGGCAACGGCTGCGCAAACGAGACGAAGAGGAAGAGCGCTGCGGTGCCCAGCCCAGAGGTCGTCGCCTGCACGTCCGACATGCGCACGCCGCGCAGGTGCACCACCGAGAGGGCGTACGCGGAGACGAGGCAGTTGAGTGCGAGGATCTTGAACATCTGCGTGGTCGTCACGAGCGTGCAGCGGCCCTGGGTGATGATGTCGATGCACGAGGACACGTTGGCCGACTTGGACGTGAACGCCGCCGCAATCGAGGCGTCTCCCAGCTTGACCGCAGGCAGCGTCATCATCTCGCGCTGCAAGCGCTCCTCGAGCCGCTTCTGCTTCTCACGCGCCGAGGCCGTGCCAGCCGCCTCGCCGTTGGCGCCGCCACCTTTTTTGCGGCTACGCAGAAGGCTCGAGCCGCCGCCCGCGGGCTCTTCGGCGAGCAGCGCCGCGGGCGGCGGTGGGGGCGGCGGTGGCACGAGCGAGGTGGTGACCAGCGCCACGCTCACGGCAGCGCGCTTGAGAGCGCCCACGTCGTTGGTGCCGTCGCCGCACATGAGGGCGACGACGCCATTGTCACGGTGTGTCGCGAGGGCAAGCTCCTTTTGTCCTGGGCTCATGCGCGCGAGCACGCGCAGGTGCGGCAGCGCCGCCGGCAGGGCACCCGCCGCGTGCAGAGCCGCAAAGCCAGCCCCATCCAAACACAGATCGTACTTGAGAGCGAGCGCACGGAAGGCGAGCGCGCTCAATTCCTCCATCGGCAGCGCCGGCTCCGATGCGGACGCGCACCACGGCCGCCACCGCAACCGCGGCGGTGGCGGCGCGGCGGCCTTGACGGTGCCGTTGGCAGCGGCGGCGGTGGACGTGGCGGCAGCGTTCGGCACCAGAGTTTCGAGCTCGAGCAGCAGGGGTGGCAGGCATGAGATGCCCAGCGTGTGGGCTGCATGCGTTGCCGTGAGTAGCGCATCCCCAGTGAGCATCTGGAGCTCATGGCCTGAGGTGCGCAGCTGCTCAAGCACGGCCTGTGACTCGGGCTTGTTCGGGCAGTGCAGCACCAGCAGCCCACGGAAGGTGAGGCCCGACTCGACCGCATCGCGTGCGAGCTTGGTGACGTCCGCACCGGGCGCGTCTGCGGTGCCCATCTCGGCGTGCAGTCTCTTGGACGCGAGAGCGAGCACGCGCTTGCCCAGCCGCGTGTGCGCCTGATAGCACTCGTCATACCCCGGCGGCACTGTCGCAAGCAGCTCCTTGATCGTCTCGGGCGAGCCCTTGGTGAGCACAAAGAGGCCGCGGCACCCGATGTAGTCGCACGCCGCCGCAATGCGCAGCGCGCTGCCCGAGTCTACGGGCAGCGAGGGAGAGAAGCGCGGCGCCACGTCGACCACGGTTGAGGAACGCTTGAGATCCGACGAGAAGGGGAAGCGCTTGAGGATCCGCAGCCCCACGCGAGCCTGCACCGACGGAGGCAGCATGGAGGTCAGGGAGGGAGCCCCTAGCGGCTGCCTGCGTACGCACGTCTGATCGGAATGGTAGGTCCAGCCAATCGATGACAAGGCTGCCTTTTCCATGGGATCGCCGAGCACCGTGCCATCGCTGTAGATGAGCTGATGGCAGCCCGCGAGCACCAGAGAAGCTTCGAGGGGCACCGCCTCGCCGCTCATCAGCGTGTACTCGCCGCCGCCGCCGCCGCCACCGCCACCGCTGCTGCTGCTGCTGCTGCTGCTGCTGTCGCCGCCGCCGCTACCATCGCTACTGCCGCCGCCGCTCCCCTTGCCCTCGTTGCTGCTGCCGCCGCCGCCGCTGCCGCCGCCGCTGCCGCCGCCACTGCCAGCAGCGCCAGCAGGCTGAGGCACGACGACGCCTTCGACGAGCAGGTCATTGGAAGTGAGCGTGCCGGTCTTGTCGAAGCAGCAGTATTGTAGCTTGCCCGCGTACGGGATGCGGAAGGGCTCGGTGCAGTAGACACCCATGCGATGGAGCGCGAGCAGCGAGTTATTGACTGCGAGCGAGAGCTCCATCGGCAACTCAGGCGGCACCACCGAGGTGAGGATCATCGTGCAGTGCAGCAGCAGCCGCCAACGCGAGCGCGTCGGGTCCTGCAGCCCCTCGTGCAGCACGTAGCCCGCGGCGGCTACGGCGAAGGAGAGGAGGAAGAGGATGAAGAGGAGAGTCTCCGTCGAGTTCTCTGAGGCGCGCTCGGACGCGAAGAGGATGGTTCGGATGAGCTTGCCCTGCGACGAGTAGAAGCCCGTCCGCAGCACGTATCCCACCGCGCCGCCGCCCGGCGGCTGCAGGCTCGCAGGCTGCGCGCCAGGCGCGTGCTGCAGCAGCTTCGTGCCTCCGAGCACGACGGCCGCTCGGTGGGTCGTTAGGTCGAGGAGTGTGCGCTCGAGGTCCTCCGAGGCCTCGACCGCGCCAATGGGCTCCTTGAGCATGGGAGTTGACTCTCCCGTGAGAGCGCTCTCGTTGACCGTCACGCTCCCATGTAGCAGCACCACGTCCGCAGGGCACACAGCCTCGAGCTCGATGCCCGAGCCGCCGTAGCTGTATGCCGTCATGGAGGTGGCGGGTGCGCGCTGAAGCGCGATCACATCGCCGGGCAGCAGGTCGACGGAAGAGAGCGCTGTCCACTTGCCGCCGCGGAACGCGAGCGCGGCCGACGGCGGCGTCGCGAACTCGCGCATCTCCTCGAGGTTGCGGAGGCGCGAGGTGACGACGGTGGATTCGAAGACGATGAGCATCAGCAGCGTGAACAGCGAATAGTACCAATAGTCGTCGAGCGACCAGAGGAGCACGCAAAAGACCTGGAAGACGAAGAAGGGTGCGAGCGCGTGCTCCATTAGCAGCTCGCCGAACCTGCGCGCCGGGATCTCGAACGAGTTCGGGCCGTACTTGCGCCGGGCCTCCTCGGCCGCCTCTGGCTTGAGCCCGCGATCGTTCCTGATGTAGTGGCTGATCGGCTCACTCACGGGCATCGCAAGCTCGGTGAAGGCCGCGGCGTCGTCCGCCGCTGGTTCAGCAGTTCGGGTCGACGGCGCCGGCAGCAGGTACGTGCGCTTGCGGAACTCGAAGTGGTACTCGTCGGCGCTGTCGGCGCTGGCCGCTGCCTTGCGGCCGAGTCGTACGAGCTCCGAGCGGCCGGCAGCTGGCCACGCGCGTACGAGCGTCGCATCGGCGGCGCGCTTGACCGTGCGCAGCTTGAGCGCGCAGCGCACCGTGAGCGACCAGTGGCACGCGAGGAACGTGAGGAAGTGCGCCACAGCAACCAGAGGCGTGCCGACATTGGCGGCAAACTCGTGCGACGGCGAGAAGAGGTAGAGTCCGAAGCCGACGGCGTACGCGATCGCAAAAGGCACGACGTCGAGGTGCAGTGTGCGTGGCCGGTGCAGCGTGAAGTGCGTCTGAGCATCCTCCTCCTCGTGCATGTCACCGCGGCAAGACGGCGATAGACTTCGACACGAGGAAAGAACGCGACGCCAATTCTGCAGAGTTTCCGGTAGCTGAGGTGTATCTGTTGCCCTGGGCATCCGTGACGGGGTTACCTAACCTAATCTAACTCTCTACGATGATCCTGTCCTAAAGTGAATCCAATGACTGTGTGTCGGTCATCCATGAGGATCGGTGTTACTCGAGAAGGGTGGTGTTAAAAAACACCGGGGTGGTTGTTGATGCCAACGAGATTGAGGGCATGTTTAGGCGCGCTCGCCACGGATGCGGCGGGCGAGCTGGATGTCCTTGGGCATGATGGTCACGCGCTTGGCGTGGATGGCGCAAAGGTTGGTGTCCTCGAAGAGGCCAACGAGGTAGGCCTCCGAGGCCTCCTGGAGCGCGACGACAGCCGACGACTGGAAGCGGAGGTCGGTCTTGAAGTCCTGCGCGATCTCGCGGACGAGGCGCTGGAAGGGGAGCTTGCGGATGAGCAGCTCAGTCGACTTCTGGTAGCGGCGGATCTCGCGGAGCGCCACGGTGCCCGGGCGGTAGCGGTGGGGCTTCTTGACGCCGCCGGTGGCGGGGGCCGACTTGCG
>Ga0210242_101304_pt1 | contig 19120 bp, 19 predicted proteins | sample ChrtobMeP5a_16mM_FD_155445 | JGI IMG/M metagenome (GOLD analysis project Ga0210242, IMG submission 155445) | Chrysochromulina tobin associated microbial communities from unialgal haptophyte culture, Seattle, Washington, United States - P5a_16mM | ecosystem: Host-associated > Algae > Haptophytes >... | reverse complement strand
GTTAGGTGTGCACCACAGCAGACAGTTCTGTACCGTAGTACACGTCCATCTCTTGGGGAGGTACGCTGAACCCTCGGGTGCGTGCGTGTATAGGTATGGTCCGGTCACCAAAAGCAAACTTTCCTATCCGTCGTATCATCTCCTATGTGGAGGGTGAACTCTCATAGAACCTCGCCGGATCCGAGGTAGCCTCCCGGCTACCCAATGCTCCCACCCGTAGGGTGGCAGAGAGGAGTTGTGCGTCGCGTTTAAGTCGCGCCGCAAGCGTGAGCGATTGCGCCTCCGTCTCAGCCCACGAAGCTTCTGTGGCGTGTGAAGTGCCAGGCTTTGCACTGCATGCTCGGTTCTGCGTCGGGCGTGGCGTCACGAACGCTTCGTCTCCGTCGCTCTCGCTGTCATCTTCGTCATCGCAGTGCACGCCGACGGTGCCAAACATATCGCCAAGCACGGAGCGATTCAAGGTGCGAACCGCCGAGGCGCGTGCCCGCTGCTCAACGGACGCTCGTCGACTTGCCAGCAAGGCTGTGGCCGTCCTGTGCTGCGCCGGCTGAGTGCTGTCGCCAGTGTCGTCGTCCTCCTCGTCGTCGTCCTCGTCGTCGCTGTACACGCGCCGCCGGCGACCGCGTGGAGTGCGCCGCACTTCCGCGGCCAGAGCGGAGGCCTCTGCGTGCGCGCGCAGCTGATGCGACGTGCGCGCCTCCGCGGTCGCGTGCGCTTGCCGTTCGGTAGCGAGCTGCCGCCGTAGGGCTGCAATCGCCGCCTTTGCGTTCGCCTTGCTTCCCTGCAGCCGGCGTAGCTCGGCGGACTGCGCGTCGACGAGACGCGCGAGCTGGTCGGCACGTGCGGCGAGCGCATCCCGTTCTGATGTGATGGGCCGAAGCTCGTCGATGCGTCGCTCCAACTCGGGGAGACGGGCACGCACCGCCACCTCCGCCTCTGCCGCCATGCGCGCCGCAGTCTCCGCAGCTCGTTGCTGGCGCACGGCTTCGGCCGCCTCTCGCTCGCGCAAGGCGACTGACTCGCGGGCCTGCTCGAGCTGGAGTCGCAGTTGACGGCAGCGCCGCTCACCCTCGGCGGTCGCCGCAGCCACCTTGGACTCCAACGATGCAATGGCGGCCGCTTCGCGTTCGCGTGCCTCCAGCACGGCCGCTTCGAGCCGTGCCGCGAGCTCGCGCCCTCGCGCTGCCTCCGCCTCTACCTGCTGCGACACCATGCCGCGTGCATGGCCTGCCTGGTGGCTGAGCTCGACGGTTGCCGTCGACTCGGATCGTTGACGCTCCTTGCGCAGCGTTTCGGCTTCTTCACGGAGCGCAGCGGCCGTCTCCTCGAAGCTGATGCCGCGCGCGCGCTCAGTGGCGACCTCCCGTTGCAGCGCCTCCACTTCGGCTTGCAGCTGCTCTGACCGTGCAGCATACAATGCGCGGCCTTGAACAGCAACCTCGTACTCTGCCAGCAGATCGGCGTAGGAGGCGTGCTCGTGCTTGAGCCGCTCGGCCAGGTGACTCGATTGCCTCTCTGCGGCCGCACGGCGCACGTCGGCCTCGGCCGCTGTCGCTGCCCACATCGTGCGCTGCCCACATGAAGAAGTCAAGAAAGTCATGCAGAAATACCGTACTGTACAGGTTCGTCCCCGGTGCTATTTACGGTTCGGTGAACCGTGAGGTCCCTTGTGTCCCGCTCCGCGTTTTTGAACCAACTACTTGTATTCTGAAATCTGATCGAGATTCCTCTCGCGTTTTGGGAAGCAATGCTTGCGACACCGGGTAAGGCGCCCGGCCCGCCGCCGCGGCCGACGGCCCGCTGGCGCAGCGGTACGCAGCAGGTCGAGCTCACCTGGGAGCCTCCTCGCACGAGCGGCTCGGGGCCGATCCAATCATTTGTAATCATGGCCCGGCGTGGCGGAGAGCAAGCACCCTTCAAGACAGTCAGGAAAATGGTCTCGGACGCGCACGATGGCAAGGGTCAAATCACGACCGTGCTCGGCCGCGAGGCCCTCGGCGCGGCCAGTGGCTGGTGGGAGTACGCCGTCTCTGCCGAGAACACGTACACGCTCGGGCCCGTGTCGCAGCCGTCGCTGCCATTGCACGTGCCAGACTCTCAGGTGCCGGCGGCGACTGCATCCATCAGCGATTTCACCGGAACGCCGAGCCGCTCGCCCAAGACGGCCTCCTCCGCATCGTGGGTCGGAGGTGGGGGCAGCGCCCCGTCATCCTCGTTGGCCAACAGCTTGAGTTGTCGCGGCAAGGGCAGCAGCAGCAGCAGCAGCAGCAGCAGCAGCAGCAGCAGCGGCGGCGAGTCGAGCCTGATCGAGCGCGCGGCTGCGACTCTCGCAAAGCTCTTCTCCAGCGGCCGTCGGCCGGATGGCCCGAGTCCAATGATGTCCGCAGTCGCCTCGGGAGGCACGAGCTTGGAGGACTTCAGCTTGTTCACATGCTCAGCAGAGCACGAAGCTACGTGCACCCTAGGGCACCTCAAAGAGGAGCCATCGCGCTACCTCGAGAGCCTTCTCGCGCACGCCTCGACCTCGAGGGCCTTCCCGCTGCGAAAGCGCTCGATGTCGGCCTCGTCGAGCAGCAGCTGGAACGGAGCAGCCGCTGGGACGGCGGCCAGCTCCGCCACGTACGAGTGGCTGGTTGCCGGCCAGCACTTTAGGCACAAAGCTGACCAGCTCGCGTTTGCTATGGAGCCACTCGTCGACCGGTACAATACGTGGGCGTCGCAGCACGACGTCGATGCACTACCCGATGCCATGCGTCACTTCGAGATCGTGCCTGCCTTAGCGTTGAAGGTTGTGCATGCGTCACACGGAGGAAGAGGCGCGGGCGGGACCAGCTTGGGCAGCGCTGGCGCACCGCATGAGCTCGCTGGGCGCTGGCGATGGGCATTCCAGCAGGTGCGCGCCAATATGCTCACCATCGAGGTCGAGCCGACGCACCTGGTGCGCGACCCCGCAGCCTGCCGGGCTGCACGCGGCGCTAACGGCGCGGTGCTTGCGGATGGCGGCGGCGATGCAGCATCCGCTGTAGGGGGCGGCACGCCGTACGAGAGGGCGCTGCGCTCCTTAGAGGTGGCCAAGCTGCGCATGGCTTTCGATGTGGAGTGGGCTGAGGGCGGAGCGGCACTCGAAAGCAGCCAGGCTGTGCTGCGCTGCAGCCTCGCGACTACCCTGCGCGTTGAGCTGCCACATCCGTGGTTCGTGCCGCGGGTGGCCATTGAGGGCCCTTGCAACTTGCTGCTCAAGGTGGGCCTGAAGCTTGCGTGTGATGGGCTCCTAACGAGCATCCACGAGCTGCATACGGGCACCACGGAGAGCGTGGCGCAGAACCGGTAAAGCGTATTTGGCGAGGCCGAGGCGGCCCGCGGACCGGATCGTCGCAGGACTGTCTCTCTCCGCGCCGGCCTTCGTGCACGGCCCGGGGGAGGTACGTTGCGTGGGCCTGATCCTGAACTGAGCTGCCATTTTGAGCTGCCTCGTTCATCGGTTGTTTTGGCAATGGCTACTAAACCGTACTGTAGCGCTAGCTCGACTCAGTGGACTCAGTCTCAATGACGGTGCCACGCGCTGCGCCGTTTTAAACTGGCAGCTCCCGTTTTCACTTACGCTTCCTAGATTCGTACCCGCTTAGACCTTAGTCCCGGTCGGGCTAAAATGTTCTATCGAATGTTGACGCCCCCGACGGCGACGCGCACGGCTGGCACTTTGAGCGCCGCCGCACCAGTTCCGGCCCACGGCGGCGCAGCTCGACCACACTGCCTACGCCAAGCAATCCCATCGCGAGCTCCGTCTCCCGGTGCAGAATATCAAGCGCCTTGGTCGCGCCTGCCGCGCCGCCAGCTGCAAGTCCATACAGATACGCCTTGCCCACGCCGACGGCGTTCGCGCCGAGCGCGAGCGCCTTGACCACGTCAGTGCCGCGCTGCACGCCGCCGTCGAGAACGAGCTGCGCGTCGGGCCCAACGGCCTCGCGAATCGCGGGCAGCACGTCGAGAGGCGCCGGTGAGGTCTCGAGCTGCCGGCCGCCGTGGTTGCTGATCCACACGGCGTCAAATCCGAGCGCGAAAGCTCGCTTCGCATCGTCGGGCCGAACGACGCCCTTGAGGAGCGTCGGGCCACCCCACTCGCCGAGCAGCCACTCGGCGTCGTCCCACGAGTAGTCCTTGGAGACCAGATTCGCAAAGTACGAGCCGATGTCCTCTGCGGGTCGCTCGTCCCCAACAATCTCATACTTATACGGTGGGTGAGAGAGAAGATCGAGGCTCCATGATGGCGCGTTGAGCGCATGCCACACCTGACGGGGCGTATAGTTGGGCGGCACGGAAAACCCATTTCGCGGATCGCGTTCGCGATTTCCAAACCACGCCGTATCAGCGGTGAGCGCGAGCGCGTGGTAGCCCGCCTCGCGCGCCCGCTGCACCACGTCGCGCACAAGGGCGCGATCTTTCCACAGGTAGAGCTGCATCAGCTTTGGCCCCGAGTGTTGCGCGGCCACGTCCTCCATGCTAGTCGTGGCCAGCGATGACAAGCAGAAGAGCGCGCCGTACTTGCTCGCCGCCTTGGCCACCGCCTCCTCTCCCTCGTGGTGGAACATGCGGTGTCCTGCACAAGGCGCACAGAAGAAGGGTACACCAACGGGTGCGCCCACTATGCTCGTGCTCAAGTCGATGGGCTGCTGCTTCCCAGCGAGCACGTTGTAGTGGAGCTCGTAGTTTGCGTACGACTCCCGGCTCCAGCGGAAGGCGATCTCGTCCTCTGCGCATCCATCCATGTAATCAAAGACCATCTTGTGCGCCCGTCGCCTCGCGCATTCGCGCAGGTCGGCGATGTTCACCGCGCGCGCGAGACGGTAGCGGGACGGTGCGTCGAGCAGCGGATGCAGCCACGGCCGCACATATTTCAACACGTTGTGCACGCCTAGAGCGTGCGGCGTGAGCATCTCGGCGTAAGGAAAGGGCTTCTCTGAATGAAAAGGGAATACTCCATACTAGTAGAAGGGGGGGACATGACCCGCCTGAGTACACTCTCGCAAGTGCACCGCGGCGCTGTTGACAGGAGTGAGTGAGTGAGTGAGTGAGTGAGTGAGTTCATTCACAATGCTCGGATACTCACTCACTCACTCACTCACTCACTCACTCGTTGACAGGACAGATTAGGCAATAGAATGTCCACAAAGGATGAGCGACGCGCAGTGACCTCCAAGCACCAAGTGGGACCGTCACATCTGGATGTGGATCCCTCTGAGCTCTGACCTCTGTGGATTTCGATTCGTGTGCACTTGTCTGTGCACTCCGACCATGATACTCTCGTGTGGAGCATGGAGCATGTCCCGGGCCCGATGAGTCACTTTGGCTCTCGAGCCATGCTCCATGCTCATTCCCACAGATAGCACCCGCATCGTCTTCTTTCCTTTCGGTGCGGCATGCGTCTGGCCGGCGGCCTGAGCACGGTGCTCAGCGGATGCCCCGCCACTCTTTTTGGATGTTTGGATCTCTAGGGGTGAGCTCGGACATGGCGTTGATCAGGCGTGCTGCGAGCTCATCCTTGTTGCCATCACTTGGCAGCGAAAGGTCGTTCAGCGCGTGCTTGAGCGTTGGCAGCCTTAGCCGCAGCAGCAACGTCTCGAGCGCGCCGACTGTCGCCTTGGTAAGCCACATCTGCTCGGCGAGCTGCTCGCGCAGCGCCAGCTCTTCTGGAGTGCCGGTTCTGCGCCGGCGGGCGGTGCTCTTGGTCGATCGGCCCGTCACAGCGCCTGAGTCGTCCTGAGGATTTGTAACTGAGACCATCCTTGCCATGAGCTCGGGGGGAGGTTGAGGAGGTGGCTGCGGCGGTGCGGCCGGCTGGAGTGGAGGCGGTGGCCGTGCAATCTCGTCAGCCGCGAGCTTGAGAGCCGAAAGGCCAGCCTCCTTGGCGCTAGTCTTCTTCGTTGGCGCACGCCCGAAAAGCCCCGACGACTCCACCTCAACCCCCCCGTCGCTCTGGTTCGATAGGTCGCCGAGCACTGATCGAGGGTCCGTGGCATGATCGGCTCCGCCCGTGGCCATCATCGGCACTTCCTCTGTCGGGTTCGCATGCATCTCTGATATGTCCTGCTCCACGGCCTGCGAGTCGCGATAGTAGCCTGCCCCATGTTCGCGCGTCGTGAAGACGTAACCAGTCCGAGCGCCGTCGAAGGTCTTGGCGGCGATGTACGAGCCATCTGACGGTGGCGGCTTGATAGAATTGGGAGGCCGAGCAGGCCGTGGTTTGCCCGTGCCGTGAACCGAGACCAGTTCGATCTCAAAGCAGAGGACGGCGCCCGCAGGAATGTACTGGCCGCGGTTTTCATCACGCCGGCCTGCATCGCCGTACGCCATGTGAGGCGGCACGAAGATGGCCCACTTGTCGCCTTGTCCCATGAGCTGTAGCGCAATCGTCCAGCCCTGGATCACATTACCGGGGGCAAAAGTGGCGGGTTTGCTGCGCTTGTAGCTGCTGTCGAATTCAATACCACCTTCAGCTGGGATGAGCTTCCCGCGGTAGTGTACATCACACTCGGTGGACCGGAGGGGCGATTTGGCAGTTGCTGCACCGCTCTTGAGTACGCGGTACTGCAGACCGGATGGCAGACAGACTACGCCTGGCCTGGCCTTGTTCTCCTCGAGGAAAGCGCTGCCCGCAATCGAGATGCCCAGCTCATTGGGTGGCGAGTACTGTGGCGTAGACTTGGCCTCAATGTCGGCGACAATCTGGCGGTAGGTAGTTCCGTCAATAGTGGCTTTGATCTTGCCACCACTGGTGACTTTGGTGTTAGCGCTCGTTGGGGGCTTCTGTGGCGTTCCGACGGTCTTGGCCATCACTGCCATGCGCACTCGATACCTTTTGGGAGTTCCCAAAACGAGAAATCCAAGCGCGGTGACGAAGCCTTCGTTGAGGTGGAGGTGTGAATGTGAATGTGTGTCTGGGGATTTCTAACCGATGATCCTGCGTTCCTGCCGGCGTGCTGCCTGGTGGCCTGCAATTGGCAGCTCTTGGGGCGTTCTGTCCTTCTGAGCGGCACTTTCAAAAACGTGACGGAAGTTTGACGGACTTGATTCTCTGTGTGAACAGATCACGTGCTGTGTATGTTGCCCTTCACGCTTTTTGTTGTGAATGAACAGATCTCTGCAACTTTCGAGCGGACGGCTCACCCGCCCGCTGGGCTCAAAGTGGCGGCGGCGCATCATGGTCGAATCGCTAAACTTCTCTCGTCCCACCTCATACCTGGACCTGCTGCACGCCAAGCAGCGGCGCACGCATGTCAACCTGACAGGTGGCGAGGTCAAGCTCGACGAGTACCGGCCCCACGATCTGGACCAACCGCTTGACCACACTGGTAGCCCCAAGCGAAGGGCAAGGCCATGGGCGCTAGAGGCTCCAGCTGAGCCTGCACGGCCGCAGGCGTGGTCCGAGAACGTGGAGCGTGAACGTCATTTCGCGAGCACAGTGGGCACCTGTGCAGCTGCGCAGTATGTCGCAGCCGCAACGGTGCAAGAACAGGAGCGATGGAAGTCAGAAATGCAGCCTCAGGAGTGGAAGTCAGAAATGCAGCCTCAGGAGTGGAAGTGGCGCCGCAGGAAGACGCCGCCGCCACATGTACACCGTCCACCGGCACACGCGCACCGTCTGCCGCACTCACGGCAGCAGGAGCAGCCGCAGCAACAGCCACCGTCGCTGCAACAGCCGCAACAGTTACAGGCGGCGTTGCAGCATGAGGAGTACGAAGCGGAACCGGCGACGCACAGGAAGACTGTGGGCTTTGGCACATTTGAGTATACCACGGCGAGCACATCACACCACCCCGAGCGCACGAAAGCGGGAAAGACCGTGTGGGTGTGCGCTCGCGTCAATCCTACGCGGCGCGAGGCAAGGGCGAGCTCCGCGCCGCCCTCGCGGCCGAGCGCGGCTACCGGCTTCGGTTGCACGCCGTCAAGCACCTCGCACGCGGCATATCCTGTTGCAGTCGTCGGTGGAGCCATCTCCGACGCTTCTTCCCACTGCCATGCCACCGTGGCACCGAATCCCATGCAGCAGGTCATCGAGCAGCCGCAGACACTGGCACCCGTCTACATTGCGGACGCCGCGACGCAAACGGCAGCCAAACCGGCGATAGTTCGCCGCCCTTCGCACGCACAGCCGTGCGCGACGTGTGCATCGCGCGAGACGGAGCGCTCGACACTTCTGCACGAGCTCTCGCGCACCGACCGCGAGTGGCGGGAGATGGTCGCGTTGCTCGAGCGCCAGCTCAGCGAGACGCGCGTTCAGCTCGACGCCTTTGAAAGACTCAGCCGGCAGCAGCAGAGACAGATTCGCCAGCTGCAGCAGGAACGCTCGGCGCAGCTGCTGCCGCAGCCGACACCGGCCCTGACTGGCGGTGCGACCCACTCGGGCGGCGGGAGCAGTACCGGGAGTGGCGGCGGCGGCTGCGGTGGGAGCAGCGGAGGAGGCAAAGGTGGGAGTGGTACCGCGAGCCGCGGTGCCTTCGCCGGCGGCGGTTTTGCCTGCAACGGTGGAAGTGGCGGGCAGGCGCCATCTGTGCTTGCACCGCCTGGTGGGCGAGGCTTGAACGGTTCGGGTTCCGGACAGGAAAGACAGCTTTCGTTCACGGACGTGAGTGCAAGCGCGCCGCCGACGTGCATCGCTCTCTTCAAACAGTTACCAGTCCCCGTTGCGCCGCCCGCTGTACCGCTGCCGCCCGCCGCGCCACCGCCCGCCACGCCGTTGCCCGCCGCGCCGGCGGCCACGGTGCAAGTGGGACCCGTGGCATCGAAGTACCGCGAAGCCTCGGATCTTCGAGCGCAGCATGCTGCACCGAGCAAGGGCGATGGCTGCTATGGCGGCGGAAGGCCCCTGCCATCACCACCTCGTGCAAGCCCCCACCATCAACATTCCACGTTTGGCCGTCCCCTCGAAGATGCGGCGCTTAACGTGCGGCGGCCACTGGGGAGTACGGTCGCCTCGCTGTTCCCGACAAAGCCGCAGCAAACGCCAGCCAAGCTGGAGACCGCCTCAGCGCTCGTGCAGGAGTCTCAAAATGCTCTCAGCGCGCACCGGCCCACGCGCATGCGCTCCTCCAGACAACTCTTCGGGGAGGCATTTTATTAGAGAGACAACTCTCAACTCTGGCGATCAGTCAATTGAACTCACTCACCTGATCGGCCGCACTTTCCATTAGCCACGTACCCGGAGGCCGCGCCGCGGAAGACCCTAGACGTAGACCGGATTTCAATCTTTGTTTGTAGTCTGTGTCGTCTCCATGTGGCAAGGGTCGTGTCTGTCTCACTATTATTTTAAATTTAATTATTATATCTCGCGTCTCGACTCCACCGACTCACACCACTCACTTACCACTTAGCACACGCTCACTCAGCACGCGGAGCACGCAGACGCTTAGCAGACGCTCTCACTCCCCAAACTCCGACCGCTCACTCTGTCAGACAATTTTAGGATCTCGCTCGTCGCTGTGTCCTGTGAGTCGCTCAACACTCGCACTCTGTCACACCTCGTATTTGTACGGAATTACTCCCCCCACACCGGTGCCGTTTGCTGATCTGCTCCGCTGTCTGTCTCTTCACGCGGAGGTTGGGGTCAAGCGGCACTCCCACAAGTTCACGGATAGTTAGGATAGAAATTCACGGCCCGCCAAAAAATGTCGCATCTCCAGAGCGCCTCTGACTCTCTTCTCGCGTGGATGCAAGAGTGCGGCGCCTCCGTGGACAACGTATCCATAGAAAAGTCTGCACTAGCGGGTGGGCTTGGTCTCTTTGCGGCTGTTGATATCCCACCAGGAGGTGAGGTGTTTCGCTGCCCGTGCCGCCTGACGCTGACGGCTGAAGCTGCAATGGCCGATCCTTCCATAGGAGCAGCGCTGACATCACACGCGTCGCGCATCGATCGCCACATGATGAACATAGTTTACCTCTTGCACTGCCGCCAATCCGGGCTGCATGCCGCGTACATTTCATGCTTGCCAAATGACGTGGATGATGATCTGCCTCAAAATTGGCCAGACGAGGAACAATCTGGGTGGCTTCGTGGGACGTCGTTGCTACGGCATGCCCGAGAGGGTGCGAAGACCCTTAGGAGCTTCCACGAAGAGGTACTGGACGATCTGTGTGCGCGTCATCCAGAAGCGTTCCCACGCGAAGCCTATAATTTTCGCGCTCTCTGCTGGGCCCATGCAGTGTACTGGTCGCGAGCCATTGGCCTCACGTTTCCCGGAGGCAAGCGTGAGGCCTTAGTGCCGCTCCTCGACTTGTGCAATCACCGCCCAGGCGTCGCCACTACTGTCTCACTTGTCGCAGCGTCTACCGAGCCGACGTACGCACTCCGCGCCAGCGGAGCCATCAAGAGGGGTCAAGAGATCTTCATCAACTACGGAGCCAAGGGCACGGGCGAGCTGCTTCGATGCCATGGCTTCACCCTCCTCGATAACTCGGCGGATGTGTGCGAGCTGGACCTGAGTGAGCTGCCATCTTTCGTGCTGGGCCATGAAGGCGCGAGCCGGCGCAGCGGACTCGGATTGGATGCTTGCATGGTCGCTGAGCGGCTTCACATGATGAGCACTCACGGAGTGAGCACTGGCAGCAGGAGCAGGGAACGTCCCCTCGTGTGTCAGCTCTTCCGCGGCGGACTGCCTCCGCAGCTACTGCCGAGTGCGCGTCTCCTCTGCGCCGATGAGGGCGACGAGCTGCGCGCGGCTCTCGAGGAGTGGCGAGCTGGAGCAGATGTACTAGTAGGTAGCAGCAGCAGCGCGTGCAAGGCCTTCGATTGGAGTCTGGTCGATTGGTCTGCTCCAGATCCGTTTGCAGTCGCCAATGCGGCCGTTGAAGAAGCCGCACCTGTGGGCGTAGCGTGCGAGCAGCGGACGCTCCGAGCGCTGGAAGCGCTTCTGCGTGCTCACCTCGATGCGTTGCCCTCAGCTCCGGAGCTCGCGGATGATGCCGAGTCACAGGACGACAAGGCCCGCCGAAAGCGACGGCAGAACGCCCGTGTGTACGTCGAGTCCCAGCGCTCCGTGCTTGAGGAGGTGCGCCACGCGATCTCTGATATGCTGCGAGGTAGGCCACCGCCGACAGCTGCGGGCGAGCCCCAAAGCAGCAAGCGTGTTCGGCACGTGGAGCTCGAATCCGCGACGTAAGTTGCGGGCAAAAGGAATGTCATATGAAACTTTGCCTAATTACTTGACCGTATACTTGACCTATAGTCGCGCGATGAGAGGCATCTGCCATCATGATTCTGCCCTTTTCTGCCCGCACGGGGGTCGCGACGACCCGCGGTCGGAACTCGGAGGTCGGAGCACGGAGGGGCGCCGGCAATCGAATGTTTTGCTCGCAAAAAAACGCTGATAGTGATCTGAGCGCTGAGCGGCCCCGGCCGCTGTCGGTGGTGGAAGGACCATCAATTGAGTTGCGCGTTCCCCATGTTCCCCGTGAAGGGCCCCGTGTTGAACTGTTGGGGTGTCTAAGAGTTTCGCGAAATTTAGAGAAAAATTTGGCAGAGGCGCCGCAGGCGCCGAAATTTTTCGAAATTTGCCACACACCGCTCTCGCTCAAGTACAACGAGCGTGCTGTTGGCTGAGCCTGAACCTCAATTCAACGTTTCAACCCCGGGGCGAGCGTAACAAAGGCTTTCAGAATCCCCCGCCCTCACAGAGGTCAGAGCCGGGTACTGACGTACTGTAATGGTCTGGTAAAATAGTGACATTGTTATAGTGTGTGCCGCGCTGAGTCGTGAGTGCGTGTGGGTGGGGTTCTGCGTATTGCTCACCGCAGTACGAATTGATCCGGGGTGAAATCCACGAAATTTGCCATAGCTGGAGCGAAGAGAAAAAACGAAATTTTATTGAATTTGACACACACGATTCGAAATTATGGCCTCGAAATTTCCTATGGCAGCCATTCGAAACTCTTAGACACCCCAATTGAACTGTTGATGTCCAGATGTGCTGAACAACTCTCTCTGGTGAAGAAGGGTTGCCCCTTGGATCGCCTCCATCTGGCGGGTTCCCCGTCCATGTCGGCGGGTGCCCCCCCTCCCGAGTTTGGAGTTCATACATGGGTCTCGCCGTTCACACTTCTCGTTTTGACCTCTTTTGTTTTGTACTTTCTCTCGATCGCGAAAATCGAAATAGATGCGCCAGGCGAAAGATGCGGCGCAGGACGAATCGAGCGAGCTTGCCGACCTGCGCAGTATGCTGGTCGGTGGTAGTTCGGGACGTCGTGCTCCACCAAATCGTATGGAAGTTTTGTCCATGCCAGTGCACGCTGCTGTACGTGCTCTAGAGCAATTTTTCGAGGATGAGCGGGTTGTGGACGCAGTATGTGATCGCTGGAAGGCCATGAGCTATGGCCCACAGCGACGCCAATCTGCAGCGGATGCGGGTGCGTTGCCTGCTCTCGTCAAGGCGATGACTCATCATAGAGGAAGCTCTGAGGTAACAGGTGTTTGCTGTCTTGCAATCGGCAACATTGTTGCAGGTATGGACGAGCCAGGTGTGGAGCGCAAGCAGGTTGCTGCGAACGCGGGCGCACTCCCTGCGATCGTGAACGGAATGCAAACGCATGTAGACACACCAGCTGTGATTGAGTACGGCTGCTTTGCAATCGGCAACATTTGCTTTGCAGCCGATGAAGACGGGCTGCGACGCAAGCAGCAAGCCGCTGATGCGTGCGCCATCTCGGCCATCGTGAGCGGTATGCGCTCTCACAGCGCGGATGCAGCTGTGCAAGAGTACGGCTGCTTTGCCCTCGGCAATGTGTGCCGAAGCATCACGGTTAGCGTGGGCGGTGCCGACCGCGGCAAAGGTGACGAAGCGGTGACTGATGAGGAGAAGGCGGAGGCAGAGCGGAAGCGGATTGCCGTTGAAGAAGGCAAGGCTCGCAAAGAGGCGGCGGTCGACGCGGGTGCTCTTCCTGTCATTATCAACGCGATGCGCTTCTACGGCAAGGAAGCCGGCATCCAGGAGTGGGGCGCCAGAGCACTGAGCAACATCACTTTCGGCAACACTCAGTGGCGAGAGCAAGCTCGGCTTGCCGGCGCGCGGCCACAGTGGCTTGTGGGTATGGCTGACGGGATGGATGCCATCGAAGAGCAGCGGGGCTCACCAAACTCCAAGACTGAACGCGTCGCGATTCGAGCGCCCCAGCCACGAGCCAGCGCGACAGCACGTCCAGCAGGATCGCAAACGAAGCGCACGCCTAAGATCCCAGAAAATAGCGCGAGGTCTAATGGAGGAGCCGGGAAAATGGTGCCGCTGCCGAGCGCGGGACCGCTCTACCGCGACTGAGATACTACATATGCGCACCCCACATAAATTTACGAGTTCGCTTAACTTCAGGCCTTCACAAACTCACAAGTCCACTATGTGACACCACACGACACCGCGCCGTGAGCGCGCAGAGCGAGACAGCGTCCGTCCGCGACGCCGACGGAGAGAGAGCGATAGCGCATACCGAATCGCTAAAGACAATTGCGGCGGTTCGATGCGGCGGTGTGGCGCCCGGGAGAGGCCGAGGCAGGGGACTGCGCGGCTGCCGGCTGGCGCTCTGGGGGTGCGCCTTTCGCTCTGAGCTCGGCGCTTGGGTTAGTCCGCGCTACTGGCGCGACGAGCGAAGCGTTTGCTGCGCGTGCAGTGGCTCTGAAAGGCATCGCGGACCGCCCGCTGAACGGCTGCCGTGACTGGGATCGCCGCCGCCGCCTCGTCGGACTGGAGAAAGAAGACGGAGCTGTCGTGGTTCGAAGGTCGCCAACGCTGCTCGGCCTGGTACTGCTGCCCACCTTCCACGTACCCGTGCTCTTGCTGCAACAGAAGCAAGTGGCAGCGCATGTGACAATTTGTTGCAAGCCCCTGCCAGCATCGCTTTTCAGGCCAGTGGGGAATCACCACGACGAACGTGAGAGCCTCGCCGGTACGGCAAGCGATTTTTAGCAGCCTCGCCATTCGTGCGAACATCGCATCGACCACGACAGGGGCAAAGGGCGGGTTGGCGAGGTAGGCCCCACGGCGAGGCTTGGCGTCGAAAAAAGACCCGACGGAGCCAAAGGGTGCGTCCACGTCGGCCGATGCCGAGCAGTATACCGGAAAACGGGCGTTGAGAGGAGAGGCGAAGAGCTCAGCCGCAACGCCTAAGTGAATGCGGAGGCAGTCAAAGACGGCGGCGGGACACGCGGCCTGCATGCCACCGGCCTTTTCATGGCCACCCTGAAGCGCGAGAACTCGCGCGAGGCAGCAGTAGGCGAGTGCTACAAAATGTGCCTCGTCGTAGGGCTCTTTCTGGCTCGCGGCGCCCATGCCCTGCGGCGCTGATTGCAAGTTGGGCGGTACCATTGGATATGGCTGCGCCCTGGCACGTTTCCTGCTGGGCCCGAAGGATCCTGCAATTGCGCCACCGAGCTCGCCATCAAAAAATCCGAGGGTGCCGATATGCCCGCTATCAGTGCGACCTGCAGCGCTGACTGTCGCCGCGCCACGCCCTCTTCGCCTAGCTCGTGCGCGAGCGTGCCTCGCACAAGTGGTCTCGTACAGAAGTCGAAGTTTTTCAAGGTGCTCTTCGGTACAGTGCACGTCGACGCCTGCGCAGGTGAGTGTGACGAGAGGTGTCGTCGCCGACGGCGTGTTGCGTACGACGCCTGGAAGAGCGCGCAGCTGTGGGCTCAGGCGCTCCAACTGCCCGCGCAGAGACGCTGCGAGCTCCGAAAGGCCATTGCACATACTGGCTGCATCCGCGGGGCCGACGCCGGCAGCGCTGAGCTTGCGAATCAGCTCGATGTCGTTTGCATTCACGATTAGCACTGGCACAGCTTTCGCGTCTTGCAATTCAATCGTTCCCCGGCTCGTCCACAACCATGCCTCGAAGTGAGAAAACCACTTCCGGCCACCGAGAACATGTGCACATTTTGCTTCGAATGCGCTCGCTAGCTTGCGCACCGCCTCTAGTTGAGCAGCCTCAAGCGCCGGGTGGGGCTCCACGGTACTTTTCACGCGACTCCGCAGCCGCGCGTACGGACGCGCCAGATCGACGAGCAATTCCTGAGGATCGCCCATTCCTCCTCTGTCGCGTTGACTGGTGGGGAAGCGCTCTCAATACCGGTATGTGTGAGAAGTGGACGATGCATATAGTTTCCCCACAGTGCGGGGTCGGACCGCGAACTTGCCCCGTTTGCGAGCAGGATGAGTGGTGAAGAAGTGACGAAGAACATCTTGACGGCGGTGCAGCTCAAGGAGCAGGGGAACCTAGCTTTCAAGGAGGGCGACTACCCCGCTGCCATCGCTGCCTACCACCAGATCTACATGTACGTCAACGGCTATTCATCTTCCGGAGGTGGCGGGCCGCCTGGGCTCACTGGCCAGACGACCAAGCAGGTGACACAAGAAGAAATGGTGCAGATTCGCGAGCTCAAGCTCGCGCACTACTGTAACCTCGCCATGTGCCACATGAAGCATGGGCCCAAGTACCTCAAGGCGCGCGACAATTGCACCAAGGCGCTTGCCATCGACCCTGACAATGTCAAGGCGCTTTTCCGCCGAGGAAAGTGCTATGCACAGCTGAACGAGCTCGATGAGGCCAAGGCAGACTTTGAGCGCGTGCTACAGCTCCAGCCTGAAAACAGTGACGCGAAGCGCGAGCTGCGCTCCCTCCGCGGCGCCTTTGAGAAGCTGCGCAAGCGCGAGCAGAAAAAGTTTGCAGGCATGTTCGACCGAATCAACCAGGATGATGAGATGGCCGACGCCGAGGCCGCCGCCTCTGAGGCCGCCAGCGCAGTGCCAGCACCGCCGCCGCCAGCACCGCCGGTCGCCCTTGCCACCGCCACGATTGCCACCGCCGTCAACCCTGCTTTGGCAGTCATGGCAAACCCAGTGGCACCTGGCGTCTTCGATGTGACGGCCACCAGCGACAAGGACGCAGCGTCGAGTGGTCTAGGCGTGACATTGAGCGGCCCAACGAGCTTCGAGCCCTGCGATGTGCATTACGCGACGCCAGCTCAGCCGTAAATGGTGAGCCACAGAACGTGAACAGAGCGTAGTCGAGTGTAGAGGTTCTTTTCGAACGCGGAGCGCTCCCGTCTCGCAAACGCGCGGCGCACGTGCAAAGTGGTTCTGAGAGCATGGACGAATAGGCGCTTTGCGAGAGTGTGAGCGATGCGCGTCGCATGCGGCGACGTGTATGTGGGGTCCTGGCGCCCTGATAGAAGTCCTGATAGAAGCGGGGCGCGACCCGCGCCGCCCCCGGCGCCCGCCCGCGCCCCGCCCGGGCGGGGCGCGTTCACTCCGGCCGGGCATCCAAGAAAACAAGAAAAGAATTTCATTCTAACGTACGCGCACCTCCGACCTCGAAGCGTCGAAGCCATCACCCTACGGCGCGAGTCGCCCCCTTAAAGCTTAATCGCCCCCCCCCCACGCCAAGCATCCGGGGGCAGGCCGTGCGGTGACACGCGCAATGGCACGGCAAATCCTCCTTAATCCTCCTTTCCTCGCCCGAATGGAGAAACTGTGTCTCCCACAGTCCCATTTCCCTTTTGTGATTTCGATCCCATAGGGCATAGCACCGCCAATGGCCAATCCGCCATACCCCCTACACGCGCTCAGGGGAGATAGATGGGGTTCGTGGGGGTTCCCCCGAGTAGATGGGTACGAGCCTGTACCCACTACCCTGGACTTTTGTGTCATGCCTGTCCAATCTGACCGCAAACAGGTGCTACTACGACTGCAACGAGGCACCGGCGAGCCTGCACTCGGTCGCGCCCCGGGTCGCGCCCGTGCTAAGCGAACGTGTTGTCGGGCGGCAGCTGGTACCGCGTGCAGCTGCCATCTGGGTGGACGGCGTTCAGCTTGCTCTTTGATGTGGGCATGGACGAGTGGGAGTGCACGTCGTCGACCTGCTCCCCACGCCGCCGGAAAGTCACTCACGAGGTCAACACGTCACGACGTCCGACGGGGGAAGGGGCAAAGCCTCCACCGGTCCATTGGGGAACCACCCACCCCGCCCTAAAAACGCGTCGCGGGAAAACGCACGGGCCCAGGGGCCCTCGTCCGCGGGGTAGGCCCCAAGATGCCCAATCCCGAGTGGACGCCGGAGCCCAGCGGCCCCAGCTTAAGCCTCAGCGGCATACGATAGCGTGGGGCGCGCCCGTACGACCGGCGAACGACCGGCGTACATAGTCATATAGACGGTTTCGAGAAGGGCCGCGCGCGGCGCACCGCGCGGCACGAGACTCGAGAGAGACCCCGCCCGCCCGGCCTCGTAAGGGCCGCCCGGCCCACATTCCGTTCCGACATCGGACATGCAACAATTATTTGACACAACCGTGTTCATGTGTGAATAGTGGTGGGTGTCTGTAACCGATCATCATATGGTCGAGGTTGTCCAGTTGCCTTTCCGGGCAAGTATCCGGGCTGAGCCAGTCCCTGACTCTGCTCCGTGACTGGACGACAGCGACCTCGATGGTGGTCCTTGTCTTTGTGCGTGTGCGCAGTGGCGCCAGTGCACAGCTCAGTGGAGCATACTAACAGTGAAACCAGTACGTCTTAGTACAACAGCATGTCAACTACTGGCTCTTCAATGGTAGCGGACAACTGGTCTATCGACTTCAAACAACTGCGCACCGATTTTGACAAACCCAAGTTCACCATCAAGCTCTGCCAGTGGCAACCCAAGATGCTGATCTCGTGCACGTGATCGAGCCTTTGCCGGTCATGAGGTCGATGATGAAGCGCCTGCCCCAGTCGCCAAGGGAGAGAACATCTTCGGAGAGAAGTTGAGCCACAACTTTGATGAAGATGTGTGCCGGAGCTGCGCAATGCTCGGGAACCTTCTCGTACAGGTCGAGAAGCGCCGTCATGCGGTCGATGACGTCCTCTGCCGACGACGAGTTGTGGAAGACGACCTTGGTTCGAGGGAGGCCCTGCGTGGTGAGGCGAGCCTCGATAAGGTAGGTTGACCACTCAGTGATGAGGAGCTCCTGCGTCGCAGCGTCGTCGGTGGAGCCATGCTTGACCAGCCAATCATAGATTGCTTTGCCGTTGCCGGTGGAGGCCCATCCGAGCACGCCTGGCAGGTTACGGATGCAACGAGCGAGTGCAGGCTCTTTTTCCCACTCGACGTGGCCAATGAGGAAGGAGGCGACGACGCCGTTGATGAAGGCGTAACGAACGAGGTATCTGGAGTAGAGGTCGTCGAAGAACTCGACTTCGCTCCAGCCGTCGAGGTCGGTCCAGAAGCCTTCGCCAGCCAGGTTGAAGTGTAGTCTGAACTCATCGCGTGGAACTGGATCAGCAAAAGCGATGGAACAGATGTCGCCAGCGGCAGCACGGAACTTGATGAGCCAGTCGCTGATGCTGAGCTTCTCATTCGGGTTGAGACTCTTCAGCGGATGAAGCCAGCCCCCTCATCCGCGCCATCCTTCCGCAGCGCTGGGCATCGGCCACAACTGGGACGTTGCGAACGCCTACGTGCAGTTTGCTATCGAACCCGTCGAGATCGAACTCTCGTCCGATGCCTTCCAACGCGTCGCCTTCAGTGTCGACCATGCGCTCAAGGAATATCGACGTTTCGATCTCAACGCCTCTGACTCTTCGGATGACGAGCTACCCGCTAAGCGCTTTGATCTCAACGACTCCGACCCCTCGGACGACGAGTCGCCTGACATAGGCCGCCTCTCGATGCTTCAAGGCGGCCCTTATTCGCAAGATACCGGACAGGCGACCGTCACCGATGAGGACAACGAGGAAATCGCCGCTGTCAAAGCCGCGAAAGCCAGGCGGCGCCACGGGGCGATCGTCTGGAGGGACATTGTCACCGGCGTGCTGCGCAGAGACGGGCCTGGGAGCAATGAGCAGGCCGTGCGCGACACCTTCGAGGAATTTGTGGGCCAGACGTCCACGAGTCCATTCCTGTTCGTTAGTGGCTGCGGTCGATAGAGGGTGAGCATCGCTGAATGCGTCGGACCCGACCGCCGGGACGTATCTTGGCGCGAGCTCTTGCTCGAGCACCACGGCTCTCCAGAGCTCAGACTTCGGAATCTGGAAGAGGCATCCTGGCGGGACTCGAGCCTGGACGCCTTCTGGCGGGATTCGAGCCTGGACGTGGTGGCGTCGCATGGCTGTGA
>Ga0210242_101301_pt1 | contig 19145 bp, 24 predicted proteins | sample ChrtobMeP5a_16mM_FD_155445 | JGI IMG/M metagenome (GOLD analysis project Ga0210242, IMG submission 155445) | Chrysochromulina tobin associated microbial communities from unialgal haptophyte culture, Seattle, Washington, United States - P5a_16mM | ecosystem: Host-associated > Algae > Haptophytes >... | reverse complement strand
CCAGCTCCGCCGCACTGAAGCCCTGCAGCAGCGAGCTGTGCCCCGCAGCCGCGGCCGCCGATGCCGCCGACGCCGGGGTCGGCGCACCGTACTTGGTCAATATGGGCTCGCCAGTGGGGCCCGGCAGGGTGAAGTGCGCCCAGATGGCGCGGGGGAGCTCGGCCAAGGAGGCGACGACGAGGTCAGCGCCGCCGCTTGATACGGTGCCTTCGCTCACGCGCCGCCCGCTGTCCACGAGGGCTGTGTGAGCGCCCGCGGCCTTGCCAAACGCGACGTCATTCGACGGCGAGTCGCCGACCATCAGAAGAGTGTCGGGCGCCAGCGACCACCTGTGGGAAATGTGCTGCGTCGCCGTCGGGTCTGGCTTTGGCGGAATGCCTGCATCGTCCCTCGAAACGGCAGGGTCGAACCGCGGCATGCCAGCAGGCCCGCACAGGGCAGCGTGCAAGTGCTCGACCGACTCTGCCGAGTTGCGAGTGACGAGAGCCACGGGCAGCGAGTGGGCGCGCAGCCAGCGGCAAAGCTCGATGGCTCCCGGCTCGAGTTGGAGTGTGCGCCGACCTTCGGCCTCCATCTCGTCGATCACCTCGAGCGCGACGGCGGCCTTCCCCGCTGGCATCTTGGCAATCTCCGCAAGCAGGTCATTCTCGCGGCTGACGCCGCAGCGTTCGTACATGAGCTTGAAATCCATCCCTCATGAAGTGCCCGTAGTCGACGGCCCGCCCGTCGGGCATGTTGGTCGTGTTGGAGGTGCACCTCGCACCCTGTTCCGCCGTCGCGCGCGGGCAAGCACCGCGGCGGCGACCCCCTGGTGTGGGTGTCGACTTCTAAACATTATTGGCTGTGAAGTGGGTGTCGAATTATAAACATTGGCTGTGAAAGTGTGTTTATCGAACTTTAGCACGAGCCAAAGGCCGTGGGGCCACGGATGCCGCCGTGTCGGGCTACCTCCAAGGTCGTCGCTTGCGAACTTGTCAAGAACTTCAGCTCCTAATACATGTATGAGCACTTGGGTCACCCTCTTGAGTCTTGTTCGTTTCACTTTATGTGCTCCCACCAGACACATCGCGCTCTAACATGACCAGACACAACCTTTACGCACATCAAATTTTCAGTTCAGTGTATTTGGCCTTCAAGCCGGTGTCACACCCGTTCATACACATGTTCCGCCAAATGAGAGGTGATCCCAGGTTTACAGCTCTTCCTCGTCAACGTCGCCGCACGCTGCTGAATCGTGCCTGAGCCCGAGCGTGTCCCCCTCGTCACGCTGCTTCGCTAGGAGCAGACGGTACTTTTGAAGGTGGCTCTTGATGTTTAAGCGAGTCGGGAGCCCGGTCACATCCGGAGCGAGCCGTGCCAACTCTTCGGCGATCTTCTGTGGTTTGGCCGAGTCGATGCCGAGGGCATGCACCACCTTGCAGAAGCGTTGATGTAACTCTTTTGACCAGACGAAGCGCTGCTTCTTCTCGCCGCCCTCTTCGTCGCCGGCGTCGTCGGCGTCTGCTGAATCGTGAGCGGAATTGCTCGTACCGGCGCGACCGACGGTTTTCTTTGCGATCCATAAAGCAGCCTCCCAAGGCGTCGTGAAGGTGCCGTGGTGACGACTAGTGCCCGTGCTCTTATCTCTCATCTTCACATCGTACCTGTCATTGGCCTTGTACACATACTTGAAGCCTGTCCCACTTGTCGCCGACGTCATGAGCTCAAGTCCCTCCGCCGCCGCCGCCGCCCAGGCCTCGTCCGCCGTGAGCAGGGCCGCCGTCGCGGCCTCGGCCTCCGCCGCTGCTCGCTCTACCCCTATGTAACTCGCGTAGCACAAGGCTGCCTCCTCCGGCGTAGCGAAGAGGCCGAGGTAGCGAGAGGTGCCATTCTCCGGTATCTGCACACAGTACCCCCCGCTGTACCTGTCGCAGTACACGTACTTGAAGCCTGTCCTATTTGTCGCCGACGTCACGAGGTTAAGTCCCTCCGCCGCCGCCACGGCCCTGACAAGCTCTGCGTTGGACATCTGTGCGACAATGTTTGCCGCGGCTGCGCGAGTTTCGCCATGAACTCGCACAAGGTGGGCGATTGCGATTCCAATACGCCCTTCCTTCGACAGCCGCACCACAGTCCGGCAAGCGTCCTCCCGCAACTTGCCGTGCATGATCAGGCGGCCAATCATCGTGCCTTCTCGGCTCGCCACCTCCGCCTCCGCCTTGAGCTCCGCCGCCGTCTTTTGCAAGATCGCCGCCCGAGCCTCCTCCAGCGTCTGACCAAGGCGCCGTCGCCGGCCAAGTACGCTGTCGTCTCCAGAGTTTTGGAGCAACCGGGCTTTCCACTCAGCGAGGCGGCTCCCGGCCCTTTGTATCGCCCTGGCCTTCCAGGCCTGCAGATCAGGTGGCAGGGCATGGCCCTGAGACTCATAAAAGCGGATCTCGATCCACTTTGCCCTGATTGCCGCGCCGCCCGCGACCCCGCCTCTAGTGCCAAAGCACACCTGAAGCGCGGCCACCTCGGCCAAGGACCGCATCGGCATGAAGAGAGGGCGGGGTGCCGCGAGGCCCCACCCAATCATGGACTCGAGGGCGGCGCGCATCAGGGCCTCGCCGGCCACCTCCAAGCCGCTGAGGGCCACTTTGACGGAGAACGCTGGCATGCTGGCGTCACCACCTGCCCGGTGCATGGCGCCCCAGCCGCCATGGTTACTGGAAAGGAAGCCAGTGTGGGGCATTGAATACACCCAGAACCCAGGGTGGACAATGTGGAGGGCTTCCATCATTGTGTCCCCCTGCCGGGTAAAGTATCCGCCAAACTTGAGAAAGAGTTTGGCGGTGCCATGCCAGGGCGGTACGGGCGGCACGGGGGGCACAGGCGGCGGCGGCACAGGCGGCGGTGGTGGTGGCGGTGGTGGTGGTGGTGGCGGCGGCGGTGGTGGTTGAAGTGGTACGAGTGGCTGCTGTGGGGGCAACAGTGCATTAGCGGCCGCAGCCGCTTGTACAGCGGCGGCGGCATTGGCGGCGGCTGCGGCGGCGTTGGCGGCATTGGCACCTGCGGCGGCGGCGGCGGCCATCGCTGCAGCTGCACCGGCGGCGTCGGCAGGGGCAGCAACGATGGCGGCGAGGGCAGCGGCCATCGCTGCCGCTGCAGCGTTCGCAGCGGCAACAAATGCCGCTTGGAGCTGCTGGTGATGGGCCTGGAGGGCCTGCAGCGGCGCTGGTGGTGGCAATGGTGCAAAAGGCGCTGCTGGAGGTGGCAATGGTGCTGGAGGTGGCAGTGGCGGGGGAGGAGATGGCGATGGTGGTGCTGAGGGAGGAGGCGGTGGTGATGGTGACGGCACATCCTCAAAATTAAACCCAAACTCATAGTATGAGTCATCCACGAAGTCATAGTCAGAGTCATCTGTCTGATGTTCCATGTCTGAACCATCATCGTTGGATGATGGCGGTGGCATGGTGGGCATTGGCTGTGGAGGTGGTGGTGGTGGTGCGGTAGGACGACCGCAGTCGTGGTGGAGTGTCATGTGCCCCCCGGAGGAGTACACCAACACCCTTCGGATGGTTGCCCCGGCCTCCAGCAACATGTTGCTGAGAAGCCCTTTCCCTAGCCTGGAGGCCTCATGGACCTTCGCATCCAGCGAAAGGTCAGCGAAAGGTACGCATTGGCGGCCGAGTTATTCCTGCCCCTTTTGAAGCTTGTTTTCTCCCTGCCACCGCCTGTCTCGCTGCGGTCTCCACCCGTCAGTTTGTCGATGGTGGCTTCAAAATTAGAAACTACCGTAAAAGGCGGCGCGGTGGGCACGGCCTCGTGGAGAAGCCACGCCACGAATCCGAGTTCTCCCGAGATGGTGTAGACCTTGATGACAGTGACCCTTTGGCCACCGTCGAGAATGATCTCATCGGTAGGAAGAGGAGGAGGATTTGTGGCCCAAAAGTCACGAAAGTAGCTTAAAAGTAGTTCAAATGGATTGGGTTGCGTCGTGGATAGGGGTGGGATAGGGGGCGGCGATGATGATGATGACCGTGGTGAGGGCGGCGGCGAGGGTGGTGGAGAGGGCGGCGGTGAGATGGGCGACATAGTCCGCAAAGTCGGCAAAGTCGGCAAAGTCGGCAAAGTCGGCAAAGTCGGCAAAGTTGTCAAAGTCGGCAAAGAGGCACCCGTCGGTGGCAAAGTCGGCAAAGTCGGCAAAGTCGGCAAAGTTGTCAAAGTCGGCAAAGAGGCACCCGTCGGTCTGGGGCTGTTCAGTCCCGACGGGCGAGGTTGTTTAGCACCGCTTTTAGAAAAGGCGGTGATGGCGATGGTGGTGGTGGCAAGGGCAATGGCGGTGAGGGTGGGGTTGAGAATGGCGAGGGCATGGATGGTGAGGGTGGTTGTTGCAGTGGAGATGAGGGTGAGGGCAGCGAGGGCGGCGGAGGAGGTGATGGTTACAAGGGCGGCGATGGCGAGGAAGGTTAGGGTGGGGGCGGCAAGGGCAAGGGCGTGAGCGGCGAGGGCACGACGTGCGCGGACGGAGAGGGCAAGGGCGAGGGTGGCGAGGGTGGTGAGGGTGGGGTAGGCAAAGGCGAGGGCGGCGAGGGCGAGGGCGGCGAAGGTGAAGGCGGCGAGGGCGAGGGCGGCGAAGGTGAAGGTGCGGGGGGCGGTGAGGGTGAGGGCGGTGAGGGCGAGGACGGCCAGGGCGGCAAAGGCTGGGGTGGTGAAGGCGATGGCAGTGGGGGTGAGGGTGGAGGTGGCAAGGGCGGCGAAGGCGGGAGTGGCAAACAAGGCGAGGGCGGCGAAGGTGGTGAGGGAGGAGAAGGTGAGGGTGGCCGTCAGGATACGCCGTCGCCTTTTTTGTAGACTCTGTGACAGTTATGCAAGCGACGAGAGTCGAGGCAAGCACGTCAGCACCTTATTCTTCACCCCATCGGGGCGCTGGGAAATTTTCAAGGGGTCTCTGTGCACGTACTTTCTGTATAGTTGACCGAAGCATCGGTAGCAGTTGTAGGGCATGTGCAAGCGAGAGTCGTGGCAAACACGTCAGCACATCTCCCCATCGGGGCGATGGGACTCGTCAGCAATTTTCCCAATGGGGCGCTGGGAATTCTAGAATCAATGGGTGTTTGCACTCACGTATAAGTATATGTAGAGGGCGGAGATGTAGAACAGGTCGATGCCTCCCACGAAGCGGATCTGACTGCCCACGACAGGCGTGACCAACCTGATGAGCGATGCAATCCAATGAATGATGAGGGAGGCAATCTGGTTAATGCGAGGCCATCAGAGGGCATCAGAGGCCATCAGACGCATCAGATCATGAGGGTTTGACGAACCTTGTGAGGAGCCAATGCGCCGAGGCGGCGGCTTTCTTCGCCGACTCGGCCCTGTCGCCTTCGAGACACGAAGGGGTGCGCTGTGGTGAGCACTTTGCAGGCAAGGCGGGTGCACAGAGGCCATCCTCGTGATTCGCGGGTCATGCACGTACCTTGGCGTAGCGCCACGTATGCAATGCTCCCAGCCTGGGCGGCGCTCTGGTTGGCCGGGTTGTCGCGCGCGAGCTCGGAGAGAGCAGAGGTCGCGCGGGCCTTAACCTGATGAGGGATGCAATTCGAGGCCACCAGAGGTCATCAGAGGCCATCAGCGATCATCAGCGGTCATCAGAGGTTTTTATCAGCACCACACCTGCACATGCACGTCCTCCGATGAGAGCATGTACACAGGTCATCAGAGGTCATCAGAGGTCATCAGCGCGCGGTCATCAGTACACCTGCGCGTGCATGTCCTCTGATGAGAGCATCGAGCACAGAGGCTGCATCCCACTGGCCGCTGCTATCGCCTCTCCCTCGGTGCAGTTGCCGGCGAGGTGCCAGAGCGTGCGCGCTGCCGCCGCGTGCGTCGCCAAGTTGCCCTTTGAGAAGCGCGTGATGAGACCTGTGGGGAAGCCGAGGAGGCGTCGTGGTGAGCCCTGGCATACTGAGGGGAGGGATGCCATTTGGAGCGCAGCGCGTGATGAGCCCTTGGATGTTCCCAGAGCCAATCAGAGGAAATCAAATGCAATCATTTAGGTGCAATGAGATGAGACCTTGGAGCGGCTCATTGTTGGTGGCCACGGCGAGCAATGCGGAGGTCGCCTCGCGCGGCGCGTCAGCGTTGTAACCACCCTTGGCGTTCGACTCAAGCCACATGATCAGAGGCGGCATGCCCCCAACCTTGGCAGTTGCGAATTGGTTCGCCTGGGCAGTTAGAGGCCAATCATGGGCAATTAGAGGCCAAACATGGGCAATTAGAGGCAAGCAGGGGCATCTAGAGGTAATCGGGGGCCAATCAGAGGCAATCAGTGGCACTTAGAGGTAATCAGGGGCCAATCAGAGGCCATCAGGCACACTACCTGGTTGCCCGCGGACAGCTTGGAGACTGAGTATAGGACGCCATTTACCTCCGCTCCTGATGCCATACCCACGTCTCCTCGCACGATCAGGATGCACTCAGAGCCATCCAGCCCGCACCGGTAAATGGCTCGGGAGGCGGTGACGCTGTAGAAGAGATGAGGCCCGAAGGTCATCAGCGCGGAGGGCGCGATGCCCCGCCGGATGGTGAGCACGGAGACACGGAGGGGGTTGGCGTCGGTCGCGTGCGACTTCTCTTCGGCGACCATGAGCAGCGACGCATTGCCAGGCTGCCTAACGGACACGTACGCGGCATGCACCAGACCTTCGGCGCTCACGACGGCACCAACAGCACGTGAACCACGCAGCAGTGAGGACAGCACCACCTCGCACCCGCGCCCGTCGAGGAAGCTGCGCTCGATCTTACAGCCGCCGCCTGGCGCGAGCGCCGTCCAGTACAGCCGCGCCGTCGGCCGATGCAGAAAGGGGCTGTCCGACTGCGCGCCCACCGGTATGCCCTCGAGCCATACGGTGTTCGCGAGAGCGTCGGCCGCCTCCTCGGGCTGCGTGGTCACGGGGCCGCCACCAATCCTGGCGCCGGGGGCGTCTGCAAACCGGTAGCGTCGGAGCAGACCCGAATGCAGCACGTACACGCGCTTACCGAGCGTATCAATTGCCAAATGCGAGTGCCCTTCGATCGGCAGGGTGCGAAGCACCGTCATCTCCGCCTCCCGGGCCGCGAGCGCCTCCGCCGCCGCCTCGTACTTAACGCGCTCAGGGTGCTCGCGCGCCGCCGCACGTGCGGCCGTCGCCGCCTGCACCTGCACAATCTCCCACGATCTCGAGGCGCGGTCGGCGAGCGTCGTCTCGAGCGCGGGCGCAGCGACCCGGCGTGCCGGCACGGCGCCTTGGGTGAGCTCCTCGAGCATCGCCTCGCGCCGCGCGACGAGCCGAGTCTGCAAGTCGGAGGTGGTGCGCGCCCGCTGCACCACCGCCCCACCAGCGGCGCCGGCACTCGCGTACTCGAGGGTCCCGTTGAACGCGCCGATCTTCTTGACGCGGGACGTGTCCGCGAGCGTGAAGGAGACGAGCAGGTCGCCCTGGTTGATGTTGTTGCTCGCGGGCTTCTCGTGCTTGATCACGTCGTCCTCGTGCTTGATCACGCCGCTCTCGGTCGCGTTGAGTGTGATGATCAACTTCATCGCCTCGGCCTCCTTGACGCTGGCGCCGCCATCACCTATGAGCTTGCCGGTGAAGTCCGAGTGCCGGTCATACAGGGTCGGGAGGAGTGCGGCCACGCCATCGAGCACCAAGCGCAGGCCGAGGGCCTCCTCCTTGGCAAAGACCTGGTGCGACTCAACGCCGTAGGCCGCGTACATGGAGCCGTCGGCCTGCTCGCGGTAGCGCACCTCGATCCACTGTGCTCGGATCTTGAGGACCATCGTGTCATGCGCCTTGGGTGTCATGCGGAACGAGTACTTGACGTCGTCGTACGTGATGTCGACCTCATCCGCGTACTGATAGAAGGGCATCTCCCGAGAATCTGCGTGCGCCCCGGGAGCGAACTCGATGCCGTTGAGTGAGAGTCGTAGGGCGACGCTTGACGGCAAGAGACCGACAGCGGGGGGACGAGCAGCGAAGCAGAGAACGAGGGTGGCGCTGGAGTGCGTCGCTTGAACGGTGCCGTTGAGCGCATGGCTGCAGATGGAGAGGAGGTCACCAGGGGTCATCAGTGGTCATCAGCGGTCATCAGAGGTCATCAGAGGTCATCAGAGATCATCAGCGGTCATCGGAGGTCATCAGTTGGTCTCTCAGAGGGCTCCGTGTAGAACTTACGGGTAGCCCTCGAACGCATGGCCTTCAAACGGTCCGAACTTGCACAGGGAGGCCGACGGCGTGGTGCGCGCATAGCCCTCGAAGCCGTCGCCGCGCAGGTAGAGGCACGTCCCCCCGTACACAGGCCCACCGGTTGGTAGGACAGAGGAGAGTGTGAACGGGCGGGCAAGTGTGAAGAGGATAGGGTCTCGTCGCCCCCCTACCCAGTCGGCGTATTCGGCGCCGAGCGGAGCGGAGACGGAAATCTCGATCGACACGCGCCCAGGAGCACGCGCGCCCCATGCGGGCGACGCGCATGCAAACGCGCCGTCGTCGAGCGCCGTACCGGGCACGCGCACGCCCGACGGGCCGCCGAAGCGGCACTGACCGCCCAACACGGCGCTGCCCGCGACGGCGCGCACCTCGCGAAGAATAACGAAGCCCCTGCCTAAGATGGTCAAGGGGACGCCACCGTTTAGGAAGGCCCCGGTCGGCGAAACGGTCGAGAGCGCTGGCAGCGGGAAGATGACGAATGCATCGGCGCTGCTCGCATTGAGTTCCGTCGACGACTCTGCGGCGAGACGGGCGGCGAGGCGAAGCAGCTGCTGCGCGTCTGTCTCCGGTGGCTCCGGTGGCGACGGCGGCACAGCGGATGGCGGCATGCGGGGGGTGGTCGTCGTCGTCTCGGTCGAATTACCGTCGTCATCAGGCGACGGCGACGGCTCGGGAGGTGGCGGCGGCGGCGGCGGCGGCGGGCGCAATTGCCAGGGCAGCGTCGGTGCGATCTCACCGGTAGCTCGAGTCTCGTCAACACCGTTGATGGTAATCCCAATCCGTACGTAGAGCAGCCCGCCGCCACCGCCGTCTCCGCCGCCACCAGCGACGCCGTGGTGGGCGGACGCGCCGTCGTGGGCGGACGCGCCGTCGTGGGCGACGCCATGGCTGTCGCTCGTGCCATTTGCCCACGACGGCGGCACGAGTCCGTACACGTCCCGCGGCGAGTGGCATCGCAACTGCGTATCGCTCAGCCGCGTGGCGGCGCTCGTCTGACGAAACCTGCCGCCACGCGCCGTGGTGAAGATGCACCGAGGGGTTGCATGCAGCAGGCCGGAGAAGCCGACGCCTTGCACTAGGAGGAGCGTGTGGCTCGTGCCGGCGGGCGGCGTGACTGAATGGACTTGGAGGCTTGGGTAGATGGAGATCCGCACCTGCACTCAGCACACAGCGGCACTCAGAGGCACACAGTGGCACTCAGACGCGCTCAGAGGTCATCAGGGGCCAGTAGAGGCCATCAGAGGCCATCAGAGGCCATCAGAGGCACTCAGAGGCCATCAGAGGCACACCGGCGAGATCGGGTTGAGATAGTCTTCTCCATTGAGGGCGAGCTGCACACGCACGGCGCTCGCATTCTGTGGGAGACTTTCCGTAGTGAGCAGACAGATGATCGTGTCGGTGTAACCGCTGCCCAGCCGGTCCGCCGCCGCGCCCGACACGGCGACTGTCTCGTTACCGCCGCTCAAGTCGGCGCCCGTCTCGTCGTAATCACCGCCGCTCAGGTCGGCGCCCATGCCGCCGCCCATCCCCCCTCGGTACTTCGACCCCACAGCCGATTCCACAGCCGACCCCACAGGCGTTTCCACAGCCCCCGCGCTCGCCGCCAAGGCCGCCGCAGCTGCCCGAAAGACCACCGCCGCTCTCGAGCGGCACCGGGCGAGCGTGGTGGGCCGAAGCCGAGCTTCGTCATACTCCTCGCACGCCCGCGACGGCGCGTCGACGGGTAGGAATCGGCACTCGGCAAGGCCGGCCGCGCCCCCTTCGCCCACGACGGCGCCGCCCACGCCGCCCACGACGGCGCCGCCCACGCCGCCCATCGCGCTGCTGAACTCGCGATCGCGCGCGTTCACGCCGCCGACGTGGGCGTTCACGCCGTTCGCTGGTGTGAAGTCGCGCCCGTTGAGCGAGATTGCGAATCTCGCGTGTGCCATCGGCTGCGGCGGCGTGGTGCAGTTGAGCGCCCCGTCGTCGGCGCTCGAGTTCACGCGCACATGAAGGCGGCCGAAGGCGCATCTGCACTCAAGGGGGAGGCCATGAGGCAATTAGGGGTCATCAAGGGGATCACCATGAGGCAATTAGGGGTCATCAAGGGGATCACCATGAGGCAATTAGGGGTCATCAAGGGGGTCATCTGCACTCAAGGGGTGACCGTCAGGCAATTAGAGGTCATCGAGGAGGTCATCAAGGGGGGCGACCAAGGGGTTATCAAGGGTCCATCAGGGGTGACGCACCTCGCAATGGAGGCATTGAGGCGCATCCCATCCAACCGTCGGCCGAGCGCCGTGACGGTAAACCCCCCCCGGACGGGACCTCCCGAGGGCGAGATTGAGGAGAGCGCCGGCCCGAGGTAATAAAGGAACTCGCGGCAGGTGCCGAAGAAGCAGGGAGCGTCGATCGAGGGCGGCGCGTCGATCGAGGGCGGCGGTGGAGGCGAGGAAGGGGGGGGCATGCCGATGGGCGGGGGGGACGTAGTATTCGTCCCGTTGGTCAAGTTCAGCAGGAGCGCCGTGTCGGTGGCGTTGGCGCCGTTGGCGACGAGGGTTTCGTCGATTTCGTCAGAGAGGTCGAGGGTGCTCTCGTTCAGCGGCGGCGGGAGGCGATCGCCGTACGAGTTGATACGAATCTGGCGAGCGAGATGGAACGAGATGCGGTGAGATGGGGCGAGATGGGGTGAGATGGGGCGAGATGGGGTGAGATGGAACGTGCGGAGAGCAATCAGCATCACTCACATGTAATCAGTTGCCATCAGCTGCAATCACCTGTTCATCGAGCGCATGTCAGGTCACTGCATCGGGTAATTGCATCAGGTGATTGCAATCATGTAGTTGCAATCAGGTAATCACCTGACCATCGAGTGCGATGCGCAGCGTGAGGAGAGAGCCGGCGCAGTGGGCGGGCGCATGGGCGTCCTCGACGGCTACAGGGAGTGGCGTTGGAGGCGCTGAAACGGTGATGATCTCGATGATGCTGTAATTAGTCGCGTTCGTCATGTTGAAGGCCTGATGAGCGATGTGATCAGAGGTCATATGAGGCCACGAGAAGCAGCGTCCAGGGACACTCAGTGGCAATCAGTGGTCATCAGCGGCTCTCGATGGCAATCAGCGGCTATCAGCGCACACAATCAGTGGCAATGAATGGTCATCAGTGGTCATCAGTGGTCATCAGCGGCTCTCGGTGGCGATCAGCGCACACACCGTGGTATTGGTCGCGTTGGTCATATTGAGCCCGAGCGTCGTATTGGTCATATTGAGCGGCGGCTGGTAGGGTGGCATTGAGGGGGGCAACGGCGGCGCCGAGGGGGGCTGTGAGGGCGGCGGCGCCGAGGGCGGCGGCGGCGGCGGGAAGGGCGGCGGCGGCATGACGCAGCCCAACTCCAAGGGCGACGGGGTGGGCGCGAGGCATGTGAGCGAGGTGCCATCTGGCGAGATCGAGATCACCCGACCGTAGGAGGTCTGCTCGCCGAAGAGGCAACGCGCGACGCTCACGTCGGCCCCGAGGCCATGGAAGCCGCGACCGAGCACCTGCCATATTAGGCAACCATGGGCGCTCAGAGTTGATGGGATGAGGAGAAGGGCAATCAAGGGGCCTGTGGAAGCCGTGCCCGAGCAGCCAATCAGAGCGTGCACTCCGTGCACAATCACCGTGACGAGAAGCAGTGATGAGGGATGCAATCAGGGCGTGCACTCCGTGCACAATCACCGTGACGAGAAGCAGTGATGAGGGATGCAATCAGGGCGTGCACTCCGAGCACACTCACCGTGACGAGCGTGCCGCCACGCTTGGGGCCTCCGGTGGGCAAGATGCCGAAGACGTGAGGGTCCTCGTAGTACCTAATGAGGCACGCAATTCGTACGCAATTAGTGGCCATCGGAGGCAATCAGATGCAATCAGATGCAATCAGATGCAATCAGATGCAATCAGAGAGGTCTCGAGCTAGGCAACGTACGTGAAGCCACTCCCACTAAGTGGTCTGAGGTAGTGGTGGTCGTTGAGGGCGAGGCTGAAGTCGGAGACCCCAGGGGCGAACGTAGGTTCGTTGACGAGCCCGTACCCCCGGACAGTGACGAGCGTGCCGCCCCCTACCGGTCCTCTTGTGGGGAAGATGGAGAGGACGGACTGCTGGTTGTACCGGTAGATGGCGGGGGGGCGGGCGGAGAGGAGGTGCTCGCCATTGAGGGCGATGGTCACCTGTGGAAGGATGGGCGCCGCAGTGAGCGTGTGCATGCATGCTGGGAGAGGAAGTGCTCGCTATTGAGGGCGATGGTCACCTGTGCCAACAGAGGGCACTCAGCGGGCACTCAGAAGGCAATCAGAAGGCAATCAGTATCAGAGGGAAGTCAGAGGGCACTCAGAGGGCACTCAGAGGGCACTCAGAGGGCACTCAGAGGGCAATCAGAGGGCTCGCAAAGCTCAAAGGGTACTCCGAGACGGCAATTGTCACCTCAACCTCCGCCGTGCCACCCACGCCCACGAGATCGACATCTGGAGCGACGAGATCGAAATCTGGAGCACTGCAGCGTACAAGCGTGCCTGCGCCGCTCCCACCCCAGCTCGCAACGCCTCCATCGCCTCCGCCGCCTCCGCCTCCTCCGCCGCCTCCGCCGCCTCCGCCGCCGCTGCTGTCGGCACTGCTGCTACCGGTAGCACTGTTGCTGCCTTCTCCGCTCGTGACCTGTAGGAAGACGTCGAGAGTGCCAAATGCATGCATGCTCGTACCTAATTAGGGTTCGAGGTAGCGTAGGGGGGGATGAGCACATCGAGAGCGCGCCTTGTCGGTGCATGCATGCATGGCTCGTACCGGCAGTTGCCGCCGTTGACGAACCCGCTGATGAGGCGCCGTCATCAGCCGAGGAGGGAGGGGGCTCGGGCGCTCGGGGCGGCGCGGACGGCGCTCCGGGCAGCACGATGCCGCTCAGCTCGATCGAGATCACTTGGGTGATGACGGTGCCGAACTTGCAACGCGTCGTCGCGAGCGTTGACGCGCCGAAGACGTCGAAGCCGAAGCCGGTCACTGCCACGCTCGCGTTCGCCGCCTCCGAGGCGGTGCCCGGGACGGCACGGTCCTCGGCAGCAGCGGCGGCGGCGGGTGTGCTTGGGGTGCAACACGGCTCATCGCCGCGCAGTGCCGGACCGGCGCGAGGCCAGAACGTGTGCAGCACCTGCTCATAGTAGCGGAAGTAGAGGTAATTAGAGGTCATCAGAGGTCATTCGAGGTCATCAGAGGTCATTCGAGGCGAGCACCTGCTCATAGTAGCGGAAGTAGAAGTAGCTGCCGTTGAATATCGCCCGCAGCGACGTGGTCCGATTGGCACTCAACACGGCACGCAGCCACGGCCGGTAGGGCCCGATCGCTGTGGAAGCGAGGAGGACGAAACCGTCGTCCTCGGGATGGTCCCACGTGGGCATGAGCTCGAGCGTCATGTTGGGCACGTGCGTCGGGAAGGGCACCAGCGCCTGCGACGTGTGATGAGGGGGGTACTCAGCAGAATGCAAGTGCACTCGGCTACCGTGGTACTCAGCGGCGATCACCTCATCAGGGCTCATCAGAGCTCATCTGGGCTCATCACGGAGGGCTCATCAAGGGAGGGCTCATCAGGGCTCATCATCAGGGCTCATCATCAGGGCTCATCAGAGCCGCGCGCACTTCCAAGAAGAGCTCATCGCGCGTCGTCCTGGTCGTGAGCACGCGCGTCGTCCTCGAGCTGCACTCGAGCACGCCTTGCGAGATCAAGAGCTCGCGCACCTGTGGGGAAGGGTGAGACGCCGTGGTGAGCGCATGCATGTGCGGGAGCGCAGTCATGAGCGCATGCATGCGCTGGGCGCGCGCGAGCCGTCGCGAGCGCATGCATGCACGCATGCATGAGCGAGGCCCACAAGCCTGCGCACCTCGTCGTCGGCCATGGTCGTCGGCGCGCCCAGGGCATCCGTCAGTTGATCTCCGGCAGAAAACGAAAGCCCGAGCGCCGCTGAGATGACCTGCCTGAGCTGTTCGGTGGCGTCGGAGGCGCTTAGGAGGAGGATAGTGAGGACGGGCGGCAGGTAAGCCTCGGTCGCGTTCGTCAAGTTCGAACCGTCGAAGAAGAGAAGCTCTCGCGGAGAGTAGAAGTCCTGATGGGAGGGGTCATCAGCGGTCATCAGCGGTCATCAGAGGTCATCAGAAGAGAAGCTCTCGCGGAGAGTAGAAGTCCTGATGGGAGGGGACATCAGCGGTCATCAGAGGCCCTCAGGGATCATCATGGGTCTGCGGGCGCATGAGGTTTCGTCACTCGATCAGGTTTCATCGCTCAATGAGGTTTCGTCACTCGATCAGGTTTCATCACCCACCTGCCCATTGACGGAGAATTCCACAAGAGCGCTCCCCTGCCGACCGGGCGGCAAGAGGCACACCGCATACGTGGGGCCCACCGCCACCGCTGGAGCCGCCACGCCGCCGGCTTGACACAACGTGAGAAGACCAACGTGAGGAGATCGCACCTCGTAGCCCGGCCGTGCGCTCAGGTGATTCCACAGGTCGCGTGAGCCCTCAGGCGCCGTATCGGGCAGCCTCGAGGGCATCATCCAGCGACGCCCGTCATGCGAGTGGTCGGCGATGGCGCGCACCTGTGGGGAAGCGAGGACATTGGACTTGAAGTCATCAGGCGTCATCAGGCGTCATCAGGCGTCATCAGGCGTCATCAGGCGTCATCAGGCGTCATCAGTGCGCACCTCGACGGAGGCTTCGCCTCCAACTGACGAGCTCACGCACGAAAAGAGATCGATCCGGATCTTGAGCTTGGGCATGTGCTCCGGCACGGAGTCCTGGAACTGCTCGAGGCGCGACTTGAACCACTCGACCTGCGGGGCGCATGCGGCCTCGAGCACCGCACTTGAACGGTCGCGCCGCTCCGCGGACATCAGCAGATCTTCGCCCTTGGTCATGACGGGGATGACGGTCGTGTTCGGGGCACCCAGGCGCAATGCGTTGAGCCAGCGGCCGACATAGAGCTCGTACATCGTCTTCAGGATGGATACATCGAGCGCGGGCACGACGAGCAGGTAGACCGAGCCGTCGCACAGGTACGGCTGTAGCACGGACCCATAGTCCTTTCCACCAGACAGGTCCCACATGGTGAGGACCCCTTGCGAGTCCGCCTCGCCGATGAGCGCGGACGAGACGCTGATGTGACCAGACAGCGAGTACGAGAGGTCGCGCATGTGCTGCTCGAGCTGCTTGAGAGCCTTGGTGAGCACCTGTGGGGAAGTGAGCGAGGGAAGGCGCCGTGATGAGCGCGCAGACTGGGCGCCGTGGTGGGCGCGCATCTTGGGCGCCGTGTTGAGCACATGCATGCTGGGCGTACGCGTACTGTCTTGCCTGACTGAGCGTGCCCGACAGTCAATCAGTGGCAATCCGTGGCAATCCGTGGCAATCCGTGGCAATCAGTGGCAATCCGTGGCAATCAACGTACCATCTTGCCCAACTGAGCATGCCCGAGGATGCACACGCGCGCTCCATAGTATTTCATCGAACCTTGCATCAGCTTCTCCTGGATGAATTTACGCACGGCTCTGATGCCCTGCCGTGCAGTGGACGTGGGCGGCCGTTGGAATGCCTTGATGGCGGCCTCACGTGGCGCCGTGCCGGGCTCGAGGGCAAACAAGGCGTCGAAATTGGCCGGAACGGCCTCGCCCGCCTTGGGGGTGAGCGCGGCCGAGGTGCTCGACACGACGCCGAGCAAGTCCACGTGGATGACCAACGGCGCGATGGGCTTGGGCGGGCGCACGAGCAACACCTCATGCACGGACAGCTTGAGGCTCACCGAGCCCGGCGCGCCGCCGCCAGAGCTCTCATTGAGTGTGCGAAGCGCGGCGAGAGCGACCACCGAGACGCTCAGCGTCCCAAGGGTCTCCTTGCCGTTGGGGGAGAGCACGGGGCGCGGCGCCATGGATGAGAGGTCCTGCCCGGCCACGAGCAGTGCCCTGAGCGACACGTGGCAGATGCCATACCTGATGAGGGAGGCAATCAGAGGTCATCAGAGGTCATCAGAGGTCATCAGAGGTCATCAGAGGTCATCAGAGCACGTCATGTGGCAGACGCCGTACGTCGAGGCGCTGCCGCTTCGGAAAATGGTCTTGACCACGAGCTGCATCTCGCTCTCCTCCTCATCGGCCGCCTCGAGCGCCGTCGCGAGCTTCACGGCGAGCTTCGAGAGTGGCGCGAGTGTGAAGGACTTGGAGAAGGGGAATGGGTAGAGGCCTTCGCCGTGCGTGGTCTCCTTCTGAGTCGTCTCCTCGAGCTCGGCCACGCCGAGCATGTCGACGAGCAGCCGCACGCCATGTCGCGCGGCGGGCGGTGCTTTCTTGAGCTTGAGTTCCGTCACGTCGACGAAGAGTTGGTCCGAGTGCGCCGACTTGCCCATGGTGGCGATTGCCGTGATCACCTTGACGCCGACAGTCAGCTCGCCCACCACGACGCCGGCGCAATCGACGATTGGGCGTGGCGTGGGCGGCAGGTTGGCACCCTTGGCGACCAGATCATCCTCCATGCTCGTCAGACGCTCGCTCGCGAGGCTCTGGCTGGCGTCCACCATGGAGGAGGCGACCCACTCGCCCGTGTAGTCGTTCCCGAGCGCCGTCGAGAAGCGGAAGATGTCGTCCACAAACGAGCGGTTGCCGCGCAGCGCACCGGCGGCGTAATTGGTCACGCCATCAAAGTGGATGGTCAGAGTGTCGCCCACCGACGCGACCGAATCGCCATCATTCGGGTCGGCGGCGACAATCGAGGTGATCGAGGGGATGGACGCCGCAATCGACTCGGCGGGCGTCTGAGAGAGGCTCGGCGCCGACAAGCCTGAGCTGGTTCGCACTGCCGCGAGGCCGAGGCCGCGCAGCTGCACGCGTGCGACGTCGCCCGAGCACACGCCCGGGGCGACGCACACTTGCCCCGGCATGCAATTCCAAGCGCCGAGTAGAGCGCCGAGGTTGCCGGTGCTGGTGTCGTCGCAGTCGGGATCAAGAGCTCCGCACGCGCAGTCGCAGCCGTCGCCGGTGCCGTAGGTCGCAAAGCCACAGCGCCACGAGGCGGGCGCGGGCGGGTGCTGGGACTGGTGCGTCAGGTTCGAGTCGAGGCTGCCGGCATCGACCACCTCCACGCGCAGCGCTTGTGGGCTCAGCCAGCTGCCTCTGTTGCGAAGGTTTCCTGCAATAGTCAGGGTGGAAGTGAAGCCGCCACCCCACAAGCAGCGCGCGATCTGCGGCATCGAGGGGAGCTCGGTCAATCCAGATCCCATCCAGATCAATCCAAATCCCATCCAGATAAAGGGCAAATCGAGGATAATCAAGGGCAATCAACGGAATCACCTGTGTCATCTCTTGTTGAGAGAGGGGCTGCAACTCCGACACAAACGCAGCCAAGCCGTTGCCCGTGAGCGTGACACGTGTCCCCCCGCGCTTGGGCCCCGCCTCTGGCGAGATGCCAGAAAAGATGGTCGGCTGCAGGTAGGACGTATAGTCGAGGCCGGTGTCGATGTACACAGCGTCGTCGCTCGAGAGCAGCAGATGCACGTCGCCACTCAGACCGACGGGCGGCGTGGCGCAGAGGAGCCTCTCCCTGCTCACCTGTGGGGAAATGGCGATGGCGCCGTGGTGAGCACTTGCATGCAGGCGTGGCGCAGAGGAGCCGCTCCCTGCTCACCTGCAGCACCGGCACCACCACCTCACGCGAGCTGCCGAAGCGGCAGAAGGCGATAGGACCCGCATCGAAACCAAAGCCGCGGAAGGTGACGAGGGTTCCTCCGGTGGTCACACCCCCGGGCGGCACGCCGTTCACAGTCACCTGATCGATTCGCAGGCCGTTGTAGCGGAATCGGTACGTCGTGTCCACATACTGCTGGGCGTTGAGCGTCACGAGCACGAACGCCGCCTCGGGGCAGGTGAAGCTGCCACTGACAAAGCCCGGGCGGTTGGGCAGGTTGAAGAACGACCAGCCATCGAGCCAGTTGACGCTGCCGAACGTGCCACCTGCGATGAACGGATTGGCGTTGACAAAGGTCGGCGCCGTGCCAGTGCATTGCGCCACAATTTGGAAGCCGACGGCGGGGTTCTCGATGATGTTGTTCGACGAGAAGAACAGGTACGTGCCCAACGACGCCGACGCCGCCGGCATCGCAAACAGGAAGAGCTGCGACGTGAGCAGGTACGACAGCATCTTGCGCTTTCTGTCCCCTCCTCGCTCCAGGAGACTCGCAGGAACTCGCAGGTCGCCGTCGGTGGCGACAAACTTCGTTGATTTTTTGGAATTTTGGATTGACTGACATTTTTCGAAATCCAAAGTTTGAATCTCCCACAAAATCCCATATCAAAAACCGCAATCCCCATTTTGCAATCTTCTTGAGCACACAATATTTGCATGCCAAGAGTATACAAGAGGCTGGTGGTGAAGGCGGTGGAGGAGAAGGCAGAGGGGTAGTGATGGTGGCGGCGAAGGTGGATGCGAAGGCGGTGATGAAGGCGATGGAGGAGAAGGCGGTGGGAGCGACGGAGGCGGCGAAGGAGGTGGAGGCGAAGGCGGCGGTGAAGGCGATGGCGAGGGTGGCGTATGTGGGGGCGACGGCGGTGGAGAAGGAGGTGGTGAGGGAGGCGGCGGAGAGGGCGGCGGGGACGGCGGAGGCGGCGAGGACGGCACTGGCGACGGTGGCGGCGAGGGCGAGGGTGGCAATGGCGGTGAGGGACTAGAGCAGGCAAAGGGGAGGACGTCGGAGACGGGGTGGTGGCGGCAAGGCGGTGGTGATGGAGGTGGCGAGGGTGGCGTTGGCGATGGTGGTGGTGGTAACTGTGGAGGCGAGGGTGGTGGTGGTGATTGTGGCGGTGGAGATGGCGGTGGCGATGGAGGGGGCGACGGTGGTGGCGATGGTAGAGGCGACGGAGGTGGCGATGGTAGAGGCGACGGTGGTGGCGATG